>Ga0308414_1000531_pt1 | contig 24137 bp, 18 predicted proteins | sample HotsprSampleOS50_FD_205667 | JGI IMG/M metagenome (GOLD analysis project Ga0308414, IMG submission 205667) | Hot spring phototrophic mat microbial communities from Octopus Spring, Yellowstone National Park, Wyoming, United States - 20090730_OS50 ...
GGTGATGGCGCCGCGCCGCCGGATCTCCCGTTTCTCCATGTCCAGCCTGTGCAGTTCCTCTTCTTCCGCCGTCAGCACGGGCTTGAAGATCCGCAGCGAAGCGAACGCCCCGCCCTCGGCCCGTTTCAATGTGCCCGCCACCAGCGGCGCGCGGGCACGGAAATCGGCCTCGAAACGCGCTTTGGCGTCCCGCGTCGTCACGCTTTCCCGGCCGTTGATCCAAAGGCGCACGCCCAGCGGCTCGGCCGTGCCGTCGTAGTGGAATTCCACCCGGTTCCACGTCCCCGGCGCGAGCTGGTCCAGATGCCCTGCCGCGATTTCAAACGATTTTCCGTCCTCGGTGTAAAAGCGGACGCGGGGGATGCGGGAACTGACATAAAAGCCCCACCCGCGCCGTTTCTTCTCGTCGATTTTTTCGATTTGCTCGGCGATGACAAAACCTTCTTCTCCCGCCGGGTAGAGAAAATGAGCCGACACCGTGAACGAGTCCCCGATGCCCGGCTCGGGCGCCGCAGGGATGGTGAGGGTGGTCTCTTTCAGGTGCAAGGCCAGCCGCCCCTCGGGCCCGGCGCCCAGCGCCATGCCGGGGGAGAAGTCCAGCGTCGCGCTTCCTTGCGGCCCGGTCACCCGGATCGTGCCGGGAAACTCGAGCCGCAGCAGATCCGCCTCTTGCCGCTGCCGCGCCGGCGCCGCTGCCAGCAGCGCCCGCAACACTTTTTCCCGCGCCTCGATCTGCCCCCAGCGCTCCCGGTCCGCCGCCGCCGGCACGATCGCGATCGGGGGCGGGTCGTAGATGTTGCCGTCCATCGCATGCTGCGTCGTGTTGCGGAAAAACGCCGTCAGCGCATAGAAATCCTTCTGGCTGATCGGGTCGAATTTGTGATCGTGGCAGGTCGCGCAGCCCACCGTCAGCCCCAGATACACCGACCCCACGGTGTCGGCCCGGTCCTTGGCGTACATGGCCTCCACCTCTTCGATGATCACGCCCGCTTCATTCGTGGTCACGTTGCACCGCTGGAAGCCCGTGGCGATCCGCTGTTCGAGCGTGGGTTCCGGCAGCAGATCGCCGGCCAGCTGCTCGATGGTGAAGCGGTCGAACGGCATGTTTTCGTTGAAGGCGCGGATCACCCAATCCCGGTAAGGCCACATCTCGCGGTAGTTGTCGATATGCAGGCCGTGCGTGTCCCCGTATCGCGCCGCATCCAGCCAGTAACGGGCGCGGTGCTCGCCATAGTGCGGCGAGTTCAGGTATTTCTCCACCAGCCGCTCGTAATCGCCCTCCGGATCGGCCGAGCGGACGAAAGCATCCACGTCGGCCGGGTCCGGCGGCAAACCGGTGAGGTCGTACGACAGGCGCCGGACGAGGATATGCCGCGGCGCTTCCGGCGCCGGGCTGAGGCCCACTTTCTCCAGCCTCGCCAGCACGAATCGATCCACCGCGTTTCTCGCCCACCCCGCCTGCCGCACTTCCGGCAGGGGAGGCCGGACCGGCGCGCGGAACGCCCAGTGCTCTTTCCACTCCGCGCCCGCCTCGATCCACTTCCGAATCGCAGCGATCTCCTCCGGCTTCAGAACCTTGTGGGCCTGCGGCGGCGGCATCCGCCGCGCCGCCTCCTTCGCGGTGATCCGCTGGTACAGCAGACTCTTCTCGGGCTTGCCCGCAACGACCACCGGCCCGGCCCGCCGCGTCGAATACAGCCCTTCCTTCACATCCAGCCGCAAGCCGACCATCCGCGTCGTGCGGTCGTTGCCGTGGCAGTGAAAACAATTCGCCGACAGGATCGGGCGGATCTCCTTCTGGAAATCCGGACCCGCGGCCCAAGCAGGCCACAGAGACACGAACAGACCAACTGCCGGTAAGGTGCTCTTCATAGATCCCAGGTTGCCCCAATTCTATCCGATTCGCGCCCCTCTGGGAAGGGGGATTTGCCTCAACCCCCGCGTCCAATCGCCGATAAGACCCTCAGGCGCCCGCCTCCGATTTCATGCGGGTGCTGCCTGGAGGCATTGTGGCTACAGAAACTACCCCCCTGGCTTCCACACCGTGGGCCCTCGAGAACCTGCCGCCCTTTTCCCCGGTCGCCATGCGTCTGGTCAGCCTTCTGTCCGACGAAAACGTCCACGTCGACCAGGTCAGCCGGTTCATCGCCGCCGAACCCGTCTTCGCCGCCCGCGTCCTCCAGCTGGCCAACTCCCCTCTCTTCGCCCTCATCCGCCAGGTCACCTCGATCCCCCAGGCGGTCATCGTCATCGGTCTGGAACGCGTCAAAGCCATCGCACTCACCCGAGCCCTCGGCGACTTCGTCGCCCCGGTCCTCAGGCGCAAGGCTCTCGCCGCCTGTTGGCGGAACACACTCGCCGGCGCCGTCGCCGCCGAAGCCCTCTCCCGCCCCTACCGCATCGACGCCGGCACCGCCTACACCGCCGCCTTGCTGCGGGACATCGGCCGCCTCGCGCTGCTCGTCAAATACCCCGAGGCCTACGCCAACGCCATCGAAATCGCGCGCGAGGGCGCCGACCTCCGCGAAACCGAACGCAGCCTCTTCGACCTCGACCACTGCCAGGCCGGCCAGTGGATCGTCAGCCGCCTCTTCCTGCCCGAAGAAATCTGCCGCTCCGTCGTCCACCACCACGACGCCGACCTCCCGGAAAACTGGGACCTCGTCCACCTCGTCCGCACCGCCGACCGCCTCGCCGACGCTCTCGGCTTCGGCATCCTCCCAGCCGCTCACCAAACCCCCGCCCTCGATGTCCTCAACCAGGTCCCCGGCGCCGCTCGCAGGCTCGAAATCGACCTCGACACCCTCGTCCCCGAAATCGAGCGCCGCATCACGGCCATGGCCTGATTCTTTCTTTCATGCCCAGGCCCCGCCCCGTGCCCCTTGTCACGGCCCTTTCCCTGGTGCATCTTCGAGGTGGAGGCTCATGTTATGATCCCGCCGCCTTTCGAATCGGTGGTCTGCCCCATCGACTTCAGCGACTGCTCCGCCAACGCCCTCCGCTGGGCCGCATGGCTCGCTCACACCTCCGGGAAACCCTTACGGCTCCTCCACGCCGTCCACGTCGACACCCCCTCCTATCTCACTCCCGAACGCCGCGAACAAATCCTCGATGAATGGAATGAAATCCGCAAGCACGCCGAACAGCATCTGAAAGACTGGTCGCGGCAATTTCTCCCGGAAGGTGTCGACGTGCAATACGAAATCTCGGACGCCCCGCCTGTCGAGGCCATCATCGCCGCCGCCCACCGCGCCAACGCCTGGGTCGTCATGGGCACCCACGGCCGCACCGGCTGGCGCCAGGTGTGGCTCGGCTCCGTCACCACGCGCACGATCGAGCAGGCCAAAGTCCCCGTGCTGGCCATCCCGCCAGACAAAACCATTTGCCCCAAGTGAGGTTTCATGCCCGATTGGTTGCTCGCTTTCATCCTGGCTGGCGGATACATCGCACTCATGAAGTGGATCCTCCCGCGCCTCGGCGTGCCCACCTGAATGAGCCCTTCCTGTGACGCCGAGTCTCGGCGCCCAACCGCCCACGGCCGGCAACCCGCGAAACCACCGAGGGAATGAACCGTCCCTTTGGTCCCGTACTTCAGGTTTTCGCCCGATACTATCCCGCGCCTCGTTCCCCCATCATGTCTGCAGGCGTGCTGGTTTGGGCCTCGTTCCGAACTAGCCGGGAGGCCGTGCATGCTCTCCGATCGAATCTGTCTGCTCGCCCGGGATCTGGAAGCGGCCAGCGAGCTGCGCGAGTTGGTGGCGCAGTGCCACCCCTTTCATGAAATCCTCACGCTCGATTCGGCCGATCCTGCCAAACGGCAGGACTTTCTGCTCTCCCTCGGCTCGGCCAAGCCCGATCTGGTCTTCGTCGAGGTCCGCACCTTCCAGGATCTCGCGGAAGTCCTCGAGCCGGCCGTCCGCGCCGACCCCATGCTCCCGCTTGTCGTCTACGGCCGCAAGATCGACAACCATACCTATCTCGAACTCCACCGCCTCGGCTTCGGCAACCGGATCCTGCACCTGCCCGCCAAGCGGGAGGCTCTCGACCGCGTCCTCGCCAACATGCGCTCCACACGAGTCGGGCCCCCGCCCCTGGCCGCTGAACTCTGCCCCGTCGTCAGCTTCCTGCCGGGCAAGCCCGGCAGCGGCGCCTCCACGGCTGCCTGGCACTTCGCCAACTTCACCGCCCAGCGGCTGGGGCGTCACGTCGCGCTGGTGGATCTCGACCTCAATTGCGGGGTGCAGGCCATCTTCGGGAGCGTGCTGTCCAGCATGAGTCTCTTCGACGTCATTTCCGTCGTCGACCACACCGGAAGGCTGCCTGACCGGGAATACCTGCCTTCCCGGGGCGGCGTCGACATCCTCAGCACCAACCGCAGATGCCGCTCCTCCCGTATCGATTCCCGTCTTTTCGACAATTTCCTCGCCGCCGTCCGGGCCGCATATCCGCTCGTCATCGTCGACCATTCCGGCAATTGGGAGAGATTTTCCGTCCAGGCCCTCCAGCTCTCCAGCCTTGTTTTCTGCGTCAGCGCCAACGATTATCTCTCCCTCGCGCAAACCTACCGCGTCGTGTCCCTCATGGAGGAGGAAGGCGTCCGCGGATCGGTCAGCCTTCTCCTGAACCGGCATGGCTCCCGGTTCGGGGTTCCTCTCGAAGAAGCAGAACGGCTCTCCGGCCTCCAGGTGGCCGCTTCCCTGCCGAACTGCTTCGCCCATCTGCAGCAGTCGGTCCTCAGGAACTGCCTCGTGGATCCCGGCAGTCCTTACGCGGCATCCATGGCGAGACTGGCCGCGGAAACCCTCCGCTCCCTGAAATTGTTCGATTCCCCGGAGCCCGCACCCATCCCGCAGTGGGAAGACTCCCGGGGATGGCGCGCCATTTTCCGCCTCCAGCGTCCCCGAAACGCCTCCATGCTGGCCCAGGGGCACCCCCGCTCCTGACCCTCCCCCCGCCCGCCGCCTTTCCTCTCCGCGCAGCCGGCAAGCTTCGCCGCGAAAGCCGGATTTTTCCCCGGCCTCCGCCTCGTTCATTTTTCCCTTGGCAAAACGGCCGGTTCCGGGGTAGGATAAATTCGATTCGGCTGCGAGGTACTTGGGATGTTTTCACTCTTGGTCGCCGTTTTGGGGACGATGTTGTCGCTGGCAATCCTTGCCTGGATTGTCCTTGCGATTCACCGCGCGCTTCGCCCGGAGCATATCGACCCCGGTTGGTGGGAGCATTTTGAGCCAGGCAAATACAGCCCGCTCCGGCACCTCTTCACCCCGGAGGATTTCCTGTTTCTCCAATCGCAACAGGGATGCGGCGCCACGCTCCTCTGGGGCTTTCGCCGCAAGCGCGCACGCATCTGCCTCCGGTTCCTTCACGAAATGAAAGCGGATTTCGAACGCCTCCAGACCGTTGGCCAGGCCCTGGTCATCGCCAACCGCTGCTCGCCCGGTTTTCACGACGAGCTCTTCCGCCAGCGCCTGCGCTTCACCCTCGCCTGGTGGCGCGTGCGCCTCCTGCTTCCCCTCTGGCGTCTCGGCTTGGCCGAACCCGACACCGCGCCCCTCTTGCACAACCTCGAGCGCTCCGCCTCCGCGGTCCGTTTCGCCATCGCTCCCGCCGCCTGAGCCGCCCTCACCGGGCCGCCTTCAGCCAGGCCTTCGCTTCCTCCAAACGCTCAAACCGGCGCTCTTCCTGCCGGAATCCCGCCGTGTGGACTCTCCTGCTGTCCCGCCGGTGCTCGACCGGATGCTTCAGATGCAGCATCTCGTGGTACAGCACGTACTCCACCACATATTGCGGCACCTCGGCACGGTCCAGCCAGGAGCTCAGCACAATCGCATGGTGCGCGTGATCATAATGGCCGAGCAATGTCCTGGACATCCGCCCGCTCCAGCCCAGCTCGGGCTTGCCCATCAGCGGCCCGAAATACCGCTCGCGCAGCCCTTCGAACAACGCATCCAGATTGTACACGCGGCCTTGCGCTCCCGCATGCCGTTTCCGGCTGCGCGCCGCCCGCAGAGCCTGGTGCGTCCGCCGCACTTCCCGGCGGTTCCAGTATTGGCGGTAGTGTTTCACCCAATGCTCCGGCGGCGCCTGCCGGAACAGCCGCGACAGCAGGATCCATGCCAGCGCCTCCCGCACCGTCGCCGGCGCCGCCGCCATCATCTCGCTCAGCCGCACCTCCAGCCCGTTCCGCGTCAGGCGCAGCTTCCCCATCGTGGCCACATACGGCCTCACCAGCAGCCGGATCGCCGGCGCCGCCGGACCCCGCGCCACGCTCGCGTACACACGCCGGAAAATCTCCTCCGTCGTTTCCTCGTTCGGGAACAGCTCGGCCGCCAGAAGTTGCATCCCACTCCCTGAATAGCATAGTTTGAGATTTTCCCGTCTGTTGCCGCGGAAGCGGCAGCCGCGCGCCCCATGCCGGCCGCGACGCCTTCGCCAATGGACAGGCTCCGCAGGCACACCGGGTGACAGGGAGGTTCATTCTTGCAAGCCAAGATCAGCGCGGTTGGCGCCTGGCTGCCCCCGCGAGTTCTCACCAATGACGACCTGGCCCGAATGGTCGAAACTTCCAATGAGTGGATCCTCGAGCGGACCGGGATCCGGGAGCGCCACATCGCCGACCCCGGCATCGCCACCTCCGACATGGCGATCGAAGCCGCCAAGGCAGCCTTGGCCAACCGGAACACGACGGCCGAGGACGTCGACGCGATCATTCTCTGCACGGTCACGCCCGACCACATGTTCCCCTCCACAGCCTGCATCGTCCAGCACAAGCTGGGCGTCCGCCGCGCCTGGGGCTTCGATCTCATCGCCGCCTGTTCCAGCTTCGTCTACGGCCTCACCACCGCCGCCCACCTGGTCGGTTGCGGCACCCACAAGAAGGTCCTCGTCATCGGCTCCGACACCATGAGCCGCATCATCGATTACACGGACCGCGCCACGTGCGTCCTCTTCGGCGACGGCGCCGGCGCCTTCCTCATCGAACCCGCCGCCGACGGCGAACCCGGCTTCCTCGGCTTCCGCAACGAAATCGACGGCTCCGGCGGCGACGTCCTCATCATGCCCGCCGGCGGCTCCCGCATGCCGCCCTCTCATGAGACTGTCGACCAGCGCCTCCATTTCGTCCATCAGGAGGGACAGGCGGTCTTCAAGTACGCCGTCAAGAAAATGGGCGACGTTTCCGCCGAATTGCTCGACGACCTCGGCATTTCCCCCTCCCAGGTCAAGCTGATGGTTCCCCACCAGGCCAACAAGCGCATCATCCTCGCCGCCGCCCACCGCCTCGGCATCAGCGAGGACAACGTCCTCATCAACATCGAGCGCTACGGCAACACCACCTCCGGCACCATCCCCATCGCCACTTGGGAAGCCTGGCAGCAGGGCCGCCTCAGGAAAGGCGACATCGTCCTGTTCGCCGCCGTGGGCGCCGGCTTCACCGTCGGCGCCAATGTCTGGCGGTGGGCGATCTAGCCGGACGCCTCAGACCGGCAGCCCCGCCCTTCGCCAGCCCTGCGGCGCTCATCCCTCGCCCCCGCCCCGTTGGTATCATGAGAAGGCTTGACGGCCCTGTGCGCAAGACGGCGCTGGCTGGCGGCGCTGCTCGCCGCCGCAGCCCTGCACGCTCAGGAGCCTGCCCGGGAAGCGCTGATCGAAAAAGAGCGCGACCAGAAAGCCGCCCGCCTCCAGCCGGAACGCGTTTCAAACTGGGAAGAGCGCATCCGCCTCATCAACGAAAAGAAAATCCCCCAGCGCCTCAGTTACGGCTACAACGGGCTTCGCGCCAAAACCGGCGGCATGATTACCCAGGGCGGCTTCGGCATCGGCCCCGAGTATTTCCGCGAAGACCTCCTCGGCGGCCGCCTCGAAACCCAGCTTTCTTTCCAGATCTCCACCCGCGCTTACCAGCGCGGCGTCTTCCGCCTTCGCTCCCGCAACCTCGCCGGCGGCCGCGTCGAGGCCGAAATGCTCTCGATGCACCATTATTATCCCAAAATTCAATACTACGGCCCCGGCCCGGATTCGCCAAAATCCCCCCGCAGCAATTTCCTTCTCGAAGATAATTCCCTCGATTTCAGCCTCGGCCTCTCCCCTGCGCGCAGCCTCCTGCTCGGCCCCAGCGCCGGTCTTCTCTGGATCAACACCGGGCCCGGCCGCGACCGCCGTTTCGTCTCCGCCGACGCCCTGTATTCTCCGGAACAGGTCCCCGGCATCGACCGGCAGACGAATTTCCGCCGCTACGGCGCGTTCTTCCGTCTCAATACCCTCGACAAGCCCGATGGGCCCCGCTCGGGCGGGTTCTATCTCTTCCAGTTCAACCGCTACGACGACCGCCGCTACTCCGCCTATGGCTTCCATCTCTACGAAGCCGACCTGCGGCAGTACGTGCCTTTCTTCAACCAGCGCCGCGTCATCGCCCTGCGCGCCCGCACGCTGCTGACAGACACCAACGCCGGCGAAACCGTCCCGTTCTATCTCCAGCCCTGGCTGGGCGGCAGCGACGACCTCCGCGGCTTTCGCCCCTTCCGCTTCCGCGACCGCAATTCGCTCCTGTTCAATGCCGAATACCGCTGGGAGATTTTCGCCGGGCTCGACATGGCCCTGTTCGCCGACGCCGGCAAGGTCTTCCCCCGCCGCGGGCAGCTCAATTTCAGCCGCCTCGAAAAAAGCGGCGGTTTCGGCTTCCGCGCCAACGTCCGAAACCGCACCTTCCTCCGCCTCGATTTCGCCTTCAGCCGGGAAGGCTTCCAGGCGTGGTTCAAGTTCAACGACATCTTCCCGTCGCGCCCGCTGGGCACTTCCTCCACCCAGCCCTACCAATAGACGCCATGAAGAAGCTCCTGCTGGTCCTTGCAGCCGCCGCCACCCTTCAGGCTCAGAAGTTCTACCCCGACGACCCCCTCCTCGCCGAGCCGCCCCCCCGTGACGCCGGCAAGCCCGCCCGGCGCAAGCTCTCCGACTGGTACGACCTGTTCTGGCACATCCTCGCCACGCCCGGCGAGAAACAGCCTAAATCCGGCCCTCCCATCCGCGCCAGGAACGTCAACACCCTCGGCGACCCCATGGACGGCGCCTGGTACGTCCGCCGCCACTTCTGGCGCCGCATGACGATCGAGGAGCTCCGGCGCGGCGCCGGCGGCGCCGCTCCGCCCGTCTTCCCCTGGACCGTCGTCGCCGCCAAAGGCGAGGGTATTACTCCGGGCTTTACCGTAATTGATGCCACAAAAAGGCGATTTTTCATCAAACTGGATCCGGCATCAAACCCGGAAATGATGACCGCCGCCGAGGTCGTTTCCGCCCGCTTTTTCCACGCGCTCGGCTACCATGTGGCCGACGAGTACATCGTCGAATTCGACCCCAAAGACCTCCGCATCCAGGACCGGCTCACCTTCGTCAACCAGCACGGGATCGAGCGCCCCTTCACCCCGCGCAACCTCACCGAGCTGCTCCTCAAGGCCCCGCGGCTCCCCGGCGGGCGATACCGCGCCGTCGCCAGCCTCGCCCTGGAGGGCCAGCCTCTCGGCCCCTTCCGCTGGTTCGGCACGCGCGCCGACGACCCCAACGATACCATCCCCCACGAACACCGCCGCGAGCTCCGCGCCGCCCACGTCTTCTTCGCCTGGCTCGCCCACGACGACTCCCGCGCCATCAATACGCTCGACACCCTCGTCATGCGCGGCGGCAAAACCCACATCCGCCACCACCTGCTCGATTTCGGCTCCACGCTCGGCAGCGGCAGCGACAAGCCCAACAGCCCCCGCTCCGGCGCCTATCATTTTTCCTGGCGCGAATCGGCCGTGCAAATAGCCTCCCTCGGCTTTGTCGTCCCCTATTGGGCCAAGGCGCGCTATCCCCGCTTCCCCTCCATCGGCCTCTTCGAGTCTGAAGTCTTCGATCCCGAAAAGTGGCTGCCCGAATACCCCAATCCCGCACTGCTCAACCGCCTGCCCGACGACGAATTCTGGGCCGCCAAACAGGTCATGCACTTCACCGATGAGGAAATCCGCGCCATCGTCCGCACAGGCAGGCTCTCCGATCCGGCGGCCGAAGACTACCTCGTGCGCTGCCTCATCGAGCGCCGCGACAAAATCGGCCGCGCCTATTTCCGCAAGGTCCTGCCCATCGACCGCTTCGCGCTGCGGGGCGGGGAACTCGTGTTCGAAGACCTCGCGGCAACGCACGCACTGCCTTCCCCCGCGCCCTACGAAATCTCCTGGCGCGACTTCGACAACGCGAAAGTTGCCCCCGGCGCAGTTCTGGGTGGCGGTCCCCGCATCCCCGCCGCCGCCTCCCCGTACATCATGGCGGAGATCACCGCCCAGAGCCGCCCCGGCCAAGCCGTCCGGGTCTGGCTCCATCAGGGGCGCGTGGTTGGCGTAGAGTATGCATGGTGAACGTCCCTGAACATCCCTCCTATGCCTCGTTCCCCGTTTTCCGGGCCCTCGATCCACGCCGCCCGAGCCGCCTCGACCGCTTTCTCAGCATTTTCGCCGACGTCCGCGGCGGGGAAGGCGCCGGCGCGCTCCTCCTTTTTTCGAATATTTTCCTGTTATTGTCGGCCTATTATCTGCTGAAAACCGCCCGCGAGCCGCTCATTCTCACCGAGCAGGGCGCCGTCGTCAAGACCTATCTCTCCGCCGGCCAGGCCCTGCTGCTCCTGCTCGTGGTTCCTGCTTACAGCTGGCTCGCTTCCCGGGTCCGCCGCGCCTCGCTGCTCGCCGGCGTCTCCCTGTTCTTCGCCGCCAACCTCGCCGCCTTCCATGCCTTCGCCGCCGCCGGCAACCGCATCGGCATTCCCTTCTATCTCTGGGTGGGCATCTTCAACGTTTTCGCCATCTCCCAGTTCTGGGCTTTCGCCAACGATCTCTATTCCGAGCCGCAGGGCAAGCGGCTTTTCCCGCTCATCGGCGTGGGCGCTTCTCTCGGCGCCGTGGCGGGCGCGCGCGCTGCCGCCGACGCCATCCGCCACTGGGGCGCGCTCCCTCTCCTCTGGGCCGGCGGCGCGCTGCTGCTCGTTTGCGCGCTGCTCACTCTCCTGGCCGACCGCCGCATCTCCGAGCGCAGCGGCGCCGCCCAGCTCCTCGCCCGCCAGCAGCCGCTCAAGCCCGGCGACGGCTTCCTGCTCCTGTTTCAGGACCGCTACCTGGTGATGATCGCTTTCCTCGTCCTCCTCCTCAACGTCGTCAACACCTCCGGCGAATTCCTCCTGTCGAGCCTCGTCACCGAACAGGCCGCCCGCACGCTCGGCGCCGGGCCCGAATTCGCCGAGGCGCGCCGCCGCTTCATCGGCGCCTTTTTCGGCGGCTATTTCTTCTGGGTGAACACGCTCAGCTTCGTCTTCCAGGCCTTTCTCGTCTCGCGCCTCTTCCGTTACATCGGCGTCGGCGGAACCCTGTTCGTTCTCCCCGCCATCGCCTTCTCCGGCTATGCCCTCCTGCTGGCCGCCCCTGTCTTGGGCGTCATCCGGCTGCTGAAAATCGTCGAAAACAGCGCCGATTATTCCATCCAGAATACCGCCCGCCATGCGCTTTTTTTGCCCACCCCCCGTGAAGTGAAATACAAGGCCAAGGCCGCCATCGACACCTTTTTCCAGCGCGCCGGCGACGTCACCCAGGCCGGCATCGTCTACGCCGGCACCAATTTCCTCTCCCTCGGCATCTCCGGCTTCGCCGTGCTCAATCTCCTGCTCACAGCCCTTTGGCTCGTCCTGGTCCTGTATCTGGCTCGGGAGTATCGCCGCCGCGCCCAGGCGGCTCCTGTTCCAGAGCCAGCCGCCTGACCAGCGACATCTCGATGCTCGCGTGTGACTTCAGCAGCGCGTCCACCACCTCGTCCACGTCCCGGGCTTCGCCCGCCGCGGGACGCTCGAGCAACGCGCGCAGCCTCGCGCCCAGCCCCGCCGGCAACACGCCGTCCAGATACTCCAGCGCCAGCGCCTGCAGCCCCGCGTCATCGGAGTGCAACGACCGGAACGCCGCCTGCAGCGGCTCCCGCGGCAGCACCAGCGCCAGCAGCGAAAACAGATGCTCCAGGCTCCGGTCCGCGCGCTCCCGCAGCACATCATCCAGGTGAGGCAGCGGCTCGGCAGGCCCCTGCTCGGACAGCAACTGCCGGCTCCGCCACAGGTTCTGATCCACGCTCAGTTCCCGCTCCACCGCCTCGAACACCGCCTCCCCGGGCGGCCTCAGCGTAGGGTCCCGGCAAACCAGCTCGTCCAGCGCCCGCGAACACCGGAACCGCACCTCGAACCGCTCGTCATGCAGCCCCTCCAGCAACGCCTGCATCGCCCGCCTCCCCCCCAACGCCAGCAGCAGCGGCGGGATCCGCCGCCGGATCGCGACATCGCACCGCGCGTCCGCCAGCCGGTCCCCCAACTGCCCCGCGATCGGCGACCGCACGCTCAGCAGCGCCTCCCGCGCCGCGCTGTACACCGGCTGCCACGCCAGCAGGTCAATGACCGCGGGCGCCAGCACCGGATCCAGCGGCTTCTGCGCCTCCAGCGCCCGCTTCACGCGCGCTTCCTGCCCCGAGCGCAGCTCCGCCAGGCACCACGCGGCATCATCCATCACAACCGGCGCCGCCGCGGGCCGCGCGGCCTCTTGTGCCGCCTCCCGCTGCGCCGGCGCGGCCGTATAGCGCGATTCGAGCAGCTCCCGGTCCACCGTCCAGTCGCCCGCTCCGGACAGAAACACCTGCGCCGCCCGGTGCAGCAGCCCGCGCTCCACCACCTGCACGTAGATCCGGTCCAGCTGGCGCGCCACCCACGTATTGGTGGCTGCGATCAGCGCCGTGGCCACCAGCAGCATCCCCGTCACAGGCACTCCCGGCATCAGCAGCGCCGCCTGGCATGCCGCCCCCCCCAGCGCATCGCCCAGCCGGTCGCAGCCGACGTCGATCACCGTCTTCGCCGCCCGCTTCTCCGACGGCGGGATCGGCGTGTACATCAACTCGTATCCGGCGCGGAACAGCGAGCCCCGCAGCATCGCTTCCACCGCCCGCAGCCCGGCGACGACGGGGAACAGCGGCGCCGCCAGCGCCACCAGGCTCCCCCCGCCCACCAGCGCCGGCATCGCGCTCACCGTCCGCCCCACCCCCGCTTTCTCCAGCGCGCGCCCGCTCACCAGAGTTTGCAGCGCGAAGGAAACCAGCGCCACGCCTGTGTTGAAATACGCGAAAAACTCCAGCAGCCCTTCTCCGCGCCCCAGCGCCTCCGTGGCGGCGCGCTTGTAAAGAAAATCCAGAATCGCCGCCGTGGCCGTGCCCAGCGTCACCAGCACCGCCAGGTGCCGCAGATGCGGCGCCGAGCGGAGCACCTTGCGCGGCGAAATCCACGGCTCCGGCGCCGGCTTCGGCGCCGCCCCGCGCCGCGGCGCCCGCAGCAGCAGCAACCCGCAGGCCAGATGGATCGCGCCCAGCGCCCCCAGCAACGCCGCTTCCTGCCCCTTGCCTGCCAGCTCGTGCCACTGCGCCGCCAGCAGTCCGCCCAGCACGCTGCCCGTCGTCCCCGCCCCGGCAATCCTGCCGATCCGCTTCTTCGCCTCGATGGGGTCGAGCTGCTCGCTCAGCAGCAGCCAGAAGCTCGACAGCAGCACCGCGCTGAACGCCACCATGTGCAGGTATGCCACCACCGCGCCCGCCCGCGGGCTGGCTTCCACCAGCCGCCACGCACCCAGTTGCAGCAGCCCGCTGGCGGCGAAGCTCCACGGCACCGCCCGCGCCGGGCTGAACCGGCTGAACAGCCGCGCCCCGAACACGCCCAGCAACACCGACACCGCCGCCGCCGCCATCACCATCACCGGCAGCCTCTCCGGCCCGAACGCCTGCAAAAACAGCGCGTCCCGGATCGACTTGCCCCCCACCTGGTGCGACATCATCAGCGCCGCGGTCGCCATCGCCGCCCATGCGGGAAACCGGCGGTCGCCGTCTGCCGCCACTCACTCGCTCCTGTTGGGAACGGCTGCCATCCCCGCCACGCGCGGCTCCGGGCAACGCGCCGCGTACAGTTCAGGCAGATTGGTGCGCCACCACGCCTCCGCGTCCTCCTGCGTCCACGTCCCGCACTCGGGGCACTGCTCCAGCATCCGCCGCAGCAGCCGCGCGCTCGCCGGCCGGTCCTCCGGCTTCTTGCTCAGGCATTGCAGAATGATCTTTTCCAGTTCCGGCGAAACGCGCACCTCCGTGCGCGCCGACGGCTTCACCGGCTCCTTCTGCACGTGCGCCAGCGCCATCGCCGTCGGCGTCGGCTCCTCGAACACAAGCCCGCCCGTCAGCAGCCAGTAAGCCACGCAGCCAAGCCCGTACAGGTCCGTGCGCCCGTCCAGCTCGTCCGTCCCCAGCGCCAGCTCCGGCGCCATGAACGCCGGCGTGCCCGTCGTGATGTTGTCCATCGTCATCCGCCCGCCGCCGCTCGCCAGCCGCCACCGCGCCAGCCCGAAGTCCAGCAGCTTGATGAAATCAAACTCCAGCCCCAGCCGGCACAGAAACAGATTCGTCGGCTTGATGTCGCGGTGTATGATGCCCGCGCAATGGGCCTCCTCCAGCGACTCGCACGCCTGATGCAGCATGTGAACCACGCGCGCCGCCGGCTGCGGCCCGTACCGCTTCACCAGTTGCTCCAGGTCCAGCCCTTGCAACAGCTCCATCGCGTAATAGAAATTCCCGTTCTGGTCCGTGCCGAAGTCGTACAGCGACACCGTGTGCGGCGAGGTGAGCGCCGCGATGGCGCGCGCCTCCAGCTCGAACCGCCGCTTCAGCACCTCCGCCTGCCGCCCGCTCTGCGCCAGCAGCGTCTCCGCGCGGATCAGCTTGATCGCCGATTCGCGCTTCAGCAGCCGGTGCCGCGCCCGCCACACCTCGCCCATCCCCCCGATGCCGAGCACCTCCTCCATCTCGTAGCTGCCCAGTTCGCGCGCGTGGTGCATGGAGCATTCCATGCGGAAAATCAGGCGGCTCATCCACCACGCGCAGGCTGCCGCCAGGAACGGCGGCACATACAGCACCGCCATCTTCTTCGGCGTCAGCCCGGGATCGTACAGCGTGGCGCGCGTGAGGGCGTAGGCCAGCGGCCCCATCCCGGCCGACCCGAAAGCCCCGGCGAGCGCCTGCAGCGGCGACGCCGGCAGGAACAGCGCCGCGGCGAAGATCCACGTCACCAGCATCGACATCCCGCGCACCGGGTGCTCCGCCGGCCAGGGCAGGCTGACCTCGAACATCGCGATGCTGAACGCCACCAGGATCTGGAACGCCAGGCTCGCGTACACGCTCGTGCGCGGGCGCATCAGCCCCATCCGGTAGGCGGCCACGATCAGCAGCGAGACAATGACCAGCGCCCCTTCCATCGCCAGAACGTGCGGTTGCTTCTGCGCCGCCGCAATCTCCGGCTGCAGGTGCGCCTGCAACGCCATCAGCGCCACCGTCAGCGCCGCGCAGATCACCGCCGTCCAGGCCAGCCTCGAGGGCGCCCGCTCCAGCGCCTCCACCGGCAGCGCCGTCCACGTCGCGGGCGTCGCCCCGGTCAGCGCCGGACAACACACCCGCCCCGCCGCAATGCTCTGCCCGCCCTGCGTCCGCGATGGCCGCGCCTCTGTCATGCTCTTTCGATAGTAGCCCAGCCCGCCCCAGGCTCTGCCGAGCATTCTCGACTAGGCTTCTCAAGGAGCGGTTATCTGAGGCAGTAACACTCTGGTCTACACGAAGGCATATGGGATTCTGACTGTGTTGGACACGATTCTTGCTGACTTTGGATTGAAGGACACCCGAGAAAGCTGTAGAATGCCCCGTGCCCCAACATTCGAATCCATGGGGGCTAAATAAGAGGACTCTGATACTGAATCTTCAGAAAAGAATCGAAGAGGCTCTGGAACGTGTATGGCCCAGGAACGTCCGTGCTGGGGAGAGAATAGCCTTTCTGGTGGGCAATGGCCTGTCTCGGACCGCCAGCGACCTTACGCCTGACTTGAAAGGTGAATCTTGGGAGGGCTGGATCGAGGACTTCCTGAAACCTTCTGAAGATGAGAGCACTGTGGCTCCGCCGTCGGATAAGCCGTTGTGGCCACAACCTGTGACGGCGCAGTATCTCCGCAGCTTAGGTTACACGTATCCGGAAATCTTGTCATTTGGGCTGGCAAGGGCGAATGCTCGCGGAGATAACAGAAATATAAGGAAAGCATGGCGCAGCCTTCACGCCCGTATGACACAGACCCTGCCCACGCCGGCTCATCGGGCCTTGGTACGAATCCATGAGCCAATTCTGACCACAAACTATGACGACCTTTTTGAGGCTGCATCAATGGTAGAAGGCAAAGCCTATGCAGCTCACGCATACTGCCTGCAGTTGCGCGATTTCGGGATGCATTGTAACGGCCCTCAGAATTCGAATCATGTGTTGCTGTACAAGCTTCACGGTGGTTATGGCCTCGCTGAAAGAAATCTTCCTGAAGAATCCAACGCTGGTCGCCGCCATTGGAATGCCATCTCCTTTGACGACTGGTTCAATCATGGCGCTCCGTGGTTTCAGTCCCTCAACCGCGCAAATGATGCCGCAGGACCCCGGTCTGTGGTGGCATCCTATGATGACTACTTGACAGCAGCAGAAGGGTATACGCAGACAACCGTCGCAAAGCACCTCTTGAAAGAGCTGAGAGGTCGCACAATCGTCTTGATGGGCCTTGGACTAGGCTCACACGAGCCGATCGTGCATAAGTTGCTCGTAGAAGCCGAACCGCGTCATGTACTGGCGTACACCGTGGACGCAGTGATCGATCCCTTGTGGAAGTACGAATTGCGTTCGAATTGGCACGCTTTACGAATACCACTTGGCCTAGTGTCGTCCCCCCAAAGTCGAATATTGGCGCTATTGGTCTTCTTGCAAAAACTGATTGACAACGCTTGCTGCCCCGGAATACGCATACACGATTTACTTCAGGAATGTTCCCAATCGACAATATCACTTGACGGAAAGCCGTTCAATGAAGCCGCGCCGCTAATTGTCGCCCCGGGCCAAGCCTCCGTGAACCGCGTCTTGGGGCTGTCGAACGCTGTGGCGCAAGAACGAGCTTATGCACCGGAAGGATCGAAAACATCACCTGCCTGGATTGCCGAAAAAGCGAAATTAACTCAAGAGTTAGGAAAGCCTCTGTCCAACATCGAAGTTGGCGGACAATCATTAATTCCCTGCCGGGTCTGGGAGTCGATTGGCTTGCCATGCGCCTTGGCGGCCAGGATCGGCACAGACGAATACGGCGAGAGAATAGTGAGAACTCTGCAAAAACTGAAGTGGGTCGATTTTGAGTGGGTGATGGAAAACCAATTGATCCAGCAGCCGCACAACAACTTGCCTCTCACCGAGAACGCAACTATTATAACATGGTTCGGACTGCGGACTCTTTTGGACCAAGGCCGGCAGTTTTCCGGGAATCTGCGTCTCCCGGAAAAGCAGCAACAACAAAATAATACTGTTCTATCAAATGGCCTGCTGAATCCAATTTCTGATCGATCCCTCGAGCGCAGGTATGGCTGGAGCGACGTCCCGATTCTATATCTCACAAAGGTTATGCATAAAGAGGTGATCGAAAACATATGGCGTTCGAATCAGGAGAAAGAATGGCCGCTGATTATATATGATACCGGTGGCCGAGGAATGGTTAGCGCCGAATTAAGTGTAGCCAACCACAACGGCATCATCATTGCATCTGCTTACTCTGCTTTGGAGTGGCTTAATTGCAAGCCTCTGTCCGGCGGCTGCGAAGGAATGAAGGAGGCTGAGCTGATTGATTCTTTGGAGCGTAATCAAACACAGTGGAGAGCCGGAAATACAGAGCCGTCCGACAGCCGAGGCAGAGTGTGGCAAAGCTATGTGCTGCTTTCCGCTTTGAAAGACCTGAATGGAAATGTGCCGTGGTTTTTGAAAGATGAGCAGCCATTGTTCCACTTGAGAGCCTATGTTAGCACCTTGGGGGAGTTGGGATGCGTGTACTGGGTGCGGGACGGCGATTGGAAGAATGGGCGATGGTGCCGACTGAGTGAATCTATGCGCGTCGGAAAAAAGCGTCGCAATGTGACAGAAGAGGAACTCAAACAGCAGATGGAGAAGTACAAGCAGGTAGTGTCGGCCTTGGAGTGCGGCGACGTGGCGCGAGCCGGTTTCGCCGCTTCCCTGCTTGCGTCTATGGCATGGCAGAGGAATGAGCCCTCGGCAAGCCAGATCGAATATGCCGTCGGGTGGGCCAACTGGTTCGGGGCGATGAAACTCCGTTATTTCGCCATTGATGACTACTGCGCTTTTCTTTCAAGGTGTAATCCGTCCCCCGATGCCCTTGCGCTAGGCTGCAAGCGTGTAAGTGACGCTGAAACCGAGATGGAAATAGGTTTTGAAAAAGGGCCTAGGTTAAACATGAAGGTTTCACCTGTGAGTGGACCTTCTGGTGGCGTTGTAGAAGAAGCTGAAGAATGGCTTGAATGGCTCGGCCAGTATCTTTATCCATTTGAAAAACGCGGTCAAGGAAACTGTGCCGCCCAGAGAGAGAGTGAATATTCTCCAAGCGAGCTGTGGAATATTGAAACACAGCTGTGGCAAGAAGCGCGCGGATTTAAAGAGTGCTTGCAGATTATTAAATTGGGTAAGGACAATGAATAGCGGAGCTGGTGGATGATTTGCTGCACAGTCATTTCAGCGTCGGTGCGCTGTTGATGCTTCGGTCGCAGGGTATGGTTGTGCTACTTCATTCTGTTCATGGTGAACAGTATTGGCAGTTGCCCGGCGGTCATGTTAAGGTGGGCGAAGACCTGCTGAGCGCCGCGAGGGGAGAAATCTGTGAAGACCTCGGTGTAAGCATCTCGGGCCTTCGGCTTTGTGGCATCTATCATAAGATTTACGAGAATAGCGTCGACAATGTTTGGGAATGTGTAATCGACACGTGTCAGTTGTCCCTGCAGGGGCAATAGATAGGTCATGCTGGGTGTTTCCGGATAAAAGGGGTATGATCTGTGATTTCAGTGAGAACTGTTCGGATGATCGAAGATGTTCGTGGCGATACCATGGATCTTGGGCAGTGGTTGTGGCTCTGGGCTCGCCCTGGCACGATAATTCATCCGTCGTGCGAGAGGAAGTGGGTGTAGATCAGGGCGCCGGATGCTTTTCGCATTGTGGTTCGATGTAGTTGTGGCAAGTCCGCCCTGCGGCGTCTTGAATGGTGTGCGGGCGGTTGCGCGGTGACCGCGGGATCGCAGACTGGATTGCGAGATTCCCATTCCCCCTATTGGTAGGATTGTTCGGGTCGAAGAACAGCAATGCTGCGTCCCGAACTGTGGTTCTGCCGTGGCGACCTCAGCGCAGTGTTTGACCTGTTCGCCTGTCGGAGACGAATGGTCCACACTGTATAGTTTTCGCCCTGATGGGTAGTCTACCGGAGCGAGAAGCGCGGTCGGACGAGTTTTCTGGCGGAATGAGGTCGGTTGTCTGTATCCGGGGCGCTTTCAGGGGTGAACTTCCGCTATGGGGCGGAATGGGACGGCACGGTGGCGGCGGGGGGCGTTTCGGCTGCTTGAACTTTCGGAGTCAACGAAATCGAAGCTGTGTAAGGCATTGAGCACGGCGGCCTTGAAGAATCGTCATCTGACCAGCTCTGCGGAGGATCCCGTCCGCTTCGAAGAGAATCCATGGGGCAAATTCAGGCTTTCTGTTAGCTCGGCAGACCCAAGAGCCAGCAGAGGGAAGTTCGTCCGAACGGCAGCCGCCGCCGGAGCGCCATAAAAGAGGGGTGCAGCCCTCGCGCTCTCGCGCGGACCCCTTTGTTTCCCAGCCTTGCTCTGGCTCGCGCTCTTCCCTCATGGCTTCCCATCGTGCTTGCACGATGGCCCCAACCCTGCACCCGCCATACTTGCGGCGTTTCCGCGTTGTTTGCGGTTTCCCCTTTGCATGCAGGTTTCCCCTCGCGCTCTCGCTTTTCCCCTCGCGCTCGCGCATTTCCCCTCGCGCTCGCGCGAGGGCCCATGCGTTTCCCAGCCTTGCTCTGGCTCGCGCTCTTCCCCCATGGTTTCCCCTCGCGCTCGCGCGAGGGCCCAACCCCTGCGCCCTTCGCGCGTCTCCCCCTTTTCCTCTCGCGCACGCACCCCCCACGTCCGCTGCCCCCGCCCCCGTATGAAACAATGGATGCAGGAGATCCGCCGGACGGGCAGTCGCGGGTCCGGCGCGTCCCTCAAGGGGGATACGGCCGGCGCCCGAGGCAAAGTCCGGTCTCCACAGGGCAGCGTGCCGGCTAACGGCCGGGGGGGCGCGCTCAAAGCGCGCTTCACGGAAAGTGCCACAGAAAACATACCGCCAGCCGCGGCAACGCGGCGGGCAAGGGTGAAAAGGTGCGGTAAGAGCGCACCGCGTTCCGGGCAACCGGAATGGCAGGGTAAACCCCACGCGGAGCAAGACCAAATAGGGGAGGATGGAGCGGCCCGCTCCGCCTGACTCCCGGGTAGGTCGCTGGAGCCCGCCAGCAATGGCGGGACAAGAGGAATGACTGCCGCCCGCTCCGCAAGGATCGGGACCAGAAACCGGCTTACAGTCCGGCGGGTCTCCTGCGTCCCCGCTGCCGTCATCACTGTTGCCGCCACGGCCCTCCTGCAAATCCGGTAAGCTGTCCGAGGATGCTGCCCATCCGCGACACGATCCCCTCCCGCAACCCGCCCGTCGCGGTGTGGATGCTGATCCTCGCCAACGCCTTTGTCTTCCTGCTGGAATTGTCCATGCCGGAGCCGGCGCTCAACGAGTTCTTCCACCTCTTCGGCATTGTCCCCGCGCGCTACACGCACCCGGCGTGGGCGGAGTTTTTCGGGCTTGCGGCCGACGATTACTGGCCCTTTCTCACCAGCATGTTCCTGCACGGCGGCTGGACCCACATTCTCGGCAACATGTGGACTCTCTGGATCTTCGGCGACAACGTCGAAGACCGCATGGGACCGGTGCGTTTCACCGTCTTCTATCTCTTGTGCGGGATCACCGCCGGCGTGGCCCACATGGCCTTGAATCCGCAGTCCGCCATTCCCACGGTCGGCGCCAGCGGGGCCATTGCGGGCGTCATGGGCGCCTACTTCTTCCTCTTCCCCCATTCGCGTGTCGTCGTCCTGTTGCCCGTGTTTTTCCTGCCCCTGTTTTTCGAGGTGCCGGCCGTCACCTATCTCGGCTTCTGGGCGCTGTCGCAGGTCTTCAGCGGCACCCTCTCGCTCGCCGGCCCGCAAAATGTCGGCGGCGTCGCCTGGTGGGCGCACGTCGGCGGCTTCGTGGCCGGCATCGTGCTGCACTTTGCGTTCGTGCGCCAGCTCGGCGGCTACCGCCGCCTGGCGCGCGATCAATATTTCATGGAAACACCCTATCTCCCGCCCGGATACTGGAGGCGCTGATGCCGATGAGCCCAACCGATGTAATCTGGTTTTTCTTCCTCGCGTCCGCCCTGCAGCCGGTTCTGCGACAGCGCTTTCTCGAAGCCGCGCGGCAGAGGCTCATCGCCAAAATCGAGCGCGACCGCAAATCGCGCGTCATCCTCCTCATCCACCGGCAGGAGACCATGAGCCTGCTCGGCTTCCCGGTCGTCCGCTACATCGATGTGAACGACTCGGAAGAGGTCCTCCGCGCCATTCACATGACCGGCCCCGGCGTTCCCATCGACATCATCCTGCACACCCCCGGCGGCCTGGTCCTCGCTTCCATGCAGATTGCGCGTGCGCTGCACAAGCACAAAGGCAAGGTCACTGCCTTCGTTCCCCATTACGCCATGTCCGGCGGCACCCTCATCGCTCTCGCTGCGGACGAAATCGTGATGAGCGAATACGCGGTCCTGGGCCCCGTCGATCCCCAGCTCGGCCAATACCCGGCCGCTTCGATTCTTAAGGTCGTCGAACAGAAGCCCGTCGCCGAGATCAAAGACGAGACCCTGATCCTCGCCGACCAGGCGCGCAAGGCGATGAACCAGATCCGCGAGAGCGTCTACGAACTGCTCCGCAGCAAGTGCCCCGAGGGCAAAGCCGAGGAACTCTCCCGGCTGCTCAGCGAAGGCACATGGACCCACGACCACCCCATCACGCTCGAAGCCGCGCAATCCTATTGCCTCCCGGTCAGCTCCGCCATGCCCCCCGAGATCCTCGAACTGATGAACCTCTACCCGCAACCCGTTCGTCGCCAGCCCACCGTCGAATATCTTCCCGAGCCGCGCCGCTTCTCGGGCGGCGACGGCAAGGCCTTGCTGCCGTAAAAGAGCCTTGGGCGCGGGAAGCGCCGGCCTATTCTTTCATGTGCTGCTCGAGCAGTTCGGCGATTGCCCCCACGTCCGCCGCTGCTGTCACTGGCTGGTTCGCGAAATTCGGCCGAATCCTGTCCCCCGAAGGCGTTGCCAGTTGCCCCGTGTGGTAACGGTAGACGTAATCCGGGTCCTTCAGCACGTGGCCGGTCAGCACCGCCACCACAATCGCATCGGCTTGCATCGCGCCCGCCGCGGCAAGTTTCCTGATGCCCGCCAGCGTCGCCGCCGAAGCCGGCTCGCAACCGATGCCGCACTGCCCGATCACCGCCTTGGCATCGGCGATCTCCTGTTCGGTCACCTTCTCCACCACGCCGCCGGATTCGTCGATCACCTGAATCGCCTTCGGCCAGGAAACCGGGTCGCCGATCCGGATCGCGGTCGCCAGCGTCTCCGGCTTGGCCACCGGCGTGAACTCGCCGCGGCGGTGGAAATACTCATAAAACGGCGCCGAGCCTTCCGCCTGAATCACCGCGAACCGCGGCTGCCTTTCGATCAGCCCGAGCTCCAGCATTTCCCGAAACGCCTTGCCGAACGCGCTGATATTGCCCAGGTTGCCGCCCGGCAAAACGATCCAGTCTGGCACGCGCCAGTCGAGCTGGTCGAGCAGCTCCACCATGATCGTCTTCTGGCCCTCAATGCGGAAAGGGTTGACGGAATTCAGCAGATAAATCCCAGTCTTTTCCGCCAATTCCCGCACTAATTTCAGTATCTGGTCGAAGTTCGCCTCCACCTGCACCGTCAGCGCGCCGTACTCGAGCGCCTGCGCCAGCTTCCCGTAGCTGATGTTGCCCTGCGGCAGGAAGATGACCGGCGTCAGCCCCGCCGCGGAAGCATACGCCGCCATCGAAGCCGACGTGTTGCCCGTGGAGACGCAGGCGACGCGCTTCAGCCCCAGCCGCAGCGCCTGCGACGCGCCCGCGGTCATGCCGTTGTCCTTGAACGAACCCGTCGGATTGAAACCCTGATGCTTGAACCGCAGCGCCCGCAGCCCCGCATAGCGCGCCGCGCGCGGCGCCTCCAGCACCGGCGTGTTGCCTTCGGCGAGCGTCACGATGCGGCTCACGTCCTCGAAAGGCAGCAGCTCCCGGTAGCGCCACACGCCGGATCGGTCCTCGGGCGCATTGGACATCCGGCGTTCGCGCCACAGCCGCTTCAGCGCCGCCGCATCGCGCGCCGCGGGCGCGGACGCTTCCAGCAGCGCGCCGCAGCGCGGGCACGTGTAGATCACCTCATCGAGAGGAAAGCGCGCGGCGCAGGAGGGGTTGATGCAGAGAAGGCTTGCCGTGGACAACCCTTCAGTGTAAGGCACCCGCGCCGCCCGGCGCAGGTCAGTCCAGGTGGAATACTTCTTCCAGCGGGCGCATCTGCTCGTCGGCGTTGCGCCCCGCAGGGTCTTCGAAAAACTCCCGCATCTCCGCCTGCCACCGCGCGTTCACCTCTTCCCGCGCCATGCCGTCCAGCGCCGCCTGGAAATCCGGCGTCTCCACGTATCCGATCAGCAGCCCGTCGTCGCGCAGGAACAGCGAGTAGTTGCGCCATCCCGTGCGCCGCAGCGCATCCAACATTTCCGGCCAAACCTGTTTGTGCCTTTCCTTGTACTCCGCCAGCCGGTCCTTCTTCACTTGCAGCAGAAAACAGACGCGTTGCATGGCGCAATCATAACAGGGCCGCCGCGGCCGGTGTCATGATGGCTGGCATGGGACGCACCATGCTGGCGGCATGGATCGAAAACGGCCGCGTCGAACTGCGCGAGCTCCCCGTGCCGCGCCCGCGCCGCGGCGAGGCGCTCATCCGCGTCCATTGCGCCGGCATCTGCAACACCGACCTGGAACTGCTCGCGGGCTATTACGATTTCCGCGG
>Ga0308414_1000533_pt1 | contig 24108 bp, 19 predicted proteins | sample HotsprSampleOS50_FD_205667 | JGI IMG/M metagenome (GOLD analysis project Ga0308414, IMG submission 205667) | Hot spring phototrophic mat microbial communities from Octopus Spring, Yellowstone National Park, Wyoming, United States - 20090730_OS50 ...
GGCGCCACCTACACCGCGCCGGCGAGCATTACGATCACCGCCACAGCGACCGACAGTGACGGCAGCATCGCCGCGGTGCGGTTCTACGCCGGGACGACGTTGCTTGCCACCGACAGCACCAGCCCCTACAGCTACACCTGGGTGAACGTCGCAGCGGGGAGTTACGCGCTGACGGCGCATGCGCAGGACAACGACGGGCTGGTGGGTGTATCGTCATCGGTGGTGGTGCATGTGGTGCCGTACCGTGAACCATTGGTGACGGTGGCGTCCGGCGATGTTGTTGTGCGCAATAATGTGTTTACGCCGGGCATGGGGCCTGAGAACCGCTGTTACATCGGTTTCACGGTGAACGGGAGTGACAAGCGGGTCGCGGTGACGGTGCATGCGGTATCCGGCAGACTGGTGCGGACGCTGTTTGACCGGACGGCGGCTGCCGGTTCCTACGAGGTGTCGTGGGACGGCAGGGATGAATATGACCAGGCGTCTCCCGGGATGTACCTGGTGCGGGTGCAACGGGAGGGCGAGGGGTACGTTCCTACGATCAAGGTTTTGGTGCGGAGGGCCGGCTCGTGAAAAGCGTGAACGGATACCGGTGGGGTATGGTGCGGTTGGTGCCGGTGGCGGTTGCGGTGTGGGCGGGGTGCTGCGCGGTGTACGGCGGGGTCGCCGGTGAGTTTTTGGCGATGCCTGCGTCGGTGCGGTCCGCGGCGCTGGGCGGGTGCGGGCTTGTCTCGGAGGGCGATGCTTTTTCGCTGTTCCGTAATCCGGCGGCGGTCGCACTGGTGCGGCACCCGGCGGTGGGTGCGGGGTTCAGCAGGTACGTGTACGACGTGTCCGGCGGGAGTCTGAGCGGTGCGTACCCTGCGGGCAGGTTCACCATGGCGGCCGGCTGGCTGCAGGTTGATTCGGAGCGGCAGGAGGTCTGGGACCTGTCCGGCCACATGGTCGGGGACAACCTGAGGTTCAACGCGTCGGTGGTGCCGCTGGTTGCTGGTGTGCGGTTGGGGCGGTGGCTGCTGGGCGCAGGAGTGAGCCGGTACCGGGAGACCGTGATGGATTGGGAGTTGCTCGTTGTGGGCGGAGGGTTCGGGGTGATGTACCGGAGCGACTGGTTCACGCTCGGCGGGTCGGTGGTAAACATCGGCAGAAATATTGACGATGATCTGCCGCTGGGAGTGCAGGGCGGCGGGATGATACACTTCGGCGACTCCGCGGTGGTGTTTGAGGTGGGCGGTACGCCGGAGGAAGAGGACCTGATCGTACGGGTGGGCGGGGAGGTTGGTCTGTGGCGTACGGTGTATCTCCGGGTGGGGTACGCGAGCGGCGACCACCGCGGGTTCACGTCGGGGGTGGGAGTTCGTGTGGGTGGAATCGGTGTTGATTATGCGATTGCGGCGGCCGGCGGGTTCGAGCCGTTGCACCACGTAGGGATTGCGTACGCGTTCGGCGGTGGCGGGCGGGAGATCCGCGCGGTTTCTCCGGCGCCTGCTGCGGCGGAGCGTGTCGTGGAGCCGGTTGCGGTTTCCAGTCCGGTTCCCCCGGCGCCGGCGGAGCGGCGGCCGGAGTCCGGCCGGGAACAGCGTCCGCCGGTGAACCTGGCGGTGGCGGAGCTGACCGGCAAGAACGTGTCGCAGGCGGATGCGTCCATCGTGGCGGATTTCCTGCGCACGGAGCTGGTCAATACGGAGCGGTTCGTGGTGGTGGACCGCGCGAACATGGACAAGCTGCTGGCGGAGGCGGGGTTCCAGCAGTTGTCGGGGTGCACCGAGGCGGAGTGTGCGGTGCAGATGGGAAAGCTGCTCAACGTGCAGCAGATGGTGGTGGGCAGCGTCTCCAAGCTGATGGACACCTACTACATCACGGTGAACCTGGTCGAGGTGGAGACTGGCAAGATCATCGCGTCGCACAATCAGGAGGCGATGACGGCGCGGGAGCTGCTGTCCGCCTGCCGGACGCTGGCGCAGCGGATCGCCGCACGGTAGGTGGGCCGGAGGAGGGACGGGGTATGCGCGTATATCGGGCGGTGCTGATCGGTGGGGCGGCGGGTGTGGTGTTCGTGTCGGTGCTCGGGGCGACGCCGCTGCGGGTGATGTCCATGGCGAATGTGCACATCTGCGTGCGCGACGCCGAAAACGACCCGCTGTGGAATCCGGCGCGGGTCATGCGGGCTCCGGCGAAGGCGTTCGTCCCGGAGCTGTCGTTCGCGCACCAGGATTCATCGTACGAGAACGTGACGGAGTACCCCGGAACGCCGCCCGCGTGGCAGCGGGATTTTACGTGGAAGAACTCATTCGTGGATGCGGCGTACGCGGGTGGCGGGATGGGGTTCTACCGGTGGGGTGACCGTTTCGCCGGCGGACTGCGGGCGCTGGTGCGGTACTACGACGGGCCGTTCAACCTCACGGAGAACCGCTACCGGGGGAAGTGGGCCTACCAGACCGACCCGGTGTCGGGACAGAATGTGTTGGTGTACTGGTCCACGTGCGCCTACATCGATCGTACCGAGGAGGCGGCCCGGACGATGTCCCCGCTGCTGCACGCGATGGCGGCGGGGAGGCTGTGGGGGGTGCTGGATGCGGGCGTGGGGATGCGGCTGGAGCCGGGCACGTCGTACGTCAACGAGACGCGCCGCACGACGGAGGATTTTGAGTTCAACGCGCCGGAACCGCGGTTCATGGAAAGTACGTGGCGGGAGGAGGGGACGGGTGCGTCCGGGACGTTTGATACCGGCGCCTGCATGTCGCTGGGGGACTGGACGGCGGATCTGGCGCTTTCCTGGCGGTGGTACCGGGGGATGTCCCGGCAGGTGACGCTCGCGGCGGACGGGGAGGATATCTGGCTGGATGACCGGGATGCGTTCCCGGTGTACCGGCAGACATCCGCCGATGCAGTCGCGGAGATCCTGGTGAACCGGCGGATGGACGATCACCTGTTGGTGGGTGGTTACCTGACGTACAACCCGACCAGCGATGTATGGGATGAGGAACGGTCCACCTGGACGGCACGACCGTGGGAGCGCGGGGATTACGGATGGTCCTGCGGCGTGGGTGTCGGGGTGGAGAAATGGCGCGGGCTCACAGCCGGGATAGACCTGATTTACGGCGAGCACCGCGTGGCGAACCAGTGGTTTACGGGAGCGGTGCCGGTGCTTGCGGTGACGAGTCGCGGCGATGCGCGCACCAACTACTTCCGTATCATCGTCGGTGCGGAACAGTACGTGTGGCGGGATGCGCTGGCGCTGCGCGTCGGCATGGTGAAGGCGATTAATCCGGTGTCCGAGACGCGTTCCGTAGCGTCCGGCGGCGGGCCGTCAGGCCTGACTGCGCAGACGCAAAACTACTACTTCGCCGGGTCCATTACCCTGGGGGCGGCGTACCGGGCGGGTGAGCGGGTGCTGGTTGAGTACGGGTTGGTGTACACCGACGGACCGCAGGTGGTGACTACGCGCATCTATTCGCCCGGGAGGGATTACGCCGGTACGGATCTCGCCCAGCAGGTGTCGGTACGGTTCGTGTTTTGAATGCGACGTCCCGGGTGTCGGCGCTGTCATGGTCGATACCGTGCTCCGGGCAGGGATGTTTCAGGTACCGATGACCGTTCCGTGCCATGCGCGCGGTGCGCCGTCGGGAGTCGCTGTTGCTCGGGGTTTCTGTACGTTCTTAGGAAAACAGGGCTGCGTGCGGCGGGGATGATGCATTCCGCGGTGCGGTCCGGTACCGGTCCTGCTCACGCGGGACACACATCTGTCATGGGGGACGGTGATCATGCACAGACGACTGCTGCTGGTATTGTGGACGGTGTGGGCTGCGGGCGGTGCGGGGGCGCAGGACGTGATGTCGCAACCGAGTCCAACGGTCGGCGGTGAACAAGCGCCGATAGCGGTGCCGGACATGCCGTTGGTGCCGGTGACGCAGCAAGCGCCTGCGCCGATTCCCGTGGAAATCAAACTGGTTGAAACGCAGAAGAAAGAGGCGGTGGTGTCCGGGTACGTCAAGGTGCGCGGATTGTACTTTGAGTCAACGTCCGAGAACGACCCGTTCACGTTCCGGTTCGATGAGTGGTCGCTGGTGGTCAAGAAAAAGTTGTCCGACGGAGTGGACGCGATGGTAGGGGCGCTCTTCTACGGCGGCAACATCTTTTTCCTGGAACATGCGTACGTGGATCTCAGAGGCATGCCGCTCAACGCGACGGTGCGTCTGGGAGTGTCGCGCAACTCCTGTTTCGGCATGGTCCCCACCTATGCGAACCGAAAGATGACCAACTACGGCATTGTGGTGGACATGTTCACGCGCGACCGTATCATCGGCATCCAGTACCTCGCGAAGCTGTCGGTGTTTGACCTCAATCTCGGCCTGCACAACGGCTACGAGATCGGCCGCCGGGTCGCCGGCGAGGGGCCGGTGACGGTGCCGTTTCTGGCGGACCGCGATATGACGTTTGCATCCATCATGCGCAACGACATGGACGAGAACAAGGAGTACTCGGTGCGCATCGGCGCCAAACCGCTCGGCGACCGGCTGGAGGTGGGACTCTCGGGTTCGGTCAGCAAGCTGTCCGATGCGGACATGGCGTTCCTGGCGAACACCGCGAAACTGATCGCGCCGACGGAGACGGACCGCACCAAGATCCGCAACGGCCTGGATTTCATGTTCAAACCGACGAAGCGCTCGGTGGTGCAGGCGGAGTATTACGCAGGGATCACCAGCACGTTCACGGTTTCGGCTTTCCAGGTGCTGGCGGGATACAGTTTCATGAAATCAGACAAGCCGTACGTGAGCGTCTACTGCCGGTACGGCGAGGTCAACCCGGATCGTCCGGCGGACCCGCTCAACCCGTACACCTGGAAGCTGTCGCAGGCGGTCGCCTCCGCGGTGTGGCGGTTCACGCCGGGCGCGCAGCTGCAGCTGGAGTACGAGATGAACAGGGAGAAGGACGCCGGCACGGATGCCGCTGGCAACGCGGTGAAAGCCGTGAATGATGTGGTATTTCTGGAGATGGTGTTTTTCTACTGACAGCCGTTCCGCGCTGCGGCGATCTGGGTGTCGCATCGGCGGCCTGTCGGCATGATGCAGCCGGGAAAGAGCAGAGCGGCATCGTGCGTTGTTTCTCATTGAACGCCGAAGCGGCTGCTGCAATTCCAACACGCCGGAATGGCGATCTCTTCGCGGCATGTCTCCGGTATCCGGTCTAGAGGTGTGTGGCGGTGTGTGCCCGGAGAGCGGCTTGACAACGCGGTCGGTGTTTTGGTACGATGTCATACATTGTTTGCAGCGACGCCGACCGCTGAATGCCGGGGGGAACGCCACATGACGGACCGTGTACCCGCGAAATATGTTTCCGGAATCCCCGAACAGGAAGCAGCGCAACACCGCGCCGCATATCGCGCAACCTACCAAAGACACATCGCCGAATACTTCAGCCGGATAGCAGCCACCCCCAACCGCCCCAAAGCGATGTCGTACTTCGACGGTATCGCCGATTTCTGGGGTTCACGCGAGCAGGAGCTCAGGGAGTTCAAGGCGCGCGGCGGCAAAGTGGTCGGGTACACGTGCATGTTCGCGCCGTTGGAGCTGATACTTGCGGCCGGCGCGGTGCCCCTGCGGGTGGATTCCGGCTTCTACGATGCCGCGAAGCTCGGGGACCGGCTGATTCCGGTGGAAGTGTGCCCGGTGATCCGCTCGACCATCGGCGGAAAAATGGCCGCGTTCCATCCCTACCTGGAACTCTGCGATGTCGTGATCTCTTCCAATACCTGCGATGGCAAGACGAAGCTCGGCGAGCTGCTCAGCGATCACCTGCCGGTGTGGATGGTCAATCTGCCCTGCGTCAAGGAAAGCCTGCACGCGCGCGAGTACTGGGTGACCGAGATGCGGGAGATCGCACGGAAACTGGAGCGGCTCACCGGCACCCGCGTCACCCGGGAACGTCTGCATCGTGCCATCGGGACCACGCTGCGTGCCACCCGTGCGTTCCGGCGCCTCCAGGAAGCGCGGCGCGGTGCACCGGTGATCATGGGCAGGGATTACCTGATGGCCCAGCAGATGCTGGCTTTCGACGACATGGCGCGGTGGACCGAACATGCGGAGACTTTGGCTGCGGAACTGGAACAGCGGCAGAAGGACAAGACGCTCGTGTGCCCCGAAGACACCCCGCGTATCCTGCTGACCGGATCGCCCATGTTCTGGCCGGACAACTGGAAGATCCCCAACCTCATTGAGGAGGGAAATCCCCGGGGTGTCATCGTCGCCGACGAGTTGTGCTCGGGTGATCGGTTCATGTACGATCCGGTCGGGGTGGACGACGGGTCCATGAAGGACCTGTTTGCGGCAATCGCCGAGCGGTACCTCCTGCCGTGTACGTGTCCCTGTTTCACCCACGAGGAGGCGGGCAACAGGGATCGCGTGGACCGCATTCTCACCCAGGTGAAGGATTACCGTGTAGACGGGATCATCTACCACGTCATTCGGGGATGCCATTTGTATGCGGTGGAGTACATGCGGATCAAGAAGACGATCGAACGTGAAGGTATACCGATCTACTACCTTGATACCGAGTACAGCCGGGAGGACGCCGGTCAAATGAAGACCCGCGTGGAGGCATTCCTCGAGATGCTGCATACGAGGACCGCGAGCGTTGATGATCTGTACTGAGGTTCAACGGCGGATGACTCGGGGTGACCACGGATGAACGACTGCGAGTTCATGGGGGAGGAGCGCCGGCGGTTCGTGCGCCTGGAGCGCTCGCTGCTGGTGAAGTTCGCACTGGCGGGCGATGTGGGCAGCAAGGTGTACACCGCCATCACCAGTAACATCAGCCAGCGCGGGTTGTGCATGGAGTTCATCATAGATGCCCAGGAGCTGGTGCCGCGGCTCAAGGTTCGCGAGACGCTGGTCAATGTCACCCTCAAGCTCGAGGAGGACGCTGATCCGATACAGCTGCGTGCCCGCGTGGAATGGTTGCAGGAGCTGTCGCCTGGTTCGGGCGCCTGGAGCATCGGTCTCTCCTTCCAGAATCTGGCTTCCGTCACCAATGAGCGTATACGCGCGTTCATCCTGCGCAGTTTCACCGAAGGACAGGGCAAGATACGCAATTATTGACGCAGGTGTGAAAGGAGTGCGCATGGCGGTCGCGGGGATAGACGTGGGGGCACGGTACGCGAAGGCGGTGGTGCTGCAGGACGGTCGGGTGACTGCGTCCGGTTCAGTCGCGACCGGATTTGATCCGGCGGCATCCGCACGGAGCGCGCTGGATGCGGCGCTGGCAGCCGCCGGTCTCGATGCATCCGCCGTGCGGGCGGTCGTCGCGACGGGTGCCGGTGCGGAGATGGTGCCGTTCGCCACGAGCAGGATCAGCATGGTGGGCGCCGTCGCCCGTGCCGGGGTGTGGCACTTCCCCGATGCGCGGACGGTCGTTGACGTGGGAGCCGAGGATGCCCGGGCGGCGAAGACCGACGAACGGGGGACGCTGCTGGATTTCGTGGTCAACGACCGGTGCGCGGCGGGCGCCGGTGCGTTCATCGAGGCGATGACCCGCGCGCTGGAGGTGCGCCTGGATGAAATGGGGCCGCTGTCGTTGGAGTCCACTCGCGAGATTCCGATGAACGCGCAGTGCGTCATTTTCGGGGAATCCGAAGTAGTGTCACTCATCCACAACAAAACGTCCAAGGCCGATATCGCACGCGCGGTGTACGACGCCATGGCGGATCGCGTGTCGTCCATGGTGCGCCGGCTCGGTGTCAACCCCGCGGTGGTACTGGTCGGCGGCGTCGCGCGCGATGCGGGCTTCGTATCTTCGCTCTCACGGCGGTTGGGCGTGGAGCTGCGCATTCCGGAAAACCCCGAGTTCTCGGGCGCCGTCGGCGCGGCGCTCAGCGCGCCGTCGTAGAAAGGATTCGCCATGGCGGAGTTCTGGAAGTGGCCGGAGTACCGAAAGACCGTTCCGGGGAAAGACTGGCGGTCCGCCGCGGTGGTGACCGCAGGCATTGACGTTGGATCGGTCGGTTCCAAGGCGGTCATCATGGTGGACGGCGAGCCGTACGCGTGGGCGGTGCGGCGGACCGGTTCCAACAGCCCGGACAGCGCCCGCCGGGTGCTGGATTGGGCGATGGAAGGCACCGGGCTGGATGACGGCAAAATCCACTTCATCGTAGGTACCGGGTACGGACGGGTCAACGTGCCCATGGCGGGTAAGACTATCACCGAGATCGCCTGTCACGGTCGCGGGGCCAATTTCCTGTGGGGCACGTCGGTGCGTACCGTCCTGGATGTCGGCGGGCAGGACGTCAAGGCGATCCGCGTGGACGAGAAAGGCAAGATCGTGCAGTTCCTCATGAACGACAAGTGCGCGGCGGGGACCGGCCGGGGGATGGAGGTGTTCGCGGACCTGCTGTCGGTGCCGATCGAACAGTGCGGTGAACTGTCGCTGAGCGTCCCGGAGGAGCCGCCGCCGGTCAGCTGCACCTGCGTGGTGTTCGCGAAATCCGAAGCGGTGGCCCTGCTGCGCAAGGGCTGGTCCCGTGAAAAAGTCCTTGCGGCGTACTGTTCGGCCATGGCACACCGCATGGTGGAGCTGCTCAACAAGGTCGGCGTGGAGCAGGAGTTCGTCATCACCGGCGGGCAGTCCAAGAATCTCGGTGTGGTGCGCCGAGTGGAACGGCTGGTCGGGTTCGCGTCGCTGCCGGCGCCGAACACCGATGAAGGCAGGCCCGACCCGGTGTTCGCGGGCGCTGTCGGCGCGGCGCTCTTCGCCAAGGCACTGTACGAACGGGGCGGCAAGTGATCTCCCACTTCGGGTACCGGGACGCTTCCGGCGCCTACTACGTGAGCGTGGACAGCGAACGGTGCACCGGGTGTGGCGCGTGCGTCACCGCCTGTCCGCAGCAGGCGTTGGAGGTTGTGCGGACCATGGTGGACATCGACGAGCAGGATGTGGCGCAGGTGAAGGAACCGTCTCGGCGCCGGCTGGCGGAGGTATGCGGTGCCTGTGCATCGGCGCGGCGCTTCCTGTGTGTCGTCGCGTGCGCGCCGCGCGCCGTCGGTGTCCAGTGGCGGGATGTCACGTCCGAATGACCGCGGTGATCCGCCTGTTCGTCGACGGGACGGAAGTCACCGCGGCGGCGGGGAGCACCGTGCTCGCCGCCGCGGATGCGGCCGGCGTATACATCCCCAGGCTGTGCGTGCGCGCCGGCGTGTCGCCGTCTCCCGAGCGCAGACGCTGCGGCCTGTGCGCGGTGTCGATTGCGGGAGTCGGTGTGGTGTGCGCCTGTGAGACGGCGGCGGCCGAGGGGATGCAGGTGTTCACCCGGGACGCAGCGGCGATGGACGCCCGCGCACAGGCGCTGGCGCGGCTCCTCGCGGAACACCCCCACGCATGTCTGGTGTGCGCCGAACGTGACGGGTGTGACCTGACGACCTGTTCCCAGGGGGCACCGGTGTCGGAACGGTGCTGTCCGTCGTTCCAGACGTGTGAGCTGCGAGCCGTCGTGGAGTACCTGGGGGTGCCCGCGCAGACGCCGCGGTACCGGGGCGGCGGACGCGCGGTGGCGACGCAGGGTGCAATGGTCGTAGACCCTGCGCTCTGCATCCGGTGCCTGCGGTGTACCGCCGCGTGCCGCCTGAAGGGGCACGGCGCCATGCAACCAGGCCCGTTGATCGGCGAGGGTTGCACCTCGTGTGGTGCGTGCGTGACGGTGTGCCCCACCGGTGCACTGCGGTCCGTGCGGGAATCCTGGCCGCCGAAAGGCGTGCTGCGCGTACCGCCGCAACCGCTGCCGCCGTCGCAGACGCTGGTGTTCGATCCCGCGCGGATCGCGTCGGTACCTGCGGTCGGCGGGGTCTACGAGTTGCTGGATGGAAACGGTGCGGTGCTGGCGATCGGGAGTGGACCGGACCTGCGGGCGGCGCTGCAAGAACGATACGCCACGGATGCGGCGCGTGCGGTGCGCTTCCGCTGGGAGGCGGATGAACGGTACAGCATGCGAGAGAGTGAGCTGCTCCAGCGGCACCTCGCCCGGTTCGGGCGGCTGCCGCCGCTGCACGTTGAAAACGATTTGTACTGAGTGAACGACTGACAGGGGGATCTATGGCACGCACGTTGCGCACGTTGCTGATCGCCGCGATCGCCGGTGTGCTGTGGACGGACGCAGCAGGTCTGGTATATGACGACGATCCGTTGAGCCTGCGCCGCGAACATCCGTTGTCCTACAAGAACCACGCCGAAATCGGTACCTACGAGAACCCCCCGTGGTTCAACGAGTTCTACCCCGCCGCCCGCTACTACGACCTGTTCGGCAACCACATCATCGACGGATACCACGTGTACTCCATCGACGCGCGCAACGACTCGCTGGGCCTGGGCGGCTCCACCATCTTCGTGGAGCAAGCGTACCAGAAGTGGTTCAACTACCTCATCGTGGTCGGCGACACGATGGATGACCGCGGTATCATGGGCATCGTCGGGGCGCAGATCCGCACCTTCTTTACCCCGTGGACCGTAAGCAAGCTCTACTACTCGGGCATCCGGTTCGACGGGTACGCACGCACCTCCTACGCCACGCTGCTGACATCGCGCATCTCCAACAACGGCGGCGACCCGTCTCGTGCGATGCTCCCGGAGACCGACTGGCTGACCGCACTGCGCATCTTCCACGATACCACCCGGGACCTGAAAGTCGGGTTCGCCGGAGTGAACATCCACCATGACGAGGTGGGCGGGGGAGGGTCGTTGATCGCCGGTGTTGATTCGGATCCTGCAACACCGCATACGCCGACCGGGCTGTCGGTGTTCGGGATTGACTGGTCCGCACGGCTGTGGGAGGTGGACCTGGCGGGAGACCTGCTGCGCAGTCAGGGATATCTGGACGGTTCCCGAGAGGCCACACCCGGCGATGTGTTTACCCTGCGGGCGTTGCGCTCGGTGGACGGCGGAGACTTCCGCCTCGGAGGCGAGGTGTTCTACGTGTCACCGCTGTGGAGCACGGAATTTTTCTGTCCTGCACACCCGTACGGTGACGCGATGGTGGACATCAACGGCAATCTCATACGGTCCAACCGCACCGAACGGTATCTCTACCAGCTGGTCGAGGACAACGACGACCTGGATGAGTTTCCGGAAGACGGCCGATGCTCCATCCCTGCGGTGGCGCTGGGGGATTACGACGGTGTGTTCCGCCTCAAGGATGACCGCAACAAGGACGGCATATTCGACTTCGCCCAGGATTTTCTGTCGTACGACGCCGATCCGCCCAACGCCGGCATTTTTCTGGATCGCAACAACAACCTGGTGCCGGACGCCGTGGAAGACGACGTGTACCCGGACTATCCGTACCTCCCCAGCTACTATCTCGAAGGGGAGACCTACCGGCGCTTCAGCGAAGCCGCGGGGACGGCGGTGGACACGCTGTTCTTTCTCAGCAGCATGAGTCCGGTGAGGGTGCACAAAGGCTTGCAGGGGGTGCACCTGTACGGCAGCTACCCCGTGGGCGCGGAGCTCACGATCGCCGGCGGGGTGCTGCTGGAAGGCGCCCTGGAGGAAACATACCAACGGCTCTACACCAGCACCGACACGTGGAGCATGGCGTTGCGGCCGGAACGCTCCAGCAACCTCTACGTGCGTGCACGGTACGTGCGCAGCCTGAACCGGAACGGTACGGTCAGTTCCGGCGTCATGCTGATGAAAGTCAATGACAACATGCCTAACCACACCGCGGCCCGACACACGTTCCTCGATCCGAGTTTGAACCGCCTCATGACCACCTACTATGTGGTGCCGGACACGCTGCCGCTGCGCAACTCGATATTGGCGCGTGCGGAGGTCGCCTATGACCTGTCGCAGAACCGCGGCTTGAACGCGGCGTCGCGCCTCTTCGTGGAGCTCGGCGGCCACCAGGCGGAGATGGAACACTTGTACCCGGCGAGGACGACAGCCTTCCTGTCGCTGCTCAACAAGTGCCAGTACATCTACGCGGTGCCGTGGGAAGGGCTGCAGGGGCTGTTCCTCATCCCCCAGTACAAACATGTGTACCAGACCGCCGGCCACAGCACGGACGGCAGCGGCGTCGCCTCGCCGCTGGACGCTTTCTACGACCGGGTGACATTTGTAAACTATCTCAATTTCGTGATGGAGTACAAGGCCACGGCGAAGACCCGCCTGACGCTGGCGTACGGTCTGAAACGGTTCGACGACATCCGCGCTTCGGACGAGAGCTACAACCAGCGCAATTTCACCGCGCAGCTGCTGATCAACGACCACTACCGCGGGTTCTCCGTATGGATGAGCTGCGGGTTCACCAACTGCCAGTACGCGTATGACATGCCGGGCACCACGCACCGCGCGGCCGACAATCCGCACGGCGTCACCGACGACATCCAGTTCAACGAGATGTTTCTGCGGGTTCACTGCGGTTTCTGAGCGGCGGCGCCGCATGCCGACCGGGAAAGGAAGAGACGATATGCACGGGAATCCCATAGTCTGGTGGATGATTGGGGCGGCATGCGCCGTGTCTCTGTGTGCGGACGTGTCGGCGAATTACAAGGCGAAGAATGTGTTCATCGTCATCGCCGACCAGTTCCGGTTCGACGATTCCTGGGGCGACAAGAACCGCGCCTACATCCCGCGCATTTCCAAGGAGCTGACCCCGAAGGGCTCGCGGGTGGAGACGTTTTACGGTAACCCGTCGTTCATGGCGCAGGTGCACCTCACCATACTGACCGGTTCGTGGAACGACGTGCGGCGCATCGACCCGAAGACACACCCCACGCAGCCGACCTTGTTCGAGGTGTACCGGAAGAAACTCGGCAAGCCGAAAGAGGCGACGTACTTCATCACCAGCAAGCGCGAGTACTACTACCTGGAGCACAGCGAGCACGAGGAGTACGGCGCCGAGTACGGGCCAGTATTTGAGGTAACGAAAGAAGAAGGGAATGATCAGGAGTTGATGCAGCGGCTCAGAGACCGCATGAAGACCCACCAACCGTCGCTGGTGGTGGTGCTCCTGGGCCAGATGAAGAGCTACAACAAGAAGCGCAACGAGAAGGAGATGGCGACGTACCGCCAACAGATGCGGGCGGTGGACACCATGCTCGCGGATCTGTGGCAGGTTATCCAGAGTTCGCCGCCGTACAAAGACGCAACCGACCTGTTCTTTGTCAATGACCACGGGGATCTCATAACCCACGAGGATTGCGACGACGAGTGCAAACGGTACATGGTGATGTTCGCCATCGGGCCCGACATCCGTGAAGACTACGTTTCCACCCAGAAGTGGCGCCAGAACAACATCGCGCCGACCGCGCTCAAGATCCTGGGCGTCAATGGGTGGAAGGAAGCCGATATCATGAAGGATTTTCTCGTGACGGCAGCCGATGAAAAAAAGAAAAAGTAGCTTGAACATCGCCGCGCTGCGGCTGCCGGTGCAGCTGGTCTCCTCGGCGGCGCTGCTGTACTTAGGGACGCTCGGGCTCAAGCTGGTGACGGTGTTCGGCATGGCGCTGGCTGTGCCGACGTTCTCCTGCCACTACATTGACAACCGGTTCGTGAATTGTGCGCTCTACGAGCTGCAGTTCCGGTTGCCGCAGGTGTTGGATCCGGCGACGTGGCGCTCGGCGCTCGCGGCCCTGGGCGCGCTGTTGCTGATGTTCGCGGTGAGCGTGGGGGTGTTGGGCAGGGCGTGGTGCGGCTGGGTGTGTCCGTTGGGCTTGCTGCAGGATCTGCTGACCCGCGTTCGGGTACTCCTGCGGTTGCCGGCGGCGGATCTCTCCGAACGGTGGCGTGCCGGTCTGCGGACGGCCAAGTATGTACTGGTGGCCGCCACCGTCCTCCTGCTGCTGAGTATCGGCGCGCCACGGTTCTTCATGGCGCGGTATCGCTTGGATTTCGATCTGGCGTACTGCCAGATCTGTCCCAGCAAGAAGTTCCTGTCCGGCATGTCCAAACTGCACACGCTGCAGGCGACATCCCCGCGGGAGTTCTCCCGGAGTCTCGCGACGGCGTTCCCGTACGTCGCGTTCGTGGATGACATGACACCCATCACGACGGTCATGTCGTGGCTGGCGATGGGGACGGGAATCCTCTTCCTGGCGGGGTCATGGGCGGTTCGGCGGTTCTGGTGTCGCATCTGCCCGCTGGGCGCTCTGATGGGGTTCTGCGCGCGGTTTGCGCTGCTGTCGCTGCGCAAGGAGGGGGTGCGGTGCACCAAGTGCGGCATCTGCCGTCGGGTGTGCCCTACGCAGGTGCAGATGGTCTACCAGGAAAAGGACGCGCGGAACGTCATGGAGGAGGGATGCATTTTGTGCCTGCGGTGTGTGGAGCTGTGCCCTGAGCGCGACTGCCTCACGGCAAAGCTGGGCCCGTTGACCGTGTTGGGGTCATCGCCGGACGTGTTCTTCGATGCGTCCCCTTGCGGCGGACGGGTGCGCGCCGTGCCGCCGGACCCGGTGCGGCGAAAGACGGGAGCATGAGATCGGCATTGATGCTGTGGTGCTGTGCCGTTGCATGTGCAGTCGCGGATCCGCTGTTCATCGCTCCGCCGCACGACTGCAAGCAGCCGGTGGTCGCCGCCGACGGGCGGCGGCTGCTGGTCGCCTGGGTTGACCAGCGTGACGGCCGGCCGCACCTCTACGGACGCGTCAGCGCAGACGACGGTGCCACCTGGTCGGGGGATGTGCGCCTGAGCATGGGGACGACGGCGTTCTGCTATCCCGCGGCGGTTCTGGCGGAGAACGGCCGCATGCACGCCGCGTGGGTGGATTACGGCGATGCGCTGGACGGGGCGCTGTGGTACGTGCGCAGCGTGGACGGCGGAATGACATGGGAGCCGGCGCGGGCGCTGCTCCCGGATGCCGACGGCTCCCGGTACCCGCTGCTGCGTTCCACGGGGAACACGGTGGTATTGCTGTACCAGAACGTGAAGAACAGTATCTTCTGCATGATCAGTCGGGACGCCGGGGGCACGTGGAGCGATCCGCAGCTGCTCAACACCCTCGTCACGCACAGCTGCTACTGCCATCCTCCCGCGGTGGAGATCCGCGGTTCACGCATCGTCATGGTGTATGCAGACATGGATACGCAACGGAAAATCGCCACGCTGCACGCGCGCCTGTCGGACGATTGTGGGATGACCTGGGGTGTTCCCCGGCTGCTGGAGAGTTTCCAGGTGGAGGTTGCGGATCCGGAAGAGCTGGCGAACCCCGTCATCGCCGCCGGCGGGGAAGGTTCGGTGCTCGCTCTTTTCTGGGTTGACAAACGGAACTTCAAACTGGGCGAGGTGTTCCGTTCCATCAGTACGGATGCCGGGGCATCCTGGAGCCGCGGCCGGCCGGTGTTCCGGGAACGGGCGGCCCCGCGGCGTCCGTCGGTTTGCGTGGGAGCCGAAGGCACCCTGCACGTGGTGTTCGCGGCGGGGATCGCCGGTAATAACACCGTCCGATACCTGCGCGGATCGCCGCAGGGTGACCGGTGGGATCCGCCGCGGGTGCTCTCCGCCAGGAACGGGCGGTTCGCCGATCCATGCATCGTGCGTTCAGGTTCCGGCCGGTTGCACGTCGTATGGGCCGATGAATCGAATAAATGGTCGCGGATCTACTATCGCGTCAGCGATGATGACGGGATTACCTGGCGCGACTGGGATGCCGTCGCCGCCGGACCGTCGGGAGCACCGCCGGACACGCCGTGAGCATCAAATGGTGCTGTGCGACGTTTGTTTTGTTTGGTGTCGTCTGCGCGCCGTTGCAGCCGGTGTTCGCGCCTTCCCGGGGAAGCTGCGCCGCGCCGGCGCTGGCCGCTGCCGGCATGACGTTGCACGCGGTGTGGATAGATGATGCCGCACGCCGCATAACGGTTCGGTACCGCCGCAGCGCCGATGCGGGGCGAACGTGGGAAGCGCCGGTGGATTTGACACCGGAGCTGTGGCGGCGGAGTCTTCCGCCGGCTATCGCTGTTGCAGGCGGTGTGGTCCACGTCGTCTGGTGTGAAACCGGCCAGAATCCCGCGGGCGAGATCGTCCACCGGCGCAGTCCGGACGGCGGAATATCCTGGGAGCCGGCGCGGGTGCTGGAGTTGGAAGCCGGAGGAGCAGGGTTCGTTTCGGTTGCAACGTGGTCACGGTCGGTGTACTTGGCATGGGCGGACCGCCTGGGACGCCTGCGTTTCAAGCACAGTGACGACGCCGGGCTGACGTGGCGTCCTGCGGTGGTGCTGGGGCGCCGCCAGCGGGAGCACGACTGCTCGGCGGCTCCGCGGGTGCACGCCGACGGTGTGGTGACGTACCTGTGGGCGGACCTGCGACAGGATTACCCCGGGATGCGTGCATGGCTGGGAGTCGTGCCTGTGTTTACCGGCAGAGCCGCGACGGTGACTGCGGTTGATGCGCGTTCCAGCGCTGATGAGGGGAAGACATGGAATGCCGGCGCACCGCTCGTCAAGCAGACGGTGGATCGGGCTGCGCCGGTTGAATTCCGGTATCCGAGCCTGCTCTCAGAGCACCGCCGGCAGGTGTTGGTGTGGGCGGAACGGTCCGGCGGCGACGAGGGGCGGATGCGCTGGATGCTCAGCGAGAACGGCGGGCGCACGTGGGCGGCCGAGGGGGCGATTCCTGCAGGCGGTGCACCCCGTCGGCCGTCCGCGGTACTGCGCGACGGCATTCTGTATGCTGTGTGGAGCGCGGTCAGGGGATCTTCGGCCACGATCCGGGTTCTCCGCCTCGGATGCGGGGACAATGAGTACAGCGTCGCGGAGTTCGCCGCCGGCGGACCGCGCACCGTGGATCCGTCTCTGGCGGTGACCGGCGATGGAACGGTGCATGTGTTGGCCTGCGAGGAGCGGGACGGGTTCTGCACGCTGCGGTACTTCCGCAGCGTCATGGGGGGGACGTGGGAAGAATCTCGGGAGTGATCCATCGGATTGCGGGGGTCATGGTCGCGCTGTACGGCGCATCCATCGGAATCGCCGCTGGAGAGTCCGCACGGTTCGTGGTGCGCATGGACGGGAAGTACGGGTACATGGATCGCGACGGACGGGTGGTCGTTCCGTGCGTGTATGAAGCGGCGGCCGCGTTCAGCGAAGGGCGGGCCGCGGTGAGAACGGGCGGGAAGTACGGTTTCGTCGACCAGGACGGTGTCCTGAGAATCGCGCCGCGGTACGACGAAACCGGCCGCTTCAGCGAGGGGCTGTGCCGGGTACGCGCCGGCCGAAAGTGGATGTACATTGACCCGGGCGGCAGGGTGGTGTTGCGCACACCGTTTTCGTACGTGTACGACTTTTCCTGCGGATACGCCCGGGTTGAGCTGGTCGCCAGCAGGACGGGGTATGTCTGCGAGACGGGGTATGGATTTATCGATCGGTCCGGGAAGGCGGTGTTCCCGCTGATCGGCTGCGAGAATGTCGGGGAGTTCCGTGAGGGACTGGCCGCGGTCCGCCGGCGCGGGCTGTACGAGTTCATAAACACGTCGGGGGCGACGGCCATCCCGCCGCGCTACGAGGAAACCGCTGGATTCAGCGAGGGTCTGGCGGCGGTCAGGTACGACGGCCGGTGGGGGTACATCACTCCGGAGGGGGCGTTCGCCGTGGAACCCGTGTTCGACGGTGCGGCGGATTTTTCCGAAGGACTCGCCCGGGTGTCGGCGGGCGGCGCCGTGGGGTTCATAGACCGTTCGGGCTCCTGGGTCATCCCGCCGCGGTATGTGGATGCAGGGAATTTCAGGGAAGGACATGCCCGGGTGAACGCAGGGGAACGGTGGGGGTACGTCAATCGCGCCGGTGTACAGGTGATCCCGATGCGCTACAGCGAAGCGTGGGATTTTGCCGGAGGCCTCGCGCTGGTGCGCGATGAAGATGCCCGGGAGTTCTACATCACGCCACAGGGGATACCGGTTGAGCCCCGTCGGTAGCGGGTCCGCCGGTTCAGGGAGAGTGTCTATGAAAACCGTACCAGTCCGGTTGCTGTTGGCGGGTGTCTGCGCCGTCGGCGTGCTCGCATCTGTTGGTGCGGCTGCCGAGGAGGTGCCGGCCGGAGATCTGCCGCTGCCCGCACCGTCGGCGCCCGTGCCGCTGTCCATCATCGTCGCCGATCAGGAGATGCGCTCCGTAGCGGGGGCGCAGGTGAGCCTGAGCGGTCCGGTGAGCACCGCCGCGGTCACCGATGCGAACGGTGTGGTGTGGTTTCCGGCGATTCCCGATGGTGAGTACCGGGTGGAAACCGCCCATCCGCTGTTCGCGTTTGATGCGGCGGTGTGCACGGTGCACGGCGGCGGTGTCTCTCCGCTGCACCTCGTCGGCCGGCCGGTGGTGTCCACGGTAACCCTGGCGGGGCGGATCCTCGATGAATCGGGCGCGGGGGTCATTGACGTTCTGGTGACGCTCGCCGGGCCGGTGAATGCGGCGGTGCGGACCACCTGTGACGGTTCGTACGGATTCACCGGCATTCCGGTCGGGGCGTACGTCGTGCGTTTCGTGCGTGAGGGGTTCGCGTTTTCGCCTGCTGAAAAGAGGTACCAGCACCTGCAGGCAGACCGTACCGATGAGCAGGTCCGCGCGCGTACCCTGTTGCGGATACCTGCCGACGAGCTCAACCTGCTGGAAACCACCAAGCGCATGCGTGCCCGCGGATGGGGGGAGTACCGCGCCGCCGGACGGTGTCTGTGCTGCGACAACATCCGGGACGGCGATTGTATCATCATCGGGAACGTGGAACGCACCGAGCGGTTGCTGATTCCACAGGTGATTGACGGTGTTCGAACGCCGCCGGACGACTCGCCGGAGGCTTACTTCGGAGAGGTGGCGCAGCGGGGCACGAAAAAACAGGTGTCGGAGCTGTACGCCCAGGTGGATCTGCCGGCGCCGCGGGTGGTCACACGGGTGGTCGTCTGGACGGTGCGGCGGGACGGCAAGCCGCTCCTGTCCAACGCCGAGGTTGGGTACGTGGACCGGTTCGACCGCATCCAGTGGACGGCCGCCCGCGACGGGAACCGGGACCGGGAGTTCATCGAGCTGCCGTTCCCGAAACCGGTCACGACGAAGAGTGTGCTGGTACGTGTGGTCGGCGGCGGCAGCCGAATTACCGAGATCGAGGTGTACGGGCGGACGGAACAGTGAGCCTGCGGCGGGCTTGGTGCAGCAGCGTACGGGGTCGGTTGTGTGACGGGCGGGTTAACTTTTGTGTGCTTAGGAAGTACTATATATAGAAAAGGCTGGTTTTTTTTCTGGCTTTGCCGAACTCAACTGTTCTATAAAAGCATGCGGTGCATGCGGGGGTGACCGTATGAAGCGAAGTTCGGTGTACGCGGTGGCTGTGGTATGCGTGTCGGTGCTGTCGGGCTGTTCGGGGATCAAGGCGCTGCACCACAAACTGGTAAACAAGATGAGCGCCGATCCCCACCATGCGTGCCATTGTTTCCCGCCGCAGATATCGCAGATGTACGTCACCAGCATCACCGCGACCAGCGCGGTGGTCAATTTTACCTGTGAGCTGACTCATCCCGAAGGCTGGATCAATCCGAAGCCATACCAGCTCAACTATGGCGGCACCGGTCAGATAAAGTACGGGTTGAGCCGCAGTGCGGTCAATACCCTGTATCCAAACGTAAACTACCAGACGCTGCCGATCATCAAGTACAACTCGATTGTGCTGACCGGATTGACACCCAACACCACATACTACTACCAGCCGTGGTCCTACGCTCGACAAGAAAATGGGCAGTGGTATTACAAACCCCGACAGACGGTTGGGATACAGGATGATCCTCCCAATGTCACCATACAGTCGTTCCGGACGCTGCCCGCAGGCGCGCTGTACAGCATCAGCGGCACGGTGCGCACGAGCACGGGAGGACCGGTGGCGCAGGTGACCATGACGCTGTCGGGTGCGGCGTCCCGAACGACTCAGACCGATGCAAACGGCGCGTATTCATTCGGCGACCTGGCGCAGGGGGATTACACCGTCACCCCGAGCCGGACCGGCTGGTCGTTCGCGCCCGCCTCGCGCAGCTATACACCGTTGACTTCCACACAGACGGCGCAGGATTTCACCGCCACACCACCGGCGCCGACGTACGTGATCTCGGGGTACGTCCGTGATGCGCAGAACAACGGGATCAGCGGGGTGACGGTGACGCTGTCGGGCGCGGGGTCGCGCAGCACGACGACCGGGACGAGCGGCGCGTACGCGTTCACCGGTTTGTCATCGGGAACCTACACGGTGACGCCGAGTCGTACAGGGTACGTGTTCACGCCGGCGAGCCGCTCGTACAGTCCGCTGGACGCCGACCAGGTGAACCAGAACTTCACCGGTGCGGCCATCACCTACGCCATCGGCGGCACGGTGCGGAGTACGGCGGGGGTGGCGATGGCCGGGGTGACGGTGACGCTGTCGGGCGCGGCGTCGCGCAGCACGACGACGGCTGCGAACGGCACGTACCAGTTCGTCGGGCTGACGGCGGGCGGCACCTTCACCGTCACGCCGTCGCAGACGGGGTACAGTTTCGCCCCGTCCAGCAGGACGTACGCCAATCTGTCATCCACGCAGACGGCGGCCGATTTCAGCGGCACCGTGCTCCTGTACAGCATCAGCGGGTACGTCCGCGATGCGCAGAACAGCGGGATCAGCGGGGTGACGGTAACGCTGTCGGGCGCGGGGTCAGGGTCGGTGGTCACCGGCACGGACGGTTCCTATGCGTTCACGGGGTTGCCGGCAGGCAACTACACCGTGACTCCGTCGCTGGCGGGATACGCCTTCAATCCGGCGAACCGTGCCTACAGCCCGCTGTCGTCGAACCAGGTGAATCAGAACTTCGCCGGAACGCCGGTTTCAGTGACTTACAGCATCAGCGGTACGGTGCGCGTGGGCGGGAGCACGCCGCTGGAGGGCGTCACGGTGACGTTGACCGGCGCTGCTTCGGGCACGTACGTGACCGGCGCCGACGGGACGTACACATTTGCGAACCTGCCGGGAGGGACGTACACGGTGGCACCCAGCCGTGCCGGGTACGTGTTCACGCCGGCGAACCGGAGTTACTCGCCGCTGTCATCCAACCAGACGATGCAGGATTTTTCCGCGACGGCACAGACCTATACCATCAGCGGGTACGTCCGCGATGCGCAGAACAGCGGGATCAGCGGGGTGACGGTGACGCTGTCGGGCGCGGCGTCGGCAGAGGTGGTGACCGGCGCGGACGGCTCGTACTCGTTTAGCGGTCTGACGGTCGGGGACTACCAGGTGACGCCTTCGCGTACCGGGTGGGCGTTCAGCCCGCCGAGCCGCAGCTACTCCCCGTTGGCGGCGAATCAGACCAACCAGAATTTCACCGGCAGTACCGGCGGCGGTGTTTTCTACAGCATCAGCGGGTACGTGCGGGATCTGACCGGGATGGGGGTTCCGGATGTGACGATGTCGTTGACCGGTGCGGCGTCGGCGACGGTACAGACCACAGCCTCAGGGTTCTATGAATTCACCGGCCTTGCATCCGGCAATTACACGCTGGTGCCGTCACGCGCGGGGTACAGTTTCAGTCCGCCGGCACGCAGCTACACGCCGCTGTCAGCGGATCTCGTCGGTCAGGACTTCACCGGAACCGCAGGCGGACTGGTCATTTCGGATGTGGAGGTGACCGACATAGAGCAGCAGACGGTGATCATCCTGTGGAAGACGGACAAGCCGGCGACTTCGCAGGTGGAGTACTGGCCGTCAACGGTGACGGCGGCGCCGCACGTGCTGGCGCCCGCCCAACCGGATCCCAATCTGGTGACGGTTCATGTGGTGCGGCTCTACGCGCTGTCGCCGAATACGCGGTACACCTTTTTCGTGAAGTCCAGCACCGGTGCGGGGGCGCCGGAGGTGCTGTCGGCGCAGCACGAGTTCATGACGCGGCAGCCGGGTACCGGCGGCGCCATCATCAACAACGAGCGCACTTTCAATACGCCCAACCCGTGCAAGACGCGGACCAGCTTCCAGTACACGCTCAATCGTCCCGTGGACAGCGTGACCATCACCGTGTACACCCTGAACGGCAGCAAGGTGGTGGAACTGCGCGGGACGGAGCTGTACGCGGGCACTAATATGCTGCCGTGGGACTTGCGTGACAGCTCCGGTAACCGGATCGCCAACGGGCTGTACATCTACCAGGTCAAGGTGAAGGCGGGATTCGTCGAGGAGTCGGTCAAGAAAACCAACCTGATCGTCGTTCACTGACGTGTTCCACGCGACCGTCAACCGCCGGGCGTGGCGTGCTGTCGTCGGAGCGGCCGCGTCGGTGCGACGGTTCCGGTTTTGACATGCGCAGCCCCGCCACACCGTGGGAGTGTTTCGTGTTCGGCGTGGTGCTCGGTTCCGGTCCGTGTGTGGTATCGTGCGCTCCGGTGGTTGTTGCCTGTATCGCCGGAACCCGCAGTACCTGGCGGCAGGGATTGCTGTCGGTGCTCGTCTTTTCAGTCGGGCGAAGCTTCTCCTACCTGGTACTCGGGGCGGCGGCATATGGGGCCTCCCAGGTGTTGGGTGACGTGCTCCGCACGCACGGTGTATGGGTGGATCGGGTATTGGGGACCTTCCTTCTCGCGAACGGCCTTCTCTTTGCGTGGATGGAGCGGGTGCGGATCACGACACCGCTCCCGTCCGGTCTGGATCGAGTCGGCGCGCATTCGGTCGCGGTGGCGGGTGTGCTGACCGGGTTGCGGCCGTGCCTGCCGATGCTTGCGGTGATCGCGTATGCGGGGCGGGTGGCGGGTTCTGTGGTGGAAGCTCTGGCCGGTGTCGGCTTGTTTTCGGTGGGGACCGCGGTATCGCCGCTGCTGCTGATCGGCGCCGCCGCGGGCGCGCTTCCGGGGCTGTTCGGCGGGGATGCCGCGTATGTGCGTGCGGTGCGCGTGATCGCCGGGGTGATGCTGGTTGCGTTGGGCGCGGTGACACTGGCGCAGGCGTTGTGAAAAAAGAGAACAGTCCGGGAGCGCCGTAGTCCGGATGGTTCACGGGAAAGGTGGTGTCTCATGCATTGTGTGCCGGTGATGCTGTTGTTCGTGTGCGGCATCGGGGTTGCGCCGGCCGCCGCGGCGGAAGAGGTGCGCAATGTCGTCATCGTCATCATGGGCGGGGTGCGTCGCGGCGATACGATCGACCATCCGCACCGCCTCTACATCGACCAGTTCTGGAACCACGTTCGCCCGCACGGGACGCTGGTCACCGATGTACGCAATCTGGGGCAGACCTTCCCCATCCCGTCGCAGGCGGCGCTCCTGACCGGACGGTGGATGACGTTTGACCCGCCGGAGCGCAGCAGCGCGCCGCCGGCGTTCCCGACACTTTTTGAGTACTGGCGGGGTGCCCGGGGGCAGCCCGAGACGGGGTGTGTGTACGTGGTCGGGAAACCGCGCCTGGGAATCCTGGCCCACAGCACGCACGCGGCGTACGGTGCGCCACTGGCTCCCACGCTCATCGCGCACACGCCGGAACCGACGGTGCACGAGAACGTGGTGTACGAGCGGTTCGTGGCGTGGTTCACGGAGCACAAGCCCTCCCTGGTGGTGCTCGCCCTTGGTTCGGGTGAACCGATCGGACAGCACGCCCGGGAGGAGGAGTGTGTCACCGCGCCGCAGGTGGATGCCTGCGGTGGCGAGGCGAGTCTGAACATGTACTTTGAATCCATCATCCTGATGGACTCCATCATTCTGGATCTGTGGCACCGGGTACAGGAGGACGCCGCATACCGGGACTCCACGCTGTTCGTCGTCACCGGAGACCACGGGCGGCACAGCCGCGACTACAGCTCCTACGGCGACCAGTGCCCCGGCTGCAGCAGGACGTTCATGTTCTTCGCAGGACCGGGGGTGCGCCGGAACACGGTATCGCGGCGACGGCGGACGTTGATAGATCTCTGCCCTACGGTCGGTTTTGCCGCCGGTGTGGCGACACCGCACGCGCAAGGGGCCGTCATGCACGAACTATTCGGAAAGTGAGAGCGGGGAGGACTGCGAGTCAATGATACGGGAATTTCGGTCTCACCTGCCACACGTAGCGGAAAATGCCTATGTTGCGGACAGCGCCGAAGTGATCGGTGATGTCCGCATCGGCGAAGGCGCGTCCATCTGGCCGGGAGCGGTACTGAGGGGGGATGTGGAACGCATCGAGAT
>Ga0308414_1000534_pt1 | contig 24092 bp, 16 predicted proteins | sample HotsprSampleOS50_FD_205667 | JGI IMG/M metagenome (GOLD analysis project Ga0308414, IMG submission 205667) | Hot spring phototrophic mat microbial communities from Octopus Spring, Yellowstone National Park, Wyoming, United States - 20090730_OS50 ...
AATTCGAGGCGGGAAACCCGGCTGCGGGACAAGACCCGGATGGCCTGAAACCAGAATTGATTGAACCGTTCCTCCCCCTCGCGGAACCGCCACCGCCAGGTGTCGTCGAAACCAAGAAAGATCACCCGGCCGGCACCGACAAATTGTTGTAAGATGATCGGCAACTGAGCCGAGGGGTCGTCTTCTGCTCGCCGATCCGGGTGAACCGCCAGAACCTCGGCCAGCGGTTTTTTCCGATAACCGGTGGCCGACCAGAGTAACGGCCGCAAGCTGGCCCAGATCCGGGCATTCTCGGCATCATCGGCAGCAAACCGGAACAACGGATGCGACTGGCCGAGGGGTGTCAACCGCGGCCGAAATCCGCTCGCTGAGACACCGGCGAGGAAATTCGCTGGGACTGCTGGGCCATTGCTGGGCAAAATCGGCAGCAATTCTCCGAGCGCTGTCGCAAACAACTGCTGCGGGTTCGACTTCGACCCCGCTACAAACAGTAAGCCACCGCCACGAGTTTTCACAAACTCGGCAATATCCTGAAAGATCGCAGCCGCCTTCGGCAATTGCTCCGGTTCAATATCGCCAAGAATGATCACATCATATTCGAATAATTCCGCCCGTGTCGGGAATCCCCGCAAGGCGCTTCTGTCCTGCTCCGCGTATCCAGGCGAGGCATCCAGAAGCAGGGTATTCAGGTCGATCGACTTGTTCCCCCGAACCGCATCCGTTTCTCGTTCCAGCAACGCTTTCACAAACCGGAATTCATACCGCGGGTATCCTTCGATGTACAAAACCCGGATTCGCCGAGTGTCGGTGACAAGCACCGTCCGTTCCAGACGATTGTTGCCCGGTTCGATTTCTCCTGGCTGGACAGGTACCTCAATGACGAAGGTGGTTTCACCGACTTCTTTCGGAATCACATGGAGGCGAACCGGAACCGGATTGCCTGAAGGACCGGGTTTCACGGTTTCCCGAGCACGTTCAATCCATTGATCACCTTGCCGTTCCCAGAGAATCACGGGCACCGTCGTCGGGGGCTGCGGCCCTTTCACAGTCAGCCGGGCTTCAAATGCCAGGGTGTCGCCTTTCAGAACAACATCATCGGCTTTCAAATCGCTGAGGAGCAAATCTAGAGGATCCCGGGAATCACCGATGCCGACCAGATACAGCGGCACATTCTCACGGGCAGCCGCCTGACCAGCCGTCGGCAAATCATCGCCAGCCGTGGTCACTCCATCCGTCAGCACAATCATGGCGGTTAGCGAGCTTCCTCGGAACGATTTCAACACGGCCTGCACACCGTCGCCGAGTCGACTCGCTTCTCCATCAGCAACCAGCGTGGCTAGGGTAGCCCGAGCCGCTTCGCGATCGTTCAGATCAGCCAGACTGGCGAGGAATTTCGCTTGCTCATCCAGACGGTACAGGTGAATTTTCAAATTCCGTTCCTGAAGAATTCGTGTCAACCAGTCGGGGTTTGATCGAGTTATCAAAGCGGTAGCCAGTTGCAACCGATCGGCCTGGCGAAGATTCATTGCCGTGGCAAGTTCCGCGAATTTGGCCGCGATCTCGGGATCGTGGACTTCATCGATTGTCGCCATGCTCCCCGAAGTGTCGATGAGAATCGCCAGATCCGGCCAGCCTTCGCGATCAAATGCCAGCCGAAATTGTGGCAAAAGGACACAGATCACAATCAGAACGAAAGTCAGCCTCAGGATGAGGGGCACCGTCAGGCGTGACCATCCGCCACTGCCCTGACGTTCCCGAAAATACGCCAGGATGGCCAGTCCCCCGACCACCAGGGTCATAATCCCGAGCCCGAGCCGATCCCAGTTCGGGGAGTCTGTGAAAATCGCTGACGATTCCAACCGCCAGCGGGTTCCTTCGCCGGGGGCAGCCTCGGGAATCCCCGCGAGCGATTCCAGCCTTGCCCGCCAGGAGGCTGGAACAAAGCCGAGCAAATTTCCAGTCTGGCGAGCGTGAAGCAGTGTCAGCAGAATCGCGATTCCGAGGAGGCAAGGAATGCCGGCCGCAAGCCATCCGATCCCCTGGCTCAGCCAACCGTGGCAGCTCCGCGGAGACTTCGCCCGCACGCCGGCCACTCGGGACGGACCCAGCCGCCAGGCCAGGAACAGTTCTCCGATCGCCATCAGCAACGCCAGCAACAGCAACCAGCGGGCAACTGTCGGACCCTGCGGCCGCGGCATCGAGACAACTACGGTTTCCTCTCCCCCGCCAATCCGCACTTCACCCGGGTCCGTCACCACCTGAATCGGACCGACCGTCGCAAACCGGCTCGGGTCGAGCCGCCGTAAATCGGATTCACTTCCAGAGATTGTGCTGGATTCTGGCGGGTTGACCGAAAAAAGCATCTCATTCTGGCCTGGGACACTGATCCGGTAAATTCCGCTCCGCTGTGTCTCAAGAAATCGAACCAGCCCCACTTCATCACCCAGCATCACCGGGACATCCCAGCTCCTGCCCTGCGGATTGACGATTGTCGCGGTGAGTCCGATCGTCGTGGCGGGGAAAAATTCTTCGAGGGGTTCACCTGCGGTTACGGTATGCCGATCGGGTTGAGCGACCGCAAAACGGAGCAATTCATGCACAAACGGTAAAAAGCTGGGCAAGACCGGCCAGTCGTTCCAGGCGGTGTTGAAGCTACTCGTAAAGACGATCACTTGACCGCGGTGCCGTTTCCAGGCAATCAAGGCTGGCTCGGGCTTTTCCGTCGTCGGCTGGTTCGATGCGATCGATGGTACGAAGGACAACAGTCGCCGGGCTGGCCCCTCCAGCGGTGCGTCGATGCGAAGGTATGTCTGAAACGGAACGCCTGTCAGCCCGGCTCGAGCATTGTCATCCTGAAAGACCGACAACGGCGGCTCGCGGTAAGCCTGATCCTCCGCCACCAAGCGATACCCTGGATCATCGGCCGCTGCCGGCCGACGTACCCCGAGCAGCCGTCCCGGCAAGATCCCCGTGCCCTCGGCGTAAAGCAAGCGATTGTAGAAATCCAAATTTTCCGCGACGTTCGGTCCCAGCCCGACGATGACGCTGCCGCCCCGTTTCAAGTGCGCTTCCAGCCGGGCGATCTGGGCGGGCGACAAGACGGGAACATCCGCCAAAATCACACAATCCACCGCGGATAAATCACCGAGAGCCGGGTCGGCAAATTCCGATAACGACACGGTTCGCGGCCGGACAGGATTTCCAGCGTATTTCATCCCTCCGGGATCGAGTGCTTCCTGCAAATACTCGGTTGCTCGGCGGAACGGATCGGCCGACGGCTGGCCATTCACCAGCAGTACGGGCAATCCCTCGCGCACTCGCACCGCCAGAATCCGAGTGTTGTCGGCCGGCAAATCGTCGGAATCGATCAGACGAACTCGAAGCAAATGAATTCCCGGCTCGCGAAAACGTGCCGGACCATCCAGACTGAAACTAAGGCTAAGACTTTGACCCGCCGGCAGAAGTTCCACAAGACGTTGTTCGACAGGGAAAAAACTCGGTTCTCCCGCGGTCCCAGCCGTTCCTCCCGGGGAACGATAAACTGCCAGCTCGACACGCAAATTGGCTCGATCGGCCCGGCCAAAATTTTGCACCGTCGCCGTCAACGATGCGGGGGAATTGATGAACGGAATCGGATCGCTCAGACTTAACGATGTGACCGCAAGATTGTCTCGTTCTCTCTGACCGACATCAATCACGGCAAAATCGGCCCGAGGGAGAATCCGATTCCAGATGTCGGGAATCGTGGAATCCGTATCTGGAAGCAAACCTTGCCAGCTGTATCGTTGCAAATCCGTGAAATATAAGACTTGGCGGCGCGGATAAGCCCGTGGCGAGCGTGCGAGAATGTCTGCCGCCAGATTGACACCGTCAATGAAATCGCCGGGGCCATCGGTCACGCTTAAATCACGGAGTTCCGCCAATACCTTCGCAAACTCATTGGAAGGCCCGGGAATTACGATCTCGGCGGTATTCCGCACGATGATCAGCGAAAAACCGTCGCCAAGATTTGCCGAGCGAACTGCTTTCTCGGCCAGGGAAACCGCGGTGTCGAAGAGTGTTCCACTCCCTGCCCGGGCTGACATACTCAGCGAGGCATCGAGGATGAGAATCGTGTGGGTTCGTGGTGCAGTGGAACTCGATTCCAGGGGGCCGGGTCGAATCTGCTGCCAGAAATACTCGGCCCAGGGGGTAACCGCGCACATCGCCGCCAGCAGCAAGACACCGAGCATCACTCGGGTGAGCAACAACAGCCAGCGATCGACCCAGCGACGGCGGCGATTCTGCGCCGCCAGCAAAAACCGCATGGCCGCCCAGGACACGACTTGATACCGCTGCCGACTCAATAAGTGAATCAGCACAGGCACCGCGACTCCGAGCGCCGCCGCTGCCGCCGCCACCGCCGGGAGTGCAAAGCTGCCAATCAGGCCCGGCACGGGTGCGACGCTCACTGTCATCAGCATACCGAGATACCTTGCGACTACTTTAGCTTGGCAATGACGAGGCGAATGATTTGACGATCCACCCCAGGCACGATTCCTTTGCTTTCAGTATCGCCAGGGAAGCGACGAGCTTCAACGGAAAGTATGTGCCTGAAGGAGCGGTTTTTCGCCGCTTATTGACAATCATCATTGTCCAGTCGTTGTCTCCGGATCAGTTGCTGCATGAAGCAGGAAATTTCTAGCCACCTGCTTGCCTGCCGTCACAGCCTTGCCGACTTCCCGGCAAAGATTGAATCACCAGATCGCTTCCCCTCTTTTCGAGTCGGCAGCAGCTTGGCATGATAATCTTAAGTCCTAGCCATGAGGGTTCAGTGAATATCCCGCTGATTCAACTCGTTCGTCAAATTGCTCCGCAGCCGAAAGTCACCGATGTCGCTGCGGAAACTCGCCGGGTTTTGCGTGAATCGCCGATCGCTCGGCGAATTCGGCCAGGGATGCGAATCGCCGTCGGCTGCGGCAGTCGCGGCATCCGGAATTATCTGACGATCGCTCAAGCCACCATCGCCGCACTCCAAGAATTCGGAGCGCAACCGTTTGTCGTGGCAGCGATGGGGTCCCACGGGGGGGCCACTGCCGAAGGGCAGCGGGAATTACTCGCTTCATACGGCATCACTCCCGAGAACCTCGGGGTTCCCGTGGTTACCGACATGGACGCGGTCGTCGTCGGCACAAACTCCTGGGGGCAACCCGTCTGGTGGGACAAAAATGCCCTGGCAGCCGACGGAGTCATTCTTGTTAACCGCATCAAACCGCATACCGATTTCCGGGGAAAATATGAAAGCGGCATCTGCAAAATGATGGTCATCGGGCTGGGAAAACGGCAAGGTGCCGATCAAGTGCACAGTTTCGGCACCCGGGGTCTTCGCGATATGCTCATTGAATCGGTGAAGGTCCTCTTAGCGAAGACCCCGTTCCTCGGCGGCATCGCTGTCCTGGAAAATGCTCGGGAAGAAACCGCCAAGATTGTCGGTATCGACCGCGACGATCTTCTTGAGCAAGAACCCCCGCTTTTAGAGGAAGCCAAGCGGATCATGGGCCGCATCCCTTTCCCGCAACTCGATGTTCTCATTGTCGGGGAATGTGGCAAAAATTACAGTGGTGCGGGGATGGATCCGAACGTGGTCGGGCGAATGCTGATCGAAGCGTCGCCCGAAGCGGAGACGAATATCCCCCGGATTACTCGCATGGCCGTGCTCGATGTTTCACCGGAAAGCCACGGCAATGCCACCGGCATTGGCATCGCCGATCTCACCACCACGCGTGCTCTGGCCAGCATCGATCCCGTTCCGTTTCGCATGAATAATTTGACGGCACGATTTTTGTGGCGAAGCAAACTCCCGCTCGGCTTTGACACCGATCGAGAGTGTATACAAATGGCCATCGAAACATGCTGGAATCCAAACCCTGAGACACTCAAATTTTGCCTGATCCCGAATACGCTGGAAGTTGCAGAACTCTGGGTTTCACCAGCCCTTGCGGCGGAAGCGCGGAGTAATCCCGATTTGGAACTCGTCGGCACCGCCATCGAAATTCCTTTTGATACTCGGGGCAACCTTCGGCAAGAACAGCTTTTTCCCCACAGCGTGCGAGGGAAACGTTGCGTTGCCTGAATATCCGGAAAACGCAGAATCGCGTGAATAATCCGAATTCCTGGAGCGTCTAGGATAGTGCCAGTTAAATACTGGTCGGATTTTCCACGGACGATTCAGGGAGTACAAGAAATGATTCGTCAACTGTTCGCGAGTGCGGTTGCGGTTGCATTGGCAGTTAACATCCAGGCTGCAGAATTGAAGTCCGGTCCTCAACCTGGGGAAAAAGTTCCCGGCCCGTTTGCCCCCCTGAATATCAACGGTTCGGCCGCAGGTGAAAAGAATTGCCTGTATTGTTCCAATGGCAATAACCCCGTCGCGGTGGTCTTCGCTCGCACCGCCGACTGCCCGATGACGCAAAAGCTGATCAAAGAACTCGATCAAGTCACCGCAAAGAACAGCAGCTGCAACATGGGCAGCTATGTCGTCTTCCTCAGCGATGAAGAAAAACTCGAAGAAAAACTGAAAGAATTCGTCAACAAAGCGGGACTTAAGAAGATTGTCCTCTCGATCGACACCCCCACCGGTCCTGCGAAGTACAAAATTCACAAAGACGCTGATGTCACTGTCCTGCTGTACACCGAGCGAGAAACTAAGGCGAATTTCGCCTTCAAGAAAGGTGAGCTTGACGACAAAGCGATTCAAACCATCGTGAACGATGTCAGCAAAATTACGAAGTAAATGACTTCGCTGATTAATTTTCACATCATGTTCCCTCCCCTGAAATTGGCAATTCAGGGGAGTTTTTTTGTACTGATTCGCCACACCTCAGATTGTTTCGACCGCCACGGCGGTTGATGCTTACGACGTACACCCTAAGCCTCATTTCTCACTTGCACCTCACTGAGTGCGACTTCATCCGTTTTTTTAAACGGATATCTTCAAATCCGGGTCGATGACTCAAAAAGATCGCGAGGCTCCGGCTTTCTGCGTTTGACCTGGAGCATTCCGTAACTTAAGGTAAATGAAGTAGAAATCCGTATCGAGCCGGCCCAGGCAGATTCCCCCACTCGGGCCAAAAATTCATGGAATCCACGGCGTCTCGCAAAAGTCCGGCCGGATCGGGGGCACTGAGTCTGAGTGCCGCGATTCTGGCCGTTCCTACCCTTGTCCTCCTAACGGCAGCAGTGCATTTGCAATCGCTGACAGTCGCGGCTGGTGGACTGGCCGTGGCACTCGGCGGTATTCTGGTGTTGCTGGGGTTCGGAACGGCCATTCACCCTCCGGCAAGCGCTTCCACGATCCTGCTGTATTTGATGGCACTGGGCTGGCTCTGGTTCCCCACACGAGAGCACCCCGACGTTTTTGCTCGGATCAGCCGAGGATTGCTGCTGCTCGGAGCCGTCGGCTTATTTATTCGTCACGATCTGGCCCGTTCTGGGGTGGAACCCCGCCGCCGTGCCCGCGTCTTGTGTAAATGGCTCAGGTGTCGAACCCGTTGGCCACAAGATCTGTCCGACTTTGAGCGGCTACCCGAAATTCGTGCCTTGCAAGAAATCGTTGATGATGATCCGATGCCGGTTATTGCTTTGCTGAGCGATCCTCGGCCTGAAGTTCAGTTGGCGGCGCTGCTCTCGCTGCAACGCCGACCATATTGGCGTGAGTTCGAAGCCGTTCCAGTTCTCGCGCTGGTCCGTCAGGCGCGGGAGCCAATGATTTGTGCTGCGGCGTTGCGTGCTCTGAAAACCGTGGAGGATTCCACGTCCCTCAACGAAATTGCCGGCTATTTACGCCACGCTCAACCTGAGGTTCGTCAGGCCGCGTTGGATGCCATTTTATACAACTGCAATCGCCGCTGGCCGGCGGTCCGAAACGCAGTGAAAGAGGCATTATCCGATCCGGCCCTTGCCGAGGATGGTGCCTTACCGGCTGGGAAATTGTCCCCGTTGGCGATTTGCGATCTTACGAGCTGGGCCACGGAAGCTCCACCCCTCGGTGACCGCTCGATTCAAAGCTTGATTGCTTATTATGCCTTGGCGTTGTCGAGGGCTGATCAAACACACTTGGCAGCACAACTGGCGGAACAGGCGATTGATGCAAATACACCCCCGATTTTGCGAGTAGAACTGGCACATTTGCTCCGAGAGTTCCGACTCATGACTCCGGAGTTACTGGATCGGATGAGCGATCTTGATCAGCCGGGTCCGTTGCGGCTCGTAGCCGCAGAAGCTCTTCTCGAACTGGATCCGAATGATCCGACCGCCATCGAGGTTCTTCGAGGTCTGGGGCGGCAACCGAATCGAGAAACTGCGCTAACGATCGCTTGGTTGTTGCAACGGTATCTTGGCCTGGACATGGGTTTGCCTGCGGATGGCACCGTCTTACCCAACAGCAAGCCTGCGATTGAAGCGGCCAAACGGGTGCTGCAGTGGGCGAACAGTCGGCCAGGGGAAACCCCCATGGCGCAGCACCGGCCACAACCGATGCCCCGACCACTTTCCTCGCCGACACTGTCCGGTTTGAAAGGCACGCAACTGCGGGCGTATCCCCAGGAACATGGCGATTCTGGTTCCATCTGGTCATCAAATCGATAACGAGCGGATTCACAATCCAGACATCGGCAATCGGATCAAAGGAATGACTTTGATCTGACAGAATTCATGTCAAGCGGCTTTCCCCCAACAACCTTCGACTTGGCAGCAAACGGATATGAATTCTCACACCATTGCTTGAGATCGGGAGAAAATTACGTTTGACGGGTAAATTTTGAGAGAATAAAATGTGCAAAAATAAGTCACCCGGGACGCTTGCTGCCTCTCCCCTCAGCCCGCGTGCCCAGGTGACTCGGAAGCGCGAGTCAATGCGAACAATTGTCGAGACTGCCTCTCCCCTCAGCCCGTCAATCGATTCGCGATTTACTCCCGCCAAAACAAACTAAAGCATCGATCATGCCGAAGCCCGGCGGAGACTCTCCCCTCCGTCGGGCTTCTTTCATAACTGCATGCTATGCAATAATTTGCGAAGCGGAAATATTTTGATCCGTCATGGAGAGCTTGGGTTGCGATCATCTCATCTGCCATGATCCCGGGCAGGAATTCTTCAAGCGTGCTCGCGAATCGTGCATCGTGCCTGTCAGAGTCTCGATTGCTTGTCGGAGATCACAGACGCCACAGTACAGATTCCTTTTGCCAGTTTTTTAGCTGTCTCTGGCAAATTTCCTCGACTTCTTGGTGATCCAGGTCGAACGGATAACATGGTGGGAAAGAGAGATACTCGACACTGTCACGGACCGAATCACATGGCCACTGATTTTCGTTTGAAAGAAACGGAATTGCAAAGCATCGCTGAGCTGCTGGTAGAGTCGTATTCCGATTGCGGCCGTTTGCATCATCTGGGCCACGAACCACTCCCGAGCCGTGAACAGGTCGCTGAGATTTTAGCCAACCTTCATGAAGTGATCTATCCAGGATACGGCCGCCGGCAGAACTTGCACAGTGGCAATATCGCGTATTATGTCGGCACATTAATCGACAGCCTACACGATCAATTGATTGAGCAGATCACACGTGCCTTAAAACACGATCGTTGCAAAGGTGACCCGGATTACGATTGCGAGGGCGAAGCGCAGCATAAGGCGATCGCTTTATTGCGGAAATTGCCGCAGTTGCGACAGGTGCTGGAACGCGATGTTGAGGCTGCCTATCGGGGAGACCCCGCGGCTCGCAGCCACCACGAGATTATCTTCAGCTACCCGGGGCTGGATGCGATCACCACGTATCGCATCGCTCATGAGTTATTTTGCCTCGGGGTGCCGTACCTTCCCCGGATCATGACGGAAATGGCTCACAGCAAGACGGGGATCGACATTCATCCTGGGGCCAAGATCGGCCCTGGATTCTTTATCGATCATGGGACCGGTGTGGTAATCGGCGAGACGACCGAAATCGGCGAAAATGTCAAGCTGTATCAAGGCGTGACTCTCGGGGCGCTCAGCTTTGATCGTGATGACCAGGGTGAATTGATTCATGGCAGCTACAAACGCCATCCGACGCTCCGAGACCATGTTGTGGTTTATGCGAATGCGACGATCCTGGGCGGCCAGACGATCGTGGGCGAGGGCGCAGTCATCGGTTCGAATGTCTGGCTGACGAAGTCGGTCGAGCCGTATGCCGTCGTCGTTCTGGATAATCCGCAACACAAGGTGAAAGGTGGCCGGAGTCGCTCGGCTCAGGAGGCGTTGATGTATCACATCTGAGGTAAGACCGGAGCTCGAGAGGAAACTCCAGGCATTGCTCGGAGGTGATCAGGGCTGCTGTTTCTGAGCAAAGAACTGTTGAATCCGTAGCCGGGCTTCATCAGTACCGATGAGCCGTAAAAAGGCGGCGGTTTCGATGGCGATCGCTTCATTAAGAGGCAATTCAGCGCCGCGAAGCAGGCAAAGCATTGCTTCGCGAATGGCTGGCGGCGAACTCGGAATTGCCGGGCGAAACGCTTGCCGTTCCGGAAGCGGTATCGCGGCCCGTTTGCGACCACGAATCGACTCGGGTCGGTAAGCGAGCACCTCGGCGACCGCCACCTCGAACAATTCACCCGCCAGCACAAGCCGATTGATCAGTTTTGCATCAAATGCCTCGTTCGCTGACACCAAGTTCCCGGTTATAAGCCAGTCGCAGGCTCGTTCCAATCCGATGATTCGCGGCAATCGCTGAGTGCCACCCCAGCCCGGAATCAGTCCCAGGCGAACTTCCGGCAATCCGACACGAAGCTGAGGCTGATCGCTGGCGAGTCGAAGATCACAGGCCAGAGCCAGTTCAAGTCCGCCACCGACGGCTGGTCCCTCGATAACTGCCGCCGTCGGGACCGGAAACTGTTCCAGTTCGTCGAGGACCGTCAACCCTAGGCGAATGAATTCTTCCGCTTCGGGATCGTTCGGAGCAGGCACCTGGGCCAGCCATTTCAGATCGGCCCCCGCCACGAAACTACCCGGCTTTGCACTGGCAAGCAGCAAGCCGCGAAGATCAGCCCGCGACTTCAACTCCCGGAGAACGGACTGCAAATCGCGCCAAAGCTTCGGCGTCAGCAAGTTGACGCGGCTCCCGGGCAGATCGAGCCGAAGAACAGCGACATTGTCGCAACGAATCTCGGTACTGACAGCGGAATCGGTGCTTCTCACGATGGCGGGGCTCGATACAACGGTGACAATCGGGCTGGTCGTTCACGCCAGCCGCGAAGCGTGTTCGAACGGGAATGTCCTTTTGTTTCTGGCGGGGTTGCGGCGGCGAATTTGCTCGGCGGCCAGTTTCGCCCGCGCCATCTGCTGCTGCAAGTCCGCGAGTATCGCTTCCCGGTCCTGTCCCTGATACCGTGCTGGCGCGATGGCCGGGCCGAAGGCGACGGCCAGAGAGCGGCCCTCGGCGGGGCAACAAATCGGTTCGGGGATCGGAAAGGCTCGGTGTCGAGGCCATGCTTCGTAACAGCCGGCGACTGCCGCGGGAATAATCGGGCACGTTAGCCGACGAATCAACAGCGAAACACCGGCCTTGAGAGGCTGAATTTCCCCGGTGTGGGTGCGTTCACCCTCGGGAAACATCAGCACGGCGCGGCCCTGATGCAACTGAGTCAGAACGGTTTGCAGTCCTTCCTTGCCGAAGCTCCGGTCGATGGGCACGGCGGAAAAATGACGGATTAGCGCTGCGAAGGCAGGATCATGGAACAGTGAACTCCTAGCCAGGTAAGTCAGCCGCCGAGGCGCTGCGGCTCCGATCAGGACGGGATCGAAAAAGGATTGATGATTCGAGACAATCAGTACCGGCCCGCTCCTGGGAACATGCCCGCGGCCCGTCGCGCGGAAACCCCAGCCGAGCGTGAATGCAGACACGGCAGACCAGTATGTGGCGGCGTAAATGGCAGCGTCGATCAACTCCGGGAGCGGCATCGTTCGACCACTTGCATCATGAAGGCGAGCACAGCTTGCGGAGACTGCTCAGAGGTATCGATCTGAATGGCGTCCGCTGCGGGGCGAAGGGCATCCAGTTCGCGATGAGTATCTTCATAATCCCGCTGACAGATTTGTCGAAGAATGATCTCGGGGTCCGCAGGAAGATTTTTTTCCCGGAGTTGTTTTACCCGACGAGCGGCTCGCACTTCCGGTCGGGCGTGGAAGAAAAATTTCACAGGAGCATCGGGGAAAACCGCAGTGCCTTGATCGCGGCCTTCACAAACAATGTTGCGTTGATCGGCGATCCGCCGTTGTTCTTGTTGCAACCGCAGTCGGACTTGCCGGAACAACCCGACCCGACTGGCACCGCGGCCGGCTTCCTCGGACTCAAGGTACTCGGTTCGAGTTTCCCCCGCAATGACCACCTGATTATTCGACCAGGTAAAGTTCAGGCTGGCGACTTCCGCTTCAATCGCAGCAAAGTTCGGCGGTTCTTCATAAATGTCGATGCCTCGCTGTCGCAGCCGCCAGGCGACGGCACGGTACATCGAGCCGGTGTTCAACAGATCGAAGCCCAGAGCAGCGGCAAGTTCACGAGCCGCCGTCGATTTCCCGGAACCCGCATAGCCGTCGATGGTAATTATCATTTGTGTCATGATCTGTGATATTTCTGGAACAAACGCTGGCTCCGGGAGCTTCGAATCTCAAACCCCGGCCGAGCGTGGCGAGTTCATCGACGCTCGCCGTCAGCGGATTCGCAACGTCACGGTTTCGCCATCCTTGATCGTGCTGGTTTGTGCCCGCGACCCGGGGGCCAGCAACTCGTAGCTGTAGCTGCCCGCCGGAATCGACAGCGATCGGACTTCCCCGGGCAGCAGGCGGTAAGAAACGCCATTCACAATCAGCGAGACTTCCGTCTGATATTCATTCACCAAGCGAACGGTTGCCTGATTGACCACCACGGGGGTGCTCGGCGTCGGCGTCGGCACACTTGCGTTATTTAACGGGGAAGAACCGACCGTCGTCTTGCTTAATCGTTCTTCGATCCGGCTGAGGGTGCTTTGCACGCTTTGCATTTTATCTTCGAGTGCGGCGAGGCGGCGATACAGCCCTTCATTGCCGGCTCCACCGTCTTTTTTGCCGTATAACGCATCGTCGGTATCACGCTGATATTGCTTGAAAAGCAGAAAATCTTTCTTCAGTTGCTCGAGGTCGCGTTTCAATTCATCCAGTGTTGCCGAGACATTGGCTGGCGGTGTTGCCTGTGCTGGCGAGGTCTGGGCCAGAGGCGGTGCTTCTTGCGCGGTCGTGAGCGTTGTGGGGGCGACTGCAAGTGCGAGACCGAGAGCCGCCGATAAAGCCAGTTGCCGAGCAGGTAGTATCATTGCTGTGTCTCCGGGTCTGTTCACACGAGGGGACGTAACGGTGTCGGACTCCCCCCTTGAATTGACAGTAAGACCCGGACTGGCCGGTCGCAAGTTTATTTCCGGTGGAACAGGTGGTGTTGACTGAGGAAGTTCTGATGACTTTACCGGTGGCGCGGGTAAGGCAGGCTCTGAGATCGTCAGCGGTGGCGAGGTCGGAGCGGTTGTGGCCGATCCCGGCGGCACAGCGGGAGTCGGCTTGATCCTTGGCATTCTCTGGCCGGGACTCTCCTCGCTCCCCGAGGTCTGCGGCTTCTGTGGCGGCGAGGCACCCGGGACAATCTCCGGGACGGTCAGTCCAGGTGGGAAAGGAATCACAGGATTCGGCGGAGTGGGTACCGAGCCGGGATTCGCCGCCACGCCTGGAACTACCGGGGGCACGATCATGCCGGTCGAGCCAGCAGTTTGAGCGTCAGCCGGCACGGATGGTCGTTGCTTCAGCATCGGTTCCGGAAGCGGAAGCGATGGAGAATCCGCAAGTAGCGGGAATAAGCTACTTCCGCCGACCCAGAACCCCGTCAGCAACAACCACTTCCAACAGGAATGCCACCGATTCTTGTCGTGCATGGTCGTACTCGCACAACGGATCACCAATTTCCCTGCTTCGTCCCTTTTCAGCTTCCCGCCCCTGCCAGACACTCAGTCGGGAGGGGCAGAATGGAGCGAGTCGATAACGCGGGCATGGAACGACTGTGATGACAGCCGAGATAAACCAGTCGTCATCAGCCCCGAGCTTTCAGGAGTTTTCTTCAAACTGGGCAATCCGATTCATTGATGCGGAGAAGGCATCGATGTCATCGTCGGCACCGTCGAGGCGATACTCCATCTGGAAAGCGTCTTCCCCGCTATCTTCGTAATAATTCCGCAAGACACGCGTCGCTTTGAATTCCAGACTGCGGAAAAAGACCTGCGCTGCCAGATTGCGTTCGCGAACCGCCAGGGTAATTTTGCTTCGGCGATGGCTGGAGAGCTTTGCGATCAGTTTTTGCACCATCTGCGAGCCGATGCCACAACGGCGGTAGGAGGGGTGGACGGCAAAGTTTAAGAGATGCAGTCGGTTTTTGTGGAGTTCGTAGATCATGAATCCGATGATTCGATCCTGATACTCCGCGACCATGCCGATGCAGTTTCGTTGCCGTAAACAGCGGAGAAAATCTTCCTCTGTCCAGGCATATTCGAAGCTCTGCTGCTCGGTCTGAAGCACTTCGGGCATATCGCGGCGGATCATCCACCGGATGTGCACCCGAAGCTGTTCCGATTGTGCGGCGCGTCCTGCGCTCATAAGCAGATCCTCCCCCCAGCCGATCCGGCCCGGAAACAGTGACCGGAATCGGAGTGTGTCCATACGGACGGCTTCAGAAACCACGGGGGACGTTCAGCCCAGGCGAGGTTGTTCTACCCCGTCTCTCGGATCAGGCCCCCTCGGCCCGATCGCCAAGCGGCGGGATGGTACCAAGCTGGCTGGCCCCCCTCAAGGTCATCCGACAGATCCCGGGCAGTCGCCGGGATTCCCCCCAGCAAAATGCCACGGTCAGCGTTTGCAGCCACAAACTGCCTGGTCCGAGGCACCACTCACGCAGTCAATCACGGTTGTCCGACGAATCCGGTGCTCTCTTCTTTCACCACCGGAGTGCGTATCTGATCGCAGTGAACTCGGGCTCGGAAGCGGCTGTCCCCCGGTCGATTAGCCCGCACCCGGATCCGATACACCACTTCCGCTTTCACAGGCAACTCAGCAACGGGATCGAACTGGATTTGTTGGCCGGCGACCCGGCCGGTTGTCGGACCCTCGGCACCCACCGCGGTCGAACCGTCTGCAAGTTCCACGCTCAAGTGAATGCCGGTGCAGGGACCAGTGCCTTGATTCATAATCCGGACCTCGTAGACGGCTTCTTTCCCGACTTCGACCGGGTCTTCCAAGTCGATCACCTGGAAGCGCAGCGCCGGGACACCTTCCGCTTTCATGGCTGTTTCAATCCGAACTTCAAGCGGTTTTTTACCCGGTTTGCCCGTGTCCGCTGCAGGAATGATTGTGTTCAGCGATTCGCCTGCCCGGACCACGGTTTGAAGTGTTCCCTGCGCCGGTTTGACCGCCTTAAGTTTCAGGGTCAAAGTTCGATTGCCGTTGACGGCGAGGCCGGGAAATTGCCAGCCGATGCTCCGGGTGGTCGGATCAAAGCGACCGTTATCGCTGGCTTCCAGGAAATCAAACCCCTCAGGGATCGTGATCCAGACCGTCAGCGGATCAGTTGCCGCTGAACCGGGATTTGCCAGGTGCAGTTGATACACCGGTTGCCCGTTGACGAGTGCTTTTTCCGGACCCTCTAGCTTCGCGGTTAAGAGCGGCTCAACGACAGTCACCGTCGCCCGTGCCGTCTCGGACGAGTTACCGTCGGCGGTGACGGTCAGCATCGCCGTCGCCGCGCCGGCCTGCATGGCCATCGCTTCGAGTGTCAGCGTTTTCGCTTGACCTGCCGCGAGATCATTCAGTTCCGCTTCGATCACCTGGCCGGCAGGATGGCTGAGACCGTCGCTGAAATGAGCTTGAAGCCGGACTTTGGCGGCAGGGCCGCTGCCTGTGTTGCTTAACCGGATTTGAAAAGGCACGGATTCGCCGACTCGGACACGATCCGGGCCGGTCATGGCGACCGTCACCCGCGGCCGGGTGACTCGCAGCCGAGATTGCACGGTGGCCCGGTAGCTGATCGTGGCTCGGCTCCGGAGTTCGCCTTCCTCGCTCGGTTTCACGGTGACTTTGATGCGCTTTTCATCCCCGGGTTCAAGAAGCCCCAGCGACCAAGAAAGTCGTTCCCCCTGGACTTCCGCCGCTGGCTCCGTGGAAATCAGGACAACTCGGGCCGGAAGGTCCTCTTCCAGCAGAGCGCCCGAGACGGGGATTGTGCCAGCGTTGCGAACGAGCAATTCATACGTGAGAGGCTGGCCGACGTTGATCGATTCTGGAGCGATCATCTCCACCACGACGGTGGGTGTCGCCCGAGGCGGCACTGACGCTGAGTCTGGCACGCTACCGGACAAGACGCCGATTCCACCGCTTCGAGGCATCGTTGCCTCTCCAGGCAGGAGTGTCGCGGACCCTGGCCCTGGAACGGCTGGCAGGGTGCGTGGAGGACTTGCCGGTAACACTGTCGTCGTCGAATGTCCTGGCGATACGCTCGAAGGAGAGGCAGTTCCCAGAGCCGGCCCGGTCGAAGGTACGATCGAGTTCGCCGAGGCTGCCGGGCTCGGAAGACGCGGCGGTGACTGCAGCATCGGCGGTCCGAGGGCTGGCACCCGAGGAGAATTTTCGATTGGGGAAGGCATCGGACCTTCCACGGAAATTGTCGGTGCCTTCACTGTTTGCGAATTCGAAGTCACCGGGATTGGCCGGACCGGTTCCGGTTCGAACCCCGCTGCAGTCACCACGCCAGAGGGGCCCGCAATCACCGGTTGCGTGATTCGCGGGAGTGGTACCGACGGCCGAGCAGTCGAGCCCCCTGCAGACGCTGGCGCGGAATAAGAGCGAGGCGTGGCGAATGGCTCTTGTGCGATAATCCCGGTGACTGCTGACAAAGTGACAGCAGCCAGCGAGCCGGCGAGTCTCGGGATACGGTTGCTCACAGTCATACCCCCCCATCCAGTCGCACGCTCGGCAGCATCACCTTGCACCTTGGATCGGCTGCCCCCAAGCACTGTGTCGGCTGGCCCACGGATGCCATTATGCCGTCGAATGCCCCGGCTCTTGTTTGCCGTGGTGTCGCATTTGTTTGTTCGTATTCGCCCTGCAGGCGTGGCTGTCCGCTCGCCGCGGGCATCTCTCTCGTGGCCCGCAACCGGTTACGGCCTCCGGAGTCGGTTCCGCTCCTCAAACCGGCGACTCCGGGTTGCTGGTCGATTCAGGCACCGGGTATTTCCGGGCATTTTTTTGCATTTTCGCGGCGATCGCCTCGCTGAGATCGATTCCGGTATGCACACTGAGCAGCAGCACGATGTTGGCCACATCCGCGAGTTCATCGGCGATGGCCTCCCGTTTCTGGGGATCATGGACCGCTGACTGTGCCTGTTCCGGAGTTAACCAGCGAAACTCGGTGCATAATTCCCCGACCTCGCTAGCCAGCGCCATCACTAAGTTTTTCGGGGTGTGATACGGCCCCCAGTGGCGAAGCTCGGCAAACTGGCGAATACCCTCTTTGAGGGTGGCGATCGTCGTGGTCGTATCCGCCATGACAGTACCGCGAACGAGTTTGCCGGATCTTGGCTGGCCGCCACTGTTTTTCCCCCACGGCGAAACAGCCAGTAACGGGGGGGCTTATAACTCAGTCGTGGAAGAAGTCAACCGGAATGTCCCGAGATTGATCGGGTATGTCCGAAATCGATGGCAACAGCGAGTGACTTGAAATTTCGCCAGTCAAGAATCTTTGTGATCCCGGGATCCGATGCGAGCGGGAGGCTCTAAGGTTTTCGATTCTGGCTCCTGCTGCTCGGGCAAATCATCGTGGTTCGAGGGGTTGGTCCGGGGGAGTGGGTTCATAAGATGATCGCACGTGATGCTGTTCCACAGAAGATGATAGAATTGCCACCATGCCGAAGCGTACAGACATTCACAGGATTATGCTGATTGGCTCAGGTCCGATTGTGATCGGTCAGGCCTGCGAATTCGATTATTCCGGCACTCAGGCCTGCAAGGCACTGCGTGAAGAAGGCTACTCGGTGGTGCTGGTCAATTCCAATCCGGCCACCATCATGACCGACCCCGAGATGGCTGATCGAACTTACATCGAACCGATCACCTGGCCGGTGGTGGAAAAAATCATTGCTCAGGAACGGCCCGAGGCGTTGTTACCCACGCTGGGCGGGCAAACCGGCTTAAACACGGCGATGGACCTGCACAAGCACGGCGTGCTTGAACGTTACGGCGTTGAATTAATCGGAGCCCGGGCGGATGTCATCGAGAAAGCCGAGAATCGGCAAAAATTCAAAGACGCCATGATCAAGATCGGCGTTGAGGTGCCGCGATCCGGCGTCGCACGGACTTTGGCCGAGGCCATGCAAATTCTTGAAGAGGTCGGTTTGCCCTGTGTGCTGCGTCCAAGCTTTACGATGGGCGGCTCCGGCGGCGGCATCGCCTACAATCGGGAAGAATTTACCACCTTGATTGCACACGGCCTGGAACTTTCCCCGGTCGGCGAAGTGCTGATCGAAGAATCCGTGATTGGCTGGAAAGAATATGAACTTGAGGTCATGCGTGATAAAGCCGACAATGTCGTGATCATTTGCTCGATTGAGAACTTGGATCCGATGGGTGTGCATACTGGCGATAGCATCACCGTGGCACCGGCACAGACTTTGTCCGATAAGGAATATCAGCGAATGCGTGATGCCGCCAAGGCGATCATCCGAGAAATTGGCGTCGAAACCGGGGGCTCAAACATCCAGTTTGCCATCAATCCGCACGATGGACGGATGATTGCCATCGAGATGAACCCGCGGGTCAGTCGCTCCTCAGCCCTAGCGTCGAAAGCGACGGGGTTCCCGATCGCCAAGATTGCCGCCAAACTGGCAGTCGGTTACACCCTGGATGAACTGAAAAACGACATCACCCGGGAAACGCCGGCGAGTTTTGAGCCGACCATCGATTATGTGGTCACGAAGGTTCCCCGGTTTACCTTCGAAAAATTCCCGGAAGCGGATCCGACTCTGACCACGCAGATGAAGTCGGTCGGGGAAACGATGGCGATCGGCCGGACCTTCAAAGAGTCATTGCAAAAAGCGTTACGGGGTCTGGAAGTCAATCGGTTCGGCATCGGGGTGGATCGGCTGGATCGCTGGGGAACCCCAGAGCAGCCGAGTCTGGAAGAGATCTTACAAAAGTTGTCGACGCCGAATGCTGAGCGGATCTGGTACATTCGTTACGGGCTGAAACTTGGCTTGTCGGTCGAGGAAATCCAGCGTCTGACGCGCATCGACCCGTGGTTTCTGCGCAATATCGAGGAACTTGTTCAACTGGAAGAGGAGTTACGGGCAGCCGGAACGCTTGCCAAGGTTACGCCGGAATTGATGTTGAAGGCGAAACAAGCCGGCTTTGTCGACAAGCAGCTGGCGCTGTTGTGGACAGCGTCCGAGTCGGAAATCCGTGCTGTTCGAAAAGCGATGGGGATCACGGCGGTATTCAAATCGGTGGATACATGTGCAGCCGAGTTTGAAGCATACACCCCCTATTATTACAGCACCTATGAACGTCCGATGCGCTCGGGAAATTCCGAACCACGGTTGGAAACAGACGACGAGGTGCTGCCGTTTTCAGGCAAATCACGAATCATGATCCTGGGTGGGGGTCCGAACCGGATCGGCCAGGGGATTGAATTTGATTATTGCTGTGTGCAAGCGGCCTTTGCCCTGCGGGATGCCGGTTATGAAGTGATCATGGTGAATTCGAATCCGGAAACGGTCAGCACCGACTACGACACCAGCGATCACCTCTTTTTCGAACCGCTGACGGTTGAAGATGTCTTGAACGTCTACGAACGGATGAAGCCGGACGGGGTCATTGTCCAATTTGGCGGGCAAACGCCGCTGAATCTGGCGCGGGCGTTGGCGAACAACGGGGTTCCGATCATCGGCACCAGCGTCGACAGTATCGAGATGGCCGAAGATCGGGAGGAATTTGCCAAGCTGGTCGAGCGGCTGGGACTGAAGCAACCGGCGAACGGTATTGCTTATGATCTGCCGACGGCGTTGAGCACGGCTGAAAGTATCGGCTACCCGGTCTTGGTGCGCCCCAGCTTTGTCCTCGGCGGTCGTGCGATGGAAATCGTCTATGATGAAGAATCACTGACCCGCTACATGCTCCGGGCGATGGAGGCATCGCCGAATAAGCCGGTGCTCATCGACAAGTTCTTGGAAGATGCCACGGAAGTCGATGTCGATTGCCTTTCCGATGGCAAGCGGACGGTGATTGGCGGCGTCATGCAGCACATCGAGGAAGCCGGGATTCATTCGGGGGACTCCGCCTGTGTCATTCCGCCCTACAGTCTGTCGGCGGAGCTGACTGCGGAGATCAAGTCGCAAGCCCGCAAGTTGGCGGCAGAACTGCAGGTGAAAGGACTGATGAATATCCAGTTTGCCGTGACCGGGGTTGGCCCGAGTGGAGTGACAGGCACGCCGGAAGTCTATGTGCTGGAAGCCAATCCGCGGGCCAGCCGCACGGTGCCGTTTGTCTCGAAGGCGACGGGGGTTCCGCTGGCGCGGCTGGCGGCACTGGTGATGACTGGGAAAACACTGGATGAACTGGGCGTGAACGAGGAGGTGATTCCGGGGCACTTTTCCGTGAAGGAATCGGTATTTCCCTTTAACAAATTCCCCGGGGTGGATATTCTTCTAGGGCCGGAAATGCGCTCCACCGGGGAAGTGATGGGCATCGACGCGAACTTGCCGATGGCATTTGCCAAGTCGCAGATGGCCGCAAACGCGAGCTTGCCGGTCAAAGGAACAATTTTTATTTCGGTGGCGGCCAGCGACAAGGCTGAGGTGACGCCGGTGGCCCGCCAATTTGCCGAGATGGGATACAAATTGCTGGCGACTCACGGAACAGCAATTCACCTCCGCAGTCATGGCATTCCAGTGGAAGAGGTTCCGAAAATTCAGGAAGGGCGGCCGAACCTGATTGATTACATGAAGAATGGTGATGTTCAGTTGATCATCAACACACCGAGCGGTCGGGGCAGCCGCTCCGACGAGGGGAAAATTCGCGCCGCTGCGGTGGCGCACCGGGTCACCTGCATCACGACGCTGTCGGCGGCTTATGCCGCGGTCGCCGCATGCCGAGCGCTGCGGGAAAATGAGCTGACAGTCACGGCCTTGCAAGACTGGTTTCCCCAGCCTCCAGCGTTTGCCCGCACGGCGAAGACACGCGACCGGGTTGCCCGCTGAGCAACGGCCGATCAGACACGCCTGCGGTAGCACAAGGTGACTTCGAACTTCATTCGAGATTCTGCCGGTCAAAAGTTCAGGCGAGATTATGCACATGGATTCGACGCCGCTTCTTCCCTCGGACTCCCAGGCCTTGAAATCCGCTTTGCGAGAACAGGCGCGGAAAAATCGCATCGCTCAGAAGAACAAAGAGGAACTCAGTCGCATCATCGTCAGTAAATTCTTATCACTGCCCGCGTATCAAGCCGCGCAAACCGTGATGTTTTACGTCGATGCTGGCAGTGAAGTCCGCACCAGAGCCATGCTCCCCGAGGCACTCGCCAGCGGCAAGCGGATCGTCGTTCCCTGGTGCCTGGTCGAGACAAACGAACTCGCCCTGTTTCATCTGGAAGATCCGACGGAACTGGTGGAAGGAGCGTATAAGATTCTCGAACCCGCCTCAGAACTTCGGCAGCAGCCCGAGAAACAGGTAGCCCCCAAAGAACTCGACCTGGTGATGGTGCCAGGCACCGCCTTCGATCTGCGGGGTGGCCGGATGGGACAAGGTAAAGGCTATTATGATCGCTTGCTGGCTCAGGTTCGCCCCGAGGCACCGCTGGTTGCGCTCGCCTTCGATTGCCAGATCTTCCCGGAAATCCCCGTCGCTGCGCATGATGTCTTCATGGATCTGATCATTACCGAAACTCGGGAAATTCCAGGCCGCGGACGGGCACCGAGCCGCAACTGATCCGTTGCCCCGCAATGTCGTGAAGGCTGAGGCCATGCATCGAGTTCTTTTGCCGACGTTTTGTCTGACGTTCACATGGGCTGCCGCAGCCGCCGTCGACCCGCTTGAGCCCCTTTCCGGAACCATGGTGCTAGCGGGTGAGGAAGCGAAGGAGTTAGCGGCTACGGTTTTTCGCCGATTCATTGACGACCCGGAAAATGCCAGGCTGCTGCAAGTGACTGCCGAGCCAGCCACTGTGGCCGCCTGGAAGGAGTGGAAGCTGGCCAAGCATACGCTGCTCCGAGCGGATGCGGTCACGGAATCGGCAGTGAAGGATGCGAGCGCCATCTGGCTAGATGCCGGGACCGCGGCCGTTCCCGTCGCCCTTCGCCATTCCCTCATTAACCGGGTGCAACACGGTGGCCTGCTCGGTGTTGTCGGGCCGATGATGGAACTGCCTGAGCTTCTCCCCGGAGTCGATGTCCGGTACGCGGTCCCCGGAGAAAAACCCGTTCACCCCGGTCCCCGAAGCGGTATCCCTCTGATTGTGCTGCCCCGGGATGCGATGCTGGTCGTGCGAGGTCGGGATCTGCTGGTTCTCGGTGGTGGCACGGTCACGGTGAATTTCGGGAAATCATCGACAAAACCCGCTCGGCAAGATTCGTACCGGGATGGTGATCGGCTGGATTTGTATCAGCTTCGCCGGGCCGCGGTCGCTCGTGCCTCGGACACGATTTTTCCCCCGCTGAAGCCGCAAGAGCCTGAAGTCAAGAGCGGCAGCCTGGTGATCGTCGGCGGCGGCTCCGCTGGCCCGGAAATTTGGAAACGATTCATTACCCTCGCCGGTGGCCCCGAAGCCAAGATTCTCGTGATCCCCACGGCGATGGAAGATCCCGTGCCAATTGTGAATCCTGTCGAAGCGACAATGCTCAAAATGTATGGAGCCCGGCATGTGGACACACTCCACACACGCAGCCGGACTCGGGCCAATGACCCAGCGTTTTCCGAACCGTTAACCCGGGCTCAGGGTGTCTGGTTTGGTGGCGGTCGGCAATGGCGATTTGTTGAAGCCTATGAAGGCACCCTGACCGAGAAGCGATTTCAAGAACTGCTGGCACGGGGTGGAGTGATCGGCGGCAGTTCCGCCGGAGCCTCGATCCAAGGGGAATATCTGCCCCGTGGCCACCCGCTCGGTAATACGGTCATGATGGCAGAAGGCTATGAACGCGGCTTTTGCTTCCTGCCGGGAACGGCGATCGATCAGCACTTTTTTGCCCGGAAGCGGACGGCCGACATGACCCAGCTGATGAGGGCATATCCACAGTTGCTGGGCATCGGCATCGATGAAGGGACGGCCATCGTGGTCAACAAGTCGATCGCGGAGGTCATCGGGCGTGGAAACGTGGCCTTTTATGATTATCGAAATCGCCAGGAGTCGTCGCCGTCTCACGAGTCAGTCGATTATCTGACGGTATCGCCGGGCCAGCGTTACGATTTGAAATCGCGGCATATCATCAAATGATCGGATGCCACGTTCAACCGGAACTGTTCCACGATCTTGGCCTTCAAGATGATGTTATTCGGACCGGATTGCCAGTTCATTCCGGATTGCTTTCACCCCGGGTGTCAGTCGAATCATTCCCTCGATCAGCCTGGCTTCATCGGGATCGGCGACTGTTCCTCGGAGTACCACCTCTTCTCCCTGAGTCAGCACTTGCACGGCAGCGGGATTGCTCAGAAACGGTGTCCGCGCCACAAGGCTTTGTAAATCCGCTTGCAAGACAGCCGGGGCTGTGGCCGGAGCTGGGCGAAATTTCACAACGGCCTGATAACTGATCGGCCGAGGCAACGGTACCAGCACCGACGGGTTACCGCTGTTCATCGCCGATCGGCCGAGTTGTGTTCCGCCAAGCCCCCCGCCGCCGAATGTCCCGCCTGGTCGTCCTCCCGTGGTTCCAGGCAAGCCGCCGCTGCCGGTGAAACCGCCAGTGCCGGTCTGGCCGCCAATCCCCGAGAATCCTGCCGCCGTCGAACCCCCGGTTGCTCCGGTCCGGGTGAATCCCGTGT
>Ga0308414_1000535_pt1 | contig 24086 bp, 16 predicted proteins | sample HotsprSampleOS50_FD_205667 | JGI IMG/M metagenome (GOLD analysis project Ga0308414, IMG submission 205667) | Hot spring phototrophic mat microbial communities from Octopus Spring, Yellowstone National Park, Wyoming, United States - 20090730_OS50 ...
GGTGTGTCGACGACGGTGACCTGGGAGCGAGTCTCGAGGAGCTTGGATGCCCGTCGGATGCCGTCTTCTCTGGACCACGGCCGCGGGGGCCCTCCGCGGTCTTCGCGTCCAGCGAAGGGACGGTCTTCGTCTCGACCCCCCACGGTACGACCTATCGGACCGCTGGCTCTGGAAGACCTTGGGAGGCTTCCCTCCGCTGTTCGGTGTGGCGGATGACCGAAGACGACCGAGGGGGGCTGTACGCCGGCAACTACGACGACGGTGCGCATGGCGGTGCGACGTTGTACCGGAGCGACGATCAGGGTCGCTCGTGGACCGTGAGCTTTCGCGAGTCGCGATGTCGTCACATCCATACCGTCCGCTGGGACCCGAGCGAGGGCCGCCTGTACTGCAGCTTCGGCGATCATCGCTGGCTTCGAGGGGAGGCATGCTCCGGGGACTATGGACGCAGCTGGGAGGTGCTTCGCCGCGGTCCGGCCCACGGGCACACGGATGTGGCTTTCACTTCGCGGTATGTTCTCTGGGCCAGTGACGACAACAGCGGTCGCATCTACCGTGTGCCACGGGGCAAGGATCGAGGATCCGCTGTCACCGGTCACCGGCAGAACATCTGGTTCGTCGTCGGCCGAGGGCGACAGGTCTTCGCAGGGAGCTGGACCGATCGCGGCGCTGCTGCGCTCCTGGCCTCCCACGACGAAGGGGACCACTGGCAGAAGATCATGGCGTTTTCCTGTTCCCGAGGGGTGCGGCGGTGGCTTCTGCAATGACAGCCGCAACCTCAGTGCGGGAGGCTGGCTCTACGTGTCGTTCTCGGGGAACCGGCGCAGTTACCGCGTGCGCCGGGCCAGCCCGTCGGCACCATGACAGCCGCTGCGGCGGACGCGCCTTGCGCGTCTGCCGACGATCGCGCTAGCTTCCCGGATCCGAAGCCGTTCAGGGCCGATGGCAACGGTCATGGCGGCCGAAAGGCACGCAAGGCGCATGGTCCCACGCGAGCAGGGCGCAGTTGCCCGGGCAGACGGGACGCTCGAGGCCGTCTATCTCCGGACGGTGGAGCAGCTCGCTGACGGCGGGCAGCCCGGGTCGCGGCCAGGGCGCCGCTGGTCCGCGGTTGTCGGCCTTGGCCTGGTCCTCGGCCTGTCCGGCCTAATGCTGTACTGGACGAGCGGTCGCCCTGTCCCTGATCCGAGCGCCGTCTCGCGAAGCCTCCCCGGGGCTCGACGGGCAGCGGCTCCGGATCCCCCCCGCATCGTTGAGGTCGCGCCGGCGGGGCGGAAGATCAGGTTGCGTGTGGGCGAGGAACGAAGTTTCACGGTCCGGGCCCAGGGAGAGGATCTCCTCTACCGTTGGGCCGTCGATGGCAAGACGGCGGGTATGGGGGATGCCTGGGTCTTCCGTCCCGACGGCAACCACATCGGTCGCCGTCGTGTCGAGGTGTCCATCTTCGGCGCTACGGGCACGCGAAGCCGCCTCTGGACGGTCCGAGTCGAGCCGCCCAGACCGCCTCGCCTGGTCTCGGCATCGCCCCCCGCTGACACGCTGGAAGCGCAGGCGGGCTCCTCCTTGATGTTCCAGGTCACCACTCGACCTGGGAGTGACGGCAAGACCTTGCAGATCGCCTGGCTGCTGGACGGCGCTCGTGTGGGGCGCGGCGAACGGCTGAACCTGCGCGTCGACAAGCCCGGAACGAGCCGCCTCGAGGCTATCGCGGTGGACGACCGCAATAGCCGGATCATGCGCGAATGGCGGATTGCCGTCGTGGCGCCCCCGGCCCCTCCAGCCGTCGAAGCGACGGTGCCGCAGCCCGAGGCACAGCCCAGAGTCGCAGCAGCCAGCGAACGGCAGGACCGGGTCTCGGCCCTCGGGGACCGAGACCGTATGCTGAAACCCGATGTGCCGCCACCGCCACAGGCCATGGGTCAGGCGGTGCCTACCGTGTCCAGGCAGGAGATCGACCGGCTGCTCGAACGCTATGCGCAGGCCTGGCGCAACCACGATGTGTTGGAGCTGCAGCGGATCGGGCAAGTGACAAGCCCCACGCAGGCTGCCGCCCTGGCCGACTACTTCCGGCGTACCGGCGAGATCGAGGTCGAGGTCCGGCTGCTGGATGTCATCGAGGCCGATGGCGAGCTGCGGGTACGCTTCGTGCGGCGAGATCGTTTTCGCGACCCGCTGGGCCGGATGGTGTCCAAGGAATCGCCTCCCCTCGAAAAACTGCTTGCGAAATCGGCAGATGGCCTGCGATTCGCGGCCCCAACCCATTGACCGATCAGTCGGCACGAGTGCACGGTGATCGCAGGCCTGCAATCCTGCGTGGTAGACGCGCCGGCGACGCCTCGCCTAGGCGTAGGGGTTGCTCGGCCCAAGGCGCCTGGATTCGTTCTCGTTTTTATGGGGTCGGAAGCCTCGTGCATTGAGTAACCCAATGAGGGTCCCCCGTGAAGCGGCATGCTTCATGCTGCTCAGGTCCCTGTCTTGCTGCTGCCATGCGTCGGTGTTTTGCTGCCGTGGACCAGGTCGCGTCGCCAGGCGACGGCCGCAGAGTTAGCAGGGGCTGCGAGGGCGCCGCAGGGCGTCAGAGAGGCATCGCGTTGTTCATGAGAAGGGGATCATTTGACCGACTTATGGCCTTCGGGAAGCTTGCCCTGGTCTGCGGGCCACTGGCGGCGATTCTCCTGGCGGGATGCGCGGCTCGCCGGCCGTCCCAGCCGGAAGGGGCGGCCCCGGCGCAGCAGGCGATCGACCCGACCGTCAACCGCCAGCGCATTCACGCTCTCTGGGAGGCGCGCACCCGGGAGGGGGTCCCGGTCGATTTCTGCCTTGGCCCGGGTGACCTATTGACCGTAAGCGTGTTCCGGCTGCCAGAGATGCAGGCCATGCGCGTGCGGGTGTCGTCCACGGGCTCGGTGTCGCTGCCGCTCATCGGCGAGATCCAGGCCGCCGGCCGGACACAGGACGAGCTGGCGGCCGAGATCGCCAGGCAGTTGCGCGCCGGGTACATGCGTAACCCCGAAGTTACTGTCTTTGTCGAACAGTTCGCGAGCCAGCAGGTGTCGGTGACCGGGGCAGTGGCGCGCCCGGGGCTCTACGCCCTTTCGCGCGACAACCGCACGCTGGCAGATGTTCTCTCGGAGGCGGGCGGCCTCGGTCCCAGTGCCGGAGGCAAGATCCTTTTCTACCCCTCCGATGGCTCGGCGTGCCCTGGGGATCCGAAGAGCCGGGGAAGCGCCGTGCGGCTCGGCGCGGGCACGCCGATCGAGATCGACGTCAACGAGGAGTACCAGCCGGCCCACGAGAACCCGCTCGGGCTGCCTGTCCTCGGGGGTGACAGCCTGGTCGCCAACAGCGGCATGTTCACGGTCGACGGATGGGTAGAAAAACCGGGCGCCCTTCCCATCAGCCCCGGGCTGACCGCGTTCGGGGGCATCAGCGCGGCCGGCGGAGCGATGTTCCCGGCCGATCTCGCGCGCGTCGAGCTCTGGCGTGCCGAGTCGGATGGCACGCGTCGCCGCATCGACGTCGACTTCGCCGCCATCAAGAACGGCACCCAGAAGGACGTGACACTACAGGCCGGTGACGTCATCAAGGTGCCTGCATCCCCGACGCTGATGGTCCCCTACACGATCTACTGGCTCCTCACCAACGTGATTCGCGTCGGTGCCGGTCTCTCGCTCACAGGACTGTGAGCCCATAAGGATACCCGATGAATCAACTCGAGCATCAGACGAGTCGCCTCGCTACTCCGGCGCACGAGATCGTGCTCCCGCCACTTCACGGCGAGCCGGAGAGCGCCGCTTCGCAGATCGCCGAGTACCTGCAGGTCCTGCGGCGGCGCTGGCGGCTCATCGCGGGCTTCGCCTGTGGCGCTGCCTTCCTCATGGGCCTCGTCTGCGTCTTCGCCACGCCGCGCTACCGCGCCACGGCCGTGCTCCACATCCAGAGTCAGGCCCCGCAGGTGACCAATCTCCAGGGCGTCGTCACCGCTCCGGGCGGCTTCGAAGGCCTCGAGTTCTTTCAGGACCAGGTGAAGATTCTCGAAAGCCGCACGCTCGCCGCCAGTGTGATCCGCGAGCTCGCCCTCGGCGACGATCCGCGCTTTACCGAGCCCGCCCAGGAGACGAACCTGCTCGGGGAGGTCTTCGGCCTTGTCTGGAAGATCTACAAGACAGCCCGCAGCCTTCTCGCCTCGCCACCCGCGGCCCACAAGCCTCGGAGCGCGGGAGAAGGGGACGCAGGCGGCGCGGCGCCGACGGAGAACGAGCCCTACATTCTCGGTGTGCCGTCCTACCTGATCAGCTGGTATCGGCACGACCTCGAGATCACGCCGATTACCAACACGCGGCTCGTCCAGGTGAGCTTTACGAGTCCCTATCCAGAGCTCGCACAGCAGATCGCCAACGCGCATGTCTCGCACTACATCCGCCGGAGCCTGCAGGCGAAGTTCGAGCTGACCGGCGAGGCACGGCGCTTCCTCGAGGCCGAGATCGATCGCGTGCAGAACGATTTGCTCAAGGCCGAGCGCGCGCTGAACGAGTTCCGTCGGGTGAATCGCGTGGTCTCCCTCGACGAGAAGGAGAACGCGGTGGTCGAGCGGCTCTCCGATCTCGCCCGGCGGCTTACCGAGGCCGAGGCGGACCGCATCGCCGCCGAGTCCCAGTACCGGCTGGTCCAGAACCGCGAATACGAGCTGCTGCCCGAGGTGCTCCAGAACTCGCTCATCCAGAGCCTCAAGGGCGAGGTCAGCCGGATCGAGATCCGGCATGCCGAGTTGCGGGAGACCTTCCTGGAAAAGAGCCCGCAGCTCGCCGAGGTGACCTCGCAGCTTCGCCAGGCCCGCGCACGCCTCGATCGGGAGATCGCCCGCGTCGTTGGTGGCGTCGAATCGGTCTATCTCGCGGCCAAAGCCAAGGAAGACAGCCTGCGGGCGGAGTTCGAGCGACAGCAGGATACGGTGCTGAACCTCAAGGAGATCTCGGGGCAGTACATCAAGCTCGACCAGACGGTGAATACCACGCGGAACCTCTACAACACGCTGCTGACGCGGCTCCAGGAGACCGAGGTCGTAAAGGGCTCGCAGCTGTCGAACGCGTCGGTGATGGACGCGGCCGAGCTGCCGGGATGGCCGGTCGAGCCCAACGTGCCGATGAGCCTGATGTTCGCCACGGTGCTCGGCCTGGTCGTCGGGGTCGGCCTGACCCTCGTGCTCGAGAACGTCGACAACTCCTTCAAGACGCCGGAAGAGGTGCGCCGAAGCCTGCGTCTGCCGACGCTGGGGGTGGTGCCCGATTTCGCCGTCGGAGCGCGCAAGGTGCGAGCGCTCCCGTATCTGGGGGCGCGGAGCCTGCCCGCGCGGCGCGTTCCGGAGCGCGTGCAGCGGCCGACCTCGCTCTCTGCCGAGGCCTACCGCAGTATCCGCACGAGCATCCTATTCATGAATCCCGTGGCACCACCGCGCACGCTCCTCGTGACGAGCAGCCAGCCGCGCGAAGGGAAGACCGCGACCAGCGTGAATCTCGCGATCTCGCTCGCGCATCTCGGCAACCGCGTGGTGCTGATCGATGCCGACATGCGCCAGCCGCGCTGCCATCGGGCCCTCGGTCTCGCGCAGGGCATGGGTCTCGCGGAGGTGCTGCGGGGCAATGCCTCGCTCGACGAGGCACTCGTTCGCGTCCGCCTCGATGGCGAGACCAGGGGCGACGACAGCGACGACGCCGGCCGCGCCGGGCTCTATCTGCTGCAGAGCGGCTTGCCGCCGGGCGACCCCTCCGAGCTGCTCGCCTCGTCGCGCATGCGCGAGCTGCTGGCGACGCTGCGTGAGCGCTTCGACATGGTGCTGATCGACTCGCCACCGGTGTTCCCCATTACCGACTCGGCAATTCTGGCGCCCGCCGTCGAGGGTGTCGTGCTCGTCGTGCGGGGCCACCAGACCGACCGGCGGGTCATCTCCGAGGCGCTCGAACGGCTGCGTCTGATGAAGGCCCATGTCGTAGGCGTGGTGCTGAACGGGGTCGATCCGGGCAGCACCTACTACAGCAAGTATTCCTACTACTTCGCCGCCTAGGCGAGAGCTTCTCGGCATTGGATCGATTCCGGAGGGAGAACGGAGCGTTGCACGTCATGGCGAAACAGCTGTCGACCCGCCTCGGCCTGCGGAACACGGCCCCGCTGAAGGGGCTTGCCCTGGTCGGAGTTGCCGGGCTGGCATATCTTGCGGCCTTTCTTCTGCGTTTCGATGTGCCGCTGCCCCCGGACGCCTGGGCGACCTTCTCGAGCACCTTGCCGCTGCTCCTTGCGACCCGGGCGGTGGCCGTGTGGTACTGGGGGCTCGAGCGCAAGTGGTGGCGCTTCGTGTCCCTCGCCGATCTGCCGGCGGTCGGGTTCGCGACACTCGCGGGGAGCGCGGCCTTCGTCGTCGTGGCGATGCTCGCCGAGCTCGGCGTGCCGCGGACCGTGCTCCTGATCGAGCCCGTGCTCTCGGCGCTCCTGATGATCGGTCTCATGATCACCTCGCGGGCCATTCAGCTCGAGGGGCCGTCGTTCCGGCTCGGGCTCGGCGAGGGGAGGCGGGTGCTCATCGTGGGGGCCGGGCGGGCTGGCGCGCGGGCGGCACGCGAGATGCGCGAAAACCGCTCGCTGCGCTACATTCCCGTCGGGTTCGTCGACGACGACCGCGGCAAGCAGGGCGGCGTGATCCAGGGGCTCCCGGTACTCGGTACGGTGGCCGACGTGGCGGAGGTGGCGCAGCAGTATCGTGTCGAGGAGTTGATCATCGCCATGCCGTCGGCTCGAGGCATGCGGATGCGGGCGGTGGTGGAGCAGTGCCGGGCGACGGGCAAGCGGTTTCGGGTGCTCCCGGCGACAAGCGACATCATCGACGGTCGGGTGACGGTGGGCCAGCTGCGCGAACCGCGCATCGAGGATCTGCTGCAGCGCTCGCCCGTGGCCCTCGATCTGAAGCCCGTGCGTCCGTTGCTCGAGGGCGCCGTGGTATGGGTGACGGGGGCCGGCGGGTCGATTGGCTCGGAGCTGTGCCGGCAGATTGCCCAGTGCAAGCCCCGGCAGCTCGTCATGATCGATCGCTACGAAAACAACCTGTACTATCTCGTGGCCGAGCTGGCCGCACGCTATCCCGAGCTTGATACCTGGCCCGTGGTGGCGGACGTCACCGACCTGACGCGCATGGAGCCGCTCATCGCGGCCACCCGACCGAAGGTCATCTTCCAGGCGGCTGCGTGCAAGCACGTGCCGCTGATGGAGGACAATCCCACCGAGGCGATCAAGAACAACGTGCACGCGACACGCGTGCTGGCCCAGCTTGCGGATTACTACGGCGTCGAACGCTTCGTGATGATCTCGACCGACAAGGCGATCAACCCAACGAGTGTGATGGGCGCGAGCAAGCGCCTGGCCGAGCTGGTGCTCCAGGGGCTGCAGCCGCACAGCCACACGCGCTTCATCACGGTGCGCTTCGGGAACGTGCTCGGCAGCGAGGGCAGCTGTGTGCAGCTCTTCAGCCGGCAGATTGCGAAGGGTGGGCCGTTGACGGTGACCCATCCCGAGGTGGTGCGCTACTTCATGTCGGTGGACGAGGCCGTGTGTCTCGTGCTGCACGCCAGCGTGCTCGGGGAGGGAGGCGAGATCTTCCTGCTCGACATGGGCCAGCCGGTGCGTATCCTGGATTTGGCGATGAACATGATTCAGCTCGCCGGCCTCGAGCCCCACGTGGACATCGAGATCCGCTTCACCGGGCTCCGGCCGGGCGAGAAGCTCTACGAGGAGCTGACGACAGCTTCGGAGGTGGCCGCGCCCACGACCCATCCCTCGATCTTCCGCCTGCGCGAGCAAAGCCATCGCGCCTGGGAGGGGATCGAACCGCACATCGCCGAGCTCGAGCGCTTGGCAGTCGATGGGGAGGCCAGCAAGCTTCGGGAGAAGATCCATGCGCTGGTCCCCGAGTATACGCCGACGCCGAATGGCCACGACCTTGGGCGCATGACGGTCGATGGCTCCGCCATCCCGGGGCCAGCGTTGACCAAGGTGCGCCGGCGACTGGCGCTGGTGGCTGGGGGGCGCTGAGGAATCGTCGTGAGCGAAGGTGCGCAGCCGTTCATTTCGGTGATCGTCCCCGTGTATAACGGGGAGGCCACGATCCAGACCTGTGTCGAGTCGCTGCTCGAGCTTGATTATCCACGCGAGCGCTTCGAGGTGCTGATCGTCGATAACCGCTCGACCGACGGGACGCGAGCGATCCTGCGCCGCTACCCTGTGCGCGTTCTCGAGGAGACCGAGGCGCAAAGCTCGTACGCCGCGAGGAATCTCGGGATTCGGGAGAGTCGGGGCGAGGTGCTCGCGTTCACCGATGCCGACTGTGTCGTCGAGCACGGCTGGCTGCGGGCGATCGCCCGGGCCATCGCCCCCTCGGATGTCGGCGGCGTCGCCGGCCCGATCGAATCCTATGCGAGCGACTCGCCCATCGAGCGCTATCAGGCGAATCGGGCGCTACGGGCGGAGCGGGCCTACCATCACCACGTGCTGCCGTTCGCGCAGACGGCGAACGCCGCCTACCGGCGCAGCGTGTTCGATGGCGTCGGGCTCTTCAACCCGGCGATCATCTTCGGAGGCGACCTCGATCTCTCCTGGCGGATGCAGCGCGAGCTGGGCCTGCGTCTCGTCTACGAGCCGCTCGCCTTCGTCTGGCACCGGCACCGCACGACCGTGCATGGCCTGTTCGCGCTGTACGAGAAGAACGCCATCGCGAACTGCCTGCTCGCCCAGCGCTACGACCATTATGCCGAGTATCCTCGACTCCGGACGCTGGCTTACCTGGCGCGCGAATGCCTGCGGAGCGCGCTGCGCGGGGCGGTGCCGCGCGGAGCGCGAGCGCGCGAGCGCGTCTGGGCGAGCCGCCTGGATGCTGTGCGCTATGCCGGGGAGATCTGGGGATGGCTTCGCTGGCATGTGGGAGCCGTGACGTTGCCGGCGGTGGCATCGGCGCCCCGACTGCAAGGGATCGCCCGCTGAGCATGCCGCTGGCGGCAAGCCGGATGTACCAGCCAGGGGCGACGGCGCCGTCGTGGCCGTGGCTGGCAGCTGGCGGTGGCCTGCTCTTCGTGGGTATCGCAGCGTACTTGGTGAGCCCGAAGCTGGGGATCCTTGCCCTCGGTCTGCCGGCCGCTCCGCTTCTCGTTCTCTACCCGCAGCTCGGATTGCTCGGCGTGATCGCGCTCATTCCCTTCGATTCGATCGCCTCCCTGGTGCCGTCGCGCACCTTCACGCTGACGAGGCTGGTCGGCATGGCGGTCATGGGAGGGTGGGTCGTGAATCTGCTCGTGCGGCGCGAGCGGGTGACCCTCGGGACCTCCGCGATCTTGTTGCTCGCATACGTGGCGTTCGCGCTGATCAGTCTGGGCTGGGCCCCCGACCCGGCAGAAAGCATGCAGCGGGTCAAGACGCTCGTCCAGCTCGTGCTGCTGTACTGCATGGCGGTGAACCTGCTGCGGACGCCGGCGATGATCGAGCGAGCGCTCGACGTGTTGCTGGTATCGACGGTGCTGGTGTCGGTGGTGGTCATCCTGCAGTACGACCCGGAAGCGTCTTCGCGTGCGAGCCTGACCCTCGGCGAAACGAACACGAATCCAAACTACCTGGCCGCAACGCTGGTCGGCCCTGCAGTGGCGGCTGCGGCGCTCGGGGCTGCGCGTGGCCGCTTCGGGTGGTGGCGATTCGCGGCCTTCGGGTGCTTGCTGCTGGCAACGATCGTCACCGGCTCGCGTGGGGGGCTGCTTGCGTTGGCGACGGGTGTCGCCGTGATCGGTGTGCTCCGCCCACGAATCGGGGTACGCCTGGCGCTAGGCGTGTTCCTTATTGTCCCGACGTTGCCTTTTCTCGTGCCATCGCAGGTGCTGGAGCGCCAGATCGAGCGGTTCCAGAGACTCGGAGAGGATCGCGGGTCGGGCCGACTGGATATCTGGCGGGTCGGAGCCGTCATGGCACGAGAAAATCCGGTGATCGGCGTGGGATTCGGAAGCTTCAATCGCGAGTTTTACCGGTACATGTACAGCGGTCATGCCGTGGTCGATCCCCGGTGGGCACAGACCAAATTGTGGGGTGGAGCGGATCCGCATAACATTTACTTGCGCACCGCGGCGGAATTGGGCGCTGTCGGGCTCACGCTTCTCCTTCTGGCGCTCGCGGCGCACGCCGCAGGGGTCTACCGGGCGTATCGACGCGGCGGCGCGGACCGGAACCGCGACAACGTCCTGCCAGTAGCGTTGCTCGGCATGTTTGCAGCGTTCGCGTTGATGAGTAGCACGACGGATACGGTGGGGACAAAAGAAGTGTGGCTGTTGCTCGCGCTGATGCAGGGAGCTGCGCTCGCCGTGCCGGGGAGGATACGGTGAAGGTCGCGTTGATCGGGGCGGGGCGGATCGGCCAGGTTCACGCGCAGTACATCCGCGAGCAGCCGGGCATCGAGCAGCTCGTCGTCTGCGATCGCGAGGCGGGAGTCGCCGCGCGGGTCGGTGCCCGCTTCGGCGCACAGGCGACCTTCGACGATGTGGCGGCGATGCTCGAAGCCGTCCATCCCGATGTCGTGCATGTCTGTACGCCGCCGGCCCTGCATGTCGCGCCCGCGCTGCTCGCGCTCGAGGCGGGAGCGCACGTCCTCGTGGAGAAACCGATGACGCTCGACGTGGCCGACTTGCCGCGCCTCGAAGCGGCGGTCGTGCGCCGTCCCGGCGCGTTGTGCGTCGATCACAACTTCCTCTTCGAGCCCGAGATGATCATGGCCCGGCGCTGGCTCCAGGAAGGTCAGATCGGCGCCGTCTGCGGTGCCGACATGTTCTACGGAGCGGACACGGCGGTCGGTATCGCCGAGCCGGGCGCGTGGAGTCGGCAGCTCCCGGGCGGGCGGTTCACCGATCTTCTGCCCCACGCCATCTACCTCCTGATGCACGTCCTGGGCGAGGTACGCGGCGTCGAAGCACGAAGCAGTGCTGCGGGAGGTGGCCCCACCGATGCTGCGACCGATCTCTGTGCGGTGCTGGACTGCGAGCGCGGCGTCGGCAGCATCCGCGTGTCGCTGGTCGCCATTCCCTGGGAGCTGGCGCTTACGATCCGGGGAACGGAAGGGATGATCCGCGTCGATTTCGCCAAACAGACGGCGCTCCTCCTGCGGCCGCGGCTCCATTTCGGCCGCCGTCTCGCGCAGGTCGTCCTCGGGCTCGATGTGGGGCTCCAAGCTATCCGCGGGAGCGTCGGACGGTTCTGGGGCAAGGCGAACGGTCGGCTGCGCGGCTACCCCGGGATGCGCACGCTGATCGGCCACTTCTACCGGAGCGTACGAGAAGGGCTCGCCCCGCCGGTGAGCTACGCAGAAGGAGCCGCGACGGTCGCAGCCTCGCAGCGGATCAGAGAGGCGTTGCAGGCAGCCCGTACGTCGCAGCGTGAACGCGCCTCGGGAGAGCCGCGGAGGCTGACGGCATGAAAGTGCTCGTCACCGGAGCGAGCGGGTACCTCGGCCGTGCGGTAGCGGAGCACCTTGTCGCTGGCCGGCACCAGGTCCGCGGCCTGGTGCGCACGCCGACCACGTCCCTGCCGCCGGGCGTGGATGTGGCGCTGGCCGATTTGACGGGCAGCGCCCAGCCCATCGCCGAGGCTCTCGACGGCGTCGAGGCGGTCGTGCACTGCGCCGCCCACATGGGTGGGGGCGATCGGGAGATCTTTCGCCGGGTTACCGTTCACGGGACCGAGCGCCTGCTGCGGCTCGCGGCCGAGAAGCGGGTGCGTCGTTTTGTGCACGTGAGCTCGATCGCTGTGTATCCCTGGAAGCGCTCGGGAGCCGTGGCCGCGCCACACGACGAGTACGATATTTTCGCTCCTCTGCGCGATCATTATGCCTGGTCGAAGATCGAAGCCGAGCGGTGGGCACAGCTCTACCGGCGTCTGGGCCTACTCGATGTCGTCGTGGTTCGGCCGGGCATCATCTATGGGCGGGGACGGTTTTTCCTGGCCCGCCTGGCGAAGCGACTCGCCGGTCCGGTCCACGCGATCGCCGGTTCTGCCCATGCCCGAGTGCCTCTCGTGCACCTGACAGATGTCGTCGAGGCGATCGAGCACGCCCTGCTGTGCCCGCACGCGGTCGCGACGCCGGTGAACGTGCTGGGACCAGACATGCCAACGCAACGGGACTATCTGGAGGCACGAGCGGCAGCGGGGAGCCAGCGCATCGTGGCGCTCTACGTGCCGCTGGGAGCGCTGCGCTGGCTTGCGAGACGCCTGGCCACCCGGTGTCGATTCGGCGGTGCAGAGCAGAAATCGCTCGTGTACGAGCTGGGCTGGCTCGCGCAGGATGTCGCCTTCGATCTGCGAGCGGGAGCGGACGAGATCGGGTGGATGCCGCGCATCGCGGTTGCCGAGGGGCTCAAAGCGTGAGCATGCCGTTGCGCCTCTCGGTGGTGATCTGCACCAAGGACCGGCAGGTCGAGCTGCGCCGCTGTCTGGCGTCGCTCGCAGCTCAGAGCCGCTTTCCTGACGAGCTGATCGTGGTCGATGCGAGCCGGATCCCCGTGCGCGATGTCCTCGAGGATTTCGAGCGCGAGGCCCTTGGCCGCTGTGCAATACGCTTCGAGCACACGGAGCCGGGACTGCCGCGGCAGCGCAACATCGGCGCACGCGCCAGCTCCGGGGACGTCATCGTCTATCTCGACGACGATGTCGTTCTCGAGCCGGGCTATCTCGGAGCGATCGAGGAAGTGTATCTCCGCGACCGCGAGGGGCGCATCGGGGGGGTCGGCGGCGCGCAGATCCCCGATCCGACGCCGCGCCTCTCGCCACTCCGCCGGCTCTGGGATCGGGTGTTCCTGCTCGAGTCGTATGGCCTGGGGAAGCTCAAGCGTTCGGGAGCCCCGTCGTATCTCTTCACGCCGACGACTGAAACCGAGGTCGAGTTCCTCTCAGGATGCAACATGAGCTACCGGCGCTGCGTGCTCGAGCGCCTTGCCTTCGACGAGCGCCGCAGCGGCTATGCGCTCGGGGAGGACCTCGAGTTCTCCTATCGCGTCAGCCGCCAGTATCGTCTGGTGCTCACGCCGAGGGCGCGCCTCGACCATCGTCATGCACCCCACGGGAGGCCCTCGGTCGCTCTGGGGACCGAGCAGGCCGTCGTCAACCGCTTCCTCTTCGCGCGAGACCACGTGATTCGCGGGCCGCTCGGCTGGCTGCTGTACTCGTGGGCCGAGATAGGGCGACTGGGTCTGCACCTCACACGGCATCCCTGGCCTCGCCTCGTCGGTGCCGCGAGGGGGTATCGTGCCGTCGCTCGCATGCTGTTCGCCCGAAAAGAACGCGACGGTCGAGCTCTGGTGGGGGCACTCCGATGATGTGGCCGCTCGAGTCTGCTCCCTTCGTCTCCATCGTCGTCCCTGTGAGAAACGAGGGGCGATATCTTGGCCGGTGCCTCGAGTCGATCCTCGCGCAGGAGTATCCGCCTGAATGTCTGGAAATCGTCATCGTGGAGAACGGCTCGACCGATGACACGGTGAAGGTCGCCGAAGGGTTCGCACGGCGGGACGCGCGCATCCGGCTGCTGATCTGCCAGGCGAGGAACCAGGCCGAGGCCATGAACGTGGGGATCCGGGCGGCGCGCGGCGACATCGTGGCCCGGGTGGATGGGCACAGCTATCTTGGAGCGGGGTATGTTTGCGGAGTCGTCGACGCGCTTCGGCGTTACCCCGACGCTGTTGGCGTGGGAGGGCCCTTCTTGCCGGCGGGCGAGACGTTGATGGAGCGTGTCACAGGCAGAGCACGGTCTTCGCCCATCGGCGTCGGCGGAGGATACGGAAGCGACCGGGAGACCGAGGATCACTCCGTCGCGACCGTGCAATGCGGAGCGTACTGGCGAGCAGCGCTGCTCGAGATCGGGCTCTTCGATCCCGACATGGCGTACGGCGAGGACGAAGAGCTCAACTGGCGCTTCGTGCGCAGCGGTCGCGTCGTCATGCTCTGTCCGGGGCTTGCCCAATACTATCGCCCGCGCGCAAGTCTTCGAGCGCTCGCGCGACAGTACTGGAACTACGGCCAGGGACGGCTGCGCGTCGTGCGCAAGCACCCAGACTTCCTGCGGGCGAAGCATCTCGTGCCGAGTGCCTTCGTCGTCGGTCTGCCGCTGTTGGGCATGGCTGCGATGGCCGGCGGTGCGGCGTCGTTCGTCGCTGGTGGGATCGCGAGCTTCTATGCGGCGCTGCTCATCGGTGCCGGCGCGGTGGAAGCCGGGCGTGGAGGGTGGCGCGAGGCCTGGCTTGTCCCCGTGGCCATCTTCTGCATGCATGCCGGGTACGGAAGCGGGATGCTCTGGGGGATGATCCAGCAAGGGATATCGCGTCGCCGCGCAGCTCGCAGCGCAGCCACGACGGGGGAGAGGTGCCGTGCCTGAGGCGATGACGAAAGAAGACGCCCCGTACGGGCGTAAAGAATGGCTTCCCTTCCACCTCCCATCGATCGGCGAGGACGAGATCGCCGAGGTGGTCGATACGCTGCGGTCGGGATGGCTCACCACAGGGGTGAAGACCCAGCGCTTCGAGGCGGCGTTCGCCCGGCGTCTCGGCGTGGCCGAGGCCCTTGCCCTGTGCTCCGGCACGGCAGCGCTGCACCTGGCGCTCCGGGTGTGCGATGTCGGGCCTGGTGACGAGGTGGTGGTACCCACCTACACCTTCACGGCCACCGCCGAAGTCGTCACTTACCTGGGCGCCCGGCCCGTGCTGGCCGACGTCGATCCCGTCACCTGCAACCTAACGGCCGAGGCCCTCGAGCAGGTGCTTTCGCCGCGGACGCGCGCCGTGATGCCCGTGCACATTGCCGGTGGCCCCTGCGAAATGGATCCCATCCTCGAGCTGGCGCGGACGCGGGACCTGCGCGTCGTCGAGGACGTCGCTCACGCTCTGCCCGCACGGTACCGCGGGCGGGAGGTCGGCACGCTCGGGGATGCGGGGGCGTTCAGCTTCTACGCCACGAAGAACCTCACGACGGGCGAGGGCGGGATGCTCGTCGTGCAGGACCCTGGGCGGGCAGAGCGGGCCCGAATCCTGGCGCTGCACGGGATCAGCAAGGATGCGTGGAAACGGTATACGGCAGCCGGGAGCTGGTACTACGAGGTGCTCGACAGCGGCTACAAGTACAACCTGACCGACATCGCTTCGAGTATCGGGATCCACCAGTTGCGCCGGCTCGACGACTTCCGCGCCAGGCGGCAGGCGCTCGCCGCGCGATATCGTGCCGGTCTGAAAGACCTCGACGCCGTGGTCGTGCCCGAGGAGGCACCGGGCACCGAGCACGCCTGGCATCTGTTCCTCCTGCGGCTTCGGCCGGAGATGTTGCGGATCGGTCGCGACGCGTTCATCGAGGAGCTGCGAGCGCGCAACATCGGCACCAGTGTCCATTTCATCCCCCTGCACCTGCACCCCTACTACCGGGATGTCTGGGGCTATCGGGCGGGTGCCTTCCCTGCGGCCGAAGCCGCGTACGAGCGCACGGTGAGCTTGCCGTTGTATCCGGCCCTGGGCGAGCGCGACGTGGACGACGTCATCGCCGCGGTCCACGACGTCGTTCGCTGTCATCGGCGCTAGGGATCATGCGGGGCTCTCGGCTCGATGCGCTGGCGAGACGCGCGCTCGATGTCGTCGTCTCTGCTGTCGCCTTGGCGCTGCTCGCCCCGCTGCTCGCAGCGATCGCGCTCGCGGTGCGCCTGGCGTCGGGCAAGCCGGTGTTCTTCGTCCAGCAGCGAGTCGGGCGCGATGGCGTCCCGTTCGGCCTGATCAAGTTCCGGACGATGAGGCCGGATGCACCCGGGCGGGGGCCGGCCGTCACGATCGGTCAGGACCCACGGGTGACGCGGGTGGGGCAGGTGCTGCGGCGGTGGAAGCTCGACGAGCTGCCGCAGTTCTGGAACGTGTTGCGCGGCGACATGAGCCTGGTCGGCCCGCGGCCGGAAGTGCCACGCTACGTCGCCGGCTACACACCCGAGCAACGCCGGGTGCTCGCGGCACGTCCGGGGATCACCGATCCGGCGTCGCTCGCGTATGCGGACGAGGCGGCGGTCCTCGCGAGCTATCCCGATCCGGAGCGGGCGTACCGCGAGATTGTGCTGCCAGACAAGCTCGAGCGGAGCATCGCCTATCTGGAGCAGAGGACGGTGCTGAGCGACCTGTGGCTGCTGTTGCGGACGGCCTGGACGGTCGTCGGCGGGGGGGAGGTGCGTGGCGGGGCGATGGCGCGGGAGCTATCGCGCGCCTGCAGCGCGACCGATCGGCGGTGAGCGAGCGGCAAGCGACAGTACATCGTGAGGTTCCGCAGGACGTGCCACGGCGTCTTGCGGTGGTGTTCTTCACCTCGGCCTTCCCCACGCGTGCCGATGGCGGTGCCGATGCCGTGCTGGCGCGCCGGGCTCGAGCGCTCGCAGCGCACGCGGAGGTGTGCGTCGTGGTGCCGACGCCCTGGACGCCACGGTGGCTCGCGCGCCTGGTCCCTCGCTGGCGCGGCTACGCGGAGACACCGCCACGTCTCACGATCATGGGACTCGAGACTTTCTACCCGCGCTACGTGCAGATGCCGGGGCGCTGGTTCGTGCCGATCGCTCCGCTGGCGATGGCCTTGGGGAGCGTCTGGCGCTTGTGGCAGCTTCGCCGCGCGGGGCGGCTGGACATCGTGTACAGCCAGGCGACGCTCCCCGATGGGCTGGCCGGAGCTATCCTCGCGAAGGTGCTCGGGGTGGCAGCGGCGTGTCTCGCGCGCGGTACCGACGTCAACGAGATGGGACGGCGTACGGCGGTCGGTCGCTGGTTGACCCGGCTCACGGTTCGCTGGAACCACGCGGTGGCTGCCGTTGGCCATAACCTTGCCGCAACGTTACGAGCGCTTGTATCGGGCACCCACGAGCCGGTGGTTTTAAAGCACGGTATCGAGCACGAGGTCTTCCGGCCAGGGGATCGGACAGCCGCACGACGACGTCTCGGATTATCCTCCGAGGGAAAGGCAGTCCTCTTCGTCGGGCGGCTGGTTCTCGGTAAGGGACTACACGACCTGCTCCATGCCCTTCGTGATGTCCGCGCGCGGGAACCAGCCACGTTTCTGGCGCTGGTCGGCGATGGTCCGCTGCGGACGGAGTTGCAGCGCCTCGCTGCGAGCCTCGGGGTTGGCAACGCGACGATCTTCGCCGGCGACCGGCCCTATGCAGAAATTCCCCTCTGGATGCAGGCAGCCGACGTCCTCGCCCTGCCGAGCGAGAGCGAGGGGTTCCCCAACGTCGTCCGGGAAGCGCTGGCCTGCGGCAGACCCGTCGTCGTCACGCCAGTCGGCGACGTTCCACGAGTGGTCACCCCATCGAATGGGCGCCTCGTGCCGGTGGGCGATGTGCCCGCGCTGGCGGCGGCGTTACTGGAAGTGATGGCCACGCGCTTCGAACCCGAACGAATCCGGGCGACGGTGAAAGATGCCACGTGGGAGCGCAATGCGCAGGAGACGCTCGTATTTCTTGAGGCCGCCTTTTGGCGTTCCAGGGCGTCACGATGAGCGCGCGGTGGCTCGTGTGGCTCGGTGACGACTGGGGCTACCAGATGTCGAGCGCCCAGCAACTGGCCCGGGCACTGGCCGGGCAGTATCGCACGCTCTGGGTGAACTCCGTCGGGATGCGGCGGCCACGGCTCACGCGTCGCGACCTCGTGCGGATGGTGATGAAGCTACGGCGAGCTCGTTCTGTCGCGCACGATCGCGACATGGATGTCACCGTCGCCAATGTGCCGCTGATCCCCTTTCATCGTCACCCGCTGGTTGCGGCGGTGAACGCGCGGGTCGCCCGCGCCCGTGTGGCTGGCTGGCGGCGCCGCCTCGGCGTGGAGCATCTCGATGTCGTTTGTGCCCTGCCCTCGGCGATGCCCCTGGTCCGGGCGCTGGAGCCGAGACGGCTCGTCTACTACTGCATGGACGATTTCGCGACCCTGCCCGGGGTGGATTGGCCGATGGTCGAAGCCCTGGAACACGAGCTGTTGGCGGCTGCAGATGCAGTGATCGCGGCCTCGGAATGGATTGCGAACCTTCCGCGCTTCCAAGCGCGTGGTGCAAAGGTGTTGCCTCATGGCGTCGACTACGACCATTTCAGCCGGGCGCAAGCACAACCCGATGCAGAGATCGTGCGGCTGGTCGCGCATCTGCCACGGCCAGTAATCGGTTTTGCGGGATATCTCGACCAACGCATCGACCTTTCGCTTCTCACCGCGATTGCGGATGCCGGTCGCTGGGGATTGCTGCTACTTGGGGAAGCAGCGTCCGACTTGCGTGATCTTCGACACCGGCAGAACGTGATACTTGCCGGCTTCAAGCCCTACGGCGAGCTTCCGCGCTATCTTGCAGCGTGCGACGTGCTCGTTGCCCCGTACGTGCGCTCGGAGTCGACGGCAGCGCTGCAACCGCTCAAGATCCCAGAGTATCTCGCGACGGGCAAGCCGATTGTTGCCACATGGATCCCCGCTCTGGAAGCCATGGCCGATGTTGTCATGCTGGTAGATGACACGCCTGCGTTTCTCTCGGCGATCGAGCGCGCGGCGGCTGCGCCCGCTGTTGGTCGTTCAGAGCGAATCGCTCGGGCACGAGCCTGGAGTTGGGAGAGCCGTGCCCGCGAGCTCGCCGCTCTGCTAGGTGGCACAACGTTGCAGACTGGCGAGGAATCTCGCGCGTAATCATTGGTGGCAGTCGACATGCGCTGTGCAACAAACCGCTAACGAAACAGCGAGTCGGGGCGGGTGGGAGTTGAAGCATGAAATCGGCTGAGCGTGTGCGACGTCGCGTAGGGCTCGTTGGTGCGGGATACATCGCCGAGCATCATGTCGGCGCCCTGCGGGCGATCCCGAATGTAGAGATTGTGGGTATCGTAGACCTCGACCAGGAGAAGGCCCGTCGGTTCGCCGCGCAACGGAAGATCGGGGGGGTCTTTTCGTCGTTGACTGCCATGGCTGCCGAGGGCCTTGACGTGGTTCATGTGCTTACGTCCCCCGACAGCCATGCGGCCGTGGCGCTCGAAGCCATCGAACTTGGAGCCGACGTGCTGGTGGAGAAGCCGCTGGCCACGCGTGTCGAGGATTGCGATCGTATTGCGGAAGCGGCTGCGAGGCACGGACGGCGTGTGGCAGTGAACCACTCGCTCCTGACCGACCCGCAGGTGTCGCGACTATTGCGTTGGGTGCGCGAGGGGCGACTCGGCGACATCGTGAGCGCCGAATACTTCTGTAGCTCGGTCTACCCCGAATGGAGCGGTGGGCCGGTGCCGCCGCAATACCGTGAGGGAGGATATCCATTTCGAGATCTTGGGGTTCACGGGCTGTATTTGCTCCGGGAGCTTCTGGGGCCAATCGAAGGCGTCGACGTACGATTTTTGAACCGCGGCGGGGATCCGAACCTCTGCTTTGACGAATGGCGCGCGATGGTGCGCTGTAGGCAGGGGTCCGGCCACATCTACCTCAGCTGGAACATCAACCCCCTTCAGACCGTGCTGGCCGTCTACGGGACACGCGGCTCGGCGCGCGCTGACATCGGCCTGATGTTCACCACCGCACGGCGGGCCCGTCCGATCCCGAAGGCCTTCGAACGAATTTGGAACGCCTGCGAAGATACGGCTCCGGCGCTGTGGCAAGTGTTCGCGAACGTGTTTCGATTTGTTGTGGGCCGGCTCAAGCCGTACCAGGGGCTGCGCAGCTTCGTTCGAGAGTTCTACGATTGTCTCGACACTGGCCGGGATTTCCCCACTTCCCTCGAAGCGGCACGCGAGGTGATCGGATGGCTTGAAGAGGGGGCGTGTCCCGCCGACTTGGCCAAGACCGTACGCCTGGCTCCCTATCGGAAACGAGGCGACGCGCGAGTGGTGGTCACCGGCGCGTCGGGGTTTCTCGGCCGCCACCTGACGGCACGGCTGCTCGAGCAGGGTACGCCCGTCCGATTGCTTGTTCGGCAGCCTGAGCGTGTCAGGCTGGCGTCGCATGCAAACGTAGAGATCGTACAGGGTGATCTTGGCGACCGGGAGGCAGTCGATATCGCGATCAACGGTGCTCAGATTGTCTATCACCTCGGGGCGGCAATGCAGGGTGGATGGGGCGAGCATCAACGTGCCACGATCGGGGGCACAGCGCACGTGATCGAGAGCTGCCTCGAATACCGCGTGCGTCGGCTGGTCTACGTCAGCTCGCTTTCGGTACTACACTGGGCTGGGCTGTCCGGCTGTCGTACCGTGAAGGAGGATGCCCCGCTCGAACCCCGGGCAGCGGAACGGGGCTTCTACACGCAAGCGAAGCTCGCTGCCGAGCGATTGGTGCTCGAGGCCGTTACGCACCGCGGATTGCCGGCTGTCGTACTTCGCCCCGGCCAGATTGCCGGACCGGATACCCCTGTGGCGGCGCTTTGCAACGCGCTCGCCGTCGGACGCTGGATGGTGCTTCTTGGGGCTGGAAACACCCCCCTCCCGCTGGTTCATGTCGAAGACGTAGTAGATGCACTTCTGCTGGCAGGCCAGGCGCCCGCAATAAGGTCCGGGGCCATCTATCACGTGGTCGACCCTGAACCGATCTCACAGGCTGCTCTGGCTCGGCGCCTTGCCTCGGCAAACGGTCTCCGGGTGATTCGCCTACCGAACGCCGTCGTTAACCCCATGGCGCTAGCTCTCGAAGGCGTGGCGGCCTTGACTGGTCAGGGGGTGCCTCTCACGCGGTACCGACTCCGCTCGAGTCAGGCCGCGCTCCGTTTCGATTGCTCGAAGGTGCGTGCCGAGTTGGGGTGGGCCCCGCGGGTCGGGCTACGTGCAGGTATGGGTCTCTAGGAGGTTCGCGATTTCTGGGGCGGCCTGGTGCCTGGCCGGCACCATTCTCCGGTGCGCGCTGACTTCAGCGGGCGCGACCATATGGGCGCGGCGTGCCCGAAAGCTGCGTTGGGGGTTTACGGTGGAAGTCGCCGTCGTTCGTCTGGTTGTGCGCCTCGGTGTCGACGCCGTCGATCGCCGACCGCGACCGCAAGGGGTTTTTCATAAAGTCGCGAGAAATCCTCCGGGCGGCGAGTCGGGCCGGACTCCAGCAGCTGGGTCGATACCTCTAACGGCGAGTATCCCGTAGCGGTGGCGGCGGCAGCCCGCGAAACGGGTGGGAACGACATCAGGCTTATCCTGTAGACGATCGATACCTCATAAAGTGTAGGCGTGAGATCGCTAATGGAGGTCGTGAGGCGGCCGAAAGTAGGCGTTCAGGAAACGGGGCAACGCCTGAGGCGCTTGTGCGCCAGGTGATCGAGGCGGGGCTCCAGAAGACGAATCCATAGGGCCGGAGTCGCAAGCGCCTTGCACGTCCGCATGGTCGGGGTGTTGTCGCCAGAAGACCGTGGAGCGGCACCATCGGTTTTCGGGGATGCGTTGCGGCATGGAAAATGCTGTACGGTTGGCTGATGCCGTCACGGGTCCTTCGCATCGTTACTGAAGTCTGCTCGACCCGTAGTGGGCGGCCGCCAGCAGAGGATCTCCGCGAGTCTCCTCTCGAGGACTTGCTGGTAAAGCGCCAGAGGCCCGGCCGTGCTTTTCTGGCGCTCCTGCTGGCAGGCGTTGTTCTTTGTCCGTGGCGCGCGCTCTCCGCGGCATGTCCCCCAAGCGTAGCTGTCTGGCCGCTGATGCTGCAGTCCCTTCAGCCGGTAGAGTATCGCGTGATAGATGGTGGACGCGGAGATATGGACGGCGATGCTGATGGACAATGTGAGATCTACCTGCGTGTTTGCCTTGGTGAAAGACCTCCCGGAGAAGATGCTTGTGAGGCGGTAGCCTTGCAAAGCTTTGCAGTGAGCACCAAGTGGGGCCCCAGCAAAGATACAACGACACGGTTAACGGCAAATGTTCTCTCGGCATTCCATGCGCTGTCTCACGGTGAGCTCCGGCCATCGGGTGTTCTTTTGCTTGAGCCCGCCGAGACTATTTCGGGATGCGCACTGGTCAGCTTTCGGCTGCCTAGCCGAAGCGATCGGGCATCGCAGCGCCATCTGCAGCTCCGCCTCTACGCACGCCATGCCACCGGCGTAATGCGTCTTCGAGCGGTGGCGCGTTGCTTGGCTCCTTCCGAGGTGGAGGATGGCGATCCTCCGATGTGTTGGGCCCGTGGGCGTCCCTGTGACGCTCCGGCACCATGGGTATCCACGACGTCAACGACAACGTCTACGACCACAACGCCGACGACAGCACGGGCGACGACGACGATGGTGCGCGTGACGACGACGACAGTACGGGTGACGACGACAACGACCCTGCAGTCCGGGCAAGGCGGAAACACGTTCTTGGTATCGGTGTCTGGGTCAGATACGAACCCCGGGACGGCGTCGCTCCCGTTCCGGACTCTCGCACGGGCGCTCCTGGCCGCGCAGCCAGGAGACACGGTGCGTGTGGGTGCCGGGACCCATCGGGGGCAAGTGAGTTTCCCGCGGTCGGGGGCGCCGGGGGCGCCGATTACCGTGCAGTGCGAGAGCGGGGCACGGCTGGATGGGGGGCAGGTGCACGACCGGGGGTGGGTGCGGGCGCTGGAGGTCGATCCCGCCGGGCGGGTGTGGAAGAAGGTGGTGGCCTTCCCGGGTGACCATGCCGAGCACCTCGTGCGGGGCACGCCCCCGAAGGATCATTACATCCTGAAGATTGCCGACGCCCGAGATGCCGTCGATCGCATGGCGGGGTGCACCGGGGCGAACGGCAACTGGGCGACCTGTACCGCCGGGCAGATCCTCCGGGACGGACCGTGGACACGCTCCGAGAGTTGCTGCGCGGGCCCGCGGAATCAGTCCTGGGACGGGGTCGAGGGCATGTTCGCCGTCGATCTGGCGACGAATACGGTCTACCTGCGCTTCGCGGACAACTCGGAGCCCAATGGCCAGCTGATCACCATGGCCCCCCGCTACAGCGGGGTGCTCACTCTCCGCGACCGCGCCTGGATTCAGATCCGCGGCTGCCAGATCGCAGGAGGCAATTACGGGGTCCTCGTGGAACGCGGCAGCAATGTGACGATCGAGGGGAATGCCTTCCGGCATGGGCGCGCGAACATCTTCCTCCTTGGCGGCGACAGTCAGGTAATTCGCAATAACACTTTCACCCTGGGCTATCGCTATCCCTTACGGTCCGGGACGCCGCTACAGTGGCGGATATGGACAGCCATGCGATCCAACAGCGACCTGCCCCGGGTGGCGATTTTGCAGTATGCGCCCGGACGGGACCATCGACTTCATGGGAACACCTTTACCGAGGTGTTCGATGGGATCGCCGATCGCGGCTGCAATCAGACGGTCGGGCATGGCGACCATACGCTCATCTACGGGAACACGTTCGCATCCGGTCTCAACGACGGCGCCAATCTCCAGTGTCCTGCGGTCGGACGTCGGGTATTCGATAATGTGATCACGCATTTCAATACCGGGTTCCGATTGGGGGTGTATGCCGGCGGAGACACCAGCATATACCGGAACACGGTGTTCTCTGACACGACCAGCACTCACGAAGGCAGCTGTGTTTTCCTGTTCCGCGAGGCGAGCGGCACGCAGAACGTATACCACAACACGTGTACGACAAACCGGGCGGTTGTGCTTGGCAGTACGGATGCGAACCCAGAAGACGGCAGTAGCACGAATACCATCGAGCAGACGGGCTGGCCGCGGACGCGCTTCGTGAGCAACATTTTTTCCAGTGCCGTCTTTTACGAGGAGTACTACCCCTGGAGCGCGCGCTTTGCGGCGGGAGCGGTACGAGCACCGTTGGTGATGCATAACTGGATTGGCGGCGCCGGGATGCCCAGCTGGCTCGCCCAGCCCAATGTTCTCAAGCCCGGGGTGCGTCTCTGGGCGTCGACGGTCGTCCCCTCTGGGCCGCTGGCGGCGCGCGAGCCGCAGCTGACCGCGCGGGAGATGGCGTGGGACGTCACCACCGCCAACGCCACGCTCGGAACACCCTATGTCGGCTTTTCGTCCCGCTACTATCCTAGCACCAAGCCGGACGCCGGGGCTGTCCAGCGGTGACCCTCGCCGCGTGCGCCTCTCGTGCAGCC
>Ga0308414_1000538_pt1 | contig 24054 bp, 22 predicted proteins | sample HotsprSampleOS50_FD_205667 | JGI IMG/M metagenome (GOLD analysis project Ga0308414, IMG submission 205667) | Hot spring phototrophic mat microbial communities from Octopus Spring, Yellowstone National Park, Wyoming, United States - 20090730_OS50 ...
GGCGCCGGACGCGCTGGAAAAGCTGCTGCCGCCAGACGGCAGCGTGCGGGTGATCGAGCGGCGCGGCGGGCTCGAGCCGGGCTCGACAGTGGAGCTGGAGCTGCGGTTCGGGCCGCTGCGGCGGCGTTGGGTGGCGCGGCACACGGAGTGCGTGCGGTTTTCGCATTTTTGCGATGTGCAAGAGCGGGGGCCGTTCCGCGTTTGGCGTCACCGGCACGGGTTCGAGGCCGCCGGGAAGGGGCGGTGCCGGCTGACGGACGAGGTGGAGTTTTCGCTGCCGCTGGCGCCGGCCGGGGACTGGCTGGGGGGATGGGTCGTAAAACAAATTCTCAAGAAAATGTTTTCCTGGAGGCACGCGCAGACGGCGGAGGCGTGCGGCTCGCGGGTGCTGGAACAGGCGGGCGGGTGACAGGGGGCTAGTCCTGCGGCGGGGGTTCGCCGAGGTCGTTTGCGAGGTTTTCGAACTTGGTGAACTTGTGCAGGAAGACGAGGTCGATGACGCCGGTGGGGCCGTTGCGCTGCTTGCCGATGATGACTTCGGCCTTGCCGCGGAGGTCCTCGCGGTCCTTGTGGTAGACCTCGGGGCGGAAGATGAAGGCGACCATGTCGGCGTCCTGCTCGATGGATCCGGACTCGCGGAGGTCGCTGAGCTGGGGGCGGTGGTCGCCCTCGCGCTGGTCGGGGGCGCGGCTCAGCTGGCTGAGTACGAGGAAGGGAACCTCGAGGTCCTTGGAAAGCAGCTTGAGGCCGCGGCTGAGGGCGCTGACCTCCTGGACGCGGTTGGCGTTGCGGCCGAGCGAAGGGGAGGGCATGAGCTGGAGGTAGTCGACGACGACGAGGCCCAGGGGTACGTCGATGGAGTGCCTGAGCTTGCGGACTTTGGCGTTGATATCGAGCAGGGAGGTGGAAGAGGTGTCGTCAATGTAAAGGGGGGCCTCGTAGAGATCGGTGGCGGCGGCGGCGAGGCGGTTGCGCTCCTCGCGGCCGAGGTAGCCGGTGCGGAAGTGATGCTGATCGACGCGGGCGCGGGCGCAGATAAGGCGCGTGAGGAGGGACTCTTTCGACATTTCGAGCGAGAAGACGGCGACGGCGCGCGGGGCTTGGCGGTTGGTGGCCACGTGCATGGCGATGTTGAGCGCGAGCGCGGTCTTGCCCATGGCGGGTCGCGCGGCGAGAATGATAAGCTCGCCGGGGCGGAAGCCGCCGGTCATTTCGTCCAGCTTGATAAAGCCGGTGCTGACGCCCCGGACGCGGCGGGCAGGGTCGAGGAAGCTGTTGATGCCGCCCTCGGCGGAGTCGAAGACTTGCCGTGCGCTGGCGAGGGTGTTCTTGGCCTGGGCCTCGCCGATGCCGAGCAACTGTTCTTCGGCAGCGGAGAGGATCTGGGCGGGCTCATCCTCGGCTAGCATGCAGCGGCGGATGGTCTCCTGGGAGGCGGCGATCAATTTGCGCAGCAGGCTCTTGTCGCGGACGATGTTCAAGTAGCTTTCGAGGTGGAAGATCTCCGGAAGGCCTTCGTCGAGAGAGGCCAGATAGCTGAGCCCGTCGACGGAGTCGAGTTCGCCGTGGCGGAGGAGCTCGTTGGCGAGGGTGACGCGGTCGATGCGCTCGTCGCGGTTGTGGAGGTCCATCATCCGCCGGAAGAGGATGCGGTGCTTTTCAAGCGAGAAATCTTCGGGTTGGAGCGTGGCGGCTGCGGTGACGAAGGCGTTGGAGTTGAGCAGAATGGTGCCGAGCACCATGCGTTCGGCGTAGACGTTGGCCGGGAGGCCGCGGTCGTAGGCGGTGTCAATTTTGACTGTGGTCGACATTGCCGCTGGGATGATAATCCAAGGTAAGCAGGGCGAGCAGCCGGCCGCAAGCGGAATTCGCGCGCGCACAGCGCATCAGACAGATAGCCTGTGGACTATCTGTGAAATAGGTGAGAATGCGTTTCCGCGAACGGCGCGGGCGCCGTCCAACAGAGTGCCATGAAGACACTGAACACTCTGCTGAACGACGAACTGAGCCTGTATTTGCAGACCTGGAACGCACACTGGAACGTCGAGGGGCCGCAATTTGCGGCGCTGCACGACCTGTTTGCGCGGCAGTACGGGGAGCTGGCCGCGCTGATCGACGAACTGGCTGAGAGGATCCGGGCCTTGGGCGGGCGGGCCGAGACCCGCGTTGCCGTGGAGCAGTCTGGCGGGTCGTCCGCCGCGCAGATGCTGGCGGCGCTGGCAGGGGCTCACGAGAGCCTGAGCCGGCGGCTGCGGGAGGAGGCGATCCCCGAATCTGAACGTACGGGCGACCGGGGCACGGCGGACCTGCTGACGCGCGCTGTGCAGCTGCACGACAAAGCGGCGTGGATGCTGCGGGCATCGGCGCGGTAGGCCCCGCGGCCTGGAGCAACGAACAAGCGGCCGGCGGGGGGAAGAAGATCGGATCCCGCCGGCGGACACGAGCCGCGCTACAGGCCGAAGGGCTCCGGGAGAACGGCGTTTTGCCGTGCAATCGAACGTGAGTTGCCGGATGCAGTGAGGAGTTGCGAGGGCACCCCGTGCACGGAGGCGCCGGGCTTCTTACACGGTTGGGGCCCTCGCGCGAGCGCGAGGGGAAACGAAAACAGCCGTGCAGCAGCGGCAGCGGCTCGCGAGTCGGGGCCCTCGCGCGAGCGCGAGGGGAAGCCAGTTCGCTTCGCGGTATTCATCCTCCGGATCTCCCCCGGCCTTGGCCGGGGGCTTCCCTCTTGAGTGGTTCTTTTCATCCGCTGTTCCCGCTGAACTTCCTCAGAACCCGGCCAAGCGCGAATCACCTTTGTGAGCGGCCGCGTGGGAACACAGTTGCGGCCCTCGCGCGAGCGCGAGGGGAGGCTCGCTGATGAAGGGGAGACCGGCTACAGAAAAGAAGACCCGCTACAGAGGTGAAATGCGCAAGAGCCTCAGTGACGCAGGGACAGTGGTGCCACGGGGGGCACGGTTGAGGAAGAAACGGGAGAGCCGCGAGCGGGAGGGCAAAGCGCGGGTGAGAGGGGGAGACTGCAACCACGGGGGAGCACGGTTGGGGCCCTCGGCCAAGGCCTAGGGGAATGGCGCGAGCGCGAGGGGAAAAACGCTGCGAAGAGGAGAAGCCGTGGGTGAGAGACGGCTGCACCCGCGAATCTGAAAGCGCGGCGCCTCAGATGCGGAGGCGTTCCGGCTCCTCTTCGTCCCGTCGCATCGTGAACGGCAGCCGGAAAATGTCGCCGTTGCGGTTGGCGAAATAGAGCGACGAAGGGGATGGCTCAAGCGGGTCGCCATCGGCCCAGAGGGCGTAGAAGTCCGGGTGGGCGTTCAGGGGGCGGCGGAGATAGGTGTGGTTGCAGCGGCTGCCGCGGGTGAGTTCGCGGCGCTTGTTCCAGGTTTGGCCGGAGTCGCGGCTCACCCATTCTTCCATCTCGCCGCCTGTGGCCCACGGCTGCGGGCCGGGGCCGGACGGGCCAAGAAAGCGCCAGAGGCGGCCCTGCTCCTCGATGTAGAGCGAGCCATGGTCATAGTTGTGGTCGACCGGGCAGATTGTGGAGAAGACCCATTCCGACCCGGTCCAGCGGGCGAGCCTGAGATGGCGCGGGCCGTTTTCCGGGCCGGGTTCGAAGCCGCGGCTGGTGAGATACACGATCGCGGGGCGGCCCTGCGGGTCGAACTGCAAATCCTTGAGGTAGACGAGCAGGCCCTCGGTCCGGTAATTGCGGACAAGCGTGGCGTGTTCTTCGCTCCGCACAGGCAGATCGGCGGGCGCGCCGGAGGCGGTGCGCCACGTGGCGCCGCCGTCCGAGGTCTCCATGTAGTAGAGGTTCGTCCGCTGATTCAGCCCGAGCGGCGGCGGGTGGACATCAAAGGCCGTGCCGACGCGTCCTTCGTGCCGCCAACTGATCTGATAATGGCCGCGGAGGGCGAAGGCGAGTTCGCGCGGCTCGGACCACGCGCGGCCGTCCGGGCTGGTCATCTGATACAAGGCTCTGCCGGTTTCCGGCCCCATGCCCGTGGCGCTGCGGTAGCGCGTGTGGAGGAACAGGAAGCCGCGGCCGCGCAAGTGCCAGGGCTGGCCATAGGAGAAATTCGTCTCGGCGATCCGCTCGAAGCTGTCGATGGAGAAGGGGCGGCGGCTGCGGTGGATGAACGAAGGACGGCTCTGGCCGTGGGAATTGGAAAAAACCCAGAGATGGCCTTCGGCGTCGATCGACAGCACCGGGTTGTCGTGCGCGTCTTCGGTCTGCTTGTTGAGGAGGATGACGGGCCGCAGGACGGTGTGGCGGCGGTGATCGTAGTACGAGACGCAGTGCAACAGCACCTGCCGCCCGTCCTGGATGCCGCCGTAGCAGAAGAAGGTTTTGCGGGCTTCCGGCGAGTAGATGGCGATGGGCGCGTGCTGCTGCGGGTAGGTGGCGAAGCCGCCGCTGTATTTGTAGCGGAACTTGTCCTGGGTGGGCTGATTGAAGTACCAGATGCCCTGATAGCCGCTGGCGCGCGGGAGGGCGTCTTGCCGGGCCCTCGAAGAAAACGAGCAAAGCCCGGCCAGAAACTGCCTGCGTTCCATGCTGCTCAGCGTAGCAGACGAGGCCAGCCAACCAGCATGCCGAGCCGGCTCCTGCTGCCGGGGGTTCGGCAGGCAAGCGGTCAGTGCTGCGGCGGGACGTAGTCGGGCGGGAGCTGGGCGCCTTCGCCGAAGAAGTACTGCTCCATCTGTTTGAGCAGGAACTCTTGGGCTTCGCGGGTGCCGAGGTTCAAGCGGTACTCGTTCATGATCATCTTCATGTGCTCGACCCACATGCGCCAGGCTTCCTTGGAGACGTTCTCATAGATTTTCTGACCGAGCGGATGGTTGTCGAAGGGCGCCTCGTCCAGGCCCTCCATTTCGCGTCCGAACTTGACGCAGTGCACCATGCGCTTGGGTTTGGCTTCCGGCATTCTGAATCAGGCCTCCTTTCGCAGTTTCGCGCAAACGCAGGGGCGTCCGCAGAGCAGCGGGGTCAGCGGGGGCGGGCGCTTTGCGTCCAGGCGCAGACGGTCTGGATTTCCGCGCCGGAAAGTTTCCCTTCCGGGTGAAGCAGAAGATAGCTCTTGGGCGGCATGGAGCCGACACGGATCTCCTGGCAGACGTCCTTGAGCGACATCTCTTCGGTGAAATCGTCCATGTTGAAGTGGCGGCGCCCGTCCTTGACATGATCGGCGAGCAGCCAGGAAGCGGGTGCGACATGGCTGTACCACGGCCAGCGGGTGCGGTGGGAGTGGCAGTCGCCGCAGGCGCGTTCGAGGATTCGGGCTACGTCAGCCGGGACCTGGTATTGCGCGGCGAGAGCATATTCGGGATTCACCGGCGGGTTGGTCTTTTCCGGACGGACCGCCTGCATGCCTCCGAAGACGACCACAATGGCGATGAGAGTCCAGCGGGCCCAGCGCTTGCTCATGCTCTTCATGATGCACCACGGAGCGGCGAAGAATCAGGCCCCGGCGCCGCGGGCCAGGAGCGCTCCCCAGTGGAAGCCGGCGCCAAAGGCGGCAAAGACGGCGGGAGCGCCGGGGCGGAAGCCCTCGGCGCGGAACCACTCGCAGGCGGCGATCAGAAGGGAGGCGGAAGAGGTGTTGCCGTAGCGGCGGATGTTGGAGAAGAAACGCTCCGCGGGAACGCCCAGGGTGGCGGCGATCTTGTCGAGCAGGTTCTGGTTGGCCTGGTGCATGAGGAAGACCTGCACGGCGGCGGGTTCGATCGAATGGCGTTCGAGCACGGCGCGGATGGCGGCGGGGATCTTGCGGGAGGCCTGAAGGATGACGCTGCGGCCGTTCATCTTGAGGGGCGCGCCGTTTTCGAGCATCAGGTCCTCGGCATAAGTTCCATCGGAGGCGAGGACGGAATCGATGATTTCGGCCCGGCCGGAATCGGGCGTCACGAGGCAGGCGCCGGCGCCGTCGCCGAAGAGGACGGCCACGCCCCGCTCGCGAGGCTCGCGCAAGACGATGCGGGACATGATCTCGGCGCCGATGACAAGGATGGGGCCGAGCTGCGCGGCGAGGCGCGATGCCAGAGACAAGGCGAAGAGGGAGCCGGCGCTGGCAATGGGAATGTCGAGGGCCGGGACGCCTTCCGCTCCGAGCAGCCGCGCCGCCGAACAGGCGGGGCCGGGGAATGCGCGGCCGCCGGTGCCGCTGGCGAGCAGAATCATGCCGAGGTCTTTGGCCTCGACGCCCGCCCGTTCGAGGCAGTCCGAGCCGGCGCGGGCGGCCAGGTCGGCGACGGTATCCGTCTCGTCCGCGAAGCGGCGCTCCTCAATGCCGGAGACGTTCTTCACCCATTCCGCGTCCGAGCCGACCCAGGCGCCGGCCTCCTCGCTGGTGACGGTCCGCCGGGGAAGCCAGCAGCCGAATTCCTTGATAAAAGCCATGCCGGATCAGCCCCTAGAGTCCAGATATTCTTCAATGCGCTGCAGGGAGTCGAATTTCCGCGGGTTGAGGTCGGAGTCGGGGATTTGAATGGAAAATTCCTGCTCCAGGGCGCTGACGAGGTCGGGAAGGGCGAAGGAATCGAGAATGCCGGACTCAAAAAGCGAGTCTTCCGGCGCGATATGGATGTCTTTTTTGGTTACGTTTGTCAGGATTTCAATGAGTTTTGACCGGCGATCCATGGCCATTGTCTCCCATGATTTTGTTGCGGATCGTGACGAAAATGCCGTATTGGCCCATCACCAGCTCGTACAGGGTGTCGCCGACGAGGCGGTAGCCGGCGGCGGTGAGGTGGACGTAGTCGCCCTGGGCGAGGCCGGCGCGGACCCATTCCTTCATGGAGCCGGGGCCTCCCATGGCGGAGCGGAGGTTCCAGAAGGCGCAGCGGTGGTCGAGGGCGGCCTTGCGTTGCGCCTCGAGAATCTGGTCCGTGCCGGACGGGAGCACGGTGGAGCGCCGCGTGCGGATGAACTGGTCAGGGGCGCCGACGACGAGGATGCTGGCGACGGGCGCGGCTTCGCGCAGCAGGCGCAGGACGGCGTCGAGCGCCTGCTGGTAGGATTCGACGGTCCAATCCCTGCGGCGGGACTCGTTGGTGCCGTAGGCGACGAGGATGAGAGCGGGGTTGCGGCGGGCGATGTGGTCCTTGAGCAGCGCGGGGTCCTGCTTGAGGAGCAGGTCGGCTTGCGCGCCGTTGAGGCCGAGGGTCTCCCAGGTGATGCCGCTGCGGCGTTCGAGAACCCAGCCGAAGACGCGGACCGGGGCGTTGTTGAGCGTTCGCAAGGAGAGCGCATGAAGGCCCTGCGGCAGTTCGGCGCGGAAATAGCCCGGGGCCGGAGGACCGTCGGTGGAGACTTCCCCGAGAGGCGCGCCGTTGTCTTCGAGCAAAAACGAGCCGCCGCCGGGCTGGCTCCAGTAGAAGAACTCGAGCACTTCCCCTTCGGCTTCGAGCGAGAGGGTTTCGCCCGCCTTCGAAGCGGCGAGGCTGACGCCGGCGATGCCGTCGAAGCCGTCGCCGCCGCGGACGCCGCCGAGGGTCTGCCAGCCGCGGGACATGGAAGACTTGACGTCGAGGCGGCGGAAGCCGGCGTAGGGGCGGCCCGCCTGGACGAAGCCTGGGCCGCCGGAGCCGAAGCGCTGCTGGAAACGGGCGCGGATCTGGCCGGGCCAGTCATCGGCGGCGGTATGGGAGTCGCCGAACTGGAGCACGCGCAGCGGCTGGCCGTTTTCGGCGTGGTTTTCCAGCCGGTAGATCTGCTCGTAGAGCGGCACCATGGCGGCGGCGTTTTCGATGCCGGTTTCGGGGGCGAGTTTCACGCGAGACTCGACAGTGGCGGCGGCTTCGGCGCGAGCCTGGGGAGAAACCGGTGGCGGCTTGGGGACGGAGGGGCGGCGCTTGGCGCGGGTTTTTCCGGCGGGTTTCCCGGCCGAAGATGCGGGGGATTTTGTTGAGGAAGTCTGCGGAAGCAGCGGAACGGCGCAAAGAATCAGAGCCGGCAAGGCTGCACGGAGAAGCATCCTCATTTACGGCTTGACCGTCCTTGGCTGGCGGTCCGCGGACGCGGTTTGGCGGAGCAGGCGCAGCTTGTAGGCGTTGTAGCCGTCCATAAGGGCATTGTAGAGCAGCGTGCCCACGATGCGCCCTCCGGCGGGGAGGGGGTGGATGAAGTCGGCGCTGACGAGGCGCGGCTCGGCCATGTACCACTTGCCCATGGTTCCGGGGCCGCCCATGGCCTCGAAGGTGTTGAAGAAGGCGCAGTTGTTCTCGGCTGCGAGCTTGGCCTGGACGGCCACGAGATGGGGGATGGCCGGCATGGTGGCGATGGCGCCGCCGGCTTCGCGCGCGCCGCGGTCCATGGGGCTCATGATGAGGATGGAGGCTTCCGGGACGGCGTTGCGAACCCGGGCGATGACCCTGCGCACGTCCGCAGGATAGGCGCCGTCGATGTAATTGCGGTAGCCGCTTTCGTTGGTGCCGTAGTGGATGATGACGAGGCTGGGGCGGGCGTGGCGCAACTCGCCGGCCCAATGGCGGTCGTTCATGTGCCAGGCGAGCACGCCGGTCCAGGTGCCGTTGAGGCCGATGCTGTCATAGACGACGCCCGGGTTGGGCTTGAACAGTTCCACCTGGAACAGCCGCACGGGGCCGCGGGTGACGCGCATCTCGATCTGCTGCGCCTCTGGCGGGATATCGAAGGACTGCCGGGCTGCGGCGGTTGCTTCGGCGGACGTGTCGAGCACGCCCACCTCGATCCCGCCCGCCTGAATGACGAGTTCGCCGCCGCCGGGCTGGGCGACGTAAGAGAGAACGATCCTCGAGTGGCCGGGCTGCCTGAGGCGGAGCCGGCTGAAGGCGCCCGTTTCGCCGGTGAAGCTGACGCCGCCGAGACCGTACCAGCCGTCCTTTTGTCCGCGCAGCGTGGCGGGATCGGCGCGCCATCCGCCGGCCTGGACTTCCACGCCCCGGTGGCCGTACCAGGCCCAGGGTTTGGCGATGAGGCAGGCGCCGTGGCCCGCGTCGCCGAAGCGCTCCTGCAGCAGGGCGCGGACGTCGGCGGTGATCAGGTCCGCCGTGACCGGCGAGTCGCCGTAGTGGAGAATGCGCGTGACGGCGCCGGGCTCGCCGCGCTCGGTGCGCAACAGGCTCGCGTAAAAGGCATCCATGGCGCCGTGGGGGTCGGCGATCTTCAGCGGGTTCTGTTCTGGCCGGACGGCGGCGGGACGCAGGCGCTCCAGTTCCTCTTGCACCGGCGCGGCGCTGCGCGCCCGGGGATGGAAATCGAACAGGGACGCGGCCGAGGGCCACTCATAGACGCGCCAGTTGCGCCACCGGGGAACGTACTGCGGGAGCGTGATGATGAGGGCGAAAGCGGCCATGACGGCGAGAGGTTTCCAGGGCCAGGGCGCTCTCATGGTTGCCTCAGAACTGCGTGTAGAGGAACGGCGCCGCGCCCGTCACGGCGATATACCGGATAGCGAGCACGAGCAGCGCCAGCGCCGCTGCCTGCGCGTAGAACGGCGCCCGGACGTAGAGCGCGGCGCACCACTCGGCCCAACGCTTCGGCTGATAGTGTGCCGCGATGGCGATGGCCATCACCACGGCGACGGGAACGGAGACGTTGGCGAAGCTCACGGTGAGGGACGCGATTCTGGCGAGCACTTGCCCGGCGTTATCGAGCGACGAAGCGCGGAAGAACACCCACGCGAAGATGACAAAATGCGCCGTCAGCAGGCGGCTTGCGAACCGCGCGGGCCAGGGGCCGGGCGGCGGGTTGCCGCGGGCCGCGCGGAACCCGTGGTGGACGGCCAGGGCGAGGCCGTGCAGCGCACCCCAGACGAGAAACGTCCAGTTGGGGCCGTGCCAGAGCCCGCCGAGCAGCATGGTGATGAACAGGTTGAAATATGTGGGCCATTTCCATTTTGAGCGCAGGCCGGGGAGGGAAAAATAGAGATAATCGCGCAGCCAATTGGAAAGGCTGATGTGCCAGCGGCGCCAGAATTCGCTGATATTCAGCGCCAGATACGGCCGGTTGAAATTCTCCGGCAGGCGGATGCCGAGCAGCAGGGCGCTGCCGATGGCGATGTCGGTATAGCCGGAGAAATCGTAATAGAGCTGCACGGCGTAGGCGTAGACGCCGATGAGGGTTTCCGTGCCGGTGTACAGGCCGGGGGTGTCGAAGACCCGGTTGACGAGGTTTTCCGCGAGGTAATCGGCGATCAGGAATTTCTTCATCAGCCCGAGGCCGATGCGCCAGAAGGCGCGGCCGCTGTCTTCGGCGGAGAGGGTTTTGTCCCGCTTTTCGAACTGCGGGGCCAGGGCGAGGACGCGCGTGATGGGGCCGCTGAGGGTGGTTGGGAAGAAGGTGACCGAGGCCATGTGGACGAGCAGGCTGCGCACGGGCTTGCCGTCGCGGCGGTACAGGTCGATCGTGTAGGTCATCGCCTGGAAGCAATAGAAAGAGAGGCCGAGCGGGAAGACCCAATGCCATTCCGGCGGCTTGCCGCCGGCAGCCGCGGACCACGCGCCGAGGAAGAAGGGCACGTACTTGACCGAGGCCAGCAGCCCGAGATTCATGACGATGCTCAAGGTGACCAGAAGGCGGCGCAAGGCCGGGTTCCGCCACGAGCCGAGGCCCAGCCCGATGAGATAGTCGAGGAAAGCGGCCGCCGGAACGAGCGCCAGATATTGCAGGTCCCACTTCGCGTAAAAGAAGAGGCTGGCGAACAAAAGAGCGGCCACAGAAGCCGTGCGCCACCGGGAGAGCGGCCAGTACAGCAGGAAGACCCCGGCGAGGAACACAAAATAGACAGGATTCGAGAGAAGCATGGGCACGCCTGCGGGCGTGTGCTCTCTATTTTAGCGGGAGCGGGACTCAGGGCCTGTAGGTTTTCGAAAACCCGTTGCGCTGGTTGCGGACGGTGATGACGCGGTCGCGCGTGGCCTCCACTTCGATGCCGAAGCCCTGGCATTTCTCTTCGACATTGGCGATGCGCTCTTCGGCGGCGTTGGCCTCCGCGCCGCCGGCGAGCGAGTAATGGAGCTGCCACAGGTCCTGAAGGCCGGGCGAGGAGGAGACGATGCGCCAGGCGGCGGGCGAGCCGCCTTTCCGCGCGCCGTTGTTCATGATGGCCACGCGCGGGCGCAGGCCGTGGACGATCTGCGGGCAGCCGCTTTGGTCGAGCCCGTGGTGGGTGGTGAGATAGAGATCCACCGGGCCGATAAGGTGCTCGGGGCAGGCAAGCTCGAGTTCCTTGTTCCAGGTGAGATCGGCAAGGTCGACAAAGCGGAACCGGCCGAAGGTGAGCACGAAGCCGATGGAGCGGGCGTTTTCGGTCGGGTCATCGGCTTTGCGTTCGGCCTCCGGGCAAAGGGGGTTTTTCTGCCCGCCACCCTTGACCGGTTTGGCGATCTTCCCGCCGCGGGCGGCGACAATCTCGATGCGGACGTCTTTCAGAGGAAGCACGTCGCCCGGCTTGACGGTGAGGCGTTTGGCGCCGGTGGCGAGCACCTTGCGGTAGGCCTCTTCCAGCTCTTTGGCCTGCCGCGAGGTCTCCGTGTTGTCGCCATGGTCGATAAACGAGCCGATGGGGAATTTGGCCGCCAGCTCCGGCACGCCGCCGACATGATCGAGATGATAGTGCGTCACCAGCAGCCAGTCGATGCGCTGGAGCCCCAGTCTCTTCGCCGCGGCTGCGATGCGGTCCGAGTCCCGCCCGTTGTTGCCCGGGAAGCCCGCATCGACGAGCAGAGACTCGCCGCGGGGCGTCAGGAGCAGCGTGGCTTGGCCGCCCTCGGTATCGATGAAGACCATGCGCAGCGGCTGCCCCATGAGAGCGGCGGCGAAGAGCGAAGCCAGGAACAAAGCAAGAAGGCGCGGCATGCCGGCATAGTATCATGCCGCCCGGCACGGAACTTCTGTTACAAAATGCTCGTAGTACACTACGGGAAACAAGAAATGCCCTTCTGCACCCAATGCGGCACGCAGGTGGACGAGCAGGCGCTGTATTGCCCCGCCTGCGGCGCGCCGCAGCGCGCCGGCATGCCTCCGCCGCGCGGTCCGGGCGAGACCGGGCGAGGCGCGGGCGGCGATTCCGGCAGGGCGGAAGACTTCCTGGCGCGGATGCCGTCCCGGCGCGCGGCGCTGCTTTGCTACGTGCCGCTGGCAGGCTGGATCATGAGCATCATCGTGCTGGCCTCGGAGCGGTTCCGCACGGAGCGGATCATCCGTTTTCATGCGTTTCAGGGGCTGTATCTGTTTGTCCTGTGGCTGTTTGCCGAGTGGGTCTTCGGCCCGATGACCGGCTATACCCCTGCCCTGAAGTTCGCCGGCGGAGCGATGAAGCTTGCCGTCCTCTGCCTGTGGATTTACATGATGGTGCGCGTGAACGCCGGCGAGGACATCCGCCTGCCGGTGATCGGCGACCTGGCGGAACGCTCGGTTTCCGAGCAGCAATAAGTCGGCAGGTCCGCTCGCGGGCGGCAGAGGGTGGTTGACGCCACTCTGGTATAATTATTCATTAGGGTGAATAAATAACCAAGCCATGAAGATTCGGGCCGGCATCGTGGGCTTCCGCGGCTACAGCGGGATGGAGCTGGTGAAGATCCTGTCGGCGCATCCGCGTGTGGCGCCGGTGTTGATGGAGCACCGTTCGGATGCGGCGCCGGAAGTGCACCCGCTGGGCTGGCAGGGGCCGGAGCGGATTGCGGCCACGGCGGAAGCGGCGCGGGAAGCGGGACTGGCGGCAGTGCTGCTGGCGACGCCGGCGGAGGTGAGCTTGCAACTCGCGCCGGAGTTCCTCGATGCGGGCATGAAAGTGATCGACCTGAGCGGGGCGTTCCGGCTGCGGACGGCGGAGCGGTACCGGCGCTGGTACAAGGAAGAGCACACGCAACCGGCGCTGCTCGAAGAAGCCGTCTACGGGCTGCCGGAGTTCTACCGCGAACAGGTGCGGGGCGCGCGGCTGGTGGCGAACCCGGGCTGTTACCCGACGGCGGCGAACCTGGCTTTGCGGCCGCTGGCGGAGGCGGGCCTGATCGACCGCGCGCACGGGGTGGTGTGCGACGCCAAGAGCGGAGTGAGCGGCGCGGGGCGGAAGCCGTCGCTGAAGACGAGCTTCTGCGAAGTGACGGAGAACTTCAGCGCGTATTCGATCCTGGGCCACCGGCATGTGCCGGAGGTGCTGCTGAACAGCGGACTGGAAGAGAGCGAGTTCAGTTTCACGGCGCATCTGCTGCCGGTGCACCGCGGGATTCTCGAGACGATCTACTTTCGCACACGCGAGGGGGTGGGCGAGGAGCGGCTGTTGGGGACGTACCAGGCGGCGTATGCGCAAGAGCCTTTCGTAAAGCTTTACCCGCCGGGCGCGATGCCGGATCTGCGGCCGGTGCAGCACACGAACCTGTGCCTGATCGGGTTCCGCGTGGAGGATGCGACGCGGCGCGCGGTCGTGGTAGCCTGCATTGACAACCTCGGCAAAGGGGCCGCCGGGCAGGCGGTGCAGAACCTGAACCTGATGCTGGGGCTCCCCGAGTCGGAGGGATTGTCATGCGCGTAGTGATCAAGCTTGGCGGGACGCTGCTGGATCAGCCGAAGACGCTGAAGGCGCTGGCGTCGCAGATAGCCGCCCTGCCGGCGGGCTTGCAGCCTGTGATTGTTCACGGGGGCGGCAAGCAGATGACGAAATTCCTGGAAGAGCGCGGCGTGGAGAGCCGGTTTGTGAACGGGCTGCGGGTGACGACGCCGGAGGTGCTGGACGCAGTGCTGAAAGTGTTCGCGGGCAGCGTGAACAAGCAGCTTGTGGCCGCGCTGGTGGCGGAGGGCGCGCCGGCGGTGGGGCTGAGCGGCGTGGACGCGAAGCTGGCCGAAGCAAGGCCGATGAACGCGGAGCTGGGCGCGGTGGGGCGCATCACGCGGGTGAACGGGGAGCTGCTGGAGGTGCTCTGCGACGCGAGTTTCCTGCCGGTGGTGGCGTGCGTGGCCGGCGACGCGGACGGCAACATTTACAACGTGAATGCCGACCAGATGGCCTCGGCGCTGGCAATTGCCTTCGATGCAGACCGCCTGCTTTTCCTGACCGACGTGGAAGGCGTGCGCGGGGCGGGCGGGGCGATCCTGTCGCACCTGACGCCGGACGATGCGAAGAAGCTGGTCGCGAGCGGCGTGGCGACGGGCGGCATGCAGGCCAAGCTGGAAGCCGCCTGCGAGGCGGTCGACCAGGGCGTTTCCGAGGTGGTGATCGCGCCCGGCGCCTCGCCAGGGATCCTCGACCGGCTGACGGCGGGAGAAGCCGCGGGCACGTTGCTGAGCTGGAACTGGGCGCCGGAGGACGAGGACGAGGAGGAGGACGAGTGACGCTGCGCAAGGCGCGGATGGGCGACATTGCAGGCATCCTGCGGCTGATCAACGGGTATGCCGCGCAAGGCCTGATGCTGCCGCGCAACGGCATGGAACTGGCGGAGAACATCCGGGATTTCACGGTGGCGGTTTCCGGCGACATCGTGCACGGCTGCGCCGCCTTGCACTTTTACGGTCCGACGATGGCCGAGGTCCGTTCGCTGGCGGTCGACGAGACGCTGAAAGGGGCGGGGATCGGGCGTCTGCTGATGGAAGCGCTGGACGCCGAGGCGCGGAGCTATGATCTCGACCTCGTCTTTGCGTTCACGTATGTGCCCGAGTTCTTCACGCGGCTGGGCTACCGCCGGGTGGATCGCAGCGCCTTGCCGCTGAAGGCGTGGAAGGACTGCCTGCGCTGCCCGAAGTTCCAGGCTTGCGACGAGATTGCGGTGCTGAAGTGGCTGAAGCCGGAGGCGGAACGGCTGGGGCCGGCGGCGGATGCAGACGCCGACGAGTTGATCCAAATCCCTGTGTTTCGTGGCAATTAGGCCGGCGCCGGGCGGCCTTCGCAGACCCGCATGGAACTGCGGGTACCACGAGTACCAAATATCCCTGAGATTTTTCCGGGGCAACCGGCACTACTCTGGCGTGAATGGCGGCCGCGCCGTTCGCTGTCGAACCTCGGATTGGGCGGTGCGGCCGAGGAGGTTCCATGCGCGCCCAGACGGTCGATGTTCGCCAGGCCCACGGCAGGGTTCTCTGCTGCACGATTTTCCGCCCCGGCGGGAAGAAGCTGCTTTCCAAAGGGCACGTCCTGAGCGAGGAGGACGTGCAACTGCTGGAGACGGAAGGGCTGAGGACGGTTTGGGTGACCGAGCTGGAAGAGGGCGAGGTGGCCGAGGATGAGGCCGTGCTGCAAACGGCCACGGCGATGGCGTGCGGGTCGGCGGAAGTGCGGCCGGCGGCAGGCGGGCGGGCGAACCTCCACGCCACGGAAGACGTCTGCGTGCTGGTGGATGATGACTTGCTCCGGCAGATCAATTGCACTTCGTCGGTGGTGATCGCCACGGCTGCCAATTTCAGCTTCGCGCGGGCCGGAGACCGGATCGCCACGGTGAAGAGCGCGCCGTTCGCGGTGTCGCGGCAGGAGCTGGAAGTGATCCTGGGGACACTGGGCGAACGCGGGCCGCTGCTGCAGGCGCGGCCGGTGCGGAACCCGTCGCTGGCGTTGTTGTACAGCGACCATTGCGACGGGGAGCGAGCGCGGATGATGTTCGAGCCGGTGGTGAAGCAGCGCATGGCGCGGTTTGGCATCCAGCCGCGATACCGGCTCTCGTGCACGGAACACGAGGCGGAGGTGGTAAAAGCGCTGGGCCACCTGCTGCGTATGAGTCCCGACGTGGTGGTGGTGGCCTCGACCACGGCGCCTGCCGGCCCGGAAGACGTGATCGGGCGGGCGATGCTCAAGCTGGGCGCTCACCTGGAGCGGTATCTGGCGCCCGTGGAACCCGGCAATCTGCTGATGCTGGGCTACAAGGACTCTATTCCGATCGTTTCGGCGCCGGGCTGTTTCCGCTCGGCGAAGCCGAACGTCGTCGATCTGGTTCTCCCTCCGTTATTGGCCCGGTACCGGGTATCGGGATGGGAGATCGCCTGCCTGGGCCACGGCGGACTGCTTTGCTGAACAGAGCCGCGCACCTTCCGGGATCTGATTCAGAGCAAGGATCCTCCTGAGGCGGACCCTGTGGCGTGCCGGCCGGAGGCCCCGCGAGGGGCCTCCGGCCGGCGTTTTTCGTGCGCCGGGGCGGCCGCGAGGCGCGTCCGGCGCGCGCACGGGGGGCTGGCGGCGCCGCCGCCGCGGGGCGAGGATGGGAGAAGCGGAAGGCCGTCATGGCGAAGCGCGGCGGCAGGCTTTGGATCGGGACTTCGGGGTGGTCTTACGCCCACTGGCGCGGCATCCTCTACCCTCCTGAAGCGAAGCCGGCGGAGTATCTGGCCATGTACGCGCGCCTGTTCCCCACCGTGGAGTTGAACGCGACTTTTTACCGCATGCAGCGGGAAGAGACGTTCCGCAGGCAGGCGGCGGCAGCGCCGGAAGGGTTTGTCTTCGCGGTGAAGGCCCACCGCTCCATCACGCACGAGATGCGGCTGGAGGGTGTGGAAACACAATGGACGAAATTCGTTTCCAGCGTGGCTGCGCTGGAGGACAGGCTCGGGCCCGTGCTGTTGCAGTTCCCGCCGTCATTCCGCTGCCGGAAGGATCTGCTGGAGCGGTTCATCGAGCGGCATGAGGCCGGTTTCGGCAAGGCGCCGCGGCTGGCTTTCGAGTTCCGGCACGCCTCCTGGTTTGAAGGCGAGGCGGTGGGGGTGTTGCGGGCGCACGGCGCAGCCATGGTGGTGGCGGACTCTTCCCGGTATCCGCGAGCGCCTCTGGAGGCTTCGCCGCCGTTTGCCTATCTGCGTTTCCATGGGCCGGGGGCGATGTTCGCTTCCAGTTACTCCGACGTGCAATTGCGGGAGTGGGCGCAGCGGATCGGCGCGTGGCTTGCGGAAGGACTGGATGTGTATGCATACTTTAACAACGACGCCGAAGGATGCGCGGTGCGGAACGCCCTGAGGCTGCGCGAACTGGCCGGGGAGGGACAGGGCTCTCCCGGCCCGGGAGGGCCCTCGCGCGAGCGCGAGGGGAAACATGGCGGGCCTGTTGGTATCGTTACCACCCCGCGTTGAGGCCCTCGCGCGAGCGCGAGGGGAAACCAGTTGTCTTCGCGCCTTTCAATACATGGATTTCCCCCCGGCCTTGGCCGGGGGCTTCCCGCTTGGGGGCGCTATTTCGTGCGGTGCTGCCTCTGCATTTCCCCAGGGCACAGCAAACGGGAAACGCGGTTGTGAGCGGCCATGAGAGGGCACGGTTGGGGCCCTCTCGCGAGCGCGAGGGGAAACATGGTGCGCCTGTTGGTATCGTTACCACCCCGCGTTGAGGCCCTCGCGCGAGCGCGAGGGGAAACCAGTGAGTGGGAGGGGAAACCCCGGGGGTGCCAACGCGGCGGAATCAAGTCTGCTTCTCTTCGCGCCTTTGACCTCCCGGATTTCCCCCCGGCCTTTGGCCGGGGGCTTCCCACTTGGGGGCGCTATTTTGTGCGGTGCTGCCTCTGCATTTCCCCAGGGCACAGCAAACGGGAAACGCGGTTGTGAGCGGCCATGAGAGGGCGCGGTTGGGGCCCTCGCGCGAGCGCGAGGGGAAACCAGTGAGTGGGAGGGGAAACCCGGGGGTGCCAACGCGGCGGAATCAAATCTGCTTCTTTTCACGCCTTTGACCTCCCGGATTTCCCCCCGGCCTTGGCCGGGGGCTCCCCACTTGGGGGCGCTATTTTGTGCGGTGCTGCCTCTGCATTTCCCCAGGGCATAGCAAACGGGAAGCGCGGTTGTGAGCGGCCATGAGAGGGCGCGGTTGGGGCCCTCGCGCGAGCGCGAGGGGAATACCAGTTGTCTTCGCGCCTTTCAATCCCTGGATTTCCCCCCGGCCTTCGGCCGGGGGCTCCCCACTTGGGCTGATCCTTTGAGGCTCTGTTTTCTGCCGGCTTTTCCTCGGGACGTGGCTGAACTTGGAGTGCGTTTGTGAGTCTCTGCGCGGGGAGCACGGTTGGGGCCCTCGCGCGAGCGCGAGGGGAAATCCGCGAGCGCGAGGGGAAATCCGCGAGCGCGAGGGGAAACCTGGTATGTATCCAACCCTACTTCCTTGGTACATGGGAAATCCGCGAGCGCGAGGGGAAATCCGCAAGCGCGCCGGCGGAAGAGTCCTTCCGGCAGAGATGAAGGGACTGGCAGTCATCGGGAGCAAGCGGGCAGGGGACAACAGGCGTGTTGACCCTTGGGGCGGGGCAAACGCTATGCGGGCGCCGGACAGGTTCTCCCGGAGGATCCGTATGCGGATCGAGCCGGGCTGTGACTGCATCTGTCCGCTGGCGGAGGCAGCGGAGGGCGTTGGACGGAAAGTGTTCAAACGGCCAGAGTGTTTGTCTGCGAGTTGGCCCTTGGGCGCGGGTCAGCGCTTCTGGGCGACGAGGCGGACAATGCGGGCGCGGGCGTCGTGAGCATCGTTGCCCCACTCGGAGGGCATCTGGCGGTCTTCGTAGCGCAGGATGCGGAGGCGCTCGTAAATGTGGAGGAGCTGGTTGTCGTGGAAGCCGGTGACGGTGTAGGCGGCTGAGGCCAGAGTGAGCGCTTCGATGTGTCGCCCTTCGACAAGGAGCAGGCCGCCGGGCTTGAGGGCGTCGATGAACTTGCGCGCGGCGCGCACGGCGAGCGGCTCGGTGTAGAGGCACAGGATGAGATCGTAGGATGCGCGCGGCAACTCCATTTTTTCGACGTCGCCGACGCGGGCATCGAACTCCACCCTGAGCTGCGAGGCTTGCTCGCGGGCGTGGCGCACGGCGGCTTCCGAGAGATCGACGCCCGTGACCTTCCAGCCTTTTCGCGCCAGATAGATGGCGTTGCGCCCGTTGCCCATGCCGGCGTCGAGCGCGGCGCCGGAGGGGAGATTGGCAGTGGTTTCGAGCACCAGGGCGCTGGGGTTGACGGGCACGCGGGCGTCGGGGTTGAGGTAGACCTGGTCCCAGCTTGGAGGAGCCTTCTGCCGGGTCTGCGCCGGCAGCAGCGACAGCGAGAGCAGGGCGGCGAGCGCGGCGTGGCGCATGATGGGTTACTCCACAGTGATGCCGGTGAGCCAGTAATTCAGGTCGTTGACATTGACCGTGGCGCGGATGACGGCGCCTTCCTTGAGTTTGGCGAAATCCTCTTCCCTGGGGATGGGGAACTCCATCGTCATGGCATCCATCCAGCCTTCGATCTTCTCGTGCTCGATGGAAGCCACGCGGGCCTCGGGGCGGAGGCGCAAGACCTTGCCGCGGAGCTGGTAGCGCTGTTTGGGTTCGCCGTAATCGAATTTCGGTTCGCGGCGCGCGGTGCAGGCGAGGGCGAACAAGGGGATGAGTGCGAGGCAATTCCGGCGTTTCATGCGCGAACCTCCAGACTTCAATCTTACTTGTAGGCGGCAATGCCCGTGAGTCTTTCCCCGATGACGAGGGCGTGGATGTGATCGGTGCCTTCGTAGGTCTTGACGGTTTCCAGATTGCAGAGGTGGCGCATGACGGGGTAGTCATCGACGATGCCGTTGGCGCCGAGCAGGTCGCGCGCCAGGCGGGCGCACTCGAGGGCGATGGCGACGTTGTTGCGCTTGAGCATGGAGATGTGGGCGAAATCGAGCCTGCCCTGGTCCTTGAGCCGGCCGCAATGCAGGGCGAGCAACTGGCCCTTGGTGATTTCCGTGGCCATCCAGGCGAGCTTCTCCTGCACAAGCTGGTGGGAAGCGATGGGGCGGTTGTCGAACTGCTTGCGCTCGATCGAATACTGGCGCGCGACTTCAAGACACTCCATGGCCGGGCCGAGCACGCCCCAGCCGATGCCGTAACGCGCTTGCGAAAGACAGGCCAGCGCGGCCTTCAACCCGGCGGCGCCGGGCAGGCGCATGGAATCCGGGATGCGGCAAGAGGAGAAGGAGAGGGAGGACGTCACCGAGGCGCGCATGGAGAGCTTGCCATGGATGTCGGAGGCGCGGTAGCCGGGCGTGCCTTGTTCGACGAGGAAGCCGCGAATGCCCTCTGAGGTCCGCGCCCAGACGACGGCCAGATGGGCGGCGGTCCCGTTGGTGATCCAGGTCTTTTCACCGTCGAGCACCCAGTCGCCGCCGTCGCGCACGGCGGTGGTGGTCATGCCGCCGGGGTTGGAGCCAAAGCCGGGTTCGGTGAGCCCGAAGCAGCCGATCAACTCGCCGGCGGCGAGTTTCGGCAGGTATTTCTGCTTCTGTTCTTCGCTGCCGAAGGTGAAGATCGGGTACATGACAAGAGCGCCCTGCACGGAGGCGAAACTGCGGAGTCCGGAGTCGCCGCGCTCCAGTTCCTGCATGATGAGGCCGTACTCGACGTTGGTCATGCCGGCGGCGCCGTAGCCTTCGAGGTTGGCGCCGAGGAAGCCCATTTCGCCCATCTCGGGGATCAGCTCGGCGGGGAAGCGGCCCTGGTTGTAGCAGTCCTTGATGACGGGGATGACGCGGTCTTCCACCCACTGCCGGGTGGTTTGCCGGACGAGCTTCTCCTCGTCGCTGAGCAGGGAGTCGATGAGCAGGTAGTCGAATCCGTGGAAGGCGGGCATATGCCTTCATGGTAGCCCCTGAGCGGAGGGGTGAGATTTCTTCCGGCGCGAGGCCACCTAATTCATGTATGACGGCGATTGTGATGCTGGCGCTGGCGCTGGCGAACCCGGCGGCGGAAGAGGCCGACCGCGGCTATGCCGCCTTGCGCGCCCGCGATTACGACGCGGCCGTGGCGGCGTTTGAACGGGCGCTACAGGCCGAGCCGGGGTTGCGCCACGTGCGGAAGGATCTGGCTTACACGCTGTTGCGGCGGGGCGACCGGGAGGCGGCGCGGGATCAATTCGACCGCCTGCGGAGGGAGGATCCCGGGGATGAGCAGTCGGCGCTGGAATACGCCTACCTTTGCTACGAGACGAAGCGGGCGCAGGAGGCGCGGCGGACCTTCCACATGCTGCGGCTGGGGGCGAAGCAGGAGGCAGTGCGCAGGGCGGCGGAAGAGGCGTTCGAGAATGTCGACCGGCCGCTGCGGGAGGGCATCCAGAGGTGGAGCGAGGCGGTGCGGCGCGCGCCGCGGCAGTGGTCGGCGCACGAAGAGCTGGCGCAATTGGCCGAGACGCGCGACGAACTGGCGCTGGCGGCCGAGCATTATGAACTCGCATGGAAGCTGCGCCCGCAAAAGTACGAGCTGCTGCTGCATCTGGCCCGGGTGTGGCGGGAACTGGGGCAGGCGGACAAGGCGAGAGCGGCGCTGGCCACGGCGTGGAAGCAGGGTTCGACGCGGGTGAGCGAGATGGCGCGGGAGATGCTGCAAGGCGAACCGGCACGCGAGGAAGAGGCTGTGCTGGCGGTTCCGGCGGCGCCGGCGGAGCCTGCGGTGCTGGCGGCGGCGCCTCTGCCCGCCATCGAGATGGGAGAACGGTCGCTGGCCGGCAGTTACCTGAACGACGCCTACCGCTATTTCCGAATGGCGGTGGAAGAGGAGCCGGACAACGCTCGGGCGCAGTATTTGCTGGGCGTGACGGCGAACCTGCTGCAACGCGACGAGGAGGCGCTGCGGTGGTTCGCGATGGCGCGGCGCGCCCGGGACGCCGAGATCGCCGAACGGGCGAAGGAGAGCTACCTGGCGCTGAAGCCGAAGTACAGCCGGTTCCGCACGGAGGCGTGGGTGATTCCGTTTCTGTCGACGCGCTGGCAGGGCGCCTTTGCCTTTGGGCAAGTGAAAGGGCAGTGGCGGCTGCCGTGGCTGCCGGTGGAGCCTTATGTGTCGCTGCGGTTTGTTGGGGACTCGGCGGGCGCGCGGCAGGCGGCGCAGGCGCTGTTGCCGCTGTACTTGAGCGAGAAGAGCCTGATCGCCGCGGCGGGCGCGAGCCGCGCGCTGCACCGGACGACGTTTGCCTGGTTCGAGGCAGGGCGTTCCTGGGCGTATGGCGCACAGCGGTTTTACGAGCCGCGGTGGCGGTGGGATGCGCGCGGCGGCGTGTCCGTGCTCAAGGGCTGGGGGCAGCTTCTGGGGGGCAGGGAAGGGGGGCTGTTCCATGAGGTGAATCTGGACGGCGTTTACGCCTCGCGGTTCCGGCGCAACACGCTGCTGTACGTGCAGAACCGCACAGGATACACGTTCGCGCCAGCGTCAGGCGGCACGCAGTGGCAGGTGTACGGCGTGTGGAACGCCACCGGGGACCGGCGCGGCGAGTATTGGGGCAACTTTGTGGAGGCAGGGCTGGGGGTGAGGATTCTGTCGCCGGCGTTGCCGCAGGGCATGAGCTGGCGGGCGGAATTCGTGCGCGGGGCGCATTTGCGGAACGAAGCGAACCCCTGGGGGCCGAACTACTGGGATTTCCGAACGGGCGTTTGGTATGCGCGGACGAGGTATTAGCACGGGACTGATTCTGCTGGCGTGCCTGGGCGCTCCCGCAAGCGGGGGGTGGGACCGGGTGCTGGAAGCGGCAGGGCTGGACGGGGCGAGGCTGGTGCTGCTGGAAGGCGACTCGGCCGAAGCGCGCGCGGCGGGCTTCGTGCCCGAGGGCGGGCGCGTGGAAGTGCGGAGCCTGACCGACACGTTTCTGCCATCCCTGCAAATTGTGTGGGAAAGACCGGTATCCGTGGCGCGGTTCCGCGTGCCGGAGCGGGCGACGGTGTTCACGCGGGAGCGGTGGACGGGCGCGCCGCTGGCGGCGGGGTTCCGGGACGGCGGCAAAGTGGTTTTCTGGACGGCGACGGGAATCGGCGAGAAGGGCTACGAGCGTTACCCTTATCTGGCGCAGGCCCTGGTGGAGCTGGGGCTGGAGCCGCGCGCATCGACGCGCAGCTTGTGGGCGTTCTTCGACTCGTCGTACCGCCTGAGGGCGGATCCGGAGTATCTGGCGGAACGCTGGAGGAGCGCGGGCATCGGCGCTCTTCATGTGGCGGCGTGGCACTACTGGGAGCCGGATGAAGGACGCGACGCCTGGCTGCGGAACCTTGTGGAGGCTTGCCACCGGCGGGCGATCCACGTCTATGCGTGGCTCGAGTTTCCGCATGTGAGCGAGGCGTTCTGGGCGGCAAACCCGCCATGGCGGGAGAAAACCGCCACAGGACAGGATGCCCATCTGGACTGGCGGAAGCTGATGAACCTGGCGGACCCCGACTGCGCGGCGGCAGTGGAGAAGGGGTTGCGCGGGCTGCTGGAGCGGTTTGACTGGGACGGTGTGAATCTGGCGGAGCTGTACTTCGAGTCGCTGGAAGGGTATCTGAACCCGGCGCGATTCACGCCATTCAACGAGCGCGTCCGGCGGGAGTTCGAGCAGGAGACGGGCGTCGACCCGGCGGACTTCTACAAGCCGACCTCCGCTGTCTACCACGCCCGGGACGCGGCGCCGATGCGGCGTTTTCTGGAATACCGCGCGCGGTTGGCGCACCGGCTGCAGGTGGAATGGCTCGAGAAGGTGCGGCGGATGGCCTCCGGTCGCGGCGGACTGGACGTGGTGCTGACGCATGTCGATGACCGGTTCGACAAGGCGATGCGAGACAATCTGGGCGCGGACGCGGCGGCGTTGCTGCCAGAGGCGGCGCGTTTCGGGGCGGCGTTTCTGGTGGAAGACCCGGCCACAATTTGGAACCTCGGGCCGGAGCGCTATGCGGAGCTGGCGCGGCGCTACGCGCCGATCACGCCGCCGGGCGTGATGCTGGGCGCGGACATCAATATCGTCGAGCGCTACCAGGATGTGTATCCGACCAAGCAGCAGACCGGCGGGGAACTGTTCCAGCTCCTGCACTGGGCGGCGAAGTCCTTCCCGCAGGTGGCCATCTATTTTGAAAACTCGATCCTTGGGCCGGACTGGAGGTTGGTAGGTGCGGCGGCAACGGCGGCGCGGGTGAGCGAGCTTGGGGAGGGAGGGTTGGAGGTGGAGTCGGAGCGGCCCGTGGCGCTGGCGTGGCAGGGTTGCGCCATGGTGGACGGACAGCCTTGGCCGCTGTGGAGCCACGGCCGTCTGCTGCTGCCCGCGGGGCGGCGGCGGGTGGAGCCGTGCAACGGGCCGCTGCCGCCGGTGCTCGAGGATTTCAACGGCCAGGTGCTGAAGATCGAGCGGGTCCACGGCATGTGGCGTTTGGAATACGAAAGCCGGGCTAGGGC
>Ga0308414_1000541_pt1 | contig 24041 bp, 16 predicted proteins | sample HotsprSampleOS50_FD_205667 | JGI IMG/M metagenome (GOLD analysis project Ga0308414, IMG submission 205667) | Hot spring phototrophic mat microbial communities from Octopus Spring, Yellowstone National Park, Wyoming, United States - 20090730_OS50 ...
GACCAGGAATTTCAAGTGTTACACGTGTCCTTACTGCTGATGATACATAGATACGTATCGCATTATTAGGACCTGGATCTTCCCAACAAGGATGAAAAGTCATATAAAACAATGTTCCGGCATTGTTAGATTTTAACAAATATGGCAGGTTATCCTTTACATATTGATACTCTTTATCGGCATCGGCTAAAGATAACTGAATCAAAAAAAGGTTTAATAATACACTTAGAAAAATAAATTTTTTCATATTAATCTCCTAAAGTTTTTTAAAAATTATTAATAATCAATTATATAGACAAATGAATGCTAAAAAAATCACAAAATCATTAGAAAAAATTAATATTTTTTTTAATGAACTACTTTTGGTATTTTTAAATTATGTAAAACAATGTGTGGTATTAACCACAAATGGAAATATTCTTATCAAGTCTTTTTTTTACACTTGCATTTTTAAGTAGTTTTCAAGTTGGTATAATTAGCTATCTATCTCAAGAAAAAATACACGAATTGATTGAAAAAAGCTACAAGAACGCACAGTTTCTTAGAACTTTAAAAAGTGAATATGATTATGATTTTAGTGGATTTAATCTTCTTGAATTGATTTTTATAATAATTAGTTCCGTATTTTTTAATTATCATTTACAAAATCTCCGAAGTAGTCAATTAGATACTTTTTTAAATATTGTTATTTTTATTCTTGCTTATCTAGTGATTCGAACATTTATAAAATCATATGGTATTAGAAAGTCTGATGAATTAGCCGAAAGATTTATATTTTTAATGAAAATTTATAAACTTCTTTATAGTCCTATTTATTATATGTTAAATCCTTTAAGAAAAAATATAGAGGGCGAGAAAGAAGCCGAAGAAAGTCGAGAAGAAATTAGCGAATTAGTAGAAACAGCAAGAGAAGAAGGAGCAATAGACCAGGGTGAATATAGAATTTTAAAAAATATTATGAATTTTAGTGAAGTTTTAGTGTCTGATGTAATGACTCCACGCACTGTAATATTCTCTTGCGAAGCTGACAAAACTGTAGAAGAGGTTTCTCAATATCCCGAATTACAATTATATTCAAGATTTCCAATCTGGGAAGGGGAATCAATAGACGATGGTGTATTAGGATATGTGATTTCTAAAGATATTTTATTGGCTGCTTTGAAAGGTAAAAAAAATATGAAATTAAGAGATTTTTGTAGAGAAGTATATTTTATACCTGAAAATGCACAATTGGATATTGTATTAGAGCGCTTTTTAAATAGACGACAGCATTTGTTTATGGTGGTGGACGAATATGGTGGAATAGAAGGTTTGATTACAATGGAAGATGTATTAGAAACTATTCTGGGAACAGAAATTTTAGACGAAGTAGATAAAGTAGCAGACTTGAGGCAACTTGCTAAACAACGAAGAGACTCACGTATTGCATCTTTAAATTAATAACAATAATTAAATATCTATAATAGGAGGTTTTATGCCATTTATCAATTGGGATTCTAAATATGAATTCGGTATACAAGAAATTGACAATCAGCATAAAAAATTAGCTGATTTAATCAATAAAATTTACGATGCTCATAACGAAGGACACGGTAGAGATGTTTTAGGCTCTGTATTTATGGATTTAGTATTTTATACCAAAATCCATTTCAACAAAGAAGAAAATTATATGGAAGAAGCAAATTATCCTAATTTAGATGAACATAGAAAATTACATCGTGAATTGACTGACCAAGTTCATCAATTAGAACAAAAATACAAAAGTGGCGATCTAAATATTGATAATAAATTACTCGAATTTTTAAAAGATTGGCTGAGTAATCATATACTAACAGAAGATAAAAAATACGTTCCCTACTTAAAAAAATAATTTTGTAATTATTACTATAGTTAGTATTTTTGAAGTCTTAATTTGTGCGGGGTGTAGCGCAGTCCGGTTAGCGCACCTGGTTTGGGACCAGGGGGTCGGGGGTTCGAATCCCTCCACCCCGACCACCAATTAAAGCATTTAATATACTATTTCCTTATTTTACTACTTGAATTTTCCTTTGAATTAAATTATTTCCGTTGTTAATTGTGATAAAATAAATTCCAGAATTGATATTAATTGAATTCAAATCAATATTTACTATTTTATCGTTGGTATTAGTATGATAAATTTTATTACCCAATAAATCATAAAGAGTAATACTATTCATTATATAGTTTGAAGATATTGTTATATAATTATTTGCAGGATTTGGTCTAATAATTAAATTATTTATATCATCTTTAATATTGGTAATTTGGCTTTTTTCTGAAATATTAACTATAAAATCTTCTGTTCTGATAGCACCGCAATTATTAGTAACTACAGCATACCAAATTCCTGATAATTCTTTTTTAATATTATCTACTATTAATTTTGGTTCATTAGTAGTTCTATAATATTCCTTATTTAAATACCAATCAATACTTACATTATTATTATTTACGACATCGAAATTTAAGTTCAACGTTTGCTCTTCTTCTAAATTTATATTATTTTCAGTATAATTTAAAATTGGGATATCGTTTGCATTAATTTGGTAATATAAAATTTTATAAATATAGTTTAAGTCTCTTAATTTATAATTAATTGTAAAGAAATTATCTTTAAGATTATTATAATTAAATTCTAATAGATATCTTTCATCAGATTTAGTAATATTATAATTACTTAAGTTAACTATTTCTATTGAGTTAATATCCAAGTAATCACTATCTAAAGTAATTTTTATATCTTGATTTTTGCAAATATCGATATTATATTCTATAGATTGTTGATCCGGTAATTGTTTTATCTTAACTATTTTTGTAGTTATTTTTTCACCGCACAATCCTATAATCTCAGCTTTAAATTCTGCATTATAATCGTCTGCATTAATATGATTAACATTTAAGATATCAGACTTTGTACCTGCGTATTTATCGTTATCATTTATTAGTTGATTGTTTCGATACCATTGTATAGAAGTATAATTTTTGCTTTCTTTACCATTAACGTGCACTTTGAATGTAAAATTGACACTTCCATTAATATTTGCATATTGGTCAGTAGGATGAGTTATGACTTCGGTTTTTGTAACCACATATAGTGGTATTTCTCCTGAATAAACAGTATCTTTACCTGGATAATTAGTAACTCTACAGAAATATATAGCAGAATTATGATAATTGATATTTTTACGAGTAAGAACTGGTTGATTAGCTCCAATAATAGGCTCACCATCTTTATACCATTGGAATTGAGTTACTCTACCTTCTACATTTACAGATATCGAGAAATCATCGTTGAAGCATAGAATTTGTGGTTTAGAATAGCTATGTATTATAGGTGGTTCGGGAGAAGTATTAAACGACCAAACAGATGATACTGAATAAGGCTCTTCGTATAAAGAATTTGCTTTAATCCGCCAATAATATTTTACTAAATAATTTAATTGAATTGGTAATTTATAAGTATTATCATAAATACTATCTTTTACAAATACTATATTCGAAAAATCTTGTTTATCAGAAATTTCGAGGGTATAATAATCAGCATTTTCAGTTTTTTCCCATACAAATGTAGGATGAAGTTCTATACCAACAGAATTATTTGCGGGAAAAGTTAAAAACGGTGTTTTAGGTGGGAAATTGACTCTAAATCTAATTGTACCACCCTGTGTTCCAACGTTTGAAATGTTTAGACCTCCTAAGGAGCCATCTGTAAGGAATGGTTTTGGGTTAGTAGAATAATTATTAATTTTAGTCCTTTGATGTTCTGTAGCAAAAGTTGCTTTACTGATATCACCCCAAGAGTTAGAAGTGCCATCAAAACGATAAACATAAATTTCATCGGGTGGTCCGCTAGCATTACCATTGTAATTAGAATTTATTCTCCATACTAATAAACCACCTGATGGTAATGATATATCATATTTCCCTTCGCGTTTTCTATATTCTATAATGAAAAACTCTGTTGGATAATTTTTAGAGCGAATTTTATATGCACTACCATATTTCATAGAGCTTGGATTTAATTCGTACCATCCCGAAGTATTAATTTCGGGAATATCATCTATCCACTTGCCATATTTATAACGCATATAGACAGATGAATACTGTGGTGGTCTTAGATTATTCGACATTATATCCCAATAGCCTACAGGAGTGCCACTTACATAATATCTATATAAATCAGGTGCTCCTAAAGTATGAAACATTTCGTGAGATAACACACTTGCATCGAACCAATCAGCTAATAAAAAATTAAAGTTCCAAACTCTATTGCCATTTATCCTTACATCATAGTAATACAAAGCCCACATATGTGGCCATAGTAAATCAGCCCAACCTTCGGGACCGCCTGTTACAATAAAAGCTAGGTTATCTACATAACCATCGTTATCGAAATCAAGATCTAAGTCACTTGGTATAGATGATTTTACATAATCGACAGCGTTTTTTAATAATGTCATTTCTCTAATTGTTCTTTCATTATCATTTTTGTAGCCGTTTGGAGCAGAGACTGCATTGTATTTTTTATAATACGAGCGTGGATAAGGGTCTTGATATGATAGAATTACATTGTTTTGTGGCTTTGGATAGAAGTGTGTTTTAATTTCTAATTGATTGTATGATAATTCCCAAAAATAATCGTAAACCGAAACTTCATTTTTAGCATTATATGGGATATCGAAATAAGGTAAATTTTGACTAAATCCAGTTTCGTCCGCAAATCTAATAAAAATTGCTAAATTATTTAGAACACCTTTATTGTCAGAAGATTGAAAATTTTCGTTATTTTGTTTTTGTCTTTGATATTTTTCTGGTACTGTAAATTTAACTCTAAAGCTTTGAATTTTCTTTTCAGAATAAATCATCCAAGGACGTAATCCTTTCGATTGTGGATTATCTTTACCAGGAATATAATTAGTAGGAACTAATTCATCATTAATTAAATTAGCATATACAAACCAGCCATTTTCTGTATTTTGAATTATAGTATATCCTTCAGAATCGTGTAACCAATTGAAAAACTCATCTCCCGTAGCAAAGCAATTAAGAATTGAACCATCCGGCTGTGTTAAAGTTTGAGGAACATCCTTTAGATAAGCAGCAAAGATATTATAAGTAAATAAGAAAATAATTGAAAAATAAATGAAGTATTTTTTTTTCATAGTTTTTTCCTTAAAAATTGTTGATTAAAAAACAAATTTAAAAAATTTTTTTAAGAAGTGTGATTTTTTAGAAAATAATTTGTCTTTAAAAATAGAAATTTAAAAACTATAAATAGATATGAAGAAAATATTATATTTTTTTATAATTACTATAATACTTACAAATTACTATCTTATCGCTCAAATTAATAAATATATGTATTGTTCTGATGAAAAAATTTACATTAATTTAACTGAGTTTCCGAAACCTCTTGATATTAATTTAATTAATTCTATTACGGGAGAAATAATTCCTGTAGTTAGGGAATTTAAAAACAATTTTATAGAATATAAACTTTTAGATTATAAATTTTGTAATAATCCCTTAGAAATTCAAATAATTAATTCTATAAGCAAAGAAATTCTTAGAAAAATAGAAAACATATACATTTATAAAAATCCTAAAATTACAAATCAATCAGAATCTATTGATATATGTAAAGGTAAAGATTTTACATTATGGATAGATGCCGAAGGTGATGGAATAACTTTTCAATGGTATAAAGATGGTGTTGCCATCAATGGTGCAAACTTTAGAATATTTGAATTAAAAAATTTTAATCTACAAAATGTAGGAACATACTATTGCGTAGTTAGCTCTATTTATGGATGTAATATTGCATTATCTAAGCCAATATGGGTAAATATAAATCAGGGACCAAGATTTGTTTATTTACAAGAAGGCTTTAGTTGGGCAAGAGGCATAAATTTAGAAATGAAAGCAGTTTTGCATACTAATAACCAAAATGTAAAATTACAATGGTATAAAGATACCATAGATAAAATATCTAAAAAAAGGAAATTAATAAAATTAGAAGATAATTATAAATTTAGTGGTACTAATACAGAAGTATTATTGATAAGAGATTTAATTTGGTATGATAGAGGTAATTATATCTGTGTAGCAACGGATGATTGTGGAAGTGATACTGCAAGGACAACTATAGGTGAAGATAAATACTTTACAATTTATAAAGATTCTGATGATTTCAGAGAATGCGAAGGAAAAAACGCTGTATTTAAAATACGTGTAGAGCAAACCGAATCCGGCACTTTAGAATATCAATGGTATAAGACAGGCTTTAAAAAACTAACAGAATCTGCTAAATACAAAGGAACTAAAACTCCTATTTTGACAATAAATAACGTCCAAAAAGAAGATAACAATTCTTATTATTGTTTAGTAACATTAAGAGAAAAAAATTATTCTAAACGTAGTCCATTTTTTTATTTAGATGCAAAATATAAACCTTTAATTGTAGTTCAACCTGTAGATTATGTAATCAAAAATAGAGAAAATCCGCCAAGCCATTATGGTCAAACTTATGTCGGTGTAACGATTAATAACAGAACTATGTCTAGATTTAGATGGTTTAGAAATGATACGCTTGTAAAAGTAGATTACGATATAAGTCATTCAAATTACTTCCTAGGACCTAAACAAACTGTTAGACCAGCTGAAAAAACTGATGTAGGAGAGTATTATTGCGAAATTACTAATGAATGCGGAGTTACTTACAGCAATAAAGCAAAAGTATATTGGGGATATGATGATGTCTATATTTGCAAAGGTGGCTATGCTACTTTAGAAGTTGATAATTTAAATAAAGATACGAATTTATATGACTATAAATGGTTTAAAGATAAAAAGCAAATAAAAGAAAGTTCAAAATTTAATGGTTCGAACACTTATAAACTAAGTATTTATAATGTGAATGAGAATGATGATGGAAATTACGATGTTTTTGCCGTAAATAAAACTACAGATCAAGAAATTTATTTAGGTAAAATTTATTTAGTTGTAGAAAGCCTACCTAAAATAATTAAAGAATTTCCTGATACTATTTATTTAAATAACCTTGGAATATTAGAAATGCATCCTATTTCATTCTTGGTTAAATCCAGAACACTTTATTATCAATTATATAAAGATGATTTATTATATAAATCTAATGTATTAGTAAATGATAATTTTTATTCAGAAAATATTTTTTTCTATGTTGGTGGCAAAGAATTTGACTTGCCCGAAGGAAACTATTATATTAAAGCTTGGACAAATTGTGGAGAGACAAAAAGTAGAAAATTTGTAGTAAGAAGAATTATCAATCCTAATTATTTCGAAGAAGAAGAGCCCGAATTTATAACTTCTGTAGATTATATTAATAATAAAATTGATATTTATCCTAATCCTGCAAGTGAATTGATGATTATTAAATTTAATAATCTAATATTTGGTAATTTAGATTTAGCAATCTATTCTTTAAATGGAATTATGTTATACTCAAATAATTATTATCTTAATAATTATAATAATGAATTTATTTTAAATCTTTCTAATTTAGAACTATCAAATAAAATATATTTTCTAAGAATCAAGTTTAATGATAAATTAATTATTAAACCTTTTATTTTTAAAAAAGATTAATTTATCGAACTGCTTCCCATTCTTTAGAATATGATTTTTTTAAAAACATAACATATAATGAATTAAGAAGCCAATAAGTAATTGTTTTGATATAACCATATTTACGGAACCGACGAGGTGATTCTGTTACGTGAAGTTCTTTTTCAAATTTTATTTTTGATGTTTTGGATAAGCGGCGATATAAATCGAAGTCTTCGCCCGCTACAATTTTATTATTGTATTTTCCTGCTTTTATAAATTCGTTTTTTCTAATTACTTGGCATTCACCACGTCCCATTCCTATTCCGATTTTATTTAAAATTCTAACATAATTATTATGTAACTTATAGAAAACTTTATCTTTTAATAATTGTTCGTCTGGAAAAGCACTTACATAACAAGCCAAAGCACCATAACTTTTGTATTTATCTATTTTTAGGGCAAAATCAGAAATTACTTTAAAAAATTTATCTATATCATAAGGAATAGTATCAGCATTTAAAAATACCAAAGTATCAGCATTAGCAATATTTGCACCGTTATTTCTGCCTTCGGCTATTGTTTGACGTTGGTTAGAATTATGTATCACTAAAAAATCGGCGTATTTACGAGCAATCTCTATAGTTCCATCATTAGAACCACCATCACTGACAATTAGTTCGAAATTGAATTTCCGTTTAATTTTAGCTGTATAAATTTTTAAATGTTTTTCTATAATTTTATGCTCTTGAAACACGGGTATAATCAAACTAAATAAAGGTTTTTTCTTATAATTTTCTAACCGAAGGTCTATTACAAGGGGTGAATTAGTAGATGTTTCTTTTTTAATTTTGTTATATATTTTTTGATCAATGAAATGCATTAATAAATATTAATTTATAAAAAATACAAATTTACAAAAAAATATTTTAATTACTTAATAGTAAATGGATACATTAAGTAAAATCTTGTTTCATCACCAAATTCAATTGCTGGAGCAGGTAATTTAACAAAATTTAATGTTTGACGCAGCCAATTCCAAAATGGAGATCCATCAGGTAAAATTTTTATCAAATCGTAATCTAATCCAATTATATAGCGTATACTACCTACTACATTATTATCATAGATTTTTCCACGAGACAAATCGCAATTGTATTCAGCTACATTACCATCGCATAAATTTCTTACGCCATATCCAAAAGTAATTTGTAACCAATCTGGCCAATATTTTTTTAAATTCTTTGGTAATAAATTATGCACATTTACCGACATATAAAAGGTGTGAGATGCATAATCATCTATAAAGAAAGAATGAGGTTTTCTAGTAAGCTCGCCATGCCAATCAGCAGGAATATAAACAAATTTGTAATTAAAATTTTGTAGAAATGGGATAAAATGTTGTAGACTAAAAAAAGTAGAACCAATTACATTGCAGTAAAAATCTGATGGGCTAAATCCCCATCCATAAGCAAATCCATCCATAATTTCTACGTATAATGTATAAAGAATACCTAAAGACGGTCCTAAAATGTGAGATATATCATAACCAAATCCCGACCAAAGAAACATTTCTGTAAAAAAATACGAACTAAGGTATGCACCATATGTATGACCAATCTTGTCAGAAAATAGAGCATAATTACCATCTTCCATTATTCGAAATTCACCAGTCTCGCTCCATATAGAGTTTTTTTGGATAATATGTTGAACAATCATATATGTAAGCGTAGCTCCTGTAAATATTGCAAAATTTATAGGTTGTATATTTGTGTTTCTAAATGGTAATAATCCCGTAATAGTTGTTCGTGGATTATCAGCAAACATAAATTCTTTTTGTCTGATTTGCAATGATAAATTTAAACTATCTTGATAGAGCGAATCTAAATTTTCGCAAATTAATTTATTTTGATTAAAAATAAAAAAAATTGCAAATATTAAACTAATTGTAATAATATTTTTAAAATACATAAAATGGTATAATTATTGTATTATTTAATCAAAAATAATAATATTTATTGATAAAAAAGAGATTTATATATGATAAAAAAAATTTGTTTTTGATATTTTTATAAATTTAACTAAATTTAACTTACTTTTTAAATCATAAAAATGAATGATTTAGCAGAAAAATTAAAGAAAGCAAGATTAGATAGAAAACTTACTATTCAGCAAGTAAGCGAAGATACAGCAGTTCGTTCTTATATTATCGAAAATTTCGAAAATGGAAAATTTAATTTTTTGCCTGATGTTTATATCAATTCTTTTATAAAAACTTTATTAAAATACTACAAAATTAGTGCAGATGTAATTCCTGAAGATAAAAATATAGAGAAGGATAAAAATCAAGTCGTAGAAAAAAAATCAGAGCTAATACAAAAAAACAAGAATAATTTAAATCCCGAAATTCTTTCACTAAAAGAACAATTCAGAAAAAAAGAAGTAAAAAAAGTAAGCAAAATTAGTTTATATAATTATATTATATTTGGATTACTTTTTGTAAGTATTGTAGTTACGATAATTATTACTATTATTTCGTTGAAAGGAAATAACGAAAATATAACTGAAAAAAAAGTTAATGACAATCAAAATGATACCATAAAAATCGAAGTTGATAAACAAAATATTTTATCTTATTTTAAAACCGGTGATTCTTTAAATTTACGTGCTATTGCCAAAGATACTGCTTGGATTAGAGTAATTGCAGACAACAAAAAATATTATGAACAACTTTTGAAAAAAGGAGAAATAAAGGAATGGAATGCTTACGAATTTTTTATGGTAGATATAGGAAATGTGGGTGCAATTACTCTATATCGTAATAATCAAGAATTACCATTATTCGGTAAGCCAGGGACAGTAGCTAAAAATATTAAAATTACTGCAGATAATGTAACTAATATACAATCCTTAAATTTAAATTATGATTCATTAAATCCTGAATTGAGATTAAAGAAAAAGAAAAGGCAAAACGAAGAAAATAATAAAATAATAATTTTAGAATCACCAATTGAAAAGAATGAAGACCCATTCAAAAAAAGAAATAATTAAATATTCTCAAATATTATTTTTAAATTAGTATTTTTTATTCTTGTAGTTAGCCACTTATGTATTTTTTCTTGGTCAATATTTGATAATTTCCCTTCATATTTCAAATATATTAAATTAATATTCTCGGGTTCATTGTCTTTGTGATTGTAGATTCTACTATTAGATACGGAAACAGCTTTTATTTGTGGGTATAGAATATTTAATTCATAGAGAATATTTTCACCTTTTTTTGGAATATTATTTAAACTATCAATTATATTTTCTTTTTCTTTTATTGCTATTTGTAGTCTGTTAATTTCTTTTTTTAAATTATCTGTTTCTGTAACTTCTTTTTTTATAATTTCGAAATCGAAACCTTGTTGAATTATTATTTTTGAAGTATCGAGATTATAACTATTAGCAATTTGTTTTATACTTATTATTTGATTTTTATTTAATTCTTTCCCACTAAAAAGTAGATTTATAGTGCGATTAGATATATCAATATTATCCTTTATTAAAAAACTTCCATCGAAATAAGATATAGAACTAATAAATTGACTTGCATTATGTTTGAATTTTTCTTTTAAAGCAAGGTTGTAGCCAAAGAATATACTTGGCAAAATAATTAATATTATTGTTATTAATATCCAACGGTTTACTTTTTTCTTATGAATTGGTTCTATAATAGTTCTAATCGGGAACTTTAAAACTTTAGACATTATTACAGATGATAATGCTATAAAAACAGTATTAATTGTAAATAAATAAATAGCACCAAAGAAGAAATTTACTTGCTTAGTAGAAATACCATATCCAGCCGTGCATAAAGGGGGCATTAGAGCAGTAGCAATTGCTACTCCTGGTATTACATTTCCTTTGTTTTTAGCACTAATTGCTATTATTCCAGCCATTCCACCAAATAAAGCAATTAATACATCATATATGGTTGGACTAGTTCTTGCTAATAGTTCAGAGTAAGCAGTTGATATAGGTGATACAGAAAAATATAAAGTAGATGCTAATAATCCAGCAATGACCGCAAATGTAAAATTCTTTACAGCCCGTCGGAATAAATGAAAGTCGTAAGTTGCCAAACTATAGCCCATTCCATTTATCGGTCCCATTAACGGCGAAATTAACATTGCTCCTATTATAACTGCTGTAGAGTTCATATTTAACCCAACCGAAGCAACTAATATTGCAAAGAATAATATCCAAAGATTAGTTCCGCGAAATTCTATATCTTTTTCTATAGATTGATGGATTTCATCAAACTTTGTTCTATCGCTCTCTAAATTTGTGTATTCTAAAAACTTTTTGATAAAATTAGGTAGCATTTTAATTTGTCCTATTTAATTATAAAGCTACCATTATATGTTTTATTGATTGTACTTAATTTATAAAAATATACACCTGGATTAAATTTGTTAGTATTAATTTGTATTGAATTTTTACCAATATTGTAATAAACATCTGATGTAGAATATACTTCTTTACCTAATAAATTATAAATTTTTAAATTTACTTTAGTGCTTTCCTTTAGTGTAAAATTAAATTCCACTATGTTATTTATAACAGGATTTGGGTTAACATTGAAACTTTCAAAGTAGCTGTCGTCATCATCAACCTTTGTAATATCTAATGTTTTGAAACTTCTAACAGCAGACCAAGGGGCTTTGCCGTCTTCGTTCCAAGCACGAACACGCCAAAAATAATTTTTGTTGTATTCTAAACCAGAAATTACCTTTTCCGTATTATAAATTTTTTCAAATATACTTACAATGCTCGATGGTTCGAAATTACTATTTGTAGCAACATTTAATTCATATCCTAAAGCACGATTTACATTATTCCATTTGAAGGTAAATGAAATAGGTAAATTTTCTTGTCCATTGGCTGGATAGACTAATTCTGTAATGTCCTCGGGAGCTAAATCTTTAGTTCGAAAACTAAAAATTTTACTCCAATTGCCATTACCGCCATCATTTATTCCTCTTACACGCCAGAAATAATTTGTAAATAAATCAAGCCCTACAACAGTATAAGAAGTATCATTTGTTAAATCTTTATATAAAGATTCTGTAAATGAATTAGTTTTTGATATTTCGATTTCATAATTTTTTGCTTTTTTAATATTTTGCCATTTGAATACAATTTCTAAAGGTAGTTTGGTGCTACCGTTTGATGGGAAAATTAATTCGGGAGCTGCTGGTGGTGCTTCTTTTGTGGAGAATTGAAAGGTATCACTCCATAGACTTCTTCCATCTTGATTTTGAGCTCTTACTCTCCAATAAAAAGTAGTTAATTCTGGAAATTCTTCTCCAGGGAAGGTAAAAGTATTAGAAGAAATTTGAGTTCTACTTTTAAAAATTTTCTTAAAAGCTACATCTGTAGCAATATCTATATCGTATATATTCGCATCTGCTACTGTAGTCCAATTAAAAATTGGATAAAATGTAGAGATTATCTCATTATTTTTTGGACTAATTAATTGTGGTGGACTAATAATAGTTTTAAAATTTAATATATCTGTCCAATCACCTATACAAGATCCAGTCCTTGCTCTTACTATCCAATAATATATTTTATTATTTTCTGGCAAATCAACATTAATAAAATTAGTATCTAATAATGTAGTATCAATAATAACTTTTGTAAAACCCTCATCTAATGATAATTTTAAATCATATTTAGAATTTACAAAGCTTTCCCATTTAAGAATTATACTTTTATTGTTGCCTACTGAATTATTAGGTGGAAATATATTCGATGGTTCCTTTTGAGTAGTTGTAAATTTAAATTTATCAGACCACAATCCATTGTTTAGATTATCTTCGGCTCTTACTCTCCAATATAAATTAGTTAAAGGTAATGTTAATAGTGTAGTGGCTTGATTTTCATTTAGATTTTGTAATCTTTTATGTATGTTTTGGAAATTACTGTCTAAAGATATTTCTAAAGTATATCTTACAGCTTTTGGAACTACAGTCCATTTAAATAAGTTTTGTTTAAGAGATATACATAATTCATTGTTTAATGGTAAAGTTAATATTGGTTTATTATAAGGAGTGTAGAATTTATATATTTCTGACCAATATCCTGTGCAACGATTAGTGATTGAACGTACTCTCCAATAGATAGTAGTATCAAACATTGCTCCAAGAGATAAACTCTGAATAGTATCTCCAATTACAGAATTTGAATAAAAGATTGTCGAAAAATCAGATTTCAATGATACCTGTACATCGTAAGCGATAGCATCAGCTTGCTTTTGCCATTTTAGAGTAACGTAGAAAGGAACACTATTTAAAATTGTTCCACCCTTAGCATTATTTTCGGGATATATTAATTTTGGTGCCTTTTGTTTGAATGTAAATGTTCTTTTTTCTGACCAATCAGTTAGGCAAGTGGACTTTAGAGCAGCCACTCGCCAATATATGCTTGAAGTATTATGTGGAATATTAAGCGTAATTGTAGTATCTATAATATTATTTTTTTCTGTAATTATATTGTTAAAATTACTATCTAATGCTAATTGTAAAACATAAAATTCAGCATTAGATTTTCTCCATTTGAAAGTTATATTTGTATCAAGACAACTCATTTCATCAGTAGGAGAAATTAATTCTACAGGTGGCATTTTTGTTTTAAAATTCCATTCTTGAGATTTACCTTCTGTATTACCCGGAAATACAGAAAATGCACGCCAGTAATATCTTTTCTGCCACGATGGAACAAAAATTTTTATATATGTAACGTCTATGTTATTTGCTGAAATAATAATTCTACTAAAATTATTAGTATCGGATACTTCAATTCTGTAAGAAGTCGCATTTGGTACTGCCTCCCATTCTAATAATACATATTGTGATTGGCAGCTATCATTATTTGCAGGACTTTTAAGTGTAGGTCCTATTTGACTAAAAAGATTAGAAAAATTAAATATAACTATAATTAGTAAAAAAAATATATTTTTCATAACAGCCTATAATAAAATTAAGTCTTAAAATAAACGATTTAAAAAAAATGATATTCTAAATTAATTAAAAATATATTAATTTGTAAATCTAATTTAAAATAATTATTTTTGTAGATTGATTATAATGGCGGAAGTAGCTCAGTTGGTAGAGTCCCAGATTGTGGCTCTGGTTGTCGCGGGTTCGAGTCCCGTCTTTCGCCCAAATTAAAATTTAATACCTGTCAAAATAGAACTAAATATATCATTTATTTCTTGAATTTTTGGTAATTTATTTCCATTTATAGACATCGGTACTAAAGAAAACTCATAATAATCATTAGTTGTAGATATAAATACTGCACTTTTAGATGCAATTGCCTCATTTTTCATAGCAAATTCATATTTTACAAATTTTCGAACCCCCATTTTGATACCTTGATATTTACCAATTTGTTTAATATTACCTGCTGATTTTTTTTCTCTTTTATTATAAGCATACCAAGCAAGTCCGTATAGTCCTTCTTCTTCTATTTTGTTCTCATATTCTGGTTCTATTCTAATTGTAGAGAATACCGCACTCATATTATATTCTTTATTTACTGCAACAGCAATAATATCACTCGAAAATTGATTTTCAATATTTATTAAAAACCAATCTTTTGGTAAAAATGCAATCATATCGCCCTTAGATGAGCGTATCATTGTATTAGATAATTCAATAATTGGCTTGGGGCTTATATCAATTTCGGGTTCGAACTCAATTTCTTCTTTATTATCGTATTTTACAATAATACAAGAATTAAAAGAAAACACTAAAAACAATAAAAGTAAATTAATTAATAGGAACACTCTATTCATTTCTATTTTAATACTCTTCTATATGTAAACTACCTGGATTATCTTTAGTATGACGTGTATAACCATAATGCAACAAAAAACCTGACACCGATGATACCATTTTAGGATTACCACATAAGAAAAAGTGAGTTTTTTCGGGGTCTATGTCTATGTTGCACTCTCTCTCTAATATATGACTTTCCAAATGTTTTTCAATATAGCCTGTTAAACCTGTCCAACTGCTATCTGCTTTTAGTAAAGTTGGAAAATATTTAAAATTTTTAAATGTATTTTGTATTAATGTTAATTCTGAATAATATCCTAAATCCCAAGGGTAAGCAGCACCGTGCAGGACAGCCATCTTAGTATTTAAATGTTCTGCTAGATGCGACCGTAAAAAGCTGATAAATGGAGCTAATCCCGTTCCTGTAGCAACCATAACTATATTACAATTATTCGGCACATCGTTTAAATTAAATACACCTAATATATGTTCATCTACCCACATTCTTCGTCCTTGAGTTAGATTGAATAAGCGTGGAGTTAGTTGCCCCGATTTTACTTGACTAATATAAAATTCGAATTCTCTTATTTCGTGTTTTGCCGAAGCTATAGAATATGGTCTTTTAATCAAAAAATCATCATTCAATTTTTCTAATGGTAATACTGAATTTGGTGACCTTTGCTCGCGTGCTAATAAACCGATATTAGTAAATTGACCTGCAATAAATTCGTTTCGTGGCTTATCTGTTCTTACTCTTAGTATCATCAAATCAGGTGTTAAATGAATTTTACCTACAACAGTAGAATTATATGGACTTTCTTTCATAAAATTTATATTAGTTTTAAAACAATTACAAATTTAAATAATTATTAAATATTAAACTAAATTATAATTTTTGTACTTTATTTTGTCTTCAACGCCAGCATTTCTAAAACCTCTTAATCTTAATGCGCAAGAATCGCATTCTCCGCAAGCTTCGTCTTCGAATTTATAGCAGCTCCAAGTAAATTCAAAAGGAACACCAAGATTTAATCCAATTTTTACTATGTCGGATTTTGTATAATCAATAATTGGTGTCTTAATCTCTATATCTGTCTGTGGCTTTGTTCCTAAGTTTATAGCTTTTTGAAACGCATCAAAAAAAGATTTTCTACAATCAGGATAGCCCGATGAATCGCCTTCCATTGCACCTATATAAATATATCTTGCATTTAATATTTCTGCCCAACTTACGCCTATTGATAATATATTTGCATTTCTAAATGGGACGTATGTTGGCGGTATTTCTGAATTTTCCAAGTTAGGTTTAGGTACTTCAATATTAAAATCAGTTAATGAGGAACCGCCTATTTTAGCTAAATACGAGACATCTACAACCAATTTATGTGATATTTGGTAATAATCGCATAGTTTTAAAAAACATTCTAATTCTTTTTTTTCTGTTCTTTGTCCATAATTTAAATGTAATGCAGCTAAATCATAACCTTCGTTTCTGGCTATCGCAGCACATACAGCAGAATCCATTCCGCCACTTAATAATATTATTGCTATGTTTTTTTCGGATATAGACATCTTAATTTGCAAATATACTTTATTAAACTTTTACAAATTTGTTAATATTTTTATAAAAAAAATTAAAAAAAATTTTTGTAAACATTTATCTTAGTTTAAAATCTAATAAAATTGAAAAAATGCTTTATTATAGAAAGATATTATATAATATTATAGATATTTTATATTTATTAAGATTTATTACTTAATTCTGATATTAATTCCTGCTTGTAGATTTTTTTCGCTTAAGTTTTTATTTTTTTGTTTCAAAGATTTTGTTGTAACACCAAATTTGCGAGCAATTTCATTTAACGTATCGCCACGTTTTACTTTGTAATATTTAGGAGTATCGTCATTTGTTCTATTATTTTTTTTAGTTATTTGATTTGTATTAGAACTAACTTCTGCTACTTTAAGAGTTGTTCCTGCAAATATTGTGTTTCCGTTAATTACATCTTTATTCCATTCTTTTAGTTGATTTTCTGTAACTCCGTATTTTTGGGCTATGGTACTAAGAGTTTCACCACTTGCAACTTTGTGTACAGAATTAGAAACCTTATTGGTTGTCTTTTTATTTGTAGCAACATTATTGTTTGAAACTATTAACTTTTGATTTACTTTTACTCTTTCTGAACGTAAATTATTAAGTTTTTTAATTTGATTTAAAGTCAGCCCATATTTATTTGCTATTTCTGATAGAGTTTCACCTCTTTTAACTATATGACTTGTAGGGGTTATATCGATATTTTTATTAGAGTTATTTGATGTTATGTTCTGATTAGAATTATTTATTGGTTCACCTTCTACATAAAGAGTTTGTCCAACTAATATTTTATCGCCATAATTTAAATTATTTATTTTTCTTAATCGGGCAACATCCATACCGTAAAGCCGAGCAATACTAAATAATGTCTCACCATTTTGGATAGTATGCTTAGAGAAGTTTTCAGTATTGATTTTAGGCTTTGACTGAACTTTATCATTTACAACTTCAGAAGCTATTACTTCTTCTTCTGTAATTGCAGAAACTGGAATTCGTAGCTCTGAACCTTTTCTTAATTTTGTTTTACTAGAAATATTATTTATTCTTGCTAATTCATTTATATTAACATTATATCTTCTTGCAATTGATGGTAGAGTTTCTTTATTTTGAACAGTATGAGTAAGGAAAGGTTCTTTTTCTTCGGGAGCTAATAATGTAAAATTATAAACAAAACTTTCTAATGAACCTTTTGGGATTTTGATGTTATATGGCAAAATATCAGGTGGAGTGCAATTAAATAATAATTCAGGATTTAAATCTTTGATTATATCTACAGTAGTATTAGCAGACTTTGCAATTGCATCTAAATTGACTGATTCATTTAATGTAAATGTATCATATTCATAAACATTATGAAAGTTTAATGAATCTACTTTAAAACCGTAATTTTCGGGGTCGAGAGCAATTTTTGCTGCAGAAATATATCTTGGCACATAGCCACGGGTTTCGCCTGGTAAAAATTCTCTGATAGTCCAGAAGTTAATAGTGTCTTTGTTTGCTCTTCTTATATTTCTTGATACACAACCAGCCCCGCAATTATAAGCTGCTAATGCAAGGTGCCAATCTCCAAATTCGTTATATAAATCTCTTAAATGTCTCATTGCTGCACGTGTGGACTTTTCTGGATCTCTACGCTCATCTATAAAAATTGAACCCTTAGAATTTAAATCATATAATTCGCCAGTTGCTCTCATAAATTGCCATAATCCTACCGCTTTTGCACTCGATACAGCGTTAGGATTCATTCCCGATTCTATCATTGATAAGTAAATTATTTCCAACGGCATATCTTCTTCTTTTGCTATTTGGAGCATCATTGGAAACCATTTAGCAGAGCGTTCTAACCATACCTTAAATATCTTTTTGCCTGTTCCTCTAGTTAGAAATTCCAAACTTCGCTCTACTACACTATTCATATCTAATGGAATTTTTAAAGAATCTGGAGGAGTAGGTAATTTACCATAATTTTTAGTTACACTTTTTACTGCTACAGTTGGTTCGGGCTCTAAGTCTATTGTTTTGATTTGTTCTAATTCTTTACTTAAAAATTTAGTTATTATAAACGCAGGTGAATTCTCATCGTAAAATACTGTAAAATCTGCATATTTAGTATAATCATTCATTATAGCATCAGCAAGTTCGGAGAATTCTTTGTGTCTATCTAAATCATAAATAGAAATTAGTTTATTTAATTTATCTAAAGCACTTTCGAAATATTTAAGTGCTTTTACTGTATCTCTTCTTTGTATCATTATTAATGCTTGGTAATATTTTTGGCGTGCTGTTTCTATTGCATCATTTACTTCTTTACTTTTTAATTGATTCTGTTTAATATTGTTTTCGTCTAATTCTGAATATTCATCGGGGAAAAATACTTTTTGATTATTACTATGTGAAGAATTAAATTTTACTCTTTCTTTTTGTGGAATTTGTGGATAATCTTTTGACTGTGATATTAATAAATTACTGCTTAAAATTAAAAATAGGGTAGCAAATGCACCAATTCCAAAGCGTTTTAATTGCATTATTCCACCTTTTTCATTATTTAGAAACCCAATATATAAAAAAAAACTTATTTTAACAAATTCCGATTAAAATTTTAGTAATTGCTTTAGAGCTGTTATAGATAAGAAAATTATTGATTGCAACAAAATTATAACTGCTCCGCTTGGCAAATCTAATAAAAAAGATATTACCAATCCAAAAACAATCGATAAAATACCTAAAACGATTGAATTTAGTGTTAATTTGAAAAAAGTTGTTGAATAAAGCTTCGCTGTTGCTCCTGGAATTACAATAAATGCTGAAATTAATATAATGCCAATAATTTTTATTGAAAGTGCTATAGTAATACCCAAAAAAATTGAAAAAATATAGTTATCTTTTGTTACAGGAATTTTATCTACTAAAGCTAATTCATAGTCAAAAGTTGCATAAGCCCATCTTTCCCAATAAATTTTAAAACTAATTAATGTAATTAAAAAAATTATTATAGATAATATTATATCTAATTCATTCACAGTAAGAATTGAACCAAATAAATAAGCATATGCATCCTGTGAATATGTTTGTTTAATTGCTATAAATATAATTCCTAATGCAACTGCAAAAGAAAATAATACACCTATCAATGCATCACTAGATATATTTGTTCTATTTTGTAAATGAAATATTAATATTGATACTATTACTGTAAATGGAATAGCAATAAATAAAGGCTCTATATTAAGCAATAATCCTAATGCAACTCCACCGAAAGCACTGTGGGCTAACCCACTACCTATGAAACTAATTCTACGCTGAACTACAAAAACCGAAAAGTAACTCATCGAAAAACCCAACAGCACACCTACAATAAAAGCATTTATAAAAAAACTATGTTGAAATATCTCTATCATTGTATTTCCTTTAGTCCGAATGTTACTCCGTGCTTGTGTTCAGGATGAGAAAATGTTTTTTGTAAGTTTTCTTCGGTTAATGCAATTTTAGAATTACCATAAAAAATTTGCTTTTTATTAATTAATAGACAAGTTTTGGTATGATGATAAGCCGATGACCAATCGTGAGTAACCATTATTATTGTAGTTCTATATATTTTATTGTATTCATTTAATATTGTATTGATACTTTGTTCGCATACTAAATCTATACCTGTGGCAGGCTCGTCAAGTAGTAAAATAACTGGTTTTTTGGCTAAACTACGAGCAAGATATATTCTTTGTAATTCACCACCCGATAGTTCTGCTAACTTTCTATCGGCAAGATGTAGTGCATTTACTCGGTCTAAGTATTCCAATGCCTTGTTTCTATCATTTTTGCTAATATTCCAAGACCATTTATGTTTAAATCCGCTTAGAACTAATTCTATTGACAAAGCTGGAAATGTTCTATCTAATGTTTTAATTTGAGGTACATAAGCTATTTTATCAGCACTCAAATTTTTATTTGATGTACCTTCTATCAAAATTTCGCCTTTAGTTTGCGAAATCAGACCAATGATTGTTTTTAATAGAGAAGTTTTACCACTGCCATTTGGTCCAATAATAGCCATATAGCTTCCGCGCTCAAGAGAAAAATTTATATCGTCGAAAATTACAAAATCGTTTTTAATTAAAGATAAATTTTTAATTTCTAATATAGTATCATTCATTATTTTGATAAAGCCTTGCTAATAATTTTTGCATTTTTTAATATTAAATCGGAATAATTTTTATGAATTTGGATATTGCCTACCGGATCAATTTCGTATAATAATACATTAGCTTCTTTGGCTATTATTTCTGCTGCTTTTTTATTTAATTGTGGTTCGGTAAATATAGCTTGTACTCCCGATTGCTTTATCTTTTTAACTAATTCTGATAAAAATCTCGGTCCAGGTTCTTTGCCGGGCGATTCTTCTATTGCTCCAAGATAATCTAAGCCATATCTATTAGCAAAATATAAAAATGATGGATGCTGAAGGAACAATCCTTGACCTTTAACATTTCTTAAGTGTGCTAAAGCTTCTTTATAAATTAAATCTAATCTCTTGCTAAAATTATTAGCATTATTCTTAATTTGATTTTTTAATTCAGGAAAAATTATTGATAATGTATCTGCTAAATTAGGTAATATAGCTTTTACTGTAAGAGGATCTAACCAAAAATGTGGGTCTAATTCATCTTTTGAATGAGTATGATTATGTCCATCATCGTGGGTATGGGGAAGAAAATTTTCGCCAAAATAAATTTTTAAGCTATCGGGTAAAAATTCAATTAATTGAATATGCCTTTTTGTTTGAAAAGTTTTTGACCAACCGTCATAATTATCAGCAATACTAATAAAAACATTCGCCATATTACTTTTTTTGATATCTGTAGGTTTTGGGGAATATGTATGTGGCGAAACTGTTGCAGGTACTAATATTTCTACGATTACATTGTTACCAACTAATTCTTTTACAATAGAATATACAGGGAAACAAGTAGTCATTATAGTAGTTTTATTGCTTTCTGCGGAGCAATTAAATAAAAAAATAACCAAAATCAAAGATATTATAAATTTCATTTTCTATTAAAAAAATTAAAAAATCTAATAACGAATGAATTATTTTAAAATTAATTTATTTTAAATTGGTATAATTTATGATGTTTTTTTTAATTAATATTTTTTATTATTAATTAATATGAAAAATTCATTAAATTTATATTTCAAATTATTAACATATTGTAAGAATATTTCTAAAAGTAAGTTGAAAATTTATTATAGAACAATATTAACAATATTAATAATATCGTTTGCTTCGATAAACATTAATTTATTTTCACAAATTGCCAGCCCCTCTAATTGGATTTATCCCGAAGGTAATCCCCATTCGACACTTAGAAATAGAATACCAAGTCAGCCACAAATAATTGATTCTTTTACTGTAAAATGGAGCACTCCTTTTATATCGGGAGATGTAAAGCCTTTGATTGGAAATATTGTTCCTAACGAAAGATTATTAAATTTTGCTTTCGAACCTAATGAAATTGTTGCTGTATTAGGTGATGAAATTGTATTAATTAGTGGAACAGGATCTCTAATTAAAAAATCTAAATTACCAAATTATGTTACAGGAATTAAAAGTATATCTGCTCTAATTGATACCAACAATATTTCTTTAAACAATCCAGTTGTTGGACCAGTAATTTTAGCATTAGAAACTATCGAACAGTTTAATCCTTTTAGTAAAGATAGCCTTGCTTATGCTTATTTATTTGGTTATGATAATAAATTAGATTCGGTGGCACCATTAAAAAGATTAGCTATTAATTTAAGAGATTTTGCACCTAATATTTTTGCAAGTGTAAAACCTGTATATGGCGAAAGAGTAAATAATAGACTTTTGGTTTACGCTACTGTAAATATGCATATGCCAAAACTAAGTAATCAAGGAGCAAAAGATGTTCCCTATTTTAGAGGTTTGACAACTTTTTATGATATTAATAATATATCATCATTTCCATTACCCGATATCAAAGATAATGTAAATAATAGAGTATTTCTTGGTCCTGAAGTAAATTATGGGCAACCCTCTATATTCTCCCGAAATAAGACTACAAATTGCGTTTTATTACCTACATTTCCAACTACTGAAAATGTAAATCCTGATTTTAAATCTGTATTAATTTCGAGTTTAATTAATGGTAGCTATCTCGATACTTATGCTGATATAGCAAGTCTGGTAGGCATAGATTTCCAAAATACAGATATAAGTATTCCATTTACTCCATTTGAAATATTTCCCGATGATGGAACTCGTCCTTTGATAAAACCATATTATTTAGATATTATTGATGGAGCATTAGGGGATGTTGACCAAGCAGGATTTATACTTCTTACAGAGCAATATAACGGATTAGAAGGCTCCAGTGGTCTATCTAAATTGCATTTATTCGATGTATCGGGTAATCCATTGACAGATTTTAATCTTAGTTCTACTATTAATCCCGCATTTAGAGGAGATTCAAACCATTATTGGTCTGTTGCTATTGGTAACTTAGATGGTAATAAATCAAACGAATGGCTTCCTTATTATCCTAATAATCCAAGAAATGAATTAATTGTAACTCAAACTACAAGAGATTTTGTATATCCAGGTAGTAAATTATTTGTGTTAAGATATTATACAGGTCCAGAAATAGAAAAGCCTACACCAAATGGAGATTATTTATATCAATTAGATACAATATGTTCATTTAGAATTAATGGATGGATAGCTGCAGTAAATGATATTGATAGAGCAGAAGATGGTAAAGATGAAATTTTCTTAGTAGATGGTGCTAATCTAATGATAATTAGAATGAGAGATTATAATGACTATAGATTTAGATTAGGATACCCTTTTGATACTGTTTATACGAAACAGTTTTTTAATCAAGTAATTCAATCTGTTTCTATTGCTGATTTAGAAGGTGATGGGTTAAACGATATAATTGTTACAACTGATGATTCTACATATGTTTTAGGAACAGTTATTCCTAATACAT
>Ga0308414_1000542_pt1 | contig 24025 bp, 15 predicted proteins | sample HotsprSampleOS50_FD_205667 | JGI IMG/M metagenome (GOLD analysis project Ga0308414, IMG submission 205667) | Hot spring phototrophic mat microbial communities from Octopus Spring, Yellowstone National Park, Wyoming, United States - 20090730_OS50 ...
CGAATATCACCCCGATCGCAATCCCGTAAATGCTCAGGCGAAACATCCTTCACCCCCTGCGGAGATCTTGAAATGGACAACCCGCCGGCTGGACGGCGGATGGGGCCAATCACGCGATATGGTCCTGCGTCACGATCTTTATGTGACTCTTTCACCGTTTGGTGGAATCTCTCAATCAGTGGAATCTCTTCACCCAGTGTAAACTCTTCACCCGTTCGCGCCGAGAGAAACTTCAAAATTGTTTTGGTTGCTGATTTTTCTTAATCGCTTCAAACTCTTGATATAGATTAGACCACGACTCGGGAAAAAAGTTCCGAAACTTGACGGAAATGCCGGGATGAGACTCGATCTTGAGGCGGTGGCCGAGAATATCCGTCGCGCAGAAACAGAGGATTTGCTGGATCGACTGACCGTTTATTCGGCTGAGATGGAACCTGAGGTATTACCCATGATCGCGGAGGAACTGGTATCTCGGGGCGTCCGCGCGGAGACTGTCGCCGAGCATCATCGCCTTCGCGCGAAGACGGTCCTAGTGCTGCCCGGGGGGATTCCGGCTCGCTGTACGTATTGCCAGCGCCCCGCGGTATTTCAGCAGCTTGATTGGCACCGGCTCTGGGGCCAGTGCCCACTCTTCCGCCGTCGATTCTTCTATTGTGATCAGCATGATCCACGTCCTCGACTGGCGGACTCGGCGAAATCAGCCGTCGCTACGGTTGAACATTGAATTCAGGAATTCAGGAGTGACTGGATATCCTCGGCGGTGACCCGGGAGGCTGGCTTGCCGAGTTGAACACTCACCCAGCTCATGATTGCCGGGGTGTACGGAAGCGTACCTTTTTTCAGCAGTTCCTTCATCCGGATGTCCCGGTTGGCACGCTCTTTCCGCTTGATCACCCCCTTTTTGCGGCGTGTGATGGCGGCATTATCACGCATCCGGTCCATCCGGGTGGCGGTCGACATTCGCTTGGCCATAACCAATTCCCTCACAAGTTCATCATAAGATAAAATGCTATTTTAGCGGCTCACAGAGAACTGGAAAGGCCGCTAGGGGAATTGTCCATAGTGCTATTCTGACGATCGGTGGAGGTGGAGATTCTCGCGCCAAAGTGATAAGAACAAACAACGTAGAACGGCATCAAGGTTCCGACTTGGCCGGATCCGCGGCGGCAGCCGTGTCTGTCTCGCTTGGATGATTCGGGCTCCGCGGTTCATCCCCCCGCAACAAGTAGCCTTCGCCCCACTTTGTCAGAATCAGCGGAGGATCAAATCCTTTATCAACTTTGTTTCTCAGATAGCGAATATAAACATCGACCACATTCGATGTATTTTCGTCATACTCATCGTAGAGATGCTCCCAGATCATGGTCCGCGTGACCACTTTCCCTTTATGAAACGCGAGATATTCCAGGAGTGCATATTCTCGCGGTGTCAGGTGCAGGCGTTGTCCGGCCCGCTCGACATGTCGGGAGGTGGTGTCAATCACCAGGTCGTGGGATCGCAGTAGCGGGGTTTTGACATGATGCCGCCGGCGGATCAGGGCACGAACTCGAGCCAGGAGTTCATCGAGTTCGAACGGTTTTGTCATATAATCGTCGGCACCGCTATCTAAGCCGGCAACTTTATCGTCCGTGGTGCCCCGGGCAGTGAGCATCAGGACGTGGGTGCTTATGCCGGACGATCGCCAGTTCCGAAGCAATGTGAGGCCGTCAATTTTCGGCAACATAATGTCCAGAACGATCGCGTCGTATTCGGTGCTCCGCGCTTTAGCGTCCGCCTCTTCGCCGTCCGCGGCGGTATCCACGGCGTAACCTTCTTCCTCCATCCCTTGACGCAGGGCTTTCAACAAGCTGACCTGATCTTCGACCAGCAGCACACGCACGGCATACAACCTCAAAACGAAAGGGGGGTGTCCTGCGGAGTTAAGAATCCATTCAGTATCAATTTAATTATATAAAGTCAGGCACCGGATGGCTCGGTAATTTATGAAGCTTAAGTGAACTCATGGCCGATGCAAATGTTCCCAGCGAGACGTCGGTTAACGGGATGAAGACGGAAGCCGACCATGGATCAGGTCAGCACGGCCCCGGACATGCGAGAGCTGGCTCGAGAACCCGGCCATCACGGAGGCGAATGACCCGGTCGGCCCGCTCAGCGACGTCGGCGCTGTGGGTGACGATCACCAGAGTGAGTTGCTGTTCGTGCCGCAAGCGAGTGAGCAAGTCGAGGACCAGGGTGGCGTTTTCTGAATCGAGGTTGCCCGTCGGTTCATCGGCCAAAAGCAACCGCGGATCATTGGCCAGCGCCCGGGCCAGCGCGACCCGCTGGCGTTCCCCCACCGACAATTGCGAGGAACGATGCCGGGCCCGATGTCGCATCCCGACCAGATCGAGCAATTCTTCCGCACGCCGGGTTCGTTCCCGTGCCGATCGCGGCGGCCCTTCGAACATCGGGATCTGGACATTTTCCCGCGCCGTCAAGGTTGGCAGCAGATAAAAGGACTGAAAGACAAAACCGATTTGCCGGGCCCGCAACGTATCAAGTTCCCGATTGGATCGCTGCGAGAGTGCCTGTCCACGAAAGTAGACATCTCCCGAGTCGGGGCGATCCAGCGCCCCAAGCAGATTCAGCAGCGTGGACTTTCCGCAGCCGGACGGGCCAGTGATCGCCACATACTCGGCATCGCGGATACCGAGGGTCACCTCGTTGAGGGCGTGAACGCCGCCATCGGGGTAGGTCTTGCAAATTCGCTCGGCGTAGAGGAGAAAATTCTCCGCCGCTTGTGCCGGTCGGGGCAACGACTTGATTGTCTCAGAAAGCAATGGTTCAGTCATGGCGGATGGCCTCCGTGGGCAGCAGCCGAGCTGCCCGATAAGCCGGATACGCTCCGCCGAGCAAGCCGATCAGCACGGTGATCGCAACCCCCTGAGCAATAATCATCGGTGCAATTCCAGGTTCGATAAAGCCACGGACTTTCGGCGACATGCTCAGGACGTAGGTTAAGGCCGTCGCAGCGATCGTGCCGAGAACCGCCGCGGCCACCCCGAGTAAGATCGCTTCGCCAAGGATCATGCGAACAATCCGTGACGGCGGCCAGCCGACTGCACGCAAGATTCCGATCTCTTGCGTGCGTTCGAGGACCGACATCACCATGGTGTTCAGCATGGAGATCACGCCGATGAGGATGGCAACGGCGGAAACCATCCAGGCCATGGCTTTTGTCACCTTGAGATGCGAAGCGGATTGCAGGTAATTTTGCCGCGGTTGTGCCGTCAGCTTGATTCCTTCACTGCCGCGGAAGGCTTCGATTTGCTGGCGAATCGCCTCGACCCGGGGCCCGGGATCATCAGTCCCCGACTTATCGACGCGGACGCCGAAGGCCGTGATTCGCCCGGGCCGACCCGCCAGCCGTTGCATTTGCCGCAACGGGATGACCACGGCCCCGTTTTCAAAAACATCGAGACTGCGGTAAACGCCGACGACTGCAAACGGTTCCCCTTGCAACTCAATGGTGTCGCCGACTGTCTTCCCGAGGCTGTCCGCGAGATTGACCCCCAGAATCGCCTGGTGATCGTCGCCGGCCAACAAGCGGCGACCTGCCAGAATTTCGAGATCGTCAAAGGCGAAATTATTCCAATTCCAGCCTTGAGCAATCACACTGATGCTGCTCCGACCCCGAGGGATTTCAATCAGATCCAGCAACGTCGATGAGACGCCGAGAACGCCGGGGATTCGGGCGACCTGTTCAGGAATGGATTCGCTAATATCGCTCGAAAGCTGGTCGGTTTTACCTGCAGCAAGAACGATCAGATCGATTCCTCGGCGTTCAAAGGTGTTCGCCATCGTTGCTGTAAAGTTGTGGGCAATGCCGAGCAGGGCAATGACGCTGCCGACAGCCACTGCCAGGCCGAGCAAGGTCAACGCGGTCCGGGTCGGTCGGCGAAGTAAATTCCGAGTGATAAAAGTCAGGAAAGTCATGCTTGGAGTTGACGAGGAATGAACTCTGCTCGTTATTGACGGTACGCCAAGTTAAACTTGGAGTTAAATCCGCTCCCGGATGGACAGCAAGTCGCATGTGTATCGATCGCCGAACTCATACGCAGAGTAATCCTAGCGAAAAATTTCCCCACTGCCAGAAGCGTTCTGGCAAGGATGGTAAAGCGATGCCAATTTCCGAGTGCTTGCGACTACTGAGGCTGAGACTCGACGATCGACCTGGTTATTCTCGATAATCTTCGCCTGGTGTTGCTGACGCAGGGATCAACTTTCCGGAGCGGAGATCGACCGTGGTATCTGGGCCAGTGCGACGAAACTTCAGGAGTTGCATCCTCCATCACAGGCGTTCACTTTGAGCCACCTATCCAGGTTAGAGCCCGCTGGACCGCAGTCACGAACGCCGGCGTGTTTTCAATCATCGCCAGATGCTTGGCTCCGGGGATGATTTCTCCCTGGCAGCGGGGGATATTTTCACACAGCCAATGATATGTGGCCAGGAAGGGTGAAAACTCGTCGTAGAGGGCAACAAGCGGGCAGGGCACGGCGGCAATCCGTGCCGCGGTTAATCCCGATTCCTGCAAAACGTCTGTGCCGCAACTGGTCGCGGCCAGCCGGGGCAGTTGCCGCAACCAGCCACGACCGATCATCCCGACCCGAGCTTCCAGCTGCTGATATTGCTCGGGGCTCAGGGCGGCCGTGGCCTGAAACAGACCCTGGAAATCAACATGTGCCGGCAATTCCACTCCGACATCGCGATAGGTTTGCCTCAAATCGCCCCAGACATTTGCCTGACCGAAGTTCGGCTCAATCCTCCGCAACCCCGGGAAAAACGTGTCGGAGAGTATCACCCCGCGAACTCGTTGCGGATCTTCGACCGCGGCATGCACCGCCACGACACCGCCGAAGCTGTGGCCAAGCAACACGGCAGGCCGGAGCCGTAACGCATCGTGCAGGGCCAGAAAATCCGCAACCATGTCCGCCGAGGTGTATCCGGAAGCAGGGCATTCGCTGAATCCGTGACCCCGCAGGTCGTAAACAGTCACTCGGAAGCTCCGAGCAAGAACTTCCACCAGCCCGGTGAACATCCAGATCGACAGATTACTGGTAACGGCATGAATCAGTACCACGTCCGGCCCTTCCCCAGACTGCTGATAATGAATTCGGATGCCGTTGACCTGGCATTCTGGCATGACTCGTTGTTCTCCTTACACTGTCAGGATTGTCTCGTTAATTCCTGACTTCTGAACAGAACACAAGAAAGAATCCCTGGTTCACGTCCCGTATTCTGGATGCTGGCAAGTGACTTTGCTGGGCAAAAGCCAGCTTTGCCTGACATGAAAGTTACAAGAAACGACGATCTGTGTTGTGACAACACTCTGAGCAATCGCAGAGGAATTACCGTTGTCCTCGGCTTCAACAGCTCCTCCGAACTCGACTGTTCTATCGAATCGTGACTTCATCTGCGACGAGAATCAGCATCCGCCAAAGAGCCATGATTTTCAGACGACATCGGGCGCTGTCGATACAATGCCTGTAAGCATATTGACCGTTATGATGAATTTTCATCGAATTTTGTGGAATGATAGCTCTGTCGCCGCACCGGCTTGATATATATCAGGATACATCCTGCCGTTTACTGAACAACCCTGGGGTGAGACCGTTCTGCCATGGCATCTGATTCGATTGTTTCTTTTCTTGACCTCGCCAAGGCTCAGCGGCTTTTGCCCGCGGATCAAGTCGATGAACTCTTTGACCAACCGGATGTGCCCCACTCGGACCTCGCTGCTCTGTGCGAATTTCTGAGAAACCGGGGGATTTTGACCCGCTATCAAGCGGATATGATTCGCACGGGTAAGGCAAGCGAACTGAATTTCGCCGGCTATCCGATCTTGGAAGAAATCGGTCCCTGTCCGGGGGGAATGGCTTACCGCGGTTTACATCCTTCGTTGCGGACCCCGGTGGTGATTCGGCGACTTCGTACTGACTGGCTGGCCCCGGCAGATAATGCGGCAGCGTTTGTCTTGCGCGCTCAAGCATGCTGTCCGATCACGCATCCCCACATTGTGCCGTTGCTCGATGCCGGAGCTTACCGCGACGAAGTTTTTGTCGTCCTGGAGCCCGATGAGGGCTCAAACCTGGACGCTCTGGTGTCGGACATTGGGCCGATGCCTGCGAATTTGGCGATGGAATATGGCCGCCAAGCCGCGCTGGCATTACAGGCAGTTCATGATCGATACCTGGTTCACGGGCATGTGCGGCCAGCCACCTTGATGGTCAGTCCACTCGTGCCGATGTCGAAGTTGCGGCCGGATGGGACCCCGCGACTGCGACCGGCAGCGTCCGCACGAGTACGGCTCGGGGAACTCGGTCTCGAACCGTTTCGCCCCAGTCTCGCGACCGGCATCGTCGATCCCACGGCACCAGTGGATCCGAGCGCCGGCTACGCTTACCTTCCCCCCGAACGGATCCAGTCACCGGATCGAACCCAACCGGGGGATATTTATGGCCTCGGGGCTTCACTCTACTTCCTGTTGACCGGTAAGCCACCGTATCAGACCGAGCGTGTCGGTGAACTGATCGACGCCCTGCAACACCGCGAGCCACCGTCACTTTCTGGATTACGTCCCGATTGCCCACCATCGTTGCTGGAACTGATCGAGCGAATGATGTGCCGCGAGCCATCGAGACGACCTTCAGCGAGCGATGTGGTTGCCGCGTTAACCTCGTCGAATACGCCACCGCAAAATCGCCAGGAGACATCGACGCTCCAGCCCCCACCGACGCTCCGCCAGGAAATTGTTGTCGGTCCTGGTCCAAATGTGGAAGTCGATTTGACCGAACCCGCACCGCAAAATCTCACTGCCACGGATGCTGGGCCGGGTGCAGGAAACTTACCGGGGCAGATGCCTGGCTTGGCAACGTTGCCGGTCGCTGCTCCCCAGAATCTGGCCTCGGCACCACAACAGTCGGTACCGGCCGATGCAGGCTGGGCTGCCCTGCCGTATCCAAATCATCTGGGATATCCGATGGCCGGATCGTATCCGATGCCGGCCGGTCCCTTCCCTCAGCCGGAACCCGGGCCCGGCTACCCTCCTGGATCGGTGCCGTTTCCGCATCCTGCGGCAGCCGCTTACCCCGTGGCGGGATATTCCCCTGAACTTTACCCCGGATATCCCGACGGGGCTTCCCCCTGGAATGCAGCACCGGCTCCACCAGCGGCCCCAGATTTCCTCTCGAGTCAGTCCGCTGAGTCAGCTTTTGCAACTCAAGTCGGCAGCGGAAATCAGGAGAAATCACGTAACTGGCTGATTTGGGTGATCGTCGGTGCGGTTCTCAACTTGATTGCGATTGCTGGATGGATTTATCTCTTTTCGGGGCTCGGTCAGTCTGAACCTCAGAAAAAGCCGACCGTCAAGCAGCGGAGATAATCAGCGTGGTTCCCTGCCTCAGTCAGGCTTGCACCATGCCTGGCACGTTCGTCGACGATCTGACCGGGTATGCAGATGGCGGCTGCCAAACTGTCGAAGTGTGGCTCACCAAACTGGAAAATCATCTTCTTTCGGCGACGGCGGCCGACACTCAAAAACTCCTCGACGATCGCGGTATCCGCTTGGCGGCGGCGGCATATCAGGGCGGACTCCTCCTGTCCCAGGGTGAACAGCGAAAAGCACATTTTGATCATTTCCGCCGTCGACTCGATCTCTGTCAGTCGTTCGGCATCCCGACGATGATTGTCGTTGCCGATTTTGCCCACAAACTCGAAGCCACCACCCTCGAGCGCGCCCTCGTATCCCTGAAACAAGCAGCCGAGTGGGCCGAGGCATTTTCCGTCCGTCTTGCTCTTGAATTTCGCGGCAGCGATACTTTTTGCAATTGCCTGGATACTGCAATTACCCTGGTGGAAAGCGTAGCACAGCCGAATGTCGGCATCTGTCTCGATCTCTTTCACTACTACAAAGGGCCGAGTAAGCCTGAAGATCTGGAACGGCTGACACTCACCAACCTCGCACATGTCCAGGTCTGTGATGTTGCTGGCGTTCCCCGGGAATTCATGAGCGATTCTGATCGCATCTTTCCTGGCGAAGGTGATTTCCGACTGGAACCGATCTTCCAGCGTTTACGCAGCATCGGTTACAGTGGGCCGGTCTCGGTGGAAGTGCTGAACCCGATCCTCTGGCAATCGAAAGCCAGCCAGGTTGCGGAACTGGCGATGACTGCCCTGAACCGGTTGCTGAACTCCCTGAAATAATCCTACCCTGAGAACGGCTCTTGCGGTGCGAAGTTGCTGTTCCCAGCCAGACAAAGCCTCCGTCACCGCTGATGAGCCATCACGGTACCGCACCACTACTTTCCGCCAAGCCGTTCCAGCGTCAGTTCCGGCTGCCAGACCGAAAGAAAGGTCGGCAGTTTGCTGCGATCGACTCCCGGTACGCTGGGCAATAAGCCGCTCCCTTGCAGAGGAACATTTGCGGAAATTGCGTACACACTGTGTGCTGGATCATTCCGACGACGATACAGAACCACGGTCGCTGGCAGGTTCGTGATGCCGCCGAGTGCCGCTGCTCGTTGAATGGCTCGGGGTAAATCGGCAATGCCATCGATCAAACCGTCTTTCAATGCTTGCTCGGCTGTGAAAATTCTACCGTCGAACGTCGCGTCCGGGGCGTTCACTAACCCGGAACGAGACTGGCGGATGGCAGCGACGATCTGGCCATGCAAATGCTCGGCAATCGCTTTCAACATCGCCGATTCTTCATCCGTCAAGGCTCGGGCACCGGTGGCCAAGTCAGCGTGTCGTCCGGCAAGAATCGGTTGCGGAATGATGTTAAACTGAGCCATTAAATCGCGAAGGTTATATAAGTTCAGGATAACTCCGAAGCCTCCGGTCAGCGTCGCCGGACCGGCATACACCTCATCCGCGGCGGCGGCTACGACATATGCCCCACCCGTTGCCTGATCAAGTAAACAGGCAACCACCGGCTTTTGCGTCCGGGATTTGAAGCGGAGCAGTTCTTCCCGCATCATTTGACAGGCGGCTACACTGCCCCCGGGACTGTGGACGCGGAGGACAATCGCCGCGATGCTGCCATCGGCAGCGGCTGCATCCAATTTTTCCCGGAACAACGCTACCGGATTTTCCCCCAGAGACGATGGCCCGACAAAGGGGGTATTCAGAAGCAGCCCGTCGACATCGACGACAGCGACCGTACCTGCCCCGCAGCCTGCTTCCACGATCACAGGGCGCACCGGTCCCGCCTTCGCAACCGGAGCAAGTTCAGTAACCACCCGCGATTCCACCGGGCCATCCACCGTGACGCGATTCTCGGTCCGAAGCGTAAAGTGAGAGCAACCGACAGCAAGAATCAGCCAGACCGCAACCCAGACTGTGAGCAAGCATCGGGCCATGTTTGCCTCCCATTCCTCGGGCTCAGGGACAAATCATTCCCTCTGCCACTGGAATTCTCGGCAGGACGAGTAAAATCCCTGCAACGATTTCGATCGTCCCAGAGGCAATCACCCGCATCAGGTCGATACCAACCCGTAGAATCCCCCCAGTCCACCGACACAACTTGAAGCAAATCTATGTTTTCCGTCCTGCCCAAATTGCCAAGACAACGCAAATCGTGAATACTGATGAGATCAGGAATTTGCAGTCAATTGTCTGCATCCGGTGAATTCCGGCGGACTGGAACTCGGATGCACTGGGTCCGAGTCATCGAATTGGCGATTTGATTTTGAGGAAGATCATGGAATTGTGCGATCTCATCGTGTTAACCGCTCACGGTTCGACCGATCCCGCGGTGGCGGTGGCAGCATGCCGGGCGGGGGCACGGGGGACGCTCGATTGCGAACATCTCCGCGAATCTGCCTCGATCTCGTCGGCACTGGATCGACTGGCAAAATCTGTTCCAAGCCACCGCTTCGGCGTCCAGGTCGATATCGAGTCGGTCCATCCTGTGGCTGAGTGGTGCGAGCAGCACCGGATCCTTCCCGGCTGGCTGATCGTCAGCGGTGGACTTTCGCTGTCTGACAGGCGGCTCCAAACTCTGAAGGCGGCAGGAGTCGAGCTTCTCGCGGAAGCTTGCACTCTCACCGAAGCGATGAAGGCGGTGGAACTCGGGGCGGACGGAATCATTTTGAAGGGTAATGAATCGGGAGGGCGGGTCGGGCTGGATTCCGCCTTCTTGCTGGTGCAAAAGTGGCATCGATCCACCGCCAATCGCTCGGATGCGGTTCCGCCCTTCTGGGTGCGGGGTGGCATCGGCCCGAACACCGCCGCCGCTTGCCGAGTCGCCGGGGCACGCGGAGTGGTTCTCGACTCACAACTGCTCCTGAGCCGTGAATCCCCGGCGACGGATGATCTCCGCAAGCGAATTCTCGGCTTCGATGGCAGTGAAACAACCGTTCTCGGCGAACGACTCGGCGAACCGGTGCGTTTGTATGCCCGTGCGGACAGCCCGGCGGCGGGGGAACTCGCCGCCCTCGAAGAGCAGTGGTTACTCGCAGCGGCGACAGACCCCCCCCAGGTTCATGGCAATCGTCGTTCCGAGTGGCGAAAGGCGGTGCACCAGCGTGTCGCCGCCGAGCCAGGGTCGGGGGCATGGCTGGTCGGCCAGGATTTGGCGCTGACGGCTACACTCGCTATGAAGACGGTGACGGTCGCCGGCCTATTGCAAACCATTCTCGCCCGCGCCAATCAGCAAGCGGAACGTGCCGCGATCTTGCAGCCCCTCGCTCCGGAGAGTCCGCTGGCCCGCTCCCACGGCACACGGTATCCGATTCTTCAAGGGCCGATGACGCGGGTCAGCGATACCGCCGCATTTGCCGAGGCCGTAGCCCGTGCGGGCGGGCTGCCGTTCCTGGCCCTGGCATTGTTCCGTAAAGCGGAAGTCGAACGATTACTCGCCGAGACACAGCAGCGACTCCAGGGCAAACCCTGGGGCGTAGGAATCCTCGGCTTCGTCTCGCCGGAACTTCGCAGCGAGCAACTGGAAGTGGTCCGGCGTTATCGTCCGCCGTTTGCGATTATCGCCGGTGGCCGTCCCGATCAAGCTCGTGAACTGGAACAACAAGGGATTGCCACCTACCTGCATGTGCCCTCGCCCGGGCTCTTGAAGATGTTTTTGCATGAGGGTGCACGACGTTTCATCTTCGAGGGCAGAGAATGTGGCGGCCACGTCGGTCCTCGAAGCAGCTTCGTTTTGTGGGAAGCGATGATTGAGGTGCTGCGGGACTATGCTGCCACGAGTCACGCCGAGGCTGTTCATGCGGTTTTTGCTGGGGGTATCCACGATGATCTGTCCGCCGCAATGGTTGCCGCCCTTAGCGTCGGACTGGCCGAGCGGGGAATGAAAATCGGTGTGTTACTGGGCACAGCGTATCTCTTTACGCCGGAAGCAGTCGATTGTGGGGCCATCACAGCCCATTTTCAAAAGCAAGCACTTTCCTGTCGGGATACGGTCTTGCTCGAAACCGGGCCGGGGCACGCCATCCGAGTGATTCCGACGCCGTATGCCGATGATTTTGAAGCCGAGAAACGCCGCTTGAAGTCGGCAGGAAAAACCCCTCTGGAAATCGGGATCGCGCTGGAGCGGATGAATCTCGGCCGGTTGCGGGTCGCCAGCAAAGGTGTGGACCGGGCTGCTGTCGGTCCGAGTGCAGCTAGCTTGGTCCCGGTTTCGGAAGAGGAGCAATATCGCCGCGGGATGTACATGATCGGGCAGGTGGCGGCTCTCCGTGAGCAAGTGATTTCGTTGGCGGAACTTCATCAGAATGTGTCGGTCGGCTCGGGCGAACGTTTGCGGTCCTTGTCGCCGTACCTCCAAGCCGCCGAGTCAGCCGCCGCGGCACCCCCGCCATGCGATATTGCCGTCATCGGCTTGGCCTGTTTCTACCCGAATGCCGGCGGGCTGTGGCCATTCTGGGAAAATATCCTCCACAAGCGGCAAGCGGTAACGGAGATACCGCCGAGCCACTGGGACTGGCGGTTGTATTACGACCCGGATCCGCGGGCGAAAGACAAATCGATTTCCAAATGGGGCGGCTTCCTCGCCGATGTTCCGTTCGATCCGCTCCGTTTCGGAATTACTCCGAAGTCGATTCCGAATATTGAACCACTTCAGTTGATGTTGCTGGAGGCAGTACGGCAAGCCCTGGCTGATGCCGGCTACGCCGAGCGAGACTTTCCCCGGGAACGGACGGCAGCCATTCTCGGGATCGGCGGCGGCGGCATGCCCTTGTCGGTCGCCTACGGATTCCGTTCCTGCATGCCGTTAATGGACACGATTCCCGGGATCGACCTGAAAGGTAGCGAAGTCGTTGCCAAGGGGACCGGAATTCTGCCGGAGTGGACGGAGGATTCGTTTCCGGGGATTCTGTTGAATGTGGCAGCGGGCCGGGTGGCGAATCGCTTTGATCTCGGTGGGCCCAATATGGCGATTGACGCCGCCTGTGGGTCGTCGCTGGCCGCGGTTTATGCCGGGATTCGGGAATTAACCGTGGGCACCAGCGACATGGCAATCGTCATGGGGGCGGACACCGTCCAAACCCCCTACGCTTATGTTGCCTTCAGCAAGACACATGCCCTGAGCCCCCGAGGCCGTTGTCGCCCGTTCGATGCCGAGGCCGACGGAATTGCTTTGTCCGAAGGAATCGGTGTGGCGATTCTGAAACGATTAAGCGATGCGGAGCGTGACGGTGATCGCATTTATGCTGTTATTCGTGGGATTGGTGCCAGCAGTGACGGTCGCGCCAAAGGGCTGACGGCACCGCGAGCCGAGGGACAAATGCTCGCCCTGACGCGAGCTTACGCTCAGGCACGGATTTCCCCAGCACGCGTCGGCCTGGTTGAGGCACATGGCACCGGCACCGTGGTCGGCGATCAAACCGAGGCGCTGGCGCTGGGGCAACTGTACCGCGAAGCCGGTGGAAAACCGCAGTCGTGTGCGCTTGGCTCGGTAAAGTCGATGATCGGGCACAGCAAGTGTGCAGCCGGCTTGGCCGGGCTGATCAAAGTTGCCATGGCGTTACATCACAAGGTCTTGCCGCCCACCCTCGTGGAAAAACCGAACCCGCGGGCGAACTTCGAGGGTGGACCGCTGTACCTGAATCGGGATGCCCGCCCCTGGATTCACGGTGGCGAACAGCCGCGGGTGGCAGGTGTCAGCGCCTTCGGGTTCGGTGGCACAAATTTTCATGCGGTCCTGGAAGAGTACACGGGCGATTTCCTCAATCGGCCAGAATCGGGACTGCGAACCTGGCCGGCGGAATTGTTTGTCTGGCGGCGGCCCGACCGAGGCGGGTTGCTTGCTGCGGTGCAAAACTGTCACTCAATGCTTGCCGCAGGTGCTTCTCCCAGCCCAGCAGAACTCGCCGCTTCCTTGTGGCACTCAAGCCGCGGCGGGCAGGGACAACCAACTCTCGCCATTGTTGCCGAAAACCTGCTCGATTTGCGGGCAAAACTGGAACTGGCGCTGCCGATCCTCGCATCTCAGGAAGCCACCAGAAGCGATCCCCGGGGAATTTATTTTGCCGAGCAAACGTCTCCGACCGGAAAACTCGCCTTTCTGTTCCCCGGGCAAGGATCGCAATATCCGGATATGCTTGGCCAAGTCGCGATGGCCTTCCCGCAGTTCCGGGCGATCGTGGATCGAGCGGAGCGCGTCCTCGGAGATTCCTTGGAAAAACCGCTGGGGAAATTCATTTATCCCCCTTCGGCATTCAACTCCGAACAAGCGGCCGAACTCGTCCGGCAATTGCAACGGACAGAGGTCGCTCAGCCTGCTCTCGGAGCCGTGAGCCTGGGGATGGCCCGACTGCTTGGCGAACTTGGCCTGACACCCGATCTGCTGGCGGGTCACAGTTACGGCGAATATGTCGCGTTGGCTGTCGCCGGGGCAGTTACCGATGATGATCTGATTCGCCTGTCGTTTTTGCGGGGGCGAGTGCTTCAGCAGGCATCGTTGACCGCGGGTGGCGGCATGATTGCCGTTGATGCCACCCCAGAAAAAATTCTGCCGATTTTGAACGGACTGGGGGATATTTGGCCAGCAAATCAGAATTCCCCACAGCAAACCGTGCTAGCGGGAACAGAAGGGGCGCTATCAAGCGCGGCAGAGAAGCTGAAACAGGCCGGGTTTCTCAGCCAGCGAATTCCTGTGGCCTGTGGCTTTCACAGCCCGTTGATCGCTGCGGCACGAGGGCCGCTGAGCGAAGCACTCGCCGGAATTCCGTTCCGTGCTCCGATTCTGCCTGTCTATTCAAACACCACGGCAGCACCGTACGACTCGGATCCCGCCCTTATTCGCAAACAACTGGTTGAACATCTTGTCTCCCCGGTGATGTTCAAGAGCGAAATCGAGGCACTTTACACCGCCGGGGCGAGGATCTTCGTCGAGGTCGGACCTCAGGCAGTGTTGACTGGATTAACTCAACAAATTTTGAAGGAACGCCCTCATCTGGCGGTGGCCTCGGACCTGAAGAATCGCCCCGGGTTAACGCAACTCAGCCATTTGCTTGGCCAGTTGCTGATCCACGGACTTCCGGTTTCGCTCGATCTGCTCTTCAAGGTACGAGGGGTTCCGAGTTTCGATATTGCCAAGCTGGGACCGAAGACCGGTATACCGCACTACACACCGACGACCTGGCTTGTCAACGGGGTACGCAGCCGGCCAATTGACGGACCGGAACCCCGGATTCTCGGGCAGCCGCTGGCAAGCTCCGAGCCACTGTCAGCGACAACGGCTGCGTCCCCGCATCCTCATGATTCTCGAAATCCGACGGCGGCAATGCCCGGGACTCCCCCGAGTTCACCGCCAAGCCCAGCCATGCAGCCACCGCTACCTGCCGACGCCAGGCAAAAAGCAGCCGTGGAACAGCCAGCGTCTGCAAAGACGATTTCGACTTCTGCTGCGATCTCGACACCTGCGTCTACCTCGTGTGACTCTGACCGTGAGACGACCACCATGGAATCTGCTCGACCGCTACGCTCTGTCTCGGCAAATTCTTCCCGACAACCTCCGCTTCCTCCGAACGCGACAGTTGCCCCGAACGAAGCCAGCGCTCAGGTGATGCTGCGTTTTCAGGACGTGATGGCGCGATTTCTTGAGACTCAACGAGCTGTCATGCTAAGTTATTTGACGGGTGCCGAGCGGGCTGCTGCGACGGATTCGATCAATTCCTCCAGCGCAAGCAGCCGGGCGATCAATCTCCCGGCCCCGACCGCAACTGCAGCACCAGCATCAGGGAATCCTGCTGTCGATGCGACAAACACGGCCAAGAGCGTGGTGGTACCTGATTCTGTCCCGACTTTCACAGCGTCCACTGAGAAAGTTCCGGACGATGGGATTGCCTCAAAAGGGCCAAAGGACTCGGAAAAGACCACGGTTGCGGCTACCGTCATGGCTTCAGCCACCCAGCTGGATCGAGAAACCCTGCTCGACCGCTTGCTCGATCTTGTGAGTGAGCGGACGGGTTATCCGAAAGAAGCGCTGAGTATCGACCTCGATCTTGAAGCGGATCTTGGCGTCGATTCCATCAAGCGGGTGGAAATCCTCGGCACCCTGGCCGAATCGATCGAAGCGGGCCATCAGGGGAATCCACCCCCGCTGGAGATGGAAACGCTATCGACGATCAAGACATTGCGTGGAATCGCGGATTATGTGCTGGAAGCGCTCGAGTCTTCAAACCAGTCTTCTCCTGGTGTCGAGGATTCTGGTCCTGTAGAAGTGCCGAAGTCGGCTCATCATCGTTTCCCAGAATCCCACGACAATCCCGAATTCAATTCCATTTCGGTGGCAACAAACGGGACAGTTCCGGTCGCAAGGGAAGGAGAAGTGCAGCGGCTGGCTGTTCGGATCATCCCAGCACCACGGAGGGACAGCCCGTCATTTGCCATGCCCGCGGGAGTGATCCTGCTCACCGACGACGGTGGCGGCATCGCTCGAGCAGTGGCGGAACGGCTTGGCGAACTCGACCTCAGTTGCGTGCTGATTCAAGATCGTACGGAAGCCGGCGACGCCTGCCATCCGTATCAGGCAGACCTTGCCAATCCCGCCGAGGTAACTCGGCTGGTCGCGGCGATTCGCGCTTCGGTCGGCCCGATCGCCGGGCTTATTCACTTGCTGCCACTGACCCGTCCGGCAAAAACAGTTGCAAAGGTAGCTCCGGCGAGTTCCGAGCGGGGCATTCCACGGGAGGTACAGTCGCTGTATTTGCTCGCGCAAGCGCTCGAAAGCGATTTGCGGAATGCAGCTGCATCTGGCCCGGCCGTGTTGCTGGCCGTGACCGGGATGGGCGGCCGTCTCGGCATCGAGGGAGATTTACCGGGACGGTTCACCCCGAATCATGGCGGTGTTGCTGGCTTGACAAAATGCCTGGCCTTCGAGTGGCCGACCGTCCAGGTTCGCGTGCTGGATGTTGATCCGGAAATTGCTCCCCAGGAACTGGCTGAGCAGATTGTTGCTGAACTCGGCGAGTCTGACGGGCCGGTCGAAGTCGGTTACTGTGCTGCGGGCCGGGTGACCAGCCGGTGTGAACCGGCTCCGTTGCCGTCAGCGACTAGCGCTGGCAATGCCCGGATTTCTTTCGGGCCGCAGAGTACCTTTCTGGTAACTGGCGGAGCAAGGGGGATTACTGCGAAAGTGGCCGAGGAACTGGCACGGCAATACCGCTGTCGGCTCATTGTGATCGGCAGTTCCCCGCTCCCGGCAGAGGAATCTCCGGAACTCGCAGGACTGCACACACCCGCCGAGATCAAAGCTGCCCTGATGCAACACTATTCAGGCAAGCCCGCTGCCGTGGAAGCCGCGTATCAACGCCTGCGGAAAGATCGGGAGATCCGCGCGAACCTGGCGGCGATCCGTGCCGCCGGCGCGACCGTCGAGTATCACTCCGTTGATCTTCTGGATTCTCAGGCGTTCGCGCAGTTTTTGAGCGAGTTGCAAGCCCGCCAGCCGCTCGACGGAGTGATTCACGGGGCTGGAATTATTGAAGACAAGTTGCTGAAGGACAAAACCCCCGAGTCGTTTGAACGCGTGTTCCGTACAAAGGTGGACAGCGCCCGAGTCCTTGCCGAGACGCTCAATCCCCGGCAGGTGAAGGTTGTTCTGCTGTTTTCAAGCATTGCCAGCCGTTTCGGCAATAAGGGCCAGTCGGATTACGCCGCGGCGAATGAAGTTCTCAGCAAGCTAGCTCAGCAACTCGATCGCCGCTGGCCGGGGCGAGTGGTGTCGATCGCCTGGGGGCCGTGGGCGTCGGTGGGGATGGTCGCTGATCTGGAAAAACACCTGGTGGCTCGGGGATTGAAACTGATTACTCCGGACGTGGGCGCACGCTTCGCGGTCGATGAGTTGAGTTGGGGCGGGCCAGGGCCGGCTGAGGTAGTGGTGGCCGGCGGCCGTGAACCGGCACCGACGCGGGAAGCCGCCCCCCGCTCTTCCGTCGGGGAATCGGTCGGCATCCGCTAGACCACGCAGAACCTTCCATCCTTCAGCGTCTTCTTGATCATTCATCATGTTCGTGACCAGGTTCCGGACTCTGTGATGTCAGCATTGCCAAGCGCACCTAGCGACTCGCAGCGGGGACTCGGCTGGGATACCACGGTGGTAGTCATCGCTGCCGAATCGTTCTCACATCTTCGTCAGCGATTGACGGTCTTGCAGGAATACCTTCAGAATCACCCCGAGCCGGCGCTCGCTGATCTCGGCTTCACGCTGGCCATCGAGGCACGGAACAGCCCGACGGAAGCCCGCATCGGCTTCGTGGCCAGCAGCATCCCCGATCTGCTGAAGAAGCTGAATCGGGCGATTGATCGGCTTGCCGATGCGAATTTTCGGCAAATTCGTGATGCGGGCGGCGTTTACTGCACCAGCGACCCGCTGGCTCGCCAAGGAACTCTTGCGGTGTTGTTTCCCGGAGAAGGGGCCCAGTATCTGAATATGCTGGCCGATCTTTGCCCACTGTTCCCGGTTGTTGAGGAGGCATTTGCTTCAGCCGATCTGATCGCCGAGGAAGCGGGTCATCCCGAGTGGTCGCTCCGTAATATCCTGCATGTGCCCTCCGATCTGCCTGAAGCGGATCGTCTGCTGGCCGAGGCCCGGTTACGGCGGATCGGGCCATCGCTGCTGGGAGTTTTGCTCGGCGACATGGCGCTCTTTCAGGTACTTGCGGAGTGGCAACTGCCGATCGCCGCCATGGCGGGGCACAGTGCGGGGGAACTAGCCGCACTGGCCATCGCTGGCGGTATCGCCCTCGAAAAGGAACGGCTCGGTTCCCGGCTGCTGTCATTGATCGAGGCGATGGAGCAGCATGACGAACATCCGGGCAATACCGACGTCACGCTGATCGCGGTGGGGGCAGGAGCCGAGCAGGTCATCCGGTTGGCCGAGGCAATCACCGCAGGGGCTGTGCAAGTCGCCATGGATAACTGCCCGCATCAGTGCGTCGCCGTCGGCCCGACGCACCTGGTTCTTCCGCTAGAAGCCGCACTCACTGAGCAGGGGATCGTCTGCGAACGGTTGCCGTTTCACCGGCCGTATCACACTCCGTTATTTGAAGCGTCAATGGCCCCGTTCCGAGAGTTCTTCGCGGCGATTCCTTTTGCAGTCCCCCGAATACCCGTTTATTCCTGCACGACCGCGGAACTGTTTCCACCCGATCCGGCGGCAATTCATGAACTGGCCGTCAATCACTGGGTGCGGCCTGTCGAATTCACACGAATGATTCGCCGGATGCATGATGATGGCGTCCGACTGTTTGTCGAATCCGGACCGCGGGGGAATCTCAGCGCCTTCGTGGAAGACAGTCTCCGTGGCCGGAAGTTTGCCGCGTTGCCAGCAAACCTGCCGCGGCGAAGTGGCCCAAGCCAGTTGAATCATCTGGCCGCGCAATTGTTTACACACGGAGTTCCGCTCGACTTGAAGCCGTTGTTCATCAATCGGGCCGTGTCGCGGATCGACTGGGAACGATCAGACAGCACAGTCTCGGGCAAGCCATACGCCTCAAGAAATACAAAGCATACTGATTCACACACGATTCCTCAGAGCTTCGATGATCCGCCGTCGAGGATTCAGACACAAGAAGCAACCGACATCCTCCCCGAGTACTCCCGAGATTCCAGGGAAACATTCCGCGTCAGCGAGTTCGCCCGGGCTGATCCCGTCCTGGCTAATCATTTCCAGTTGATGGAACAGTTTCTTGCGATTCAGCAGGAGGTGATGACCGCCTTTCTGACGGGGCAAACTCCGAAGTCAGATTCCAGCGCAGAACGGCCGGGCTTGATCTGGGAGTTGCCAGCATTATCTTGCGAGCTGGTCGGAGACGGCGTCCATGCTGCACCCAGCCTTCCTCCAGCTTCCGGCGAAGTATCCGCACTGGTGTCAGAGGCCATCTGCCCGTACGCCCTGATCCAGGAAATCGTTCAGTGGCAGCCAGGACATTCGATTGTGGCCCGCCGTGCATTGGACATCCGCGAGGATTTGTACGTCGATCATCACACTCTTGGTGGCCGGGGGGTCAGCCAGGTCGATCCGAGTCAGAACGGCTTGCCGGTCTTGCCGATGACGTTCAGCCTGGAGGCGATGGCCGAGGCGGCGGCGGTGCTCGTTCCTGGCAAAGTGGTGATCGCTCTTCGCGAAGTCCGGCTGTATCGCTGGGTGCCGTTCGACCCGCAGCCGACCACCCTGGAAGTCCGGGCGACAATCCAGCGCGTCGATCCCGAGACCGGCCAGGTCGAGGTCGTGGCCAACGTCCGCGACCTCGGCAATTCCTTCCTGCCCGATGGCGCGATAAAACCTTCCTCCGAAGCGGTAGTGATTCTCGCAGACCGGTACCCGGAGCCGCCAGCCCCACAGCCGTTCATGCTGTCCAACGAGCAGCCGTGTCGAAGCACGATCGAAGATCTGCGGCGAAATATGTTCCACGGCCCGGTGTTCTGGATGATCCGCAGCCTGGATCGCTGGGGAACCGAGGGCATCGAGGGGACACTGGAAGTGCAGAGCCGCGACACCTGGCTGGCGTCAAATCCCGACCCGCGAACCCTGCTCGACCCGGTGCTGACCGACGCGGCCATGCACATTCTCGGTGCCTGGCACCTGGAACAGCCCGACTGGTCGGGCCGCATCCTGCTGCCTTTCGAAGTGCAATCGGCCGAGTATTTCGGGCCACCCCCCGAACCCGGAACGATCATGCGGGTCCGGGGCCACAACGAGCAGGAAACCGCACGCTTCGCCCGCCACGGACTGGAACTGTTCCACCCCGACGGTCGGCTCTGGCTCCGCTTGACCGGTGCGGGTTACTGGCGGTTTTATCTCCCCTTCGGCGATGTCAATTTCTTCGGACCGAAGAACCAATATTTTTTGACGAGCCACAATCCCGAAGCAATCCCGGAAGAATGGCGAAGCCTGGCCTGTTGCCGGATCCTGGAAATCCCGAACGATCTGAAACAGCCGGTGCTCCGAGCATCCGGGGTACGAGTGACGATGACTCCACGCGAACAACAGCAATGGCTGGAAGCACCGCGGACCGAGGTGGAGAAAGATCGCTGGTTTTTTCCGCGGCTGGTCGGGAAAGATGCCATCCGCGCGTTCTGGCAAAAATGCCGCGGGCAAGCCATGTTCCCCGCCGACCTTGAATGCGAACTTTTCGAGGATGGCCAGTTCCGTTGTTGGCCTCGAGGTGATACCGAGCCCACCGTGCCGTTTCCCTGTGTAAGCGTGGCTATGCGGGACAATACCGTTCTCGCCGTGGCGGCCGACTCGGTGCGATTCCACGCCGTGGGCGTCGGCCTGGAACGGCTGTCTCGCAAGTCCAACGCGACTGCGAATTCAGCCGGCTCGATGCTCGAAGCCCGGTTCGCCGAGGCTTTTCCCCACCCCGCCGAGGGGCGGTTGCGACTGACAGCTGCCCGACACGCGATCGCCTCGGCATATTCGATCCCTCCGGAATCGGTCGAACTTACCGCAGCCGATCCTCAGACCGGCTGGCTGAAATTCCGAGGGTGTCACGAAAACTCGGCGAAAGCCTGGGCAACCATCCGTGTCTTCACCTTCAGGCAACACGATCGAATTACCGCTGTTACCCTCCGAGAGAGAGCATAGCCGTGAACCCACCCCTGGACCGGGCAATTTTGGCGGAACTCACCACCGTCATGCAGCAAACCTTCCCGGAACGTGATCCGCCAGAAGACATCGGCCCGGACACTCGGATACTCGCCGACCTGGGCCTGGTTTCGATCGACGTGATCGTTCTGGCAGAGAAACTGGAAGAGCATTTTGGCCAGAAACTCGGATTTCCCCAGTTTCTGGCCAGCTTACGGGCCCGCAATGCCGACGATATTACGCTCGGGGAGCTTGTGGCCTTCCTCCAGGAGCAAACCCGTCGTTAAAGCCCCCGACTCGGTGAGATCAAGTCAGTTCTGCCCTGAAAGGGTGACAAATTCGCCCCCGGTGAACGACGAGGGTTCGCCATGGTTCCCTGCAGTTTTTTCCGCAGCGACGGCAAGCCCGCCGCCTCCCGCCGTCCGTACCACCACTATCATAACTGAAGAAACAACCCTGACGTTCCGAGGCCACAGTCATGAACTGGCACGATTCTCGCTTGATCGGCGAACTCTTGTTCGAACGCTACGACACCCTGAACCCGCTGACGGTCCGCTTCACGGACCTTCACAAGTGGGTGCTCGATCTCGAAGGGTTTGAGGGGAAGCCTGAAGAGTCGAACGAAAAACTGCTCGAAGCCATTCAAATGGCCTGGTATGAAGAATGGAAAGACAATTACGGCACATAACCGTCGCGTTGGAGTCGCCTTCTCCGACCCTCCGGGCACCGCAAGCCGCTTCAACCAGATCACTGTTTTGCGGCGGCTTGCGTAAGCTACCGCCCCATCCGTTCGATCGGTGGCTGAATGGCCTGTCACGGAAATTCTCGGAAGCTTATCCCTCCTGTCAACATGCCGGTCGTACGATCAACCATTCCGCTTGCAGGTGGCGGTCTCTGGCGACAGCCCGGCGGTCGCCATCAATGATTTTTGAAGTCCATCCGAGGAACCGGGTTAAAAAGCGGATGGCTTTCATCAATGCTTCATAAAAACTTCACAATCCGCATCTACAACAATTTCAGTACTCAGAATTCACCGAGGAGAAGTCGCCGATGTCTCGGCTCTATTCCGATATCTTTGTCAATCGAAATAGTAATCCGAGTACCGGCTTGGCGACGTTTGATCCGGAACGCAGTACCACCAAATTCTTAATTCAGGATGTCAATTTCTGGTATCCCGGGAAACAAGCCCTGTTCGAGATCAATTTGAAAATACCCGAGCGGTCGGTAGTCGCTTTCATTGGCCCGAGTGGCTGCGGCAAATCGACCCTGCTGCGTTTGTTGAATCGAATGAACGATTTGATTGACGGCACCCATCATACCGGGGAAATCTTGCTGGACGGTCAAGACATTTATTCCAGTGAGATGAACATCGTTGATCTTCGCCGCCGGGTCGGGATGGTGTTCCAAAAAAGCAATCCGTTCCCGAAATCAATTTACGAAAACGTAGTGTTTGGCCCGCGAATCGCCGGTCAACGGGATCGTCAGCGACTGGATTATCTGGTCGAACGCTGCCTGAAACAGGCGGCGTTGTGGAACGAAGTTAAGGATCGACTGCATACGTCAGCCCTGGCATTGTCGGGCGGACAGCAACAACGACTTTGCATCGCGCGTGCCCTGGCTACCGACCCGGAAGTTTTGCTGATGGACGAACCGGCCTCGGCGCTCGATCCGAAATCGACGAATGCCATCGAAGATCTTATATTCGATCTGAAGCGGGATTATACCATCGTTATCGTGACACACAATATGCAACAAGCTGCCCGTGTCTCGGATGTCACAGCGTTCTTTTATGAAGGTAAATTGGTGGAATCAGGTCCAACGGATCAGATATTTACTCGACCCTCTCAGCGGCAAACCGAGGATTACATCACCGGCCGCTTCGGCTGATTTTGCTCAAGACTCGGGCGTGGACCGGAAGCGATCCGCGGTAATATCCCTTGCTCCACACAGGAATTCAGGCACCAGTCATGGCCAAGCATCTCACCCGCGACCTGGAAGCATTACAACGAGAACTGCTGAGCATGGCTTCGCTGGTTGAAGAAGCAATTTATCAGGCGACACAAGCACTGCTGACACGCGATCCCAAACTCGCCCGGGAAGTCATTGCCGGGGATGCGGCGATTGATGCCAAAGAAAATGAAGTGGAAGAAGATTGTTTAAAAATCCTGGCCTTACACCAGCCCGCGGCCAGCGATCTCCGCCGGGTCGCTGCGGTCTTCAGTATCACCACCGATCTGGAACGGATGGGGGATCTCGCGGTGGCAATTGCCGAACGCGCGCTCGCGTTAACAGGGTCGGAGTCCACCTCGCCTAGAGGGGCCGAACTGATAGCCTACCCGGAAAAACTCAAACGAATGACCGACCTCGTCGCCGGGCTTGTTCGCCAAGCACTCGATGCCTTCGTCAACCTCGACAGCCGGCAGGCCATGCGGGTGATCCGCCTCGATAACGAGGTCGATCGCTTTCATGCGGAAATTATTGCCGACTTAATTGCCAAGATGAAAGCCGATCCGGCCGCCGTGGAACCCGGTTTGTCGCTGTTCAGCGCCACCCGCCACCTGGAACGGATCGGTGATCACGCGACCAACATTGCCGAGGATGTCGTTTATCTGGTCGATGGTGAAATTGTTCGCCACCGACCGGAGGCGGCCGCACTCGACAATGCCTCGTGAGGTCCTTGGCCCGGCAACCTTGCCGTTGTTTTCCAATGAATCCGTAGAACTTGATGCCCGGGAGAATGGAATGAGTCAGACCCGGATTTTGATCATCGAAGATGAACGCGGTCTCGTTCAATCGTTGACCTGGTATTTCAACCGAGAAGGGTACGAAACCATCGCCGCCCATGATGGCCAAGAAGGGCTCCGGAAAGCGCAAACCCTCTTGCCGGACCTGATCCTGCTCGACATCATGTTGCCCTCGCTGGACGGGCTGGCGAT
>Ga0308414_1000543_pt1 | contig 23945 bp, 24 predicted proteins | sample HotsprSampleOS50_FD_205667 | JGI IMG/M metagenome (GOLD analysis project Ga0308414, IMG submission 205667) | Hot spring phototrophic mat microbial communities from Octopus Spring, Yellowstone National Park, Wyoming, United States - 20090730_OS50 ...
ATTACTTCCGCGAGGTGCGCGGCTTCGCCTACGACGAAGTGAACGCGGCGCTGGCGGGAGACTGGAAGACGCTGCCGGACCTGGAGGCTCGGCTGTATGCGCTGAAGCTGGTGCGGCACACGGAGAACTTCGAGCCGCTGGCGGCGAGCTTCAAGCGGATTCGCAACATCCTGCGCCAGGCCGCCTGGCAGGGGGGCGAGGTTCGCCCCGGGTTGCTGGAGGCGCCGGAGGAGAAGGCGCTGCAGGAAGAGGCGCAGCGGGTGCTGGGCGAAGTGGCGCGGCTGCGGGGCTCCGAGGACTACATCGGAGCCCTGCAGGCGGTGGCGGCGCTGCGGCCGGCGGTGGACGCGTTTTTCGACAAAGTGCTGGTGAATGCGCCCGATGAAGGGGTGCGCGCCAACCGGCTGGCTCTGCTTGGCCGGCTGATGACCGAGGTTTCTTCGATCGCCGATTTTTCGGAGATCGTGACGACGACAACGACCGAATGAAGTTCAGGAACTCATCCAATTGCTGATCCACCAGGAGAATCAAGGGCTATGACAAAATACGTGTATTTCTTCGGCGGCGACCTGACCGAGGGCAATGGCAAGATGCGCGACGAGCTCGGCGGCAAGGGCGCAGGCCTGGCCGAGATGTGCCGCGCGGGCGTGCCCGTGCCGGGCGGGTTCACGATCACCACCGAGGTGTGCAACATCTTCTTCGACAACGACAAGCAGGTGCCGAAGGAGGTGGACGAGCAGATCTGGCAGGCGCTGGAGAAGCTCGAGAACTACATGGGCAAGAAGCTGGGCGATCCGGCGGACCCGCTGCTGGTGAGCGTTCGGTCGGGCGCGAAGTTTTCCATGCCCGGCATGATGAACACGATCCTGAACCTCGGCCTGAACGACCAGAGCGTGGAAGGGCTGGCGGCGAAAACAGGCAATCCGCGTTTCGCCTACGACTGCTACCGCCGCTTCATCCAGATGTTCGGCGAAGTGGCGTTCGGCATTGACATGGAACATTTCGACCACGTCTGGGACGAGGCGAAAAAGAAAAAGCGCGTGAAGCTGGATACGGAGCTTGACGCCGGCGATCTGAAGAAAATCGTCGCGGAATTCAAGAAGATTTTCAAGAAATATGCGAAGCGCGATTTTCCGCAGGATCCGAAAGAGCAGCTCATGCTGGCGCGCAACGCGGTGTTCATGAGCTGGTGGTCGCCGAAGGCGTCCTACTACCGGAAGATGGAGAAGATCAGCGACCGGCTGGGGACGGCGTGCAACATCCAGGCGATGGTGTTCGGCAACATGGGCGACACCTCGTGCACGGGCGTGGGCTTCACGCGCGACCCGGGCAGCGGCGAGAAGGTGTTCTACGGCGAGTTTCTGGTGAACGCGCAGGGCGAGGACGTGGTGGCCGGCATCCGCACGCCGCAGCCGATCAGCGAGCTGAAAGCGTGGAATCCTGCCGTGTACAACCAGCTGCTCGAGATCACGAGCATGCTGGAGAAGCATTACAAGGACATGCAGGATTTCGAGTTCACCGTCGAGGAAGGCAAGCTGTGGATGCTGCAGACGCGGAACGGCAAGCGCACCGGGCCGGCGGCGGTGCGGATTGCGGTGGAGATGGTGGAAGAGGGGCTGATCGATGAAAAGACGGCGGTGATGCGCGTGGCGCCCGCGCAACTGGATCAGCTTCTGCATCCGGTGTTCGACCAGGCTTCGCTGAAAAAGCTGACAAAGCTGGCGCAGGGCATCGACGCCTCGCCGGGCGCCGCCGTGGGGCGGCTGGCCTTTACGTCCGACGATGCGGTGACGATGTCGCAGAAGGGCCCGGTGATCCTGATCCGCAAGGAGACGACGCCGGACGATATCCACGGCATGGACGCGGCCAGGGGCATTCTGACGGCCGTGGGCGGCAAGAGCTCGCACGCCGCGGTGGTGGCGCGCGGCATGGGCGTGCCGTGCGTGGTCGGTTGCGGCGCCATTCACATCAACGAGCGCGCCAAGAGCGCGGTGGTGGATGTGAGCGGCAAGAAGATCACGATCCAGGAGGGCGACTGGGTGTCGATCGACGGCACGACGGGCGCGGTGTACCTGGGACAGGCGACGACAAAGGAGCCGGATCCGCACTCGCCGGTGTTCGCCAAGTTCATGACGATGGCGGACAAGTTCCGCGGCAATTTCGGCGTGCGCGCCAACGCCGACATCCCGCGCGACGCCAAGGCGGCGCGGGAGTTCGGCGCCGAGGGCATCGGGCTGTGCCGCACCGAGCACATGTTCTTCGCCGAGGACCGGCTGCCGCACGTGCAGGCGATGATCCTGGCCGATAACGAGAAGGACCGCCGCAAGGCGCTGGCCAAGCTGCTGCCGATGCAGCGGAAGGATTTCGCCGGGCTGTTCGAGGTGATGGACGGCTATCCGGTGGTGATCCGCACGCTGGATCCGCCGCTGCACGAGTTCGTGCCGAAGCGGGAGGAGCTGATGGTGGACATCGCCAGGCTGCCGAACGCCGACGCGAAGACAAAGCGCGAGATGCTGGCCCGGTACAAGAATTTCGTGCAGGATGTGAAGAGCCTGAAGACGGAGCTGCCCAAGCTGCTGCACCGGGTGGAGCAGTTGCACGAGTTCAACCCGATGCTCGGCCACCGCGGCTGTCGCCTTGGCATCACGTATCCCGAGATCACCGAGATGCAGGCGCGGGCGATCTTCGAGGCCGTGGTGCAGGTGGCGAAGAAGGGCAAGAAGGTGATCCCCGAGGTCATGATCCCGCTGATCGGCAGCGTGGAAGAGCTGCAGCACCAGAAGGAGATCGTGAAGCGCGTAGCCGAGGAGGTGCTCGAGAAGGCCGGCCTGAAGAACCAGAAGTACCTCATCGGCACGATGATCGAGATCCCGCGCGCCGCCCTGACCGCCGATAAGGTGGCTCAGGAGGCCGAGTTCTTCAGCTTCGGCACCAACGACCTGACGCAGACCGCGCTCGGCCTGTCCCGCGACGACTACACGAAGTTCTCGAAGGACTACGAAGAGAAGAAGATCTTCAAGGCCGACCCGTTCGCGGTGATCGACCGCGAGGGCGTGGGCCAGCTGATTCGGATGGCCGTCGAGCAGGGCCGCAAGACGCGGCCGGACCTCGAAGTGGGCATCTGCGGCGAGCACGGCGGCGAGCCGAGCTCGGTCGAATTCTGCTACAACATCGGCATGGATTACGTCTCCTGCTCGCCCTACCGCGTGCCGATTGCGCGGTTGGCGGCTGCGCAGGCGGCGATCGCGAAGGAAGCCGGCCTGGCTGGCGAAACCAGCCGCACGGCGTGACGGCGGCGGCAACGTCCTGAGCCAGGCGCACTGGCATTTCAGGGCCGCGGTTGCCCGAAGGGCGCCGCGGCCCTTTTCTGTGGGTTTTCGGGGTTCCGGCTCTCAGCAGGGTCTCCGGCGGGGCGGCCGGACTGCGGCTGCCTGCCGCTGTTGCACCCGCGAGGTCAACGCGCGGGGTCGCCGCGCTGAAGAGCGACAGGTTGAGCCGGGCAAAGGGCCGCTGGAATACGGCCGGCCAATGCGAGGCGGCATCTGCGTCCCGCGCCGCCTGCTTGAGAATCAGGGCCGCTGTCCGGCCTCCGGGGGCGCAGAGGCCAGCGGGCCGGGCGGGGGCGCGCCGGAGCTGGGCTCTGGCTCACCCCGGCAAGCCGGGCGGAGCGGGGTTCGAACCGCCGCCTGCCGACTTTGTGGGGCTGGAGGCATGAGCGAGCGAGTCCTCGACGAGACGGGCCAAGCCAAGCCCCCCCTGCGAGGCGAGCGCAGCCGCAAGGCACTGCTCGGCCATCTCCATCAGCGAGAAAGCGGCGCCGCCCGTGTCGGCGCCCAGCCAGCCGCCACCGCCGGCTTCGCGCATCGAACGAAGCATCTGACCGACAAGCAGGGCTTCGAACTCGGCGGCGGCGGCGCGGATGCCTGCCGGCGTTGACTTCAGTCCTGCGGCCTGCGCCGCCTCGGCCCAATCAAAGGGGAGGCTTGCAGGAGCGGAGCCATCAAGAGCGGTCACGGCTTCCTCCATTCCGCTGGCAGGCCGCCTGGCAGTCCGGTGCAAGTGCACGAAGGCGGCCGGGTTCAGATGACTTCAATTTCGGCATCGAGGGCTCCGGAAGCTTTCAGGTTTTGCAGGATGGCGATGATGTCGCGAGCGGTGGCGCCAATCGCGGCAAGCGCCCGGGCCAAATCATCCACGGTGGCCTCCGGCCGGAGCTGGATGTGCCTGGCCTGCTCCTCGCGGGCATTGATCTGCACGTCGGGCGCAACTGTGGTTTGGCCGGCCGAAAGCGGCGGCGGCTGGCTCACGTCGAAGGCGGTGCGGATTTCGATGCTCAGAGCGCCGTGCAAAATGGCGACGGGGCGGATGCGGATGTCGCGTCCTGCGGCGATCGTGCCGGTGCGCTCGTTGATGACGATTTTCTGCACGGCGTCGGTTTCCAGCGTCAACGACTCCACGGCAGCCATGAACTCAATGGGGCGTCCGGCGAACTCCGGCGGGATGGCCACCTCAACGAGAGCGGCATTCTCGCACCGGGCCGCGCCGGCGAAGCGCCGGTTGACAGCCTCCGCCAGCCGGGAGGCGGTGGTGAAATCGGCGTGGCGAAGCTGCAGGCGCAAACGGTCCGCCGGCACGGCGGACGGTGGGGCGCGCTCCACGATGGCTCCACCCGGCACGCGGCCGGCGGTGGGATGGTTGAGCGTGGTGGAATTCCCCGCGCCCCCGCGGGCGACGAATCCCGCCGTGAGCACCGGCCCCTGGGCGACGGCGAAGACCTCGCCATTGGCGGCCTTCAGAGGGGTCAGCAGCAACAGTCCCCCCTGCAAATTGGTGGCATCGCCCACGGCGGCGACGTGAACATCGAGTCGCGTGCCCGGCTGCGCGAAGGGCGGGAGATTCGCAGACACCAGCACGGCCGCCGTGTTGCGGACGAGCATCGCCTGAGGCGGCACCTGCACGCCCATTCGGTCGAGCACATTGGCCAGCGTCTGGGCGGAGAAGAACGTCTGCCGCTTGTCTCCCGTGCCGTTCAGCCCGACAACCAGGCCGTAGCCGATGAGTTGGTTGTCGCGCACGCCTTCGAGCGAGGCGATCTCCTTGATGCGCACCGCCGCGCCGGCAGGCGGCGCCTGGGCCAGCCACAGGGCTGCCGACGCTGCCAGGGCTGCGGCCCAGGGCGGCCGGAGCCGTGGCGCCGAGGCGAGCCGGGAATCAACGCGAAACGAGCGGGGATCCTGCGGCCGAGCCGCTCCGGATTGGAGTGATTTGCGATGCATCTGAGCGCCTCCCTAAGGTTCCTGATCGCGGTCAGAACGGCAACAACCCGGTGAGCAGCCGGTACAGGAAGTTCGGCCGGCGGATGGCGTCCTGCACGACGCCCTTGCCTTCTACCCTCACCTCCAGATCCGCGAGGCGGTCGCTGGAGACTCGATTGGAAGGATTCAGGTCGTTCCAGCGAACGAGGCCCCGCACAGTGACGCGCTGGCGTTCGGAGTTGATCCAGACTTCCTTGGTTCCCTCGACGACGAGGTTCCCGTTCGGGAGCACGTGCGTCACGCGGGCCGAGACAGTGGTTTCGAGGACAGACTCGCGGGAGGTCTCGCCTTGCCCGTCGAGCTGGCTCTTGCTGCCGAGATTCGCCATTTGACTGAGCGGACCTGCGGCCCGCACCGGGCCGGCAAGCGCGGCGATGCCGCCGCTGGCTTCCGACTTGCGGGTCGCTTTGGTCGAACCGCGGGACAGCGCGCTGGCGCGGTCGGCGACGACGATGGTGACGATGTCGTGCAGTTGCGCGGCCCGCTGGTCCCGCGCGAGATCCGCCAGCCGGCCGCTCCTGTCATACAAGGAGCCGGGCGAGACAGAGGGCGCCTTCCTGCCGTCCCGGTCCAGGTTCTCGATCAGCTCGTCGAGAGGCGAAGGTTTGTCGGCGCGCCCCCGGGGACGGTCACCGGCGTGTGCGCAAGCCGCCAGCAAAGCCGCTGCGATTATGAGAGGAGAAACGACTCCTCCACAGCGGACGCACGGGGGAAACGGCTCTCCGGAACTCAGGCGGCGCCGGGCCGTGCTCTCTGCGGGTGCGGGGAACGGAATCGAACACATCATCATCGAGGGCTCCTCAGTGCGACTGCCCGCCCGGGCGCTTCCAGCCGGGCGCGCAAGCGCTTCCCGTTGAGGGGGCTTTTCACGAGGATCACGTCGCCGAGCCTGCCGGCCGTCAACACCTGCGCCTCCAGTGCGATTCGAGCCGCCCCGCTCTCGCAGACGAGCGTCACGGTCTCGCCTGCACGGGCCGCCTGGGGCGGCACCAGGCTGCCGGGTTCCACCGTTTGACCGGCTTGCAACGGGCGGCGTACTTTGTAACCGGCCAGTGAGGAAGGCTCGGCCGGCGCAGGCGGCGGGGGCAGAACGACCTCGCGCCAATCCAGTGCGAAGTCATCAGGCGTGACAACGGCGCCCGCCTCCAGAGCACGGGTCGCCACGAGCACAGGGCGCCGCAGGCGGATGCGCGCTGTGGCGGCCAGAGGCATCGAACGCGCGCCGCTGTCGGAAATCCACTTGCCCCGCCAGTTGTACCGGCCGGGTTCTGCAGCGGCTCTCAGCCCGGCGAGGGCGAAATCGGGCCGCCCGGCAGGCAGGGGGGACTCCGGCCATTGCAGAAGCTCCAATTCGGCATCCTCAGGCAACACGGCACGCATGGCACGGCGAATCCATTCCGGATCAACCGGGCGCGACGACCTGGTTACGCAGATCGACGGAGGCAAATCCTGTGCGGCCGTGCCCTGCCCCAGCACGCGAACCAGCTCGCTCCTGGACAGCCTTCGCTCCAACCCCGGCAACGGTGCGAATCCGACCACCGTTTGCGGATCGAGGCTTTCGAACGCGCGCACAGATGGAGCCAGATCGGCAGCCAGAATGCGGTCCCCGGCGACCGTCACGCACGAGGATGGGAGCAGGAGCAGGAAAGCAGTCCACATCGGATTCGGCCTAGCGGGTCATGTTGTTGACCTGCTGATACATCTCGTCGGCTGCTCGCACTACCTTGCTGTTGGCTTCGTAGGCGCGCTGACTGACGATGAGGTTGACGAATTCCTCGACGACGCTCACATTGGATTGCTCGACGTAGCCCTGCAGCAGGGTGCCGAGCCCTTCCTGGCCGCCGGGATTGCCCACCGTGGGCTCGCCGCTGGCATCAGTGGGCAGATAGAGATTCCGGCCTATGCTGTTGAGGCCGGCAGGATTGGAGAAATTGGCCAACTGGATCTGCCCGGCGAGCTGCGCGGCAGCCTGGCCGGGCAGCGTATAGCTGACCGTGCCGTCCGCGCCGATCGTGATGCTCTGGGCCTCTGGCGGGATGGTAATCTGCGGCTCCAGGGGATCTCCGAGAGCGGTGACCAGGTTGCCGTCGCGGTCGAGGTGGAACTGGCCGGCGCGGGTATAGGCGATCTCCCCTGTCGGCCGGCGCACCTGGAAGAAGCCGCGGCCCTCAATGACGAGATCCAGCGGATTGCCCGTGGCGGAAAAGCTGCCTTGAGCGAACGAAATGCTGTTGGAGACGACGCGGGTGCCCAGGCCAAGCTGCAGGCCGCTGGGAACCACGGTCTGCGCTCCGGCTGCGGCGCCGGGCTGGAGCACCGTCTGGTAGAGCAGATCCTGAAACTGGGCGCGCCGGGCCTTGAACCCCACCGTGCCTGCGTTGGCGAGATTGTGAGCGATGTTGTCGACGTTGGTCTGCTGTGCGTCCATGCCGCTGGCGGCGCTGTACAAGGCTCGGATCATGGTGTTCAGCTCCTTTTGTTCCGAATCTTCGCTTGGTTCATGGATTGACCCGGGCGACATCTTCCACTGCCCTGCGGCTCATTTCGCCGCCGAGCTGGATGGCCTTCTGCAAGGCTTCGAATTGCCGCAGAACCTGAATCATGCGGACTCCGGCCCCGGCAGGCGAGACATTCGACGCCTCGACCTTGCCCTGATGGATTTCGGCGCGGGCCGACTTCAAGCCCGGCAGGGCGGTCTTGTCAAGGAGAAAGTACAAACCCTCGCGCCGGGATGCCGCATCCAGATCCGCCTCGACGATGCGGAGCCGCCCCAGCATCGCGCCGTCCTGCCAGACTTGGCCCTCTTTGTCCACCTGAACCGGGAGCGCCGGGTTGGCGCGGATCCGGCGAGGCTCGGCCGTGACGTACTCATGGCCGTCCGGCGTGAGGAGCCGGCCGTCTGGAGAGACGCGGATCCTGCCGGCCCTGGTCAGCAGGGGGCCTTCCGGCGACTCCAGCAAGAAATATCCGTTGCCGGAAATGGCCAAATCGGCTGGATTGCGACTCTCGAGCAGCGCACCCGGACGCGGGTCCGTCTTGTGGCGCTCGAGCACCGGCGCAGAGACCTGTTCACGGCCGAAGCCCAGCATGGAGGCCTCCCGGCTCTCCTCGCCCAGATATAGGGAGTACACTTCCCAATCGGCCTTGAACCCGGGAGTGGCGGCATTGGCCAGGTTGTTGGCCACGAGATCCAACGCCTCCAGGCGGGTCCTCATGCCAGCCGCTGCTGTTGCGGTGAGCGCATCCATAGCCGGAATTGCGCAGGCAATCGTGGGGCCAATTCAGAAGTCGCTGCATGGCCGGCTTTCGCGAGGCTCAAGCACCGAAATGGAACAGATCGGCGTCGCGGAAGTGTTCCATTGCTGAACACGGATCCGGACCTGCAGCGGCTGGATGCCTGAATCGGGTTGCCGAGGAAGGACTTCGGGGAATGGCATGAGGTCTGCAAGGTGGGATCGCGTGACGGCGAATCTCATGGCGGGGCTGCCAATGCAGGCGGAAGGATTGCTGGATTCGAGCTCGCTGCAACCCGCTGCAGGAGTCGGCGGCACTGGCAGCGCAATGGAGGCAGTGTCCTGGGAATGGGTGTGGGGCGGTGCGGAGGGGGCGGGAGCCTGTGGCGAGGGCGCGGCAACGCAGCACGCAATCCAACCCGATGCGGCCACAACCGAGGAGGAGGAAAGCCGGTTGAAGGCTGCGCTGGCTGTGCTGTTTGCGGCAGTCCCGGGTCAGGCGGAACCCTCTTTTCCGCTCCGGCCGCCCGAGCCAAGCCTGGATGGCCTTGCAGGCCCCACTCCCGCAGCCGGGACGGTCGAACAAAGGGAAGAACCCGCAGGCGGGAGCATTGTTGTTTCAGCACTCGAGGACGGGCAGCATGATGCCTCGCCGGACTCGACGGCATTCCATGCAGAGCCGATGCTCCCGGCGCCCGAGAGGGCTGAGAGCAAAGTCCCTCTTGACGGGCAGCCGGAGGCGCGCTCCGACTGGCAGCCAACAGCGGTGACAGCGCCCGAGAAGGCCCCGCTCATGCCACTGGCACCCGAAAAACGGGGCGAGGCCTGGCCGGGCAGGACCGTGGCTGATGTGATGCTGCGGCCGTCCGGCAAGGCCGATTCAAAGGAGCAGGCGAGTCCGCAGGGGGATGGCGATGAGAGTCCCCGGTCACGCGTGAATGTCGGCTCGAAGCGGACGGGCGCGGGACAGCCGCCGTCGGAGCCGCCAAGGATCCTGGCGCCCGGCACGGCAGGGGAGCGGATCGAGAGCGCAGGGCAGATCAAGCCGGGCGCCAGAATCCGGAATGGAGACGCTGGCCCGGGCGCCGGTAGCGGCGGCCCGGAGGCCATGAACCTGGCCCCGGAGCAGGCGACTGACGAGCGGTCCGAGAGGCTCCCTGACAGCGATACCGGCAGAGAAGCCGCCGGGAGGTCTGATCCTGGGCCGGTGCAGGAGGGACCGGGCGCTCATTTCCGGCAACAGCCGGAAGATGCGGCACAGGAGACGGGTCCGAGGACGGACTTTGATTTCCCTTCTGCGCCCGTGGCCAATCCGCCCAGGCGCATGGATCGAAGCAGCGAACAGGGAACCGGATCCGCGTCGGGCGCCGAGACGCGGCGGCCCGCCGGACACGCGATCGAGCCCCGGCCCGCTGCAGTTCGCCCCGATGGCCAGATCGACCTGCAGATCGACGGCCAGGCGGGAGAACGGGTTCGGATCCGGTTCGCCGAAGCGCCGGGAGGCATCCGGCTGCGGATTGCCAGCAACGACGCGCGGCTTGCCGAGTCGCTCCGTTCCGGCTGGGCCTCTCTGGAGGCAGCCCTGCGGCGGGCAGGTTGGGAGCAGCATGATGCAGTCTCCTCAGCAGCAGAGGAGGCGGTCTCTGCCACGGCATCGGCTCGCCCGGATCACAACGGCGTGGGTTTCCGGGCAGGAGCGAGGCTCGGCGATGAGGGGCACGCATCCGTGCCGCCGTCCCCGTCACAAGACGCATCGCGGGACAGGCCCGGGGAGGGACGCTCCGGGCAGGGACATTCAGACGCAGAAAACGAATCGCGCGAAGAGTGGCTGGAGCTGAGCGCGCTCCGCCGGCTGGCGAGAAGGAGGCAGGAATGAGTTCCATACAAGCATCACCCGCTTCGATGGCCGCAGCATGGGAGTCCACCGCCCCGGCGGCCGGGGCGCAGGAAGCGAGGAACACGCCGGACCGCATGGCGAGCAAAGAGGTGTTCCTCCAGCTGCTGGTGGCCCAGATCCGGAACCAGAACCCGCTCAACCCCGCCAACGGCACGGAATTCGTGGCGCAACTGGCCCAGTTCAGCCAACTGGAAGCAACGCTTGAAATGCGCAGGGACATCGGGCAGATCCGCGAAGCGCTCGAGGGAGCGGGGCGGGAGCAAACGGGCCAACCCTGAGGCAAGCAAAGAAACGATACGGGACACAGGAGAAAGCTATGTTTACTTCTTTTTCGACGGCGCTGAGCGCGTTGGGGGCGCACACCACGGCGGTGGACGTGGTGGGCAACAATCTCGCCAACCTGAACACGCCCGGATACAAATCGAGCGTGGTGGTCTTCAGCGACCTGGTGACCCAGTCGCTGGGAGCGGGGCTTGGGGAAACGCAAGTCGGTTTCGGCGTGGCGCGTCCCGTCACGATCCGGCAGTTTTCCCAAGGGGCGATCCAGGCCAGCTCCGGACCGCTGGACGTGGCCATCCAGGGCGACGGCTTCCTGGTGGTGAAGGATCCGGTCACCAACGCAGTGCTCTACACGAGGGGCGGCAACCTGCAGGTGAACAGAATGGGCCAGCTCGTCACGGCCACCGGATTCCGGCTGCAAGGATGGAATGAGACCAACGGCGTGCTTGACACTACCCAGCCCGTCACCGACGTGATTGTGCCGGTGGGATCGTTGCGCGCGCCCGCGCCGACAAGAAATGTCTCATTCGATCTGAACCTGGACGCTTCGGCGACGGCCGGCCCGCCGCCGACAACCTTCTCGACCTCGATAGAAGTATTCGATTCCCTGGGCGGGGCGCACACGATTTCGGTGCGTTTCGAAAAGACGGCCATGGCAGGAGAGTGGACCTACTCGTTGATCTTCCCCGACAGCGACCTGCAATCGCCTCCGTTTACGCCGGTGACCGGCACGATCCAGTTCGACTCGCAAGGCCGACTCACTTCGCCCCCGGCGACTGACCCCATGCCCGAGATGACAGTGACAGGACTGGCCAACGGTGCAGATGACATGCAGATCACATGGCAGCTGTACAACGGATCGGCGGCCCGGCTCACCCAGTATTCCCAGCCCTCGGCCGTGGCGGCCAACGCCCAGGACGGCCACCCCGCAGCGCAACTGATCCGTGTTGGGATCGGGGACGGAGGCCGGGTGCTGGCGCAATACTCCAATGGGGAGCAGGTGGCCGTGGGGCAATTGGCCATGGCGAGCGTGCGCAATCCCGAGTCGATGATCGCGGTAGGAAACAGCAACTTCCAGCTCAGCGCCCGGTCCGCTCTGCCCGCCATCGGGTTGCCGGGAACCGGCGGCCGCGGCCAGATCATCGGCGGGGCCGTGGAGTTTTCGACTGTTGACATTGCAAGGGAGTTCACCAATCTGATCGTGCTCCAGCGAGGCTATCAGGCCAACGCGCGCGTCGTCACGGCGGTGGACGAGATCAGCCAGGAAACGATCAATCTCAAGCGCTGAGCGCGTCATGGACGGGGTCACGGTGAAAGTCGCAGAAGCCATCGCTCCGCTTGCCGACGTCCGGGTGGATCTCGAGGTGCGGCTCGACGAGCGGATCATGAGCCTGCGGGAGATACTCCAGCTGGACTGCGGCCATGTCATCCGCCTGAACCGGTCTGCGGGGGAGAACATCGACATCCTGGCTGGCGGCGCATTGCTCGGATCAGGCGAGGTCGTCGTGATCGAAGACATGATCGGAGTCCGGATTACGGATTTCCGCGAGGAGCATTGAGATGGAAACAGCAGCGGCAGTGATAACAGTCCTGGTGGTGGCGGCAGCAGCGCTCTGGCTGGCGGCCCGCCGTCCGGGCGGCTTGGCCTTGGGCCGCAGCCGCGCGGCGGGGCCGGCGGAACTGGTGCAGAGATTGCCGCTGACGGCGCAACATAACCTGCATCTGGTTCGGTTTGCGGGCGAGACGCTCTGGGTGGTCACCTATCCGAACGGCGCTGTGGTCAGCGCGGGGAAAGCTTTCCCGGAGTGGCTGGCGGAGGCGGCCATGGCCGGCCAGGAGTCTCGCCGATGAGAAGCCGGACCGCCGCCTGGATTCTGGCTTTTGCCGCCGCCGCGGCGCATGCCGCTCCCGCGGGCGCGGCCGGCGCCAAGACGGCCGTGACAGCGCAGGCGATGAGCGCCCCGCTGCAAATCGTTGTGTTGCTGACAGGGCTCACGCTCCTGCCGGCGGTGCTGGTTTCCCTGACGCCTTTTCTGCGCATCAGCCTGGTGCTTCACTTTCTTCGGCAGGCGCTGGGCACGCAAACGGCGCCATCCAACCAGATCCTGACCGGCCTGGCCCTGTTCCTGTCTCTGCTGTTCGTGCAGCCGGTGGCGCAGAGCGCGTACGAGCAGGGATGGAAACCCTTCGAGGCAGGCCAGCTGGACGGGCGGCAGGCCTGGGAACAGGGAACGCGGCCGGTGAAGGAATTCCTGCTGAAGTTTACCCGTGAAAAAGACCTCGCATTGATGGTCGAGCTCACGCGGACGCCGGCGCCGTCCAGTCCGAGGGATTTGGGTTTGGGCGTGGTGGCGCCGGCCTACATCCTGTCGGAACTCAGGCGGGGTTTTCAAATCGGGGCCGTGCTGTTTCTGCCGTTTCTGGTGATCGACCTGGCAGTGGCGTCGCTGACCTTGTCCATCGGGATGGTGCAACTGCCTCCGGTGATGATTTCCGCGCCGCTGAAAATCCTTCTGTTTGTTCTCGTCGACGGCTGGAACCTGCTGATCGGTTCCCTGATGAGGAGTTTCTGATGGAGTGCTTGCATCGGCTTTCGGCCGGAACGCGAAAGTGCACATCCCGGCGATGGCAGGCGGACGGTCCTGCCTGCTTCGCGCCGCTGCGGGAGGAGGAGCAGGGGAAGCCAGAAACGGCGCGCGGCCGACAGGCGGCGCTGGCCCGGGAATGGTTCGGGCTCGCCTTCCCGGCGCCTTCCGGCAAGGCTCTTGCTGGCGCCGGTGGCCGTCCGGAAAGGAAGGAACAAAAACCCGCCACAGGCCGGGGCGTGGAGATGCAGGTTCGCGTTGCGAGGAAAAACCCGTGAACGCCGCCGAGGTCGCTGATCTGTTGCGCCAAACGCTGATGGCAGCATTCTGGCTTTCGCTGCCTTTGTTGACGATCGGGTTCCTCGCAGGAATTCTCATCAGCCTGATCCAGATCGTCACGAGCTTCCAGGACCCCGCCTTCGGCGGCGCCTTGCGGCTGGCCGCATTCCTCGCGGGGCTGCTGCTTGCGCTGCCGTGGATGATTACGCGGATCGTGGATTTCACCATTCTCATGCTCCGGGATCTGAGCCGCTATGTGGAATGAGCCCCTGTGGACGGAGATTCCGCTGTCCGGGTTTTTGCTGACACTGGCCCGCGTTGGCGGGCTGTTCGTGGCCGTGCCGCTGCCCGGCGCCTGGGCCATGGCAGGGCCGGCGCGCGTGCTCTTCGCGCTCGCGCTGACACTGAGTCTGGCGCCTCTGTGGCCCCGCGCTATTCCACGCGGCGCGGGGGAGCTGGCGTTGTGGATCGGCCTGGAAGCGGGGTTCGGGCTGGGCGTGGGCCTGATTCTCGGATTCGTGGCCGAGGCTTTGCTGCTCGGAGCGCAGTCAATGGCACTGCAGGCAGGCTTTTCCTACGCCTCGATGATCGATCCGAACAGCCAGGCCAACAGCAGCGTCCTGCAACTACTGGCGCAACTGACGGCGAACCTCTTGTTCTTCGCCGCAGGCCTGGACCACGCGGCGGTACGGGCCTTGGCCCGGAGCCTTGAGGCGTTTCCGCCGGGCGCGCGGGGGGAGAGCCGCGCGTGGGTGGAAGCGGTTTCCGCAGGGGGCGCGGCAATGATGGATCTCGGGTTGCGGCTGGCTTTGCCCGTGGCGGGCCTGCTGCTGCTGGCGGACGTGACGCTGGCGCTGGCTTCGAAGCTCCAGGCGCAGCTTCAGTTGCTCTCGATGGCGTTCCCGCTGAAAATGCTGATCGCGCTGGCCGCGCTGGCGGCCCTGGCGCCGCTGTTCGTCTTTATCCACCGCGCCGCCGCGCGCGCGGCTCTGGAGAGCCTTCGGGCGCTTGGTCTGGGGTGAAGCATGGCGGACAAGGGACAGCGCACCGAGCCACCCACGCCGCAGAGGATCCGCAAGGCGCGGCAAGACGGGCGGTTTCCCGCGAGTCGCGAGCTGGCGTTCGCCGTCCAGTTCCTGGCCTGGACCGCGCTGCTGAATGCTGCGGCGCTGTGGTTGCCCTCCCTGCTCAAGACATTCCGTGCGCTTCTGCTGGCGGCGTTCCGGCAAAGCGACGAAATGAACGCGTCGAGCCTTCTCTACCAGGGGCCGCTGGCTGCCGAAGCAGGCGTGATGGCGGCGGCCGGAGCGGCCATCGCCGGGCTGGGCTTGCTGACGCATCTTTGCGTCACCGGCTTCGGATTCGCGCCCGCCAAGGCGGCGCCAGATCTAAACCGGCTGAATCCGGTGCGCACGGTGAGCGAGTTGCCGCGCAAGAACCTGGACAGCCTGGTATTGGCAGCGGTCACGCTGCCGTTGCTGCTGGCCGCGCTGTGGTGGGTGGCGGCCAGCCGCTGGGCGGAATTCGCGCGGCTGCCCTTGATCCCGCTGGAAACAGGGGCGGCCGCCGTCGGGCGGGCAGCGGGAGCGCTTCTGTGGAAGGCTGCCCTGCTGTTGGTGGCGTGGGGCGCCATCGATCTTCTCCGGCAGCGCCGCCGGTACCTGAAGGATCTCCGCATGACGCGGCAAGAGGTGCGGGAAGAACACCGGCAAAACGAGGGCAGCCCGGAAGTGAAGGTGCGGATCCGGAGGCTGCGGAGAGAGTTGCTGCGGCGCCGGATGATGTCGGAAGTCCCCAAGGCGACGGCGGTGATCGTCAACCCGACGCATTACGCGGTGGCTTTGCGCTATGAGCAGGCCGCGATGGCGGCGCCTGCGGTGGTAGCCAAGGGGAAGAACTACCTGGCGCTGCGCATCCGCGACAAAGCCATCGAGCACCGCGTTCCTGTGGTCGAGAATCCGCCGCTGGCGCGCGCGCTGTACCAGCAGGTCGAAGTCGGACAGGAGATCCCCGTGAGTCTGTATCGCGCCGTCGCCGAAGTGCTCGCCTACGTCTACCGCGTGATGCGGGGCGGGCCGGGGGCCTGAATTGAGGAGGTGCTGCTTGGAGTCCCGGAAATCGCCGAGGCAACGCCGGCCCCCGGATGGGGGCCGAAGCCCGCGTCGCCGCCGTCATGATCCCTGGGCGGGCTGCCCGGCGCCGGCTGTTCGCGGGCCGGCCCGGACCCCGGGAGCGGGCGCAGGGACCGGGCCTCGCGGCAGGGGAAACATCCCGGCGGGCCATCGCCGAAGCTGCGGAAAAGGCGGGGGGGTGCGCCAATGACCTCGCCGGTGGCGCCGCCCGTCTCGGGGGGATTTCCCGCAGAGGCCGAGCCCAGGCGCAGGCCTGCGGATGCGCCGCGCTCGGCGTCCGCGGCAAGCCGCCCGCGGCGATGGGCGATCCCGGCCTCTCCCGCGGCTGCCGTGCCGATGGGGGTGCTCGGCATCCTGCTGGCCATGGTGGTGCCGCTGCCGCCGTGGCTGCTGGACATCCTGATCAGCGCCAACATCGCTCTCTCCACCGTGGTGTTGCTTGTGTCGATCTATATCCGGCGGCCCGCCGATTTTAGCGTTTTCCCCACCACGCTTCTGCTGATGACGCTGTTCCGGCTGGCGCTGAACGTCTCCTCGTCGCGGCTGATCCTGCTGGAGGGCAGCCGGGGAACGGCGGCGGCGGGGCAAGTCATCGAGTCCTTCGGGCAGTTCGTCGTCGGCGGAAACTTCGTCGTCGGGTTCGTCGTGTTTCTGGTGCTGATCGCCATTCAATACGTGGTGATCAACCACGGCGCGGTGCGGATCAGCGAGGTGACGGCGCGCTTCACGCTGGACGCGCTTCCGGGCAAGCAGATGTCGATCGACGCCGACCTGAACGCCGGCCTGATCAACGAGAGCGAGGCGAAGGCGCGGCGCAAGGCGCTGGCGGCCGAGGCCGAGTTCTACGGCGCCATGGACGGCGCCACGCGCTTCACGCAGCGGGATGCCATTGCGAGCCTGCTGATCACCGCCATCAACATCGTGGCCGGTTTTCTGATCGGGGTTCTGCAACACGGCATGGAGCTTGACCGTGCGCTGACGACCTACACCGTGCTGACGATCGGAGACGGCCTTGTGACAGTGATTCCGGCATTGATGATCTCCATTTCGGGCGGCCTGATCGTCACCCGCGCCAGTTCGGACCGGGACATGGCCGAAGACTTCCAGCGGCAGGTCTTCGGCTCCTGGCAACCCCTTCTGTTGTCTTCGGGCGCCCTGCTGCTGATGGCGGCTGTTCCGGGGCTGCCCAAGGTGCCGTTCCTGTTGCTGGCGGCAGGACTGGGGGCCGCCGGCCAAAGGATGAGGGTCAAAAAGCGGATCGCGGAGGCGGCCGCCGTGCGCCCGGCGGCGCCGCCGGTCCGGGAAAACCTGGAGACCCTGCTGCGCGTGGAACCGCTGGCGGTGGAGGTCGGGCTGGGGCTGGTGAAGCTGGCGGAGGGCGCCGAGCATTCCCCGCTGCTGCGGCGGATCGGCGGCATCCGGCGGCAACTGGCAACCGAACTTGGGTATCTGATGCCCGCGGTGCGGGTAACAGACAATCTGAACCTGCAAGTGCGCGAATACGTGGTTTTGCTGAAAGGGGCCGAAATCGGCCGCTACGAACTGCCGCTCGGATGCGAGCTGGCCATTCCGCCGGCAGGGGGGGCCTGCCCGGTGCCCGGCTCGCCGACTCGGGAGCCGGCCTTCGGGCTGGAGGCGTATTGGATTCCGGCCGACCAGACGGAGGGCGCAAGGACGGCGGGGTGCACGGTCGTGGATCCGGTAAGCGTCATGGGCACTCACCTTTCGGAACTGATTCGCCGGCACTGCCATGAGATCTTCTCCCGCCAGGATGCCAAGAAATTCCTGGACCGGGTGGCCGAGGAGCAGCCGAAGCTGGTGGAGGACCTGGTGCCGAAGTTGCTGCCGCTGCCGACGGTGCAGAAGGTGCTTCAAAACCTGCTGCGCGAGCGGGTTTCGATCAAGGACGGGGTGACGATCCTGGAAGCGATGGGGGAGGCGGCCCTGGTGACACGCAACCCGGTGCTGCTGACCGAATACGTCCGGCAGGCGATGCGGCGGTCACTGGCCAGACCGCTGCTGGACCGAAACGGGCAGCTGACGGTGTACCTGCTGGACTCGGATCTGGAAAAGGCGATCGAAGATGCCGTGCAGCACGGCGAACACACGTCGCATGTGAACCTGCACCCGCAGAGAGTTTCGGAACTGCTGGCGGCGGCGGGCAAGGCCGTCCCCGCAGGAGGCGGAAGCTGGACATTGCTCACCTCGAGTGGCGCGCGGTTCTTCATCCGGCAGATTCTGGAGGCGCATTTCCCGCAGGCGACCGTGCTTAGCCATGGCGAGGTTCCCCCGGGATTGCGCGTCGTATCGCTCGGCGTGCTCAGAGGGGGAGGCGCATGAGGTCGGCGCGGCGCATCCCGGGCTGGCAGGCGGACGTTTCGCTGCCGGGCAGGGACGAAGCGGAGAGAAATGAGGCGAGACGGGCAGCCACATGGGGCCACTAATCCAAGGAGGATTGCGTCAGGCATGAGCCGCCGGAAGGTGTTTTTCGCGAGCACGCTCGAGTCGGCACTGGCCGCGGCCCGCAAAGAGCTGGGTCCGGAAGCGCTGCTGGTGGAGGCGGGCCCTGCGGAGTCCGGGCATCCGTCCGGGGCCTATCGGGTCGTCTGCGAGGGAGCGGATGAGACGGGGGCCCCTCGTGCCGGCAGACCGGAAGCCGGGAAGGATGCGCCGCCGGCCGCCTCCGCTGAAGGCCTTTGGAAGCGGCTCGAGCGGCTGGAGCGGACGCTGGACCTGGTGGCAGGGGCTCTCGCCTGCCTCGATTCGGAGCCCGGGTCGGCTGCGGTCCGGGCGGCGCTGGCAGCGCAGGATTTCCCGCCTGAATGGATCGTGACGCTGATGCAGGCGGCCAGCCGCCGCGTGGCGGACCGGATGATGAGGGACGGCACCGGACGCGAGGCGGCCCTGCGCCGGGCCGTCGCCGAAGAACTGGAGGCGCGAATCGCGTTCGAGCCGTTGCCGGTCGAGGACCGGCCAGCTTTGCTGGCACTGGTCGGCCCCCCAGGCGCGGGAAAAACCTCGTTGCTGGTCAAGCTGGCGATGCAAGAGGGGCTGCGCCGCCGGAGGGCGGCTGCGATTCTCTCCACCGACAGCCACCGGGTGGCGGCTGCAGAACAGCTCCGGACGTATGCCGCGATCCTGGGCCTGCCTTTCTGCCTGGCCGAGACGCCGGCTGCGTTGAGGCAGAGCGTTGCGGAGCATTCGGCCCGGGACCTGCTGCTGGTGGACACGCCGGGCTTTGGCAGGAACGAACGCGAGTGGGCGCTCGAATGGGCGGCCCTGCTGAACGCCATGCCGGGCCGGCGAACCCTGCTTGTCTTGCCCGCCTGTTGGCGGACACGCGACCTGTTGGCGGCGTTGCCTTCGTGGTCGGCTTTCCAACCGGCGGCGCTGGCGTTCACACGCCTCGACGAAACGGATGCTGCAGGGGGATGGGCGGCGGCAGCCCTGGAATCGGGCCTGCCGGTAGCCTGTTTCGGTACGGGACAGGGCATTCCGGAGGATCTGGAGGCGGCCTCCCCGGAACGGCTCCGGGCAGCGTTGGGCGTGGAGGCGCCGCGGCAAGCGATGGCCGGAAAGGCCGGGGGAGGAGCGAGATGAAGCCGACATCCCTTGTTGCTGCACGGGGCGGCCAAGGCTTCAACCGGGCACGCGGCGCCGCATCCCTTCATCACCGGGCTCTCATGGCGAGGCCAACGGCCCGCGCTTTGCGTCGCGAGTGGCGGCGAAGCGCGGCGGTCTGCGGCATCGGCCCGGCTCGCCACCCGGGGCGCCTTGATTGGCAACGGAGGGGATCATGAATCCCTATCAAAGAAGCGCCACGCTGGCCGCGGAGGAGCGCGAGCGGCTGATCCTGGAACACCTCCCGCAGGTGCGGCTGATCGCGCGCCGCATCCACGAACGGCTGCCGGAGAGCGTGCAACTGGAAGACCTTGTCTCGACGGGAGTCCTTGGCCTGATCGCCGCGATCGACCGGTACCGCCCTGACCAGAATGTCAAGCTCAAGACCTATGCCGAGTACAAGATCCGCGGGGCGATCCTCGACAGCCTGCGCGGCCTGGACTGGGCCCCGCGCCAGCAGCGCCGCCGCAGCAGGCAGATTGAACAGGCCGTGGCGGCGCTCGAACAGAAGCTCCAGCGCGCGCCCACCGAGGAGGAGATCGCCGCCGAGCTCGGCATCGCTGTCGAGGAGTATCAAGAGTGGCTGTCCGAATCGCAGGGGCTTCATCTCGGCAGCCTGGACTCGGGCGGCGGCGAAGACGGCAGCCGTGATCTGCTGCGATTCGTGGCCGACGACGAATCAGAATGGCCCTCGCACGTGTTCGAGAGGAAGGAGCTGCACCGGCTGCTCAAGACGGCCATCGCGCGGATGCCCTACATCGAACGGACCGTGCTCGGCCTCTATTACCAGGAGGAATTGACGCTTCGGGAGATCGCCAGGATCGTCAAGCTGCATGAATCCCGGGTGTCGCAACTGAAAACGCAGGCCATCATCCGCCTGCGAGCCTTCCTGCGCAAGCGCTGGCCGACCGACCGGTCGGGAGGGGCCCCATGATGCGGAACCTCCCGGGCGAATGGCAAACCGGGCTGCGGGGCGCGGCGGCGAGTCCGGCCGCCTCCGAGGGGTCCGGCCTTGCGGTGCAGCGGACGGCGGGCAAGGATCTGCGAGACGAACCGGCTCACAGGAGGAACCCATGAAGATTGCGGACTGGCTGGCGCAGGAATGGGCCCGGCAGATCGGCCCCGCCCTGAGTTCCATGACGGGGGAAGCCGTGCAGGCCGACGCGCCGGGCGGCTCGGGCGAGCCGCCCGGGGAGGTGCTGCGGGTGGTGCGCCGGCTCCGGGAAGCGCCCGAGGCCGTGCTCGAAATCGCCGTGGAGCGGGAACTCTGGCAAACGGGCGGCAAAGCCGTTTTGCGCGGCGCGGACCTGCCCGCCGAGGATGAGACCGAGGTTCGCAACGCCTTTCTGGAGGTCGTCGAGCAATCGCTGGGGCAACTGGCGGCCAGCCTGGGCCGCCGCCTGGGCCGGGAGGTCACATGGGAAGAGGCGGAAACCGGTTCGCTCTCTGCCGGGGCCGACGGCTGGGCCGAGGTCGATGTGGCGGCGGGAGACGACAGATGGGGCAAGGCCTGGTTGGCGGCCAGTCCGGGATTCGTTACGGCCGATCAGCCCGAACCGGCGATCCCGGTCGGCGTCTCAGCGGCGGCCGGTCCAGCAACCGAGAGCCGCCGGCCCATGCTTGAGCTGTTGATGGAGGTGGAGTTGCCCGTGTCGGTGACTTTCGGGCGTACACAGATGCGGCTGAAGGATGCGGTCAAGCTGACCAGCGGCAGCATTGTCGAGCTGAACCGGAGCATCATTGAACCGGTGGAGGTGATCGTCAACAACTGCGTCATCGCCCGGGGCGAGGTGGTGGTCGTAGAGGGCAATTACGGCGTGCGGATCCACGAAATTGTGAGCCGGGAAGAACGGCTGCGGACGCTGTTTTGACCTTGCCGGCGCGGTTTGCGCGCCAGGCAACGTCTGGCCGGGCGCGGCCGACCCGGCCGCCTTCGGGGCTCCCTCTGCGGCCCGTGGATCCGATGTTCTCTGTCCGACATCCCGGTTCGCCCATGCTCCGAAACAGCCTCTGGCGAAAGCGTGCGGCGGGGGGCGGCATGCTTGCCCAAGACGGGCCTTGCGCCGCAGGGCATCGGAACCGCCAGAACCGTTGAGCCGGCCGGAGCCGACCAGAGCCGAGAGGGACAACCTGAATTGAGTCCGTGGACGATTCGCCAGGGGGACGGAGCTGTGGACTGAACCCCTGTAGTGAGACAAACAGGAAGGGGACAGGTTGCCGTTGGCCGGAAAATCGTCGCCAGCGTTTCTATTCTGTTCGATAATCGGGCTGGCTGGCGAAGCGCAGGCGGACTCTGCTGGTGAGCAACCCGCCGGGGAATAGCCAGCCGGGAACTCATCGGCACGATGAGCGCTCGCGCTGCTGTCGGCGCGGGGTTCGCCGGCCGCCGGCGCGCTTTGCGGCTTGCCTGGAGGGCTCGGCCCCGGCGCTGCGGGGCATCGGCGCCGGCAGCAACCGTTGAAGGATCAGCGGCGCGGACTCTCGCCGCCCCTTCGCGCGGCCATCGGCCAAACCCCAGCCGCACGGCCGGGGCGGAATCACCTCGAGACAGTGCCGCACTCTCTGCACCATCTGGCGGGAACAACTTCCCGGGAGCGGCGAGGGGGTGATCGAGGCCCTGCGGCGGCAGGGGAGGCCGGCGATGATGAGCCCACAGGCAGTGGCCGCATGGGTCGTCGCCGGCGAGGAAATCCCGAGGCACGGTGGCGACTCGTTGGGCGTCGCCGCGCAGCACCGCAGGCAACCGGGCGGGCAGGAGGATCGCCGGGCAAAGTTGACGCTTTTGATGACCGTGTGGAAGACCGGTCAGGCGGTGGCCAAGCGACGCTTGGCAGCCGGGCGGGCACGAGGGACGCAGCGCGGTTCCTGCAAGCTGCAACCCCGCAACGAGATCCTTTGCCGGCCGGTTGACCGCGAGGGGCGGAGGCGCTCCGCAGGTTGGGGGTTTCCTCCGCCTCAGCTCCGCTCCGGCTCCCTCAACCCAGAGCCTTGCCGCCGCGAGACGATCTGCTTCAATACCTTCCACCAGCGCAGCTCGGGCATCCGCCACCGGGGCGAGCCACCGCGTGTCCGGACAAGAAAAGGCCCAAGTTTGCTGTTGACAGCGCGCTCCACAATCGCGCATACTACGAGTACTGTACCGTACAGGTACAAAGGTTTAAGGAGGAGCATCCATGAGAAAACATGTTCCGGGCGTTCTAGGAGGTCTGTTACTGGTCAGCCTGCTGGCGCAAGGCGCCGCCATCGTGTCGGGATTCGAGTCTGTGACTTTCCCAGGCAACGACGATGGCAGCATCGGCCCTGTCTCTCTCGGATTCACCCTGAACTTCTATGGCGTTTTGCGCAACAGCGTATTCGTCAACAACAACGGGAATGTGACGTTCGATAGCGGGTTGGGAACCTTCACCCCGTTTTCTTTGCTGAGCACGAACCGTCAGATCATCGCGCCGTTCTTCGCCGATGTCGACACCCGCGCCGGCAACCCGACAAGGTATGGAACCGGAACCTTTGGAGGAAGGGATGCCTTCGGGGTGACTTGGCGGGATGTTGGCTACTTTAACAGGCGCACCGACAAGCTGAACAGCTTCCAGCTCCTGCTGGTCGACCGGTCCGACATCGCCCCGGGTGACTTTGACATCATCTTCAACTACGACCAGATCCAGTGGGAGACCGGCAACGCCAGCGGCGGATCAAACGGTCTCGGAGGAAACTCCGCTCGCGCGGGTTGGTCCAACGGCGTCAACGCCTCCTTCGAGCTTCCTGGCTCCGCCGTCAATGGAGCGTTCCTCGACTCGAACTTGGCGAGCGGACTCATCTACAACCGTCTGAACAGCAGCGTGGACGGACGTTACATCTTCAACGTGCGCGGCGGATCCGTGGTGTCGGAGATTCCGGAACCCTCCACGTTCACGCTGCTGGTGGCGCCGTTGGCGCTGATTGCCATGCGGCGGTTCAACACCCGCGCCTGACCGGGTTCTCCCGCAAGGTTGCCCGCCTGATGTCCGCCCATCGCCGGGGAGGTTCGTTTTCCGTTCCCCTCCGGCGCTGTTGCTTCTGGCCGGGCTTGCAGCCGGATTCCCCGTCTCGAAGGCCGTGGCGAACTGGCGGCCAGCCAAGGGCCGTTCGGTTGCCGGGAGGGACTCGCCGGGGTTCAGGCCGAGGCGGAATCGGCGCGATTCGAAGACCGCAGCACGCGGGCGGATCCCCGCACCGCAAGCAGCGCAAGATCCGGGGCAATGGGGCGCGGGCGCGCTGGAGCGATCTTCCGGTGCGCGGCTTCGCGCGGAGGCGCGCCCGAACCGCGCGCGCCCGCACTGACAGGCCGTTGCGATGGTCGCCCGAGCAGAGTCAGATCGCGTGCACCTCGAACACGAACCGCTCCGGCGGCAGGCTTGACACCGGTTCCGGCGTCAGCGCAGCCCACGCCTGGTAGGCCGCCTGCGCGAGTGTCGAACGCAGATAAAACAGGAACTGGTCCGTGCAGATGTCGAGCGGCGGCGGCTGCCGGAAACTGAGCCGCGTGCCCACCGCCTTCTCCGGGTCCAGCCCCCGGGTGTCCACCGCCTTGTCCCGCAGCAGCACCACGAAGCTGGACCTCCCCGCGT
>Ga0308414_1000544_pt1 | contig 23944 bp, 29 predicted proteins | sample HotsprSampleOS50_FD_205667 | JGI IMG/M metagenome (GOLD analysis project Ga0308414, IMG submission 205667) | Hot spring phototrophic mat microbial communities from Octopus Spring, Yellowstone National Park, Wyoming, United States - 20090730_OS50 ...
GTAAAAAGGCTCGCCTTTTTATAAAAAACGCCGCCGTAAGGTCGGGGCAGTTGATTGTCGGGTCCTTTCGCCTTATTCCCGTGTAATGAGGGCAGCGGCGGCATAGATATGCTGCGGCGGGGGAATAAAGGCGAAAGGGGGGATGCCTGTGAGGGAAATTATTGCAATGTTATTTCTGACATTCTTCAAGTCGTTTCTTCCGTTGGCTTTTGACAAGGCAGTAAATGCCTTTGCCAAAAACGCCAGGAAGAAAAATCCTCGAAAGAAAAAATCAGCCGTTCGATAAGAACTGCTGATTTTTAAATTCCCAAACAATCAACTCCCGACCAGCAGCAACCGCCGCTGCTCTCAAAAAAATTATACCACAGAAAATTATAAAATTCAATTAACATTGCCAAAAAGGCTTGAAATCAATAACAATCAGGCCTTTTATTTTAAAAAAATTTTATATTTTAAAGGAGGTCATTACAATGATTAAAGGACTATCTGAAAAAGAAGCAAAACTCGTACGTCTCGGAAAGATACGGCTGGGAGAAAAAACCAGCAACGGGGGCAAGGAATATCCTCGCCAGTTAGGATATTTCCTTGTAAAAGAGGAAAAAAACACTCCCAAAAGCAATCTTGATGCTTTCAGGAGCGTTTATGGGGAAAAGCCTTGCTCGCTTGACATCATGTTTGCAAGCGACGACATAGAGCAAGTTTTCCCACAGTTCTTAAAATATTACGGCCAAGCCGGGTTATTGTGCAAGGGTGATGGAGAAAAAGCCCAATGTGTTCACAAAGAAACTGGGGAAATGGTCGAAACAGAATGCAGATACAAAGAATGCAAAGCCTTTAAGGCAAAAAAGTGCAGGCCTGTTGCAAACCTGATGTTTATGCTGCCCAAAGTGCCAGGCGTGGGCGTATGGCAGATAGACACAAGCTCAATATACTCCATCTTGCAAATAAATTCCCAGCTTGCAACCTTCAAAAGCATTTTTGGGCGACTAAGGGGAATACCATTAATGCTCGAAGTGGTCAAAAAAGAGGTGAAAGTTGAGGATAAAACCAGGGAGATATATATTCTTAACCTGAACACAGAAAAAAGCTTGACGGAGTTAATGCAGAAAAAAAGCATGAATAAATCGCCTTCAATGCCGTCATTACCTTTGACCAACGGGAAGGATGACGTGGATCATGACGACGACCTGGGCGATTTCGACGAAAGCGATGAAACAGACGAAACGGAAGCGGACGAAGAATATCCTGATCCGGATGAAGGGACGGAAGAGTGGCCGTATTAAATTAAAAAAACTTGTGAAAGGCGCGTATTGTCTTTTAATACGCGCCTTTTTTAGCTACTAAAGGGAAAGGAGCGGTCATATGCTAAAATTTGACAATCCGGTAAAGCGATTTGACATGATCAAGACAGCCCATATGCTTGGGATAATCATAAGGGACGAATCCAGCGGCGGAAAGGAAGTCGAGGCAAAATGCCCGTTTTGCCTCGACAACGGATACCATCTTTATTTGAATGTTGCCGACAATGTTTACTATTGTCATCGCTGCGGGGATAACGGGGGGATTCTTGATTTAGTCTCAAGGATTAAGGGTATGACGCGCAAGGAAGCTTTTGCCCTGCTAAGCCAAAAAACCGCGACAGGATATCATGAAAATGCCCGTCCATACGCACAGCCCTCAAGTATCATGCATGTTGATTCAAGGTGCAAGGTATACGAGAAGTTCCTGGAATTGCTTACTTTGTCGGACAAACACCGACAAGAGCTGATGCGCCGCGGGCTAAGCCCCGGCAAAATATGTCGTAATTCATATAAAAGTATGCCGTTGCTTCAAGAAATACGAACATGCATTTGCAATGAGCTTTTCCGGGCACATCGGCTAAACCTTGAAAACGTACCTGGTTTTTATATGACGCCCGACGGCGAATGGGACTTTTACGCTAAACCCGGGTATTTGATACCTATAAGGGACTGCCAAGGGAGAATTCAGATGTTGCTATTGAGACTTGACTTCCCGGATGAGAAAGGCAAATACAGGTTCTTTTCGTCGTCCAACAAGCCTCATGGCACGTCGGCAGAATCATGTCCACATGTGGTTTATGGGCGTGAGAGTGTAAAGGTGTATTTGACTGAGGGCCCTTTGAAAGCTGATATCGCCAGCCATTTGACTGGACGCACCTATGTTGCCATACCTGGCGTGAATGCGACGAAAGGTTTGCTTGAGATAATCGAAATGCTTAAGCCAAAGGTCATAGTCGATAATTTTGACAATGACCGGCTGCAAAATCCGAACGTGAAGAACGGGATAGAAAAGATATTTTCTATGCTTAAAGGCTACAAAATAGAAAGAGAGACATGGCCGGAAAAATACAAAGGCATTGACGATTATCTCGCATATCTCGCAAGTTGCGCAGGTTACGGATATTCAAATTAACAAAAAGGAGATGGAAAATATGACAAAAAGTGAAGCTATTAAAGCTATAGTGCGATTGTCTTACGGAACAATTGCAACCTTGTCGGGCTACAAAAGGTACGACGATATAGACAGGCTCGTAGAGGACATTGTGGCTAAAATAGAAAACAGCGAAATAAAAACGAACAGATGCAAAAATTGGCAGGATGTTTGGAATAAATACAAAAAATGCTCGAAACTATTGATTATAAACTGAGAAAGTAATAAAATAATATTTAAAGGTTAGAGTGCTTATGGGAAAAGCATGGTTAAAGAATAAAAAGGGTCAGGGATATTTCTGGCCCTTTATTGATTTTAAAAAAGGAGCGAATGAGATGCTTAGGGAAAAATTCAAAGAATTGACGGAAGCGTTGGAAAAATTAGGGGAAAATGATCTTGCGAAAGATACAGAAGAAATCATAAACAGCTGCGGCAGGTATGTCGAAAGGGTAAATGCCATGGAGGCTGTAATAACTACCCTGAGATTTATGCTTGAGCCGGAAGACTATAGGCAAAGATTAATTGAAGTTGACAAGGCAAGGAGAGCTTGCCATAACGGCCTCATAGTCAATATAAAACTCCTTAACCGGTACTGCAAGCTCGCCGGGCTGCCCGAAATATACGAGGGCGACTTAGAAAGCCGTATTGAGATTGCGGAATTCGCAAAAAAAGTGGTTGACGAGATGTTTGAAACAAGGAAATTGTAGATAACATCCAGGAAAAAACAAGGAGCAGGCACAGTTTTTTAAAATTGTGCCTGCTTTTTTCATTTTCCCCTTGACAAAGTACCGTTAACGGTACATAATAGTATTAAGGGGAGGTGGTTATCATTTGGATTTGGGGGAACTCGTAAAAAAGAAAAGGTTGGAGAAAGGCCTGTCGCTGCGCCAGTTATCAAAGATAAGCGGCGTATCGTTGGGCAGGTTGGGCGATATAGAAAGGGGTGATACAAAAAACCCCAAGCTTAAAACGCTGCAAAAGATAGCCGAAGCGCTTGAAATACCGTCCGACCAGATCATAAAACCGTAGAAAAGCTGCCTAAAAAGTGAAATGCCTGGTGTGCGAGACCAGACATTTCGGAAGCGCAAGGCAAAGTTGAGGACCCTGCACAATACGCCTGTTTTTATTATACAAGACAAATGCCTGTTAATAAAGAAAAAAATTAAGAAGGTGATAAATTGGAAGGAATAAAAGAATATAAAGTTGAATACGAAGATGGTCTATGCGCTCTGCTGCTTTCAATATTGTCCGGGATGACTCCCGAGGAGGCTTTTGAAAAGCTGGGAGTCAAGGACGCATACGGGCAGCAGATCAGGAAAAAATCGCGGAAAAAAAGGAGGTTTAAGAAAAATGCGAAAAGAAAAACTCAATCAAAATGTAAATAGCAAACAGGTTATATTGATAAGCAGGCATGCGATAGAAAGATATAAAGAGAGGATATGCGTCGAATCGAACGATGACGAGATTAGGCGGTTTTATATTAATGGCCTCAAGTATGGCCGCAAATACGAGAAGAAATATTCATTCGTCAATAATATTGATTTCAACAATAATTACAATAACCACGGCAATTCTATTTTTACATATATCAGAAAGATTACTATAATCTACAATAATGTCGTTTTTTTAGCTATAATAGAAAAGAATATAACAAAGGTGATCACCTGTTATGGTACGCTTCGATACTATAACTGGTACAATAAGCGCTATGCATGAAAAGGGAGGGGGTGATACGATGAGATATCTTGGTTTTGTCGCAATTAAAACTGTAAGCCGGGCTGAATTCCAGCAAATGTTAACAAATGCGGCTTACAAGTCGTACGATTATCTGAAGGAAATTATAATGCCAATTGCGCTGCTCGTGGGGGGCGCGTCAATCATAATGATACTGATTGGCTCACTCCTGCACAGCTCGACATCCCGCAAGGCCGGTACATTGGGACTGCTGATAACATTTGCTACGGTATTGTTGTTCTTCGCCCTTCCAGCCTTATTGGGAGTCTTACAAACAATAGGGAACGAGTTTACCAAGTAAGTTTGCCAAGCAAGATATAATTTGATAAATATATCTTAAAAAAAACGGAGGTAATTTACATGAAAAGAATCAAAGCAAAAGCAAGTTGTCTCATGGCGGCATTGATAGCAATGTCGCAGAGAGCGGCGTACGCGCTTCAGACGTACGATTCAAGCACCGTATCTTCAAAAATCGAGGGTGTAGTGAAGAGCTACATACTGCCTCTAGGCGGGATTATCACGTTCATAGGCGTAATAATCATCGGGATTCAGCTTATTGTAAACGCAAACAGCCCTGAAAAGAGAGCTAAAACCGCAACCGCGCTTCCCTGGATAGCAGGTGGATGTCTCCTTCTGGGCGGAGCTGCGGTTATCGCAGGTTTAATACTTGGAGCAACTCAGACGTTCCAGCAATAATCCTTTGAGGAGATTGTCTTATGAGAAGCTTCAAGGTTCCGTTCGACATGAACGAAAAAGAAAAGATAGTAGGCGGTTACTTCACATTACAGCAAACAGGGTACGGGCTGCTGTCTTTAACGCTTATCTTTATAAGCATGTTTTCCATTGGCGGCAGCCTAACCGCCCTTGTTAAAAATTTTTCCGCTGCAAAGCTTTTTGTCAAGCTTTCTTTGTCGATTGTATTTGCCGTTTCCGGCTTGCTGTTTATGTATTGCAAGCCGCATGGGATGTCGTTTTTAAGGTATCTGACGATATATGTCAGGTACATGGTTAAGGAAAAAAGGGTTTTATATCACAAATAAAAGAGGCTGGTGGAGAATTTGGTCGTACTCATAGTATGCCTTGTATTATCCGGGTTGTTCATGGGTTTTGCCGTATACTACACGAAACATCTCTCTCCTGAAGCAAAAAGGAAGAATGGCTTAAAGCCGACGGCAAATCAGCAGCCTGAAGAAAAAAAGCAAAAAAGCCTTATAAAGGGATTATGGGAGATAGAAGACGTTCGTCACGGTGTCATAAAGCTCACGGGAGGAAGATACAGGATGATAGCCTCTATGGGGAATCTGGAGTTTTACCTTCTTTCCGAAGAAGAGCAGCATGCACTCGAAAATATGCTGATGCAGGCTTGTTTGTCGTTTCAGTTTCCGGTCCAGTTTTTCTCCACTACTGAAATTGTAAACACAAAATCAGTCGTTGACGAGATACGAAAAGTGCAGAACGAGGAGGCAAACGACGTATTGCGAGGATATGCGGGTAAGCTGGCTAGGCATCTGGAGAACATGATGGAGAAAAAGGAAATGTATGTACGAAAAAGCTATGTCGTCGTGTGTGCAGACGGCATGTATAACGACGAGGAGGCGCGAAACGAACTTTTCCGCCGTATGATGACGGTTCAAAACGCCTTGTTCCGCGCCAGGATTCCCTGCACAATATTAAAGTCTGAAGAAATAATTGACTTGCTGCACAGGGAGTTGAACAGGGAAAGTCCCATATTGCCGTCGAATGTCGCAAACGCCGGCGGGCTTGGGATGTACTCGACAGGGCTTGGCGTTCTCGGCGAGGTTGAATTTGAGGAGGAAAAAAGCTATGCCGGGTAGAAAAATAGACTTGAAATCGGACACATTTGAAAGCGACATGGAAAAAAACGCGCCGGACATATTCGACTTGTTTGCGCCTGAGTGCGTAAGCGAGGAAAAGAACCATGTTTACATTGGCAAAGACGCATACATACGCACATACGGATTCTCTCTCTATCCGAGGGAGTTGTATGTTGGGTACTTCGACGAGTTTTTCAAGCTTGGCGGAGTGCGAATATCCACATATCTTGAGAGCATCCCCGATTACGAAGTCATATCTGTATTGACCAAAAAGGTCGTTGCGCTTCAAACGCAGCTCATACTCATGAAAAAGCGCGGTGACATAACGGACGTGCCGGTGTACGAAACTGCGCTGTTGGATTTGGAAACCGTGCGCGAGGCGATACAGACAAACCGCGAGCGCATGTTCAAGGTCGATGTGTTCATTTCAATATACTGTGCATCTCTTGAGGAACTCCAGAAGAAGTGCTGGGAATTCGAGGGCATATGCGGCCGCAAGGGGTTGTATCCCCGCAGCCTGGCTTTCAGGCAAACTGAAGGCCTTGTTTCAATGCTGCCCATAGCAAACAACAAGATAAACGATTACACCAGAAATCTTACAACAGGTTCGGCAGCTTGCATCATCCCGGCAACAACTTCAAGCGCTTCGCATAGCACAGGCATATTTCTTGGACAAAACATTCAAACAGGATCGCCTGTGATATGGGACAGATTTATCGGCCCGCCGGTATTGCCGTCACAGCATGTGTATGTTGCAGGGAAGAGCGGATCCGGCAAGTCGGTCACGTTAAAACTCATCACTTCAAGGACTGTAGCTACCGGCATCCGGACGATAGTGTTCGATCCCGAACGCGAGTACCAGAAAGTTATAAAAGAGCTTCTGGGTGGAGAGTATGTGCAGTTTAAAGCCGGTGTGAAATCAGGCATAAACGTATTGGACATCGACGAAGAATATGACGAGGGAGGCCGCTATGTTGTTGACATATACGGCAAGATAACGTCCATACGGGCGCTTTTGGGAGCCTATATGAGAAACTTTACCGGTCGGCCTTTAAGTCCTGTTGAGATTACATCGCTTGAGGAGGCAATAAAGGAGCTTTATGCCGAGCGTGGGATAACGCAGGATCCGGAAAGTTTGTATATTGAAGGTTCCGAGGAGCGGGATGGAAGATATAAGGTTGGCCGCATCAAGAAAAAAATGCCTGTTTTATCCGAACTCAAAGAAAAATTGGTTAAGAAGGGCATATGTAATGAACTTTGCGAGCTTATGAAGCCGCTTGTCGGCGACGGTTCCTTGGCCATGTTCGACTGCGAAACAACAATAGACTTGAAAAAATCACTTGCGATAGGCTTCGACTTAAGGGAAATACGGGACGAGTTTACAAAATTTCTTGTAACACTTGTGTTGTTCGATTTCGTGTGGGCTAAGTTTGTTCAAAAGGACAATCTTAAAAAATCAATTGTTCTTGATGAAGCCTGGATGTTTGTCAAGTACCCCGAAAGCGCCAGGTATTTGGAAGAGATAGCAAGGCGGGGCAGAAAATACAAGGCGTCGCTTATAATTGCCACGCAGAACATTGAAGAATTCATAAACAGGGAAGAGGGGCGCGCCATAATAAATTCATGTTCCACCATGTTCTTATTATTGCAAAACGCAGCAGTTGTAAGGGACATAGTGGAGCATTTCAACCTGTCGGAAGGGTGTGCCAGACTGCTTGAAACGTTCGCGTCTGGCGAGGCTGTAATGCTGCTCAACGGATCCGCCTCGGCGATAAGAATTATGCCTGCGCCTTTCGAGTGGGAAGCGGTGCAGACATGATAAAAAAGAGGTGTTGTTCTTGAAAAGGCTTGATGATGCGGAACTTGCAAAATTGGAACGACGCTGCATAACCGTGCAGTCAAATCTGCCCAATCTGGTATATGTTATAACTCCGGGTGAAAAGAAGTTGTTGTTGGTAGACAAAACGACAGGACACAGCATATGCTTCGACGGCAGTAAAGCTAAAGATTTGGCGGAAGAAATTGTACAAATATGCGAGGTATTTGACTACGCATTAAATAAAAAAGCCAAGAAGTGCGGGTGAACAGGAGGGTATAAGCATGGAAGCGTACGCAATTAAAAATTTCAATATCCTATTAAAAATCAAAAATTTTGTTTCACAGAAACGCGAGGTTGTTATTTACATGATAACCGCGTTGTATGTGCTTTCCCCGAAAAATATCATATCCGACAAATTGTATTATTTGTATAAATACGCATCCGCAATCCTGACCCAGTATAATTTCAATGCTCTTGAAGCAATGAAGGACATATCGAAAGACAACAGCATTGGGTATGTGCTTGCATACGCCATAAGCATTGTAAGCGTGGCATTTACGTTTATACTGAAAAGTTCGGTCGGCGCGCTTATAAGAGTCTACGAGCTGCTGGACGCAAACAATGCCGTTATAGCATTGCTGGTTCTTGCCGGTTCCATTCTTGTGACGGAGACTGTATGCCTCATTGTAAGTTTCTTAGAAACAAAAGGTTTATTTAAAAAGGTGGCGTTAAACACGATATACTTCCCTTTTTCCATAATATATCTGATAGTCGATTTGGTGCAGTTGGCAAGGTTCGTCTGCCGTAAAGCCTTCTTCACTGAGCAAAAGGAGCAAATTCACAAGGCACGATCCCTAAGCAGTCGCAAACAGAACAGATACGACTGCTTGAAAATCCTTGACGGCATGGTAGGCATGAAAGAGTTTAAGAAAAAGATGCGCGACATTGTTGATTTCGTATACTACATAAAGAGCACGGGAGCTAACAATAGGCTTTCATTGCACATGGTTTTCACGGGCAACCCTGGCACCGGCAAGACAGAAGCGGCAAGGCTGCTCGGGAAGATACTCAAAGACTTGGGATATTTAAGCAAAGGGCACTTTGTAGAGGTCCAAGTAGCGGACATAATCAAAGGCTACGTTGGCCAAACGGAAGAAAATATGAAGAGAATAATATCCGATGCGATGGGCGGGATATTGTTTATAGACGAAGCGTACAGCTTGATAAGTTCATATGATTGTGGGCAGCAGGCAATCAACATACTGCTGAAATACATGGAAGACTGCCGGAATGATTTTGTAGTCATAGCGGCAGGCTACAAAAAGGAAATGGAGATTTTTCTCAATGCCAACACCGGCTTGCGGAGCAGATTTCCATATGTAATTGATTTTCCGGACTACACCGACGGAGAGCTTAAAGAGATTTTCTTTTCTATTGCAAAGCGTGAGGGATATAAAGTGCAGCCTGAAGCCGTCCCGCAGCTTGAAAAAAGAATAAAGCAAATCAAGTCAAGCCAAAATTTCGGCAATGGCCGCTCAATGCGCAACTTGTTTGAAGAAACCGTTATGAAAATTGCTCAGAGGGTAAACGAAAAGCGGGAAATGATAAAAACAATCACTGAAGAGGACCTGAAAATCGAAGAGCCGGATATCGGCACGGTTGACGAGGAGTTAAAGACGCTGGACTGCCTTGTAGGAATGAAAGGTATAAAGGAACAATTGCAAAAAACCATCGCGCTTGTTCATTACAACATTGAAAAGGAAAAAATGGGCAAGAACGCCAATCCAGTCAGGCTACACATGGTTTTCATGGGCAACCCGGGCACCGGCAAAACGACGGTTGCAAGGCTGGTGGGAAGGATATATAAAAAGCTTGGGTTGCTGTCAAATGGCCACGTTGTTGAAGTTGACCGCTCAAAGCTTGTCGGCCCATACATAGGTCATACGGAAATGTTAACAAGGCAAATTCTTGACCAAGCTATGGGCGGCATACTGCTAATTGACGAAGCGTACGCGCTCTTTAGCGAATCCCGGATAGACTTTGGGCAAAGAGCCATGGAAGCGATAATGAAGCGCATGGAAGACACTCGTACCAACTTCATGGTTATAATGACCGGATACCAGGACGAAATGAAAAGGCTTCTTTCATCGAACCCTGGCATTGAGTCCCGAATCGGCGCAAAGATATACTTCAACGATTTTACCGACGACGAGCTTGTAGAAATATTCAGAATGGCATGCAAAAAAGGCGGCGATGAAGTCTCCGAGGAAGCCATAGAAATGCTTAGGGAAATCCTCCCGGAATTGAGAAACCGGCCTAATTTCGGCAATGCGCGCGATATTGAGCGCATATATGAACAGGCGATAATGAACATGTCTTTGCGGCTTATGTTAAAGAGTAACGACAAGGCGATCATCATGCCTCAAGATATAATACTGCCGTCATAATACTGGAGGTGATTTTTTTGGATGACATAATCGGCGTAATAAGGTCAAACATAATGCCCTTCCTGGGCGTTCTTGTATTGCTGTCCGTATCGTTCGTGGGCGCAAAGCTCATTTTAAACGCTAACAAGCCTGAAAACCGATCCGCGTATGTTTCGTCTGTTGCGTATGTATTTGCCGGCGCGGCCGTTCTGGGTCTTCTTATTCCGTTGTCGGGCATGCTGTACGGCATGCTGAAGAATGTGCTGCCCGAGGCGGGCGGCAATTTTTACGGATATGGCGGCGGCGCGCCTCGGAACATTCCGGAGGCAAATGGCAGCTGGATTGTGAATATAATAACCCAGCCGCTTGCGTACGTGCTGGACGGCATAAGGTACTTGATAAATTTAATATACGGCATGTTTTTCGGCGGTTACGGAAATCAGGGAGGCCCCGAATTCAACCTGACGGAGCTTTTGTATTCCTCGAACAGCGTATGGTTTCCTGATTCTGTGCTGAAGACGCTTGACGGTATAATGTTTTTCCTGGCCGTAGCCATGTTCCCCATTTTGATAATATCCATCGCAAAGCTGGGAGTGCAGTACACCACAGCCCCTTTCAGCCTTAAAACCCGTGAGGAGGCCAACGAGAACCTTGCAAGGTGGTTTGTAAGCATATTGTTTGTTGTGTTTGCTCCGTTCTTTGTAAGGGCCCTGCTACAGACGAACGAGATAATGCTGAATGCACTTAAAGGCTTGTGGCGAGGAGAATCCGGATTAAATATGAACATTCTGGATAGCATAAAAACAGGATATAATTTGCTTGATGCAATAATAAAGCTGTTTTTTTGCTTTTGCATGATAAGAATTCTCATTATGTTTGTTATCCGGAAAATAACGGTGATGGTGTATTATGTGTTCACCCCCATAGCGTCGTATTTATGGACGATAAGCAAGAACATAAATTCTGCTTCCATATGGTTTGGAGAGATGCTTTCAAACATTTTCATGCAATTTTTCTATGCTTTCACCTTCACATTATACAGCCTGCTTGCCAGCCAGTCGGGGAATTGGATAGAGGCTTTGGTCTGGATGTTTCTCATTGTGCCTATAGGCGAGGCGTTAAGAAACTCCTTGCAAGGATTGATAACCAGGCTAAGCGGCGTGGACGAATCAAGGCTTGCGGGCGGAATAGCCGGAGGCCTCGTAGGCCTGGGCGGCATGATGGCTTCCGGTTTAAAGGGGGCTAAAACTGCGTTTTCAGGCCCAGGCGGAGCGGACATAGGGCCGGACGGCGTATATGTCCCACCCAAAAGAAACAACACGGACGAATACAAAAAAGATATCGGCGATACACGTTCTCGGAGTATTGGCATTACGTATGATGGCAATCCCGGATCGCCTAACGATTTCGGCACTCCCCCGCCTCCCCCGGACTCCGGCAATAACAACCCGAACAATCCTCCTATTGACGAATACACGGTGCTTTCTGCAAGGTACAAAATGATGCACGGGATATCGGTGACAAACAAAATCTCAAACGCCGTGGGGAAGGTGCTTGGGACGACAATGGCAATAGCTGCCGTGCCGCTGGGTGCAGACAGCGCAAGGGCGGCATCCAATTTTGGCATGTTTGTGGGCGGCGGTGTCCGCGCATTAGGGACAATGATATCAGCAGAAATGGGGGCGGGTATTATACGGAAAGAAACAAGCAAATATTCTCCAGAAAAAAGAAAAGAGCTTGGCATAGACAACCCTGATACCATTTTGTTTAATGCGGAAAGCGACAAGGAAGCATCCGATAGAAGGTCAAAAGTACTAAACGAAAACATAAAAGGCGGGAACGAGTTGAACAGCTATTACAAAAAGTATTACTCCATGATCAGGTGGAAGTTCCCGCCTTTAGGCATTGACAACAGGTGAGAAAATGGGCAAGCTCAAAGGGTTTATAAAGAGATCAATAAAACGACGTGTTGCAAAGCTTTTGCGAAATCCCGCGTTCTGGCCTGCGCTGGCATATATGGCCCTGGTCTTGTTCATTGTCTTTTTCGTAATAGGGGCTGCAAGAAACGCCTTTGAGGCGTTAGGCGAGCCGTCCCGTCCCTTGACTAGGGAAATTGTCATGAACGCTTTGAAGAACATGCCTCAAAACGAGAGGGAGCAATTCAAGGATTCAATAATAGACATTGAAAATCTTCCCAAATACCTTGAATATGAAGCGAATACAGCACTCAAGGACAAGCCCGGCAAAATACGGGTGATAACAAACGGCACATCTTGGGAAGAAAGCTGCAATATAAAATATGGGGACGCGACAAGGGATTATATGCTGCCATGGCAGTTTTTCTGTGCAATAGACTCAATGGCCGGTATGAGAGATAAAAACAGGGACAAGATATTAAACCTTGCATTTGACGTTCTCAAGCCTGAATACAAATATGAGGCGGGTAAGTACACGCGCGACGAAGTGGAAAAAACAAAAGTTGTTACACGGACATACAAAAACGGCCAGCTTGATAAGGAAAGCGTAAGCATAACCTCCGTAACCCGCAAATATCCGCTGCCTTATTTGGACAAGATCGTGACAGCCTTTGCTGAACACACATTTTACACAGAGAAAAAAACGTGGGATCAAGGCTGGCAGGAAGTATGGTCCACAAGCTACAGCTGGGAGGCGGAGGCAAAAGGCAAGGAAAAAACGGACGATATGAGTGATACGGAGGAGAAAACAGTTGACAAATATGTTGAAACAACGGTTTGCTACAAGCAGAACATGGTCATTGAAGACGTGTTGTCCCGTATGGAGACGAAGATAAACACTTCAAAATTCAATAATTTTTTAATGCAAAGCGGGATAACTCATGACGATTTGTATGCAATGCAGGGCCTTATGGAGCAGATGCCGGACAACGACAAGGCGCTTGACTATTTTTCGATTGTCATGGCCCAGTACGAATTCTGCGGGCCCGCGATGACTCCAGAATACATTGAGTTCCTGAAGAACATAACGGAAACGGGGAGCTATCCCAAGGAGTCAAACATCGGCGAATGGCTTTGCGGCCCCGGAAATCTCACGGGGTGCAAGAGCTGGTTTCTTATGCGCCTTGCGGCGCTTGCGAAAGATTACGGTTCAAAAATGGAAATAACTTCAGGGTATCGTTCCATAGACGAGCAGAAGGCAATTTGGGACAATACTCCGGCAAGCATGCGCGGGATTTACGTTGCTCTTCCTGGATACAGCAAGCACAATTACGGAGTCGCAGTTGACGTTTCCGGCTGCTACAGAAAACTTGCGAATATTGACCTTGCGAAGTACGGATTGTATAAGCCCATGAGTTATGAGGATTGGCACATAGAACCGATTGAGACGAAATATACTCAAGGAGGCACTTAGGTATGAAAGAAAACATAACGGAAAGAATAATCAGAAATCTTGGAATAAAATATCCGAGAGCAATCATATCGACCATAATTGTGGTGATGTCCATAACCGGCATATATGCCATATCGGCAGCCATTAAAAAGCCCGGAGCGGAAAAAACCGTTGGCGTGAAATCTGTCCAGGCGACAGCAAAGACGGAAGCTGACGCTTTAAACGTGAACCTGGAAAACACGGGCAAAAGGAAAAACGTTGTAACGATTGAAAACGACGACCATGTGCTTGCAAGTGCCGAAAAGATGTATGCGGACATTGAGGAGGATACGGGAATACTAATAAAGGACAAAATGGATGCTTACGGCCGTCTTGAAACTTTTTTCGGGCTTATAAACGAGGGGAAACTTCAAGAAGCATACGATATGTTTCAGAAAAACTATAAAAAGGACTTCGGATATGAAAACTCGAACTTGTTTGATATAAGATACAAATATGAAAACGGCCTTACGTTCAGCGCTGCCTGTGATGACTCTCGCAAACTTGACGACAGGTACATATTCAAGGTATACATATACAACGGCAGGTATATTGAATCCGGAAACGGCAATCCTCCGCATGTTGAAAAAGTCTTTACCGTATTTGAAAACGGGAAGCTGGCCGACGAAGGAATTTTGCAATCCGTACGATGCGAGGAACAGTATGAGTTTTTCGGCAAGCTGAGGGTGTATGTAAGGCGAAAGATATTGACCACAAGAGGGCTTTTGATGCGTGTGATGATAAAGAACCTGTCATACAAGGAAGCACGGGTGGAATACGACAAAAACGCTTTTTACGTAATCGACGAGGAGAATAAAAAAACGTACGTGCATGAGAATTTAAATGGGATAACGCTGTGGTATTCGATATATCCCAGGGGTTTCGGATATTTCGACTTGATATTCCCGTATTGCAAGAATATAGACGCCAAGCTCAAAATGCTTGAGGAATATATAACAGAGGTTGTTGCAATACCTTAAAATAGCCTGGGCATCAGCATTTCAGGGCATTTTTTTAAGCATTTTCAAAATTAGTGCTATAATTATACGGGCGTTTAAATTCATTAATTCATTTAAGATTGTCCTTTCACCAATACCCTAAAATGGCCTAAATAACGACATTTTAGGGTATTTTTTATAATTTTTTCAATATAAGTGTTATAATAAATATCGATTTTTAAAAAAGCGGGTGGAAACGGTTGATACTTGCCACAGGCATAAACAAGCTTGACACGGCTTTGAAAGACAGGATTGGCGAAGCTTATATAGTTGGGTACAAGGAACACATCTTAAAAGGCGAGTACGCCGGCCAGACGGTTGTAACGTCGCCCATATTGGGCGGCGCAATGCCTTTCGACAAATTTTTGTTCGAGCTGAAAAAGCGCTCCATGCGTGTGATCCTGCTGCTTGACAACAGGCAGAACCCATTGTTCATGAAGGCCCTAAGTTACGGTATACTTGACATACTGCTTTACGAGGAAATGGACGGGATAACCGTAGACAGCATACTGGATTTGGTAGAAAACCCAAAAACCATTGACGCATACGAAAAACATATTGAGCGCATACGTTTTGACGCGATGGCGCCTGAAGGCGAAAATGCTCCGAAAGCCGAAACGGCGGAGAAGGCGGAGAAAGTGGTAATAAAAAAGGAGAAGGAATACATACCGATTGTGTTCAGTTACAGGAGGCGCTTGATATCCCTAATAGGAGACATTGTGCATGTTTCGGAACTTGCACGGATGTTAGCGCGGCTGACGGAATATAAAATCATTCTGTTGAATTTCGATTTTCTATCGGGATATCCGGACGTGCTTGTTGAAGCCGACAGACCTGATACTGAAAAGACGAGGGGCGACACGGCCAACGACGCTGTGCGAATGTGTGAGGAAAAGACGCTTGAAAAAGACATCCTTGAAAGGATGTGCGCCAAGCCGTTGCCGAATTTGTTAGTTTTATCCGGAACTGCCGGTATGGCGGAATATGAAAAAAATATCCATCTGGATTGTTCCGGGCTGGTGGAGTACATTTTCAGGCAGTTTGACTACGACCTTGTGCTGTACAACCTGCCCAAAGCTCCTTGCAAGGCATTGGAGTCAGCCTCAAAGGCGGACGAGACGGTTATAATTGCCGAAATGAGCTTTAAAGGCGTAAAAGAGGCGAGGGAAATATCGCGATACCTTATAGCCAAATCGGTGCCTCTGGAAAAGATATATTATATCGGCGCGGGGTACAAAAAGGGGCTGACTTACGAAGAAACGGATTTAAAACTTATGTTGTCCGACAATGTTCTTGGAAGGATACCGGCGGATCCGAAGCGCGACGTGTCAACCGCATACGGAGGAACCCCAAACAATTTCACAGCTGATACGAAAAAGGCGTATGAAAAGATAATAAGGCGGCTTAACATACTGCCCAAAGAGACTCTTGTTGAAAAAACAAAGAAACTCATCGCGTCATTGAAAGGCAGAAGCGACGAAGCGCTTGCAGAAAAGTTGAGCGCCGCAAAAGAGGAGGCGCACAACACATACCTTATGTCCATAACCGACCATCTGACAAAAGTATACAATCGCAAGCATTTCGAGGAAGAGCTTTTGTCGCTTTCCGAAAGTCTTAGCATAAAAAACATGCCGCTGTCGCTGCTGATGCTTGACATTGACCATTTCAAAAAAATAAACGACACTTACGGGCACGATGCAGGCGACAAAGTGCTTGCAGAGTTTTGCAAGCGGATAAGGGATAACATAAAAAAGGCGGATTTGCTGGGCCGGTTGGGCGGGGAGGAATTCGGGGTGATATTGCCTTACGCCGACAAGGAGGAGGCAATAAAAGTTGCGGAGAGGATACGCGAGGCTGTATCTTTGTTGCCGATTGAACCCGCCGGCATGGTGACATGCAGCATAGGCGTCGCCAGCCTCAAGAAAAACGACAAACCTGAAAGCATTTTAAAACGTGCGGACATAGGGCTGTACAGGGCAAAAAACGGAGGAAGAAATAGAGTTGTAATGGAGGAGGATGAAAATGCTTAAAAAGGCAATAATCAAAGCAGTATTGATAACATTTGGAGCAATGCTGTTATTAACGTCGGCGCTTTCATACATAATGCTAAAATCAAAGATTATTGAGCAAAGCGAGAGGCGCGTCAGGGTTTGCGTTGCGTCGCGAAACATAAGGAAAGGCGACATCATATCTGAAGACATGTTGGAGGAAAAGCTTATTCGTGTGACTGATTCAACAGGCGGCATGGTTTCAAGCCCATCTGACGCAAAAGGCAGAGTGGCTGTATCGGACATACGGACGGGCGATTATATCCGGAAATATGAACTGGCCGACGCCGATATAGGAAACGACGAAAGAATAACCGTGGTGGGGGCTGAATTCCCGGAAAGGCTTGCAAACCTTATAAAAAAGGGTTCGCGGATAGATGTGCGGCTGAAGATACGCGGGGAAAGGACATACTTGTTGTTTTCGGGATTAAACGTGGACGATGTCCGGGACGAGCTTGGCCCTGTCACGCCTGAGAACGCCGGGAGCAAAAGAGTGTACCTGCAACTTAAGCTAAGCCGCGAGCAGCTAGAAAAGCTGTATGCTGCACGCGACACGGGGGACATTGTCTATGAACTTTACCAAAACGACGCACAAACGAGCGATGAGCAGGAAATAAACCTGGAAGACATATTCAACCTTCAGAGGAATATGAGAAAAGAGGTGCAAGCAGAATGATAATATCTGTATGGTCGCCGGTGAAGCGAAGCGGAAAAACATTGTTTTTGTATTCGCTTGTTAACGCCATATATGAACTTGCAAACAGCGAAATAAGCGTTCTTTCGATATGCCTCAATTCCGGCGGATTCGGGAAGCTGTTATCAATGTTCGGTGTGACTTCAATGCAGAACAATGCGTCGGAATACATATCGTCTTTGGTTGAGGCAAAGGCAAAAATAAACCTAAAGGACATATTGCCGCATGTCGGCGGCATGTATTTTTCGGGCACGCAAAACAGATCTCTGACCGACAAATCGTACGGGGATTTTATAAGAGTTGCCGGAGAGGAATTTGACCTGGTGTTTATAGACACAATATCGGGCAAGAGATCGGGGGTTGTCGGGGAGGCGCTGGCGGCAAGCGACGGGGTTATAAACATAGTCGAGCAGGATTATGATATCCTTAATGATTTCATAATCGGGAAAGAGATTATTTATGTCATAAACAGATACAAAGGCGATGTGTTCCCTAATAAAGAGGATTTTGAGTACATATTCAAAATAAAAAACATACATGCTTTGCCTGAATGCAAGATGCTTTTAAACATGAAAAACAAAGGCGAACTTGACAAGTATCCCTGGGAAGACACGGAATATAACCGCACTGTAAATAAAATTGCCGGAGAGATACTTAACTCCATAGGCAGACACGCAGCTATCAAAAACATGGGTAAAGCCAAATTCAACTTGAACAAACTTTTTGGTTGGAGGAAGATATGCGGCACGACATAAAAGAGTTGATTGAGAGGCTGGAAGAAAAAATAAGAAGCGGAAGGGACGAAAAAACGGGCAAAATAGAGCAGGAAAAGGTTCTTGCCGCGACGCAGGGAGACCGTGAGGCTAGGCATTTCTGCATAAACATGATTTATACGGCTCTACAGTCTCTAAAACTTTCCGAAAAGGCCGCCGACGGGTACATAAAATCGTATCATATCAACTACTTTGAAAACACGTTTTGCGACAATCCCGAAGGTCCTGTAGAGCAGGCATTGTCGTTGCTGTTTGAAAAATACTCCGTTGGCCCTGACGGCAGTTTTGAGCATAAGCTGCAAAAGCTTGCGGAGATAGCGTATCAGGAAATATACGGTTACAGCGTTGTTGACCCTCTTGTGCACGACAATGCTTTCGATGAAGTCGGCTGCAATCGTTATGATTATATATGGGTTCAGCACAAAGGCATAAAGCGCCGTGTTCCAAAGCTCCGTTTCGCCGACGAGGCGACGTACAAAAAGATAATTGAAGATAGACTTGTATCCACGTCCATGCAGGAGATGAACACGGGAAACCCGCTTATATACTGCATGCTCAAAAACGGTTGCAGGGTGACGGCATTGTGTCCTCCCCTTTCAAGGCACCATGCGGTTGGGATACGGGTGTTCAATTTTAACAGGCTTGATGCAGAGAAACAGGAGCGGTTTTTAAAAGGTAAGCTGCGCCGCTTGCTGGAGATACTTGTAAAAAAGGGACGGAGGAATATCGCCGTAATAGGCGAGCAAGGAAGCGGCAAAACAACTCTTGCTGACATTATAACCTCGATGACGGACGAAAACGCATCCATAGGCCTGGCTGAAAACATACATGAACTTAACCTATCAGAAAAATATCCGGAAAAAAACATCATTGAAATACAATATTCCGAAAGGTTCAGCCCTTCGGACGCACTTGTCATATTCTTCAGGCTGAACAGGGACATTGTGATTTTGGGAGAAGTGCGTGATCCGGCTGAAGCTTTTGAAGTTATAAAGGCCATGCTCAGGCAGGCCAGGGGAAGCATAATGACTTTTCATACCTCAAGCGTTGAGAGGCTTGTTCACGACATGCCGCAGCTGCTCATGCAGTCAGGGCACTATAAGGACTACAGGGTAGCTCAGTTTGATGTGGCTGATGCGGTTGACATAGTGATTCAAATCAAACTTGACCGCAACACCGGAGAGAGGTTCATATACAGGGTCGCCGAGATAACGGCGATGTCCGACACTATGTCGTACAGGATAAAGAACCTGTTCAGATACGACAAGGATAAAAAACGTTACATCGTGAACAAAACAGGGCTCAGCAATGAAATGCTAAGTTCATGCCTTGAATATGAGCTTGACTCAAGCGACATCGACAACATAAGGAAAATATTTGAAATAGAGGATGGCGAAGGGGAAGAATACGAATATGATTAATATTATAACCGCAGGTTTTCTTATCAGTGGGATATTGATAATCGTGTTAACCCTATCATCGGAAACGTTGAAGGACGTTTTTGTGTTTAAAACAAATATAACCGGCGCGGGGGAGCGGTATGCGTTAAAGAGGCTTCCGTCAAGCATAAACAAGCATATGTCAAAAATTCCGTTATTGGGCAAGGTGAAGCGGGACATTGAAAAAGACCTCATGCTTTTGGTTGACGAAGATAAGGCGGGTTATCTGTCGTTAGCAGTTGTTCTTGCGTGCTTGGCGGCATCTCTGCTTATTGCCGCAAAGATTGTCGGCACGTCCGACTATTGGTATGTAAAGTTTCTATGGATTGCAGTAAGCGTATCCCTTCCAATATACGCGGCAACGCTGGCGCTTGAGTATTACAGGACCAGCCTTTATAAAAAAGTTCCGGACTTCATAGACCAATTCAGAAGCGCATATTCAGTTTGTGGACGCGTAAGGCCTGCGCTTATTGAATGTGCTAAAAGCATGGGAATAATGGGCAAGGTTATAATGAAGGCTGCCGAATATCCTGACCTTGAAAAGGGGCTTGAGTATATAAAGTCAAGGTTCAGAAATCCCTGGATAAACATATTCGTACACATACTGCTTACCGGCAGGGACAGCGGTGGGGATATTGTAGCGCAGATGCACAAACTTAACATGACGGCCGTCATGGTTATGAACATGGAAAAAAAGAAGGTGAAGCGGCTTGTATGGTATGAAGCTTTTGTTCTTGGAAGCGTTATAGCAGGGATACCGCTGGTCATGTGGGCAAATAATAAAATGCTTGTTGAAATGGGCTTGCAATCATCGAACGTCTATGCAAACATGTCAACGGCGCGCCTTATGGCATATTCCCTTTTGGCTCTTGCGGTAATGCGCGTTGCGAGGAAGAGGTGATTATGATGCTGACTTTTTGTTTAGCTGCAATATATACAGCGGGATTAATCTCGCTTCTGCTTGGCATGAACATGAAAACTGGACTAAGGCAGGATGAAAAGTCCTTAAGTGGAAACGACATAATTGGAATTATATTGCCTAAAAAGGGCAAAAGACTGGCAAGGAAACTCAAAATACTTGAAAAGTCGGAAACAGACGTTACTCTGGACAGACTGTATGCATACAAAATTGTTTCGTTGATTGCAGTTGTCCTGATATATCTCTCCGTCTCTGCGACCAACATAAACGGGCTTATAGATGCTGAGCTTGCAAAAAAGAGTCCGTTTATGACGTTTGACGAAACCCAGGAAAGGATAAGCAGAAATTGCACAGTATACAAAAACGTTGTCAAGGAGCTGGGCAACGACGCAATGTCGGAGATAGCGAGGAACAGAAACGCGGAGGCCCTCAAAAAGGCATTGGAAAGGATGAATATAACAGGGGAAAACGCCGAACAAAGCGCGGCATACATAATGGACGCTTACGACAGAGTAAGCAAGATACGGCTTGTTGATTATAAAATCCTTTTGGTGGCGTTGTTGTCGTTCTTTATTCCGGAGATAATACTGACAATAAACGGGCTTATGAAAAGGAGTAAAAACAACCGTGAGCTGATAAAAGCTCAGGGGATATTTGAGATGCTTGCCAGGATGAACGTAAAAACGCACGAAATCATTAGGGAAATAGCAGAGTCAATGGACTTTTACAAAAAAAACCTTGACGAATTCCTTGAAAGGTATCAGGCGGACAGGCAAAAGGCTATAACTGTCTTGAAAAATCAAGTCAATTCAAAAAGGTTTAAAAAGTTTGTTGACATTATACAAGTGTATTCGATGTACGACAGGAACATTGCGATTGAAATGCTTGAAAGGGAAAAAGCGGAGCGTGAGCAGGAACTTATGCTTGTCAGCATGGAAGACGTTGATTTTATAGAGATAATAGCGATATTGGCAATCATGCCGCTGCTGTGGGAATTGTTCAACCTGATGCTGAAACCTGTTATGACAGTAGTTATGGACACATTCAGCCACTTTTAGAGATATGGAGGAGGATAAGAAACATGGGTAAAATTGTTGCGACAATTGTAATAATCGTCATAGCCCTTGGCCTTGTATTTGGCCTTGTGATACCTATAGCAAACAGGACGAGAGATTTTGCGGACACAAAGATGGAGGAGGTGAGGGACGGAGGGACACGGTTGGAAAATATGTTGAGGTAAACACACAGAGATTTGCTTTGAAAGGAGGTGAACGCGTTGAATAAAATACTGGTCACTCTTGCAATGATTGCAATATGTATCGGCCTGATATTTGGCGTTATCGTGCCAATTGTAAATCAAGCAAAAACATTCGGGGACACCAACGTCAACGACATAATTAAATCCACGGGCGCAGGTACAATTGGAGAAAAACTGGGATTGATAAAGACGGAGATTAACTAGGTGGAGATTATCATGAGCAAGATATTGACAACCATAGTTCTGGCCGCGTTGTGTATTGCCTTGATACTGGGAAGCGTTTTGCCTCTTGGGACTGAAATAAAGGCAGCGGCACAAAAGGCGTTCAATTCGGTGAAAAACATGAGCCAGAACATAACCGAAAATCCATAATTAGCGGGAGGGGGCCTCCTTGCGCAGGCCCTCTTTTAATCTTGGGGAGGAAGTTTTTTGGGAAAGATTTACGCGTTTGTTATAATGCTGCCGTTGGCCGCAATGATGCTCTTGCGCGGCGTGACGTTTTTTGAATACGACACTAAAACCAGGTACATAACGGACTACATAAACATGACTGCTTACAAGGTTAAATTGACCGGCGAATTGACCCAGGACGATTACAACGAGCTCAAATCAAAGCTAAACACCATAGCCAGGTTCAACGACAGCGGCATAATATTGAAAAAAGCTAAATATATGGCCGATGGGAGCATAGGAAACGTTCAAGCTTACACTATAGGCGAAAAACTCATAAAAGGCGATTTGTTTATGATATACGTAAAGTCGAGCGACGTATCGAACTTTTCAAAAGCAAGCAATTTCGGAGTAAGCCAGGACGACGGAAAAAACCTTTACTATAAGGCGAAGGCGGTTGTCCGGATTGAGAAATACGATTCCGGGCAATAAAAGGGCGGTGATTTTCTTGGGCAAGGTGATCCTGTGGCTTGCAGTTATATCCCTTATAGTGGTTGCCTTCATGTCAGGGATTGATTACGCCATATACTCATACAAAACATACAATATAAGCCGGTGTTTGAACTATGCGATATGCGCGGCCGCACAGGAGGTTGACACATCCGGCGAAGATAGCCTTTCCGGGCTTTCGGAGGAAAACGTCGAGTCAAAGGGCAAAATTTCGCTCAAGAAAATAAGGCTTGACGAGACAAAGGCGGAGAACATATTCTGGTCAACACTGAAATCGAACACCGGAATAGAAAAATCGCAGTTGGAAAATAACTGCTTGATGATATTCACGTACGACAGCGGCAATGCCGTGAATTATTACTGGAAAAAAGGAGGTGTTACCGCGACCGGAAGCGTGGCTTCGGCAAATTTGCTTGAGAGCGTCATAAACAATGCTATAAGGACATGTTGGCCGCAGGGTGAAGACAGCCATGTAATATATATAGGCGGGAACCCGAAAACGAATGATTTTAAAAGCAGGCCTTGTTTTATGGCATTCGTAAAAAACCACCAGATAAACGGCCTGTACAGCAAGCGGGAAGCGACTTTCGTGGCGTTCAAGCGTGCTAAGTTGGAAAGGTAACGTGTGATATAATAGTTATAAGCAAGATGCGGCATAGGCTTTCCACGGAAGGGGATAAAATTATGCTGATAACAAAGCTTCTGCTTGATATGACGACACATGAACATTCACAAAACACAGCCCGCCTGGCTGCTGAACTAGGAAAAAAACTTGGCCTTGAGTCTAAGGATGTCGAAAAATTGATTGTTGCGGGCACATATCACGATATAGGTAAAACGCTTATACCAAGGGAAATTCTTTCAAAGCCTGGCCCTTTGAGCTTCAAAGAATATGCTTGTGTTCAAAGGCATGCTATATATGGCGCAGATATATTGTCAAGCTACGGGTATGATGAATATGTTGTCAACGCTGTGCTTCACCATCACGAAGGCTGGGATGGGTTGGGTTATCCGTCGGGAATAAGCGGTTTGAAAATACCTCTTTTTGCAAGAATACTTCACATATGCGATTCTTTTGACGCAATGACATCGAGCCGCCCGTATAGAAAGCTTCCATATACATACGAACAGGCCTTTCGTCAGCTTTACATTGACGAAGGAATAGATAAAGAACTGTTAAAAATTTTTGTAGATATATTTGAGTACAAAGAACTATTAGGATAAGGAGCGTGTAAGGATGAG
>Ga0308414_1000545_pt1 | contig 23912 bp, 19 predicted proteins | sample HotsprSampleOS50_FD_205667 | JGI IMG/M metagenome (GOLD analysis project Ga0308414, IMG submission 205667) | Hot spring phototrophic mat microbial communities from Octopus Spring, Yellowstone National Park, Wyoming, United States - 20090730_OS50 ...
TGACCGACCTCAAAAACCTGCGACTGGAAGCCAAAGGACGAATGAAGACAGCGAAAAAAGTAGGAGATAAAAACAGTGCAGACCTCTACGACGCCATGCAAAATTCCTTCAAGATTTTGATTAACGCCATGTATGGCTATCTGGGCTTTCGCGCAGGAATTTTCAACGACTACAGCGAGGCAGACCGCGTAACCACCACAGGACAGATGATTGCCAAAAAAATGATTGCCGAGTTTGAAAAACGCGGTTGCCGCATCGTGGAAGTCGACACCGATGGAATCTACTTTATCCCACCGCCGAATGTGCGCACCGAAGAAGAAGAAGCCAATTTGGTCAAAGAGGTGTCGGCAACCATGCCTGAAGGCATCACGATTGCATATGATGGGCGCTTCAAGAAGATGGTTTCCTACATGAAGAAAAATTACCTGCTGCAAAGCTACGACGGCAAAATCAAAATCAAGGGCTCTTCGCTCGTAAGCCGGAGTGCCGAAAAATTTGGAAGAGAGTTTGTGCGCAAAGGCTTCGAGTGCTTGCTCAACGAAGATGTCGCAGGATTGCATGAACTCTATGTTCAAACTCGAGAGCGCATCATCAACAAAGAAATGGATGTGTCGGAGTTTAGCCGCACCGAAACGCTCAAGAGCAGTGTGGAAGAGTATCAACAAGAAGTTCGAGCAGGCAAGCGCAACAAAGCGATCACTTACGAAATTGTCATTAGAAATAAACTATCGGTTAGCAAAGGCGACCGCATCACCTATTATGTAGCTGGGTCAGGCTTGTCGGGCAACTACGCCGAACGCGGCAAATTAGCCAGCGAATGGAATCGAGACAAGCCCGACCAAAATGTAGACTTCTATCTCAAACGCTTGGATGAGTTTGCCGAAAAATTCCGTGACTTTTTCAAGCCAAGCGACTTTAGCCGAATCTTTTCAGCTGACGAACTATTTGGTTTTTCACCTGACGGCATTGAAATCATCAAAGAAATTCAACACCGCGATACGGCAGAGATTGAAGAAGAAATTCCGTTCTAATCAGAAAATCATGCGTGCTGAAAATTGATACTGCGTCGGAATGCCTGCCGAGCGGTATTGAATCGGGTCGCCGGGACGACCGACTTGCGCGCGATTGGTCTGCGTCGCATTGGCAAAGTAACCGCTGTAGTTGATGGCGTTGAACACATTGAAAATGTCGGCGCGCAATTCCACACCAACATCACCGAAGGAAATAAGATGCGACACACTCAAATCAAGTTGAGCAAAGCCAGGCAAGCGTTCGCCATTGCGCGGCACGCCCGGGTAGCGGTCTAAGTTGCCAGCAAAGCCATCCCCATACTGCGGTCCATGACCGTAAAAACCAGCATAGTCTTGCGGATTGCTGACACCCGAAGGCGCAACCGCATTGCTGAGTGCCACAGTGCGATTGATGGGCTGACCAGATTGAAGCAGCAAGTTTAGTGAAAGAGTGGTCCCGAAATCAAAGCGGTATGCGCCCGTCAGTGCCAATACATGCCGACGGTCATTGACAGCAAAGCCCCATTCGTTCTGAAATTCATTGGCATCCATGGCGCGAAAGTTAATGTCGTCTGTGTTGTTCAAGTTCCATGAGAGCGTGTAAGCCAACTGAAAGGCATAGTTGTTCGAGAATGCCTTTTTGAGCGTCAGCAAAATGCCGTAGTATTCGCTGCGCCCTTCGGTTTCACTGACGGTGATTTGGCGAGCGCCGCCCACTACAACGCCTGCTGGACGCGAAGCATCTGCATCGGAGAGCGGACGCGGCGAAGCAGTTGCCGCAAAAGGTGTAGTGGCATACGGCGTTGGGGCATTGAGGTCACGCAAGCGCACCAAATTTTGCCCAAGCAGCACGACGCCGTCGAGTGAAAGCATCAGGTCGTTCGTAAGCTGACGCTGCACCCCCAGCGAGAATTGATGACTGAACGGATTTTGCAACCCATTTGGATTTTGAATGCGCAATTCACGCGCAGGGAGTGCATTGACGTTGGCGCGAAGTTCATCAGCTGTTTTGCCGCGCAGAAATTCAGGCACGTCGCGACCGATAAAGGTTGCTGTCACGTTGCCATCGAAAGTTAGGGCGTCTAAGTCTGCATCAGCGGGAATAATGCCGCGCTGCTGCAACAGTCGCAGTTGCTGCAAGAAAGCTGGGGAACGGCTGGAGTATTGCAACGCATCGCTCTGAATGGCATAGAGAATGCGCTCGTAGAAAATTCCGTAACCACCGCGTATGACCGTCAGCCCATCTTCGGTAGCCAGCCAGTTGAAGGAAAGGCGTGGCGCAAGATTGTTCCAATCATATCTGTTGCTGCCAGCTTTCGAGAGGTTATCAAAATCCCAGCGCAGTCCCAAGTTCAGTGTCAGGCGCGGCGAGACATTGTAGTTATCTTCGACAAAGAGTGCCAAGAGCGTTTGATTAGCGCCAAAACTTTCAGGACGCACCTCCACGCTGTATGAAAGCACTTCCACCTCGCGTGGAATATCGGCGAGCGAAAAATTAGAGCGTCGAGCAAACTGGGCATCATTGCGCAGTTGCACGGTATAATTGCCGCTTGGATTGCCGCCGCCAAATAGCCGATGCGTCGAGGAAAGCAGGTCAATCCCAGCACGCAAGGTGTGCTTGTCATCTATTACTGCAGTGAAGGTTGTAGCAGCTTGCCAAGTCTGTTCGAGCTGGTCGAAAGTGAAACCAGGGTGACCGACGATGCCAAGCAGTTCATTTTTGCCAAAGCCGCCATCTAAGGTGTCGGAGAAAAGCACAACTTGCGGTTGAGCCCCTTCTTTGGGACGAGCGTAGTTCCAGTAGAAGCGGCTATACTGCACGCGCGTTTCGCTGAAGAGACGAGGGGTGATAATCCAAGTGTGCTTGGTCGCCAGAAGCAAAGCATTTCGGTCTTGAATGCTGCCAGCGCTGGGCTGCACGGCGCCGCCACCAGCATTATCGAGCCCAACGATGCCAACATTTGCACGCAGTGAAGTCTGATGCGCTGAATTCCATTTGTGGTCAATTTTGCCTGTAAAGAGGTAGCTGTAATTTTGCGAACGGATAACGGCATTCGTAGCCGGCGTTCTGATGATGTTATCCACTCCGTCTTGAGTGAGTTCTGTGTTGAAAAAGAAGAAGGTCTGATTAGGCACGATTGGTCCAGAAAGCGACAACCCAACTTGGTTGCGGTTGAACCCATTCCGAATGGGATTGCCGTTTTCATCAAGAGGTGAAAAGGCATTGGGTGCATCAATGATGGCACCGGGACGAGAGTAGTAAAAAATTTCCCCTTTGAATTCATTCGTGCCGCTTTTGGTCGTGATGTTGACAATTCCGTTGGCAGTACGCCCAAACGCCGCGCTGTATGAGTTTGTCAGCACGGCAACATTTTGCGCAATGCCAATTGGCACATCAAACTTCTGCCCGCCTAAAAATCGCTCGTTGTTGTCGAACCCATCGATGAGGTAGTTTGTGTAAAGAGAGTTCTGCCCGTTGATGCTCACATTAGGCGCTTCAGGGAAGTAGCCTGTGGCAGGCGCAACGCCGGGCAAAAAGTAAAGTTGGTTTGAAATTTTGCGCCCGTCTGTAGGAATGGTCTGAATTTGAAATTCGCTCACATATGAAGAAACTTCTGCATCCGAGCGGTTAATCTGCGGCGCAAAGTCCGCTACTACGGTAACTTCGTCGGAGGCGTAGTCTTTCAGGTCGAGTGTGATGAAGCGCCGTTCGTCGGCACGAAGTACAATGTCGGTGATGATTGCCTTTTTGAACCCACTGGCTTGAGCTTGAAGCGTGTAACTGCCTGCAGTTGGAAGCGACACAAAACGAAATGTCCCATCTGCGCCGCTAACCGTGCTTTGGGTGATACCGGTTTTGACATTTGTTAGGGTCAGGGTTAGCCCTGCGATGGCTTCACCGCGGCTGTCTCGGACGACGCCTTCAACTATCGCTGTGCCTTGCGCATGCAGGCATAACGGGAAAAGCCATAGAGAAAAAACGGCAAAGTATTTCAAAAAAGTCATCTTCATGGTGCACGAATGTGGATGAAAGTTTTAGGAAAAGTTTTTGCTTGTGCTTATTGGTCAAGAGCCACTGCAGTTGTGGTGCAATGCGAAGAGATGTTAAGGCAGAAGGACTGGCGGAGCGTGTTTGAGCGGCAAGTGCAGGCGCTCTGCAGAGCAGGGCACACAGAAATGCGTGAGGTAGAAAAGCGGACGCAGCATGAACGGCAGAAAGGCAAGTAGCATGAGCGCATAAGACGCATGCTGGCGCGCAACATGAAGCAAGTCAGCGATGTGGTCTAAATCGGTGAGCGGTGGTAGCCACGCTGCAGAGCTGCCAAGTGCAGCGATAGCCCAATGCAAATCCTGTTGCACAAATGCTGTGTGCCATCGGCAAGCATCGCAAAGCATGCGGAAGTATGGCAGTGCTGCACGCCGCATGCCAATGAGATAAACGCCGCCATCGACCGAATTGCCGAAAACAAAAGGATGCTGTGCTAAATCTGAAAAGGCTTGCTCGAGCAGTGTGCTGCAAAGTTCAGGAGTGTCGTTGCCAATAACGAGCACTTCATCGTAGCCCGAAGCGAAGGCATCAGCGAGAGCGTGTTGCAGGCGCTCATTAAAATTTTGCCCACGTTGAAGCAAAAAGTGAGTGGCGCTGGAAAATTCTGGTGCAGGCTTATCTGCGGCAATCAGCAACTCAGCTTGTGTGCGCTGCGCCACATCAATGGTATGAGCAATAAGACGGTGATACAGCCGCTGATGCTGCAAGTAGGAAAGACCACGAAAGCGTTTGGCTTTGATTTCGCTTTCAATGGAACGAGTGAAGAGAAGTATGGCTCGCCGCGCAATCATGACTGAGAACTATCACGCGATGAATGTAAAGACGGTGGCAGCTCGAGCGTTACAAACTGCTGCGATGGAAAGGTGTGCAGATTTAGGTGCGGCGCACTGAAGTTGGGCTTAAAGTGCTCGTAGTGTTTTTCGAAAAATTCATCGCACCAAAGGCAGATGTTGCCGAGCGCCTGTGCGCGAGATTTGGCATAGTCTTCAGATATGCCTTTGTAGAGTCCCATCTTAAACGGTTCGCCGTCGTTAAGGGCTTGCCACATCGGGTGTTGGATAACAGCCTCGATAGCGGCATGGAGGTCTTCGTAGCGCAAATCAGCAATGGGCATGCGAGTCCCGGGGCAACAAGGATAGAGGTTGTAGAGTTGAACGGCAACTTCTTGCATGGCGTCATCTTTACCGCCTGCAAAGCCGCGAGCACCAGAAGGAATGGCGCAAAAGTTATGCAAAGGGCGACGCAGCATCACATTGGTTTGAACAGCGCGTCCGCGCGCCCAGTTGCCGCCGATCCAGAAGTCTTCATTGGCGCCCCACATGGAAAATGTCAGTGTCGGCTTTGTCAGCCTTGTTTTAGAAATCAGTGCGCCTTCGTTATCGAAAATCATGCCCTTTGCTTCCAACATGGATTTCAGCAGTTCTGCCCGCGCCCCTTTGTGCTTGTGAAAACGGTCGAGCGACGCAATATCGATGCGAGTAACATGGTGAGCAAGAATCTCATCTAAAATCTCTGGCGTAAGCAAGTCGCCATTGGTTTGAAGCATGTATTGCGTGTGCTCGCCGTATTTGTCGTAGAGCGCATCGAGGCAAAAGTAGAGCAACTTGCAATTGACAAGCGGCTCGCCACCAGAGAGCACAATCCGCAACGGCGCATCTTCAACTGGAGGAAAATGCTCTATCACGGCACGCGCTTCAGGTATGGTGAGCTCAACGGCTTTTGGACGAGAACTGTTGTAGCAATGGTCGCAACGGTCGTTGCAGTTATGCGTGATAACCCAATAGAGCGAATCAAGCGGCATACGGTTACTGATTAGAAGGTAAGCAAGTTCGAATTTAGGGAAACGTCTCAAACCTGAAAAGCTCTTTTGTGCTCAAGCCAAAAAAAGTAACTTTGACACAGCGTCAATACCGTGCACAGCAAGGGCATCTCTCTGCATTCAAACACATTTTGAAATGAAAAAATTTGTCAAACATGCTGCAGTCACCGGTTAGCAAGCATCATTGCCAAAACTGGTGAATACTGTGTAATAGAAATTTCAAACAAGCGCCAGTTAGGACCGGTGCCAAGAGAGATGAATATCGGCGGCGATGAGTATCTGGAGTTTCGCTACTGTCTGGATTGTGGTCAGGTGCAGGGGCTATTCCCAGTGCCGCCGATAGCGTTAGAGCAATCAGGTTGAAAGTGGTGCCGAGTGTTCTAAAACTTCCCAAGTGTGGTCGGCAAGTAGGCGCACTTTCGCAACAAACTCGAGAGACTGAGCGGAGCGACCCCATTCATGCGGGGCGACCAGCGAGAGAAAATCTTCGCCGTTTGGTCGGCGATACAGGTAATAGACATGCGAGATAAGCGGCTCAAAAGACATCTTAGCACGGTAAATGCGTTCTGAAATTTCCACACGTTTTTTGATGGCGTTGGCTTGCTCAGCGAGCAATTTCATTTGCTCGTAGAGTTGTGCCATTTGCATATCGGTCTGCTGATACATAGCCGCCACTGCTCGACCTTTAACCTTGCCCATGTCTTCAGGTTTAACCAGCGCACTGCCCGAAGTATGTGCATACGGCAAAAGTCCGGGCGTGTCGGTCGTGCGGTCTTTCATGCGCGCTAAATCAAGCTTGGAAAGGTCAATCTCGTTTTCTTTCATGGCAAGTGCTGCTGCAAAATTAAGGATGCAAAATTTGGTTAAGCCAGTTGCTTAAACGGCGATGCTTACAAACAAATTCCTCATGTCGGTTATAAAAAAGATGTTATCTTTGCCAAACTTTTCTAACGTCATTTAGCTATGCAAGTCATTGACACACAGCCGACACCGAATCCAAATGCCCTGAAGTTTATTGTCAATGGAACATTCCCGCCGGGCTCTCATGCATTTATGTCTGTCAAAGAAGCAGAAAAAGACCCCTTGGCAAAAGAAATTTTCGCACTGGGCGATGTGACCTCTGTCTTTTACATGAACAATTTTTTGACGGTCAATAAAACGCCAACAGGCGACTGGAATAAATTGCGCGAAGGCATCCTTGCGGCGATAGCCAAAATATGAGTCAGTACTGAAAATGCAAGGTGAAGACGTTAGCTGACCCCAACTGGTTGAAAAATGGCACGAAAGCATAGTCGAGCATAAAACTGCTCCACTTTATGCCAGCGCCCGCCGATACAGCCCGCGACTCATTGCCGACAATAAGACCTGCACGTATCCAAAAAAAGTTGCGAAACTCAAACTCTGCCCCAATCTTTAGCTGTGTGGCATCAGAAAATATGGTAACGATGTTTGCTTCAAGCAACAAGCGACTCTCAATGGGGAAAAGAGACCATGAATACGCCGCCCCAGCACGGAGCAAGGTAGGAAGACGAGAGGACTCACTTGCTAATTCATTCATAGCGCCGATGTGCTGCAAAGCCACAGCCAGACGAAGTTCAGGAAAGAGAAGAAAAGCGCCTGAGATATCGACTGCCACGCCGATGGCGTCGTCAATGAAAATGCGCTCGTAGAGAAACTTACCAGTTAGTGCGATAGTCAATTGCTCATTGAGTGAATAAGCGTATGAGGCGCTTAGTGCAAGGTTTTGTGCTGCAAACGTCCCTTCAGGGGATTCCGTAGGGCGCGTGCGAATGGGAATGTCATTGATGGTAAGCCAAAGGAGCGAGACACCGAGTGCGCTGTTCCCATAGTTGAAATTTGCAGCTGCATAGCTGGAGTAGGTATCCAAAAGCCACAAGCTCTGCGAAAACACGATGCTGGAGTTCTCGCCAGAGTTCAGCAGGGCGGCGTTGTAGTAGTTAGCGGCTGCACCGCGCACGGAAGCCACGCCTGTATTAGCCATAGCTTGCTCGCGTGCGGTAGTTCCAACTTGCAAAAAGGTTAGTCCCGTCTGGGCTTGTGCGCAAGGGAGTGATAAGGAAAAAAGCAGTGCAAAGACGGTCGGAAAGTAACGTGGCATAAACTCAAGCAAACTCAAAAGGGCTTACGATAGCCTGTAAGCCCCAAAAATACTCAATGAAGGTGCGACCCTGCAATGGCGTCATTTGTCATCTCGGCTGGCGTCTAAGAGAATGCGTTTCTCCTCGCTGGTAAGAGATTCGTAGCCAGAGCGAGAGATTTTATCAAGAATTTCATCAATGCGGTCTTGCGTGGTGCGGCGGCTCGGTGTAGAACGAGAGCGAGAGGAGGGTGAGCGTGATTCATTGGCAGCAAAGGTTTTCTCAAACCATGATTGAAAAGGCAGTTCGCGTTGCATGACCTTGATGTAAATATATCCAATCGCCATACCGCCCAAGTGTGCAAAGTGCGCAACCCCGCTGGCGGCTTGGTCGAAGCTGGCAATAAATTCCAGTAAAGCGTATAGGATGACCAAGTATTTGGCTTTAATCGGCAGAAGGAAGTAGATGTAGATGTATCGGTCAGGAAACATCATACCGAAGGCAAGCAGAACGCCATAGACAGCCCCAGAGGCACCGACGGTCGGATACATGCCGCTGGTCAGCAAAATGTTAATAAGCCCAGCACCAATGCCACAGGTAAAGTAGTAGATGGTAAATTGCTGCGTGCCCCAGTAGTTTTCAATCTCTGCGCCGAACATCCATAGAGCAAACATGTTGAAAAGGATGTGCAAAAAACCACCGTGCAGGAACATGTAAGTCACCAGCTGCCATATCTCAAACTGACCAGAGTCCAACGTCCAGAGCGCCCCAAAATCCATCAGAAGGCGACGCAGCGGTGTGAAGTACTGGAAGAAGAAAACAACGACGTTGGTGATGATAATCAGCTTAATCGCAGGTGGCATGATTGAAAATCCCCCCGGACGATACTCATCATAGTAACCCATATTGCCTCAGTCTGTTGGTTGATGTGTTATCTTGAGGAACGCTTCAAAGATGCTAATAATTTTTCGGCTTGTCAAGAAGTTTAATCATATCATGATTGCGAATTTGAAAGCGGCTTGAGCAGATTGCTGTATCGAGCGAGTGCCTTCGGCGAAATCCCATGACTGACCTGAAGACCGAATCGGCGTCTTAGAAACTCTTCCACTTTTATCCATTCACCGTTGTAGCAAACTTCACCAGTCCAAGCACACATGACGATGGTGTTTTCAGATGCGAGGTTCTCTTGCAAAGGCGAGTCAGGTGCTTGCGCTGATGCGCCATGATTGATTGAGGCAGTATGCCCAGTAGTAGAAACCACTGAAGCCAGAGCTTGTTTGCGGCGCGCAATTTTTACCAGAGCATCTTCAACTACTTGAACGAGAGCTGTGGTAAAAGCCGCTCCAGAATCTTTGGTAATGTAGTCAATTGCCCCGAGCTTCATGGCTTCGACAGCGACGGTTTCGCTGCCATTGCCTGTCATGAAAATGATAGGCGGCGCATTCTGATGCGTGGCGGCATGGCGCAAAACCTCCAACCCGTCCATCGCCGGCATGATGTAGTCGACCAGCGCAATGTCGTAGGTCGTGTGTTGATACATCTCAATCCCCGATAAGCCATCATGCGCCGTGTCGACGGCATATCCATGCTGCCGTAGCACAACCTCAATAAGTCGGGCAAGGGATGTGTCATCTTCAACGACGAGAACCCGTGCTTTAGCTGAAGTGGTCATAGTTACTTAACATGGTTAGTTACTTATCGTTCAAGGCGGCAACGCCGGGTAACACTTTGCCTTCGAGAAATTCTAAGCTGGCACCACCACCTGTTGAAACATGCGTCACGGCTTTGTCAAGACCGGCTTTTGCAATCGCTGAGGCGCTATCGCCACCACCGATAACCGTGATAGCCCCATGCTTGGTTGCATCTGCAAGAGCTTTAGCAATTTCAATCGTGCCTGTGGCAAATTTATCCATTTCAAAGACGCCCATCGGTCCGTTCCAAACGATAGTTTTTGCATCCAGAATTTCTTTTCGGTAAAGCTCAATCGTCTTGGGTCCAATGTCTAAGCCCATCCAACCGTCGGGAATAGCTTCCACATCCACGACCTTCGATGTGGCATCAGCTTCAAATCGGTCGGCAACCACCACATCAACGGGCAGCAAAAGCGGTATGCCTTTCGCTTTGGCTTTGTCTTGAATGGATGTGGCAACAGAAAGTTTATCATCCTCCACAAGCGATTTGCCTACTGACAAGCCACGAGATTTGAAGAAAGTAAAAATCATGGCGCCGCCAAGCAAAATTTTGTCGACCTTATCCAACAGCCGTTCCAAAACATCAATCTTGCCAGAAATTTTGGCGCCACCGAGAATCGCCACAAAAGGTCGCTGTGGATGTTCAGTCGCTTCGCCAAGATACTTAAGTTCTTTTTCCATGAGAAATCCGGCTACGGCAACTGGCATGAATTTCGTAATGCCCTCCGTTGAAGCATGGGCGCGATGCGCTGTGCCAAACGCATCATTGACATAGATTTCGCCAAGTGCCGCAAGTTTTTTGGCAAATTCAGGATTGTTGTCTTCTTCATCGTTGTAGAAGCGCAAATTTTCGAGCATCAAAACCTCGCCATCTTTGAGCGATAAGGCTTGCTGCTCTACCTCTGGTCCAATGCAGTCATTTGCCATCTGCACGGGCTGACCCAAGAGTTGCGAGAGGCGCTCTGCCGCTGGCTTGAGAGAAAATTCCATTGCGCGCTTGCCTTTCGGTCGACCCAAGTGAGACATGAGAATGACACGCGCACGATTTTTAATGAGAGTTTGAATAGTCGGCAAAGATTCTCGAATGCGCGTATCATCTTCAACACGACCGGATTTGTCGAGTGGCACGTTGAAGTCGACGCGCACCAATACGCGCTTGCCAGAGACATCAATATCGGCAATGGTTTTCTTGTTCATGTTTTTTTCAGCAGAAAAGTTTTGAAAAAATTATTGTAATTGCCCAATGCGATATTCACCTTGCACCACTGCACGCACTTGCAGGACATCGGAAGCGCGAACGCGTGCCAGTTGAGGTTGCGCGCCTTGACGCGTGTCAGCTTGCACTTCGATGAGCGCTGCGCGAGTGCGACGCAGCGCACGCAGTTCAGCTTCATTGAGTTCGAGAGCGATGGTGCTACGAGCAAGTGTGGTGCTTTCGCCATTTGCGTTTGTCGGCGCCGTGTTGATGACGGCAAATTCATTGCGACGAGGAAAAGAAAATCGTTGCTGTGTGTCATCAAGCAGAATCGGGCGATTGTTGGCGTCTAAGAAAATGAGTCGCAAGCGCATGTTGAGTGGCAAGCCCGATTGAATCTGCAAGGTAAGTTTGGCAGATTGCACATTATCCAGCTCTGGCGGCGAAAGCGATAGCGTGTCGCGCAAGCCAAATGCGGCAAGATTAAAACGAAATGGCAAACGGAACTTGAGTCCCACACCAACGCGGCTGGTATCGGTGATAAACCCAAACTCACGATTGGGATTAACAATTGCCAGCCCACGAATAGCAACGCTACTGGGCAAGCGTGTAAAGACCGATGAAATGTTGCTGTTCTGTGCTGTCAGTGTAAGGCGGGTCGTTGCATTTGGTCTCAGGTCAAATGTGATAGGCTGATTATTTTGTAAAACCTCGAGAGAGTCGCGAGTACGCGCACTGAAGGTGATAAACCGTGGCAGTGTGCGGATAAGAAACCCAATCGAGCTTTGAAAGTCCAAGCTCACCTCTGGGAAAAATTGACCGCTAAGCGTATCAATACTACTGAGGTCAAGTTCAAGTGGGTCAAGCCTGAAGTTGAAGTCAAGCGGGCGATTTTCATTGACACGCCACACCACGCCTTCAGCGCGCGAGGCAGAAATGCGAGAAGTGCGATACACGGCCGTAAAAGCCACACTGGGATCGACACGAATGAAATCGCGTGCGGCATCAACGGTAACAATCACACGGTAAGGAATCGCTGTATCGCCAATGGTGTTAATGGTCCAACCTGCTACATCATCGAAGGTAAGAGTGGCTGACCGGAGAGCTGGCGCGATGGTGTCGCGGTCGAAGCGCTGCCCTTGGCGCGTTACGGTCGGTAAAATCAAGCGAACGCGACCAGTAAGAGGCAGGGGATTGTTAAACTCAACGGTAAGAACGCCACGGCGAAATGTGCCACTGCGCAGTTTTTCTACCACACCGCCTGTGGCACGCACCGTTCCTTCTTCAACGGAAACTTGATTCTGATAACGCACCTCTGCGGCACGGTAGGCAATGGTGTCTGTGGATTGCAAACGTATGGTCAGCGGTGCAGAAAGATTCAGCGTTGCTGATTGAGCAGGAATCACGCCTCCGATAATTTGCACGGCAAGCCGTCCAGTAAAACGTCGGTCGGGTAGCAGGATAGAGTCGCGAACCGTTTGTCCTGAACCAAGGCTCGCAATGCTGGCAGTGCCAAGCGTAACATTTTGGTTGAGGTCACGTAGCTCAAGTTGCAAGTTTTCAAAGCGCACGCCCGTGCCGTTGCTTACCACCAATCGGATGCCACCTTCAATAACATCCACGAAACGAATGAGGTCTTCAAGGCTATACTCAAACGGCGTTGAGCGTAGATTCTCAAAGCGTGGCAGCGCAGCAGGACCGCTGGGCAACGATATGCCAGAAGCGGACGCCAGCGTGCCTAACGACTGCGTGGCAGCTGCATCAAACTTCGGAATGCGAAGCCGCCGCACGGCAAGCGTGCTCGTGGTGTCGGAAAGAGAAATCGTCAGCGAGTCGCCCACGTCAAATGTGCTGCGGTAGGTGGTGTCATAGACAAACAAGATGTCGCCAGCAGGGGTAATCTCAAGCGGCGGATTGTTAAGTTTGCCGATAAGCGAGCGTGCCGTGTAATTGGCATTGAGTAGTGGAAATGTTCCAGAAATATCCCACACTGGCGTCAGCGGTGATTCAATACGGCAACTTGCTACAGTGAAAATCAGCAGCGCGAAACTTAAAGCACCTATCAGATATTTTTTCACAGCGGGATAGTGGATAAGGATTATTTTCTCTACCTGCAATGAACGAGACGCTCGTAAAGTAAGAATAATTCTCAAAAATCTTAGTGAATGGCATCATATCGCGGACATATTTGGGGCGGATTGTTGTTCTTTGTGCCCTTTGTCATCTTGCTTGTATTCGGCTTCGAGCTCTACAAGCAGCCCCTGCCAAACTTAATTGCGCAAGTGGCGATTCTGCTGGGAATTACACTGCTCTTTGCACTCTTTCCAGATATTGACATCAAAAGCAAAGGGCAGCGCATTTTCTACATCATCTTCTTCTGTGTCGACTTATTGCTAATTGTCTCAAGCCATTGGCGAGAAGCCGCCTTTTTAGGACTCTTTGCCATGCTGCCGCTCATAGTGGAACATCGTGGCTGGACGCACTCTTTCTGGGCAGCGCTGATTATTCCATTGCCTTTTCTCCTATTGCCAATTTGGTTTGCTAAGTCAGGCTGGAAAGCAGGCTTACCCTACTACCTTGCCGCCGTTACAGGCTACCTAAGTCATCGATTCATGGATGGCATTTTCTTTGGGCGTCAGCGGCGCTAAAGTGGTCGCAGGTTGTGTCATCACAATTACTGTCTTTGCGCAGGCAAGTGTTGGCAAAAAATGGTGCCGTGTCGGCTGACGCTGTAGGGACTTCATAGACCACATAGTTCGGTGTATCCAGCACGGCGCGCATATTCATTTGCTTAGCTAATGGCGCAAACTCATCAAAGAGCTCAATAGACAATCGCCGCCCAGCCCTTGCAGTCTTCTCAACCACAACCAGCGTGCGACCCGGCAACGATAGCGCCTGACGCAGCCGCCCAGTGTCGGAAACAGGTAGATACACATAATTCATCTGCACGCCCCAGCGTTTGGCATTGACATCTACGCCGTTCAGGTAGTAGCTGAACTGCGGATTAAAACTCTTTTCCACAAAACGCTTTTGCGAAACCAAGTGAATGAGCTGCACAGGCGCACGCTGCTGAAGATATTCGCTGACTGGCTTTGCACCTCCATACAGTTGCACGAAAGGCAATCCATGAAAGACGGTTTGCATCGCCGCGCCAGTGCTCACGGCAAGAATAAGCGCAAGCAGGATTGTAGCGCGCAAAGCCATGCGCCGAAGTAGCCAAAGTCCGAGCATGCCAGCGCCACCAAGACCACAGAGCAGACCAAGCCACTGCCCTATCAACACCACATCACGAGTAAGCAGAGCATCCAAAACTTCACGGTGAAGAGGCTGAAGAAGCGACCACGCACTGGCATAGAGCAAGACCATGAGCGACACTTGTGCAGACCTACTGGGCACTGCATCTTGCAGCGCATCAAGCAACAGGGCAAGCGATTCAGCAGTGATAAGCGCCAGTGGCGGCAAAAAAAGCAAAGCATACCACAGCAGCTTGGTTTGCGCAAGTGAAAGCAGCAAGAAGGTCAGCGCTGCCCACAGTAACCAAAGCACACGATACGGCTCACGAAACGCAGCTTGATGGTAAAATCGCCATAGCCACATCACGCTAAGCGCAGAAAGTGGAAAGCGAGTCAGCACCACATTGAAGTAGTAAAACACGCCCGTGCGGTATTCAGAAAGCGTCTGGTTGCGTGCAATGCGGTCGGTCAAAAAAAGCTCGATATACTGCTGAAGATACTCGCCATTGGTGCGGCACATCCACGCAAACCATGAAAGTCCTACGGTCAATCCGACAGCATAGAACACAGCAAGCGCAAGTGTTGCCTTTTTCCAAGAAGTGTAGCGCATGAGCAGGCGATAGAGTTCAAAGAGTGTAAGGGCAAGTGCGGGAAAGATGCCAACCAAAACTTTCGAGAGTAGCGCGCCACCGAGCATCAATCCTGCAAGAGCGGCAAAGGTGAGGCGACTGGTGTCAGTGTAGCGCAGATAGAAGTGCACTTGCAAGAGAGAAAAAGCTATCAGCGTGCTATCAAGATGCGCCAAGCGTCCATACCAAAGCAGAAGAGGCAAAAATCCGCAAACGATAAGGGTGCAAAGTGAAGCACAAGGCAAACTTGAGCGCAAGGCACAAGAGGCGAGTGTCAGAAGAAAAAGCACGAGCATAATGAGCGAAGGCAAGCGCAATGCAAATTCACTTAAGCCGAAAATCTTTGCAGAGAGCGCCATGAGCCAAATGTGAAGAGGCGGATGAGAAGCCGAGTAAAAACCGCCGATAGCATAATCTGCTTGATTGAGCCAGCATCCGAAGTGAAGAATCGCTTTGGCGCGCAGAGCATAGTAGCCTTCGTCGTAGGGTTGGAGTTCAAGCGAAGGAAGTTGCCAGAGTGCGCAGAAGAAAATGATGAGCAGCAATCCATAAACGACAAGTGGTGGCAGAGGAAGTGAACACGGTGCGGCAATTGGCAAGCGAGTGCGAAAAATCGTGTTGAAACCAACTGGCATAAGATGCAGAGTGTAAAGTTAAAGGCTTGCCGCAGTGTGCTATTGCGCATCAAACTTGCACGGCATCGGGTGGTAGCGTGTAGATTTTCGTCGTGGCAAGCATGCCATGGCGCATACGGCGACGCACCTCTTCGAGCGGAAGCCCATCGCGCTCAAGCCAGAGTTTGGCCGCAGTGTGTCGAAGACTGTGTGGCGTGATGTTAGCACGAGTAATTCCGGCGGCTTGTAGCCAGTGATTAAGCCGATAGTTAAGTGCGCGTGTGGTCATTCTGGCTTCGCTGATGCGGCGGCTGTGGCTGGCAAGCAGTGGCGAAAGGGGCGTAAGATGTTGCCGTCGTTCCAAGTAGCGCTCAATCTCGAGCCCAAGCGAGAGTGGCACATCAATCACATCTTCTTTAGTTTTCTTGCCCTTGCCTTGCACATAGAGCACATAGTGCGAAGAAAATTTCTTGAGGTCTTCAACATTGGCTTTAACCAGCTCATGCTCTGATGCCGCCGCTTCAATCATCAAGCGCACGGTGATATAATCGCGGTGGTCTTGCAGTTTTTGCGTGGGGATGATGGCAAGCAATTTTTTGACCTCTGCTTCGGTAAGTGCGCCAGCGGTGTGATGCACAGGGCGACGATTGCCCTTGACCTGTCGAGCTGGATTTTCAGTCAGCAGTTCTTGCGCGACAAAGTAATCTAACAGGCGCCGCAGTGAAGTGAGGTATGTTGAAACGGAAACTTCGCTCAAGCGTCGCTCTTGCATCAAGTAGCGTTTATACTGCTCAATGTCTTCAGGGCGAAATTGAAACCACTCATGCGCCACAGCAAAATAGCGCTGAAACTCACGCAGGGCGCGCTGGTAAGTCCCGTGTGTCTCTTCACTTTTGCCCTTGAGAAATTCAGAGAGAAATCCTGCAATCAGTGTGTCCAATTTTGATAGCGATAAAATGAGCGTTTTCATATCTCAAGCGTTACGAAGGCAGATGAAACTTACGCAGAATCATTTTAACAACCCCTAAGACTTGCACCGTCGTATCAGACGGCTTAACGAGCCGTTCGCTATACGAGCGATTGGCGGCAATGAGTTGAATGCGAGAATTTGCTACATAGTGCCGTCGCACAATGAAAGTGTCTCGGTCAGCCACGCCGACCAACACACCTTTCTCTGACTCCTTGACGGCACGGCGTTCCAGCACAACCCAATCGCCTTTGAGAATGCCGGCTTTATCCATGCCATCGTCATCGGCGATAGAGATAAAAAAATCGCCGTTACCAAGCTGTGCCCTATCGAGGTAGAGCACGCCGCGCGGCACAAGTTGCAAAGAAGCACGCGACATATCCAACTTCATCACTGGCACAGCACAAGCCGGTTCAGCAGACCCATTGGTAGAAAACGTAGAAAACTCATCTCGGTAGAGAATCTCTATGGCGCGTGCGCCGCCTGCAGTGCGCCGAATGTAACCTTTTTTCTCAAGCGCATCGAGAGTTTGCGCCACAGCATTGGTGGAGGCATAGCCTAAGGCTTTGGCAATATCGCGCACGCTGGGCGCACGGCGGTGCTCTGCAAAGTATCGCACAATGAAATTGAAGCAACGGTTTTGCGCTTCAGTCAGTGTATCGAGCATGATAGCCTTCCCCTGTTAAGCCACTCAAAATTAACCAAAAGCCATACTGAACAAAATGTTCAGTGCATCTAATTTAGATACTGAACAAAGTGTTCAGTATTTGCCAGTAAGTTAGCCCAAGTCAAGACGATATGTGCCCTGTGCCATCTTTTACCAGTATTGTGAAATAAGCTAAAAACGCTTGAAAAATCAACAAAAAAAGCTGAAAAAACTTTGACAAATGCCAAATGTTTTTAGTAAATTGGCGCTGTGGGAAAAAGTGGGAAATTTTGGAAACCAGTGAGAACAAAAAACGTAGGCAACGCAGCAGAGTGAGGAGGTCTAACGGATAAGGAGCACCAATGCCAGAGTTCAGGGGCACAGAACAGTATAATCTGGATGACAAGGGGCGGCTAATGATTCCGGCACGCTTTCGCAAAAAGATGATAAATGATAAGCCGGGCACTGCCTTGGTATTGGTGAAAACCCCACGCGGCAACATGGAACTCTATGAGCAAGAGAGTTGGAAAGAGCAACAAAAAAAACTTGACCAGCTCTCTGACTTCAACCCGGAAGATAGGCGGCTGAAAACCTACATCTACGCCAATCTCGATGAGGTAGAGTTAGACAAAAGCGGACGCATTAGCTTGCCGAAAAGATTTTTAGAAGAGTGCGGCATCACAAAGGAAGTCACGCTGGTTGGAGCCGAAAACAAAATTGAACTCTGGAATCCAGACCGATTGAGAGAGTTCCTGAACCGTCCGCCCGAAGAATTTGAAACGCTGACGCAACGCGTGTTAGGATAGCTGAAATGGAATATGTGCATGTTCCGGTATTGCTAAGCGAAGCCATAGAGGGACTGGTTACGAAAGCAGGCATCTACATTGATGGCACCTTAGGAGGAGGTGGACACTGCGAAAAGCTCTTGCAGACCCTGCAAGCCAAAAACTGGCTGGAGCGTTCTTTGGTAATTGGAATCGACCAAGATGAAGCGGCACTGAAAGCCGCAGCGGCGCGACTGATGCCACGCTACAGTGCATCCTGCAGAATTGTAGAAGGCAATTTTGCAGAGATGAAAATGCTGCTGCATCGCATTGCTGGTGAAGATGCGAAAGCACAAGGCATTTTGCTGGATTTAGGTGTATCGTCGCCGCAGCTTGATGAAGCCTTGCGTGGATTCAGTTTTCAGAAGCCAGCGCCGCTCGATATGCGCATGTCCAAGCGCACCAAGCTTACGGCGAAAGAGGTCGTGAACCGCTACGATGAACAAGCATTGCTCAAGCTCCTGCGCGACTACGGTGAAGAGCGGCGTGCGCGAGAGATTGTTAGGCGCATTGTGCAAGCACGCAAACTAAAACCGATTGAGACGACGGATGAACTGGCAGAGCTTGTGCGCAAAAGCTACTTGCCGCATCAGACGCGTGAGCAGATAAAATCGCTGGCAAGGGTATTTCAGGCGATTCGCATCGAGGTCAACGGGGAGTTAGACGCCCTGAAGGCAGCACTGCGGCAAGCTGAAGACATCTTGGCAAGTGGAGGCAGGCTGGTCGTGATTGCCTATCACTCATTGGAAGACCGAATCGTGAAGGTCTTCATGCATGAAAAATCGCGGGACGATTGGGGAGAAAAGGGCTTGCCGCTCACAGCGCCGCTACGCAAGGCAACCATGCGGCTGATTACCAAAAAGCCAATCGTGCCCAGCGAAAGCGAAATTGAGCAAAACACACGCGCACGAAGCGCCAAATTGCGCATTGCTGAAAAATTGTAAAACACAAATGACAGAGAGATATGGAAAACCGCACAGAAGAATCAAAAAGTAGCCTCTTCATAAGCAACAAGCACATAACTGATACGGTATTCAGTGACATAAAAGCTGGAGCAGACTATGCCGATGTGCCCGTCTTTGATACGCCAAATCCCGAACCGCTTCCAGCTTCAGTGCCCTTCGATGCAGAGTCTCTGAAAAAGAGTGAGCGCCCAGTCTTCGCTGAAAAGCAAGAGCCGGAGCATAGCCCTGAGCAAGAGGCATCGCCAGCACCAAAGAAAAAACTGCGTGAAAAGGCGCAAGAGAAAGTGGAGTCGATTTTAAATCTGCGCACCTTTCTTTTTGTCGCAGGACTGACGGCGCTACTGGCGCTCTACATCTCTAATGTCATTGCCATCAATCGTCTCTCGGGCGAGACCGAGTGGCTCAAGAAAGAGCTCGAAGATGCACGCAGCGTGAATGTAGAGCTGGATAGCAAACTCAAAGCCTTGCAGCGTGTGGAACATGTCAGTGCGGAAGCCTACAAGAAATTGGGACTGCGCTACAAGACCGAGCCACCCGTTGAGTTGAATGCGGAGTAGTAACCTGACAACGGTAGGGAAGCATGCTCTAAAGCCGACATAGAGGTGCTTCCTATACCGATTAAAATGTAGGAAAGATGCAATGAGCGAAAGTGCAAAGCAAGATAAAACGATGCTCAAACAAGGACGCTTGCGTCTTGTGGTGGTCTTTGGCGGGTTAATCGTGCTGGCATTGGGTGTGGTCGGACGCTTGGTGTGGGTGCAAGTTCTGAATGCAGAAGACTATCGAAGAAAAGCACAGCGCCAGTATGAATTCAGAGAAACTGTGGCAGCCCTACGCGGCGACATCACCGACCGCAATGGCAAACGCTTGGCAACGAGCTTGACCAGCATCTCCTTTGCGGCAGACCCAAAAATGGTGGAAGATAAAGAGGGCTTGGCAACACTATGTGCGCGCGCATTTGGAAAACCAAAGGAATACTATCTCAAAAAGCTAAATGAAAAAACACGCTTTGTCTGGCTCGAGCGCAATCAATCGCCGACAAGTGCAGAAGCATTGCTCTCACTGGATATAGATGGACTCATCATCCGCAAAGAAGCGCATCGGCAGTATGAAAATTTAGCGTCGCAAGTCATTGGCTTTGTGGATGCCGACAACAACGGCATTAGCGGATTGGAGAAGCAATTAGATAAATACCTGCGCGGCAAAGATGGCTTTTTGACCATGCAGCGAACTGCAACAGGCAAAGCCTTTCCAGCAATTGGCGCGCCAAGGGAAGAGGCGGTTCCCGGTTGCCAAGTTGAGCTCACGATTGATGCCGATGTGCAAGCCATTGTGGAAGATGAGTTGCAGCAAGGGCTGCTGAAATCAGAAGCAAGCGCTGGCATGGCAATTGTCATGAATGTTCACACTGGAGAAATTCTGGCTATGGCAAATGCCCCAGACTTTGATATGAACAATAAAGCAACCTACACACCTGATGCCGCGCGCAACCGTGCCGTAACCGATGCTTTTGAGCCCGGCTCAACTTTCAAGCTCATTGTGGCGACAGCTGCCACACAGCACGGTATCGTGCAGCCACATGATAAAGTCAATGCACAAAACGGGCGATACACTGTTCAAAACCGTGTCATTACCGACCATGAAAGGTTTGGTGTATTGACCTTCAAAGAAGCAATTGCGCACTCGAGCAATGTGGTGGCGGCAAAAACCGCACTCAAATTAGGCAGAGAAAAATTCTACGCAATGGCAAAGGCATTCGGCTTTGGCGAAAAAACCTACATTGACGTGCCGGGCGAAATTGCTGGCGTGCTCAAACCAATTCATGAATGGTCGGGCATTTCGCTGCCATGGATGGCACAAGGCTACGAAGTGCTGGTAACACCCATTCAACTCATCACTGCTTATGCGGCACTGGCTAACGGCGGCAAACTCATGAAGCCATTTGTAGTGCGGCGAATTATTGACCCAGATGGCAGAATCGTGGAGAGCCATTCGCCAGTGGTGCGTCGAGAAGTTATCAGCCGTGAGGTAGCAGAAGTGGTAAAGAGTTATTTCAAAGCGGTGGTCGATAGCGGCACAGGCAGAGCGGCACGCCTTGAGGGCGTCTCGGTTGCTGGCAAAACTGGCACGGCACAGCAATTTGACGCAGGTAGCTATCGAGCCGGTAAGTATGTGGCATCCTTTGTCGGCTTCTTCCCCGTTGCGCAACCTGAATTTGCCATCTTGGTGATGATGGTCAATCCAACGAAGGGTTACTACGGCGGTATGGCAGCAGCGCCAGTATTTGCAAACATTGGCGCACGAATGCTGTCCACATTGGGCGATGCCTATCGCAAAAAAATAGCGGGCAACCTTGCGCCATCCAAAGAGAAAATCTTCTTGGATACCGTCAAGTCGGTAACTGTTCCAAACGTGTGCGGACTCAATGCCAAAGAAGCCAAAGCCTTTTTACGCCTGCATCAGCTTGACTTCAAACGCGAAACAGAACTGGTCGATGCAGAAAAACAAGTGGTCATTCATCAAGGCATTGAGGCAGGTAGACGCGTGCCTGTGTGGTCGAAAGTGCCACTGACATTCTCTCAAGCAGAAGAGAGTGAAACGGGCATGAAAATGCCACTGCTCATTGGACTGCGTGCCGATAGAGCACTCTATGAAGTTGGTCGCCTTGGCTTGCAGCTCGAGTTGCAAGGCAAAAGTGGCAAAGTGGTGGCACAATCGCCAAAGGCGGGAGAGCCAGTTAAACAAGGGCAACCATGCACACTGACTTTGAATTAAAATGACCTTGAATGATATGCTTCAACTGCTTGCGCCGAGTGAGGTGCTCAATCTTGAACAGACATCCGAGCATGGTGCTATGAAGATTGAAGCCATTGTATATGACTCACGCAAGGTCAAGCCGGGCACGCTATTCGTGGCAATCAAAGGCTTCAAGACCGACGGGCATTTGTTCATTGAAAGTGCGGTGCAAAATGGTGCCGCCGTAGTGGTGTGCGAAGAAATTCCTGTGCAACGCCATGCGCCGTGCGTCTATCTCAAAGTAGAAGATTCACGCAAGGCACTGGCAAAATTAGCCAAAGCCTTTTACGGCAATGCCAGTGACCGACTGACCATCATCGGCGTAACAGGCACAAATGGCAAAACCACCACGACATTTCTCATCAAGTCCATTCTTGATGCAAGTGGCATAAGAGCAGGGCTGATTGGCACAATTGCATACCAAATCGGCAACGAAGTGCTTGAAGCAGAACGCACCACACCAGAAGCGGTGGAACTGCATGCGTTCTTTGACAGAATGGTAAAAGTGGGATGCACACACTGCGTGATGGAGGTTTCATCGCACTCGCTGGCGCTAAGCCGCACCGATGGCATTCGCTTTCAGGTCGGTGTCTTTACAAACCTTTCACGCGACCACTTGGATTTTCATGGCACAATGGAAAATTATTTCAAGGCAAAGAAAATCCTTTTTGACAACCTGGATGAACGGGCAGTAGCGGTAACAAACTGGGACGATGACTACGGCAAGCGCATCGTCAGCGAGTGCAGAGCACCTGTGATAAGCTACAGCGTGTCAGGCGAAGGCAATGCAACGGGACGAGCCGTGCCCAGCAAAACGACACTCTCGGCGCAGGTCTTGCACTACGAGCTTGGCGCCACTTCGGTGATTCTGAATGTAGAAGGTCAGACACACATCCATGCCTTTGGGCTCATTGGGCGATTTAATCTCTACAACATTCTCGCCGCATACAGTGTGGGGCTGGCGCTGGGACTTTCGCATAATGCCATTGTGAATGGTCTGGCAAAGTGCCGAGGTGTGCGCGGGCGAATGGAGCAAATCTGGTCGAAAGACCGGCGCTGCGCCATTGTTGATTATGCACATTCGCCTGACGCTTTGGAAAATGTCTTGCGCAGCATTCGCGAGGTGATGCCAAAAGAAGGAAAACTCATCACGGTCTTTGGATGCGGCGGCGACCGCGATAGAGGCAAGCGCCCAGAAATGGGACGCATTGCCGAAAGTCTTTCAGATGTGGTTATCCTGACATCAGATAATCCACGCAGTGAAAATCCTGAGACCATCTTAGATGAGATTGAGGCAGGAATGAGCAAAACCAAGATGTATTACCGAATCGCTGACCGTGAGAAGGCTATCGAGAAAGGCATAGAGTTGCTTCAGCAAGGTGATGTGTTGCTCATTGCAGGCAAAGGTCATGAGACCTATCAGGAAATTCAAGGCGTGAAGTATCACTTTGATGACCGAGAAGTGGTCGAGAAATTTTTCAAGCTAACCAAGTGAAGGGTGTGTGCATTAACTAAAGAAGATTTGTGCGAAGTTGGGCAAGTCATCGGCGCGCTGGAGCGTGTGGCTCAGCCTAAAGCCGTGATTGATTCTCGCAAAATTGTGGGCGGAGAAATCTTCTTTGCCCTGAAAGGGGAGCGCACAGATGGACACAATTTTATAGAAGAGGCTTTGCAGCGTGGCGCGGCACTTGCCGTGGTCAGTGAAGCATGGTATAAGGATAACAAAGAAAAGTTCTTTGACAAGCTGTTAGTGGTGCCTGAAGTGCTAAGTGCTTTGCAAGCTCTAGCGCGTCTTTACCGGCGAAAGTTCACGGTGCCTATTGTGGCGGTCGGTGGCGGCAGTGGCAAGACGACCACCAAAGAAATGATTGCCGCTGTCTTGCGCACAAGCTACAACACACTGGCAACCGAAGGCAATTTGAACAACCATATTGGCTTGCCGCTGACACTCTTTGGATTGCGTGAGACAACGGAAATCGCCGTGCTCGAGATGGGCATGAATCACAAAGGCGAAATGCTGGAGCTCTGCGAAATCGCTGAACCGACGCACGGACTGATTACCAACATCGGCAAAGCACACATTGAGTTCTTTGGCACACTGGAAGCCATCGCAGAAGCTGAAGGTGAGCTATTTGAGTGGTTGGGCAAAAGTGGCGGCACAGCCTTTGTCAATGCCGACGATGCATGGGTCATGCAGGTTGCCGACAAAGTGATGCAAAAGATGCTTTACGGCATTGTAACGCCAACTCATCCGAATCGGCGAGAAGTCTTAGATCTCTATGCTGAGGAAATTGGACTGGATGAGCGAGGGCGACCGACATTCAAACTGGCAACTCAAGAAGCGGAAGAAGTGGTCAAGCTGCGCATGTCAGGAC
>Ga0308414_1000547_pt1 | contig 23893 bp, 19 predicted proteins | sample HotsprSampleOS50_FD_205667 | JGI IMG/M metagenome (GOLD analysis project Ga0308414, IMG submission 205667) | Hot spring phototrophic mat microbial communities from Octopus Spring, Yellowstone National Park, Wyoming, United States - 20090730_OS50 ...
GCCTATATCATCCGCACCATCGCCGACGACTTGCCCGCCGATATGGTGTGCGTCTGCGGTTACAACGCAGAAACCGGCGTGTTTGACGAAATCGCCCACTACATGCCGGACGGCCTTGCCGTTAACTGGCAGCGTGTTAGCGCGGTGCTGCGCGAGTGCATCGCGTCCGCCCCGCTCGCAGCCGACCCGCAGTACTTGGGAGCCGCTGACCTGGCCGGCACGGGTTTCTCCTCTGCCCTGCTCTTCCCGCTGCAAATGGCGGGTCAGTTTCTTGGTATACTGGCGCTGTTCGCCCGCCGACCACAGGCGTTTGCGCCGGACGACGCCGTTCGTTTGGCCGTGCCGGCCAAGATCGTCCGTGCGGTGCTGGAGAACTTCTACCTCTACGAGGTGCTGGCGCGCAGCATGACGGTGGCCTATGCCATCGTCTACACTGCACAGGCCATCGCCGAAGACCCATCGCCGCAGCACATCGTTGAGGTGCTGCGCGATTACCTGTTCGACGCCCACATCACCAGCTGCGCCCTCATGCTGTACGGCCCTGTCAGCGAGGACCGCCCGAACGGCCCATTTGACTACCTGGAAATGCGCGGCTCGTGGTCGCGGCGGCGCGGCAGCGGCATTGCCCTGGGGACACGCCTGTACCTGCGCGATTACCCGGCGCTGCTGGCCCGCCTGGAGAGCGGCGAAACCGTTGTTATTGGCGATGTGCGGGCCGGTGACGTGCACTTCGACCCCTTTGCCCGCACGCTGCTGCGCGCGGAGGGGGTGGTGTCGCTGGTGCTGCTGCCGCTTCACGCCGTCCAGCGGCGGCTGGGTGTCATTCTCATCGGCACTAACCGCCGCCACAACTTCGCAGCCCGCGAGCTGGAAACCTACCAGACAGTCAGCGAGTTTCTAGCCCTCAGCACGTTCGCGCAGGTGCTGCTGCTGCAGCACGACCTGGTGCAGCAGGGGCGCGCTGCCCTGCTCGACGCCGTTACGGACGGCGTGCTCATGGTTCTGCCCGATGCGGCTGGCGCGCGCGTCCTCACCGTGAACCAGCGTTTTACCAGCCTGTTCGGCGTGCCTGAGAAAGAGGCACAGGGCCTGCTGCTGCCAGAGCTGCTGCGCCGCCTGAGAGTCCCAGAAGGCACGCGCCGCGAGCTGACCGCCCGGCTGCTCAGCGTGCCGGTGCGCGACCCGTTGGTTCAGGAAGGCGAGTTCCACATGGTACACGCAGCCGGCTACCCACTGGCTGTTAAGTGGTACAGCGCCCCTGTCTACCAGGGCCAGCGAGCGATGGGGCGCATTTACATCTTTCACGACGTTACCGCCGAACGCGAAGCCGTCCGCCTGCGCTCAGCGTTTCTCTCGCAGGTGTCGCACGAGCTGCGGACGCCGCTCACGTCAATTCACGGCTTCGCTCAGCTTATGCTTGAAAGCGCCGACGCCCAGCTTTCGCCGCTGGCCCGCGAATACGCCGAGATCATCCTCTCCAGCGCGGCGCACCTGCGCAGCATGTTTACCGACATGATCGAGATCACACGGGCAGAGGCTGGCGAGCTGCGCCTCGAGCTGCGCTCTGCGCACCTGCCAGACGTGATTATCGAGACAGTAGCGCGGCTGGAGGTGGAGTACAAACGGCGCAGCCAGCAGATCGTCATGGACCTGGACGACACGCTGCCGCCGGTGCTGATTGACACCGGCCGCATCATCCAGGTCATCACCAACCTGCTGGCCAACGCCATCAAGTACTCGCCGGAGCGCAGCCGCATCCGCGTGCGCGCGCGCCAAGCCACCAGCGCTGCCGACCTACCGGAAAGCGCTCCGGCCGATATTACACTGCCAAGCGTTATCGTGACCGTTGACGATCAAGGGGCGGGTCTTACTTGGGAAGAAACGCGCCAGGTGTTTATGCCGTTCTTCCGCACACAGTGGGCCAGGGCCGGCCAGGCCGAGGGCACGGGGCTAGGCCTTACCATCGCGCGCTCGATTATCGAGCTGCACCAGGGCCGTATCTGGGCAGAACCGGCCACGCGCGAGCGGCCGGGCGGCCATTTCCTGTTTGTGCTGCCCATCGCCTGAGCGCTACCGCAGATCCGCCAGCCGGTGATTGACACCTTCCATGTCAAAAGCCTCGGCGTCAAACACGCCGCCCTCAATCCACTCGGTGTACATGTCGTGGTTGGGGTGCTCTGGGTTAGCTATTGCCTCCAGAAATTCCCCGTATCCCCAAACCCCGCCGACATCTTCCGGCGGGCAGGCACGCTTTCCCTTGACACACACTGGCAGCTTCTGTGTCGGGTCGAAGGGTAGAATCTTCTCGATCAGGACTGTATGCTCCCAGTTGTCGCCGAAGTCATAAACATATTCAAACTTAAATCCCTCGCCGCGCACAACCTTGTCCAACTTGAACCGGCGCGCGTTGGCCGTTTCCAGACCAAAGTCAGCACCAAAATCAGTATAGGGGTTGGGCACGCTGTAATAGCGCCCCTCGATTTCAAAGTGGTGCAAATGCGAGTCAGTCCAGCCCATTGCAATCTGAATGATGTCGTGCAGATCGGCCAGCGTGGTGTCGCTGGAGACCAGCAGCCGCCGCCAAATTGGCGGTTTGGTGTATTTGAGCGTCACCTTGATCTGGTAGATTTGTTTTGCAGATTTGGCCATGATCCGTTTTCAGGCTTTTCCCGCCTGCGTCCAGCGCCCCGCCCTGCTCTAATTATCGAGCAGAACGGGGCGCAGCGCAAGACCGCGTCAGCGCATCACGGCCACGAATAGCGCACGGTGTAGGTGAGCACGCGCTCCTCGCCGGGGCGCACCATGACACGGAACTCGATGGTCGCGGCGTCCAGCTTCTCGTATGGGTCCGAAGCGTTAAGGATTTCCCAATTGCTCCAGCGGAACAGATGCTCCGGCACGCGAATCTCAACCGACTGATCCTCTTTGCGGTTGCGCAGGCGTATCTCGTAGCTCTCCTCGACCACGTTGCGCCCGATGATACGGAAATCGGTCTGGGTGCGCTCGCCCACCAGGTCAAAAGCGTTGCCCAGGTAGATGCGCAGCATTTCGCCTTTGGGCGTGTGGTCAATGCGGTTTTCGCCGATGAGCAGCGCCGCCCCGTCAACATCTTCCTGATAGACGCGGATACGCCCGGCGGGCAGCGCTGCCCCCACACCGCCGTCCGCGTCAGTGGTGAACTCCAGCCAGTTCTGCACGTCGGTAACGCCCGTCCGGCCGTAGTACTGGTCGGTGTTGGGGCCGTAGTAGCCGTAGAACGGCGGGCTGCCGTCATAGACGTAGAACGTGCGAGCTGGCACGTCGGCAGCCGTCACGAACTCGACCTGCTTGGTCTCGTTGTTACCTACTGTGACGGGGCGCTGAATCTCGTACAGCTTGTACTCGAAGAACTCGCGCTGCTCAACCTGGGGCGCAGCGGTGGGAACTGCGGCGCGGGCTTCCATCATCATTACGTCGGCCACTGCCGTCATATCCGGCAGGCGGTTGACGTCGCCGGCCACCAGTTTCACCAGGGCGTCGCGGTAAGCCGCGCCGCTGCTGTTGGTCAGCGTCACCCAGCCGTTGAGGTCGAGCGCGGTGCTGTCGGCGTTGAGCAGCACGTTGTAGTCGGCTGTCCAGTTGATGCCACCAGTGAGGTAAGTCAGCTCAACCTGCTGCGCGCCACCCGTCGCGCTCTGCAGCAGCCAGCGCAGCGTGGGCCGGGTGATCAGTCCGTCTGGCAGTGATGGAAAGGCGATGTTACGCACTTTGGCGGCGCTGACGTACACCACCTGGCCATCGGCTTGGCCCAGGATCAGCTCGCCGCCGCGCCCGCTGAGCAGCGTGCCGGTGAACTGCGCGCCGTCCTCAGTCGTCACCGTAATGACCTGGTCAACATAGCGGGCCAGCAGCGCGCTCATACCCACCAGATCGTACATGTAGTTCTGCTCTAATACATACGTGCCCTGCGGGTCGGTCAGTGACTTAAATGTGACCGAAGTCGCGTCAATGCTGGACGCCACGTCGGTGAAGTCGAGCGTGTTCAGCCCTGCTTGGAGGTCGAACACGCGCCGGTCCTGCACCAGCGCTGTCCCCTGGTTGAAAATGGTCAAACTAACGCCTTCAGCGGCGCCAGCGGCTTCCTGCGCCCCAACCGTCTGCGCCATTAACAGCACTCCTGCGAGCAAACTGATAAGCAATAACCTGTGCATGTTTTGATCCCTCCACACAGCTTTACACTACAATAAGACGGCGCTGGCCGCAATTTGGTTCCAGGCCGCGCCGTGCGGCAGCGCTGACATGCCTGCGCCGAGGATCAGTCGCCCTTGTGCGCCAGCGCAGCCGGCCCGAAAATACCGGCACAACGGCGGCTTGCAACCGGACAGACACCCCTATGAGCGACGACATCAAGCCGATTGCGCCAGAAAAGGCGCAGCAAATCCTGGAGGCAGCCATTCGCGAACGCCTGGGCGACGACTGGCAGGACGAGGACAGCGGCTGGGCCGTGATCACCTCGCACGCCTACATGGCCCGCCTCAACCGCGGGCGCATCAACGTGGATTTCTACGTGGACCTGCTGGGCAACGTGACCGTTGAGACGAAGGAAATCAGCCCAGCGCAGGACAGCGGTCGGCTGGTGGCCTGGCTGCTGCTGCTGCTGTCGCTGGCGATCGCGTTCCTGCTAGCGCGCATCGCCGGCCTGCTGTGACCGCGGCTCAGTTGCGGCACACGCGGATGTATTCGAGATAGAAACTAGTCGGCAAATAGGCCGCTTCTGAGGACCCCCAGAAGGCGATGCGGCCGTCGCGCCAGGTGGAATCAACAACGGAGGCCAGGTACTGGCCGTTGACGTAGAAATCGAAGCTGTCTTCAAATACGTCAATGCGCACAGTGTTGACCGCGCCGCTGCCGGTGTGCACGGCAGGCGACGGCGTCCACGGGATCAGATCGGTGTAGCCGCTCTGCCAGCGCGCAACGCGGTACTTGCCGCTGCTGGAGATCATGAAAGCCAGGAAGTTGCTTTCGTTCTGATAGCGCAGCCACAGGCCAGTCGTGGACTGGGTGTCAGTCCAGTGGCTGGCGCTGATGACAGCTTCCACGCGCATGCTGCGGAACGCATAGCCGCGCAGGCTGCCCCACGATGTAGCTTCGCTGCGGCCCTGCACACTCCTCAAGTGAATGGCATAAGCGCCATCAACAAGTTGCACAGTTGACCGGTCATTGGGCGACGTGCCTTGGAACCAGTCACGGGGCGAGCGCCCGCCGGTAAACTCGTCCTCCAGGATCAGATCGCAGGCGGGGGCCAGCACGCGGTCAGTCTGAACCGGCGGCGCGCTGGTGGGAAGTGGGAGCGGGGTCGGCAGGGCCGAGATAGGCTGGTCGCCATCCAGCAGCGGGTCTACAAAGTAGCTGATGTCCCCCTCAGCGATCCAACCCTCAAAGCGCTCGCTGTAGATGATCTTGTACCACGCCATGTTGTTGGCGCACACCGGGCCTTCCACCACTTCAAAAACGCTGCGGATAGCGATCTGCCCCACACGCGGGAAATTGGTTCCCGGGCCGCTGCGCACGTTGACCGGCGACGGGTCGTCGTCGCGCACGATACCGCGCTGGCCCGGAATCAGGCGCGAGGGCAGCGCGCCGGGGCAGTTTATCAGCGGGAGCGGCGTGGGTGTCAGCGTGGGCGGCGCGAGGGTGCGCGTGGGCGTCGCGCTGGGCGGCGGCGTGGGCGTAATCGTTGCAGTAGCCGACGGGGTGCTGCTGGGCGTGACAGTAGGCGTGACTGTCGGTGTATCAGTGGGCGTGGGCGTGGCGGTCGGTGTGGCAGTGGGCGTGTCGGTGGGCGTAGGCGGCAGCGCCAGCGGCACGGACTCCAGGTTGCCGAAGGCGCGCAGGAAGGCCGGCCCGGCCGATACCCAACCCACCTGGCCGTCTGGCAGGATGATCTGATACCACGCGCCATCCTCGCTCACGCCGACGATGTCAGCCTGCGCGCCCGGCTCCAATACGCCGACAGCCGGATACGTTGACGCTGGCCCCAGGCGCACCGTAACCGCGCGCAGCGCAGCGGCGGCAGGCGTGGCCGGTGTCGGCGTGGGCGTCTCCGTGCTGGTCGGCGACGGGGTAGGGGTCGGGCTGGGCGTGGGCGTATGGGTGGCCGTAGCAGTGGGCGTGGCGGTGCTGGTCGCGGTCGGCGTGGCGGTGGGCGTGCCCGTTGGCGTGAGCGTGGGCGGCTGAGCCACTGCCAGCCGCGCCAGGTCGCCAGAAGCCTGCACCAGCGCCTCGGACGACACAATCCAGCCGCGTGAGCCGTCCGGCAGGATCACCTGATACCACAAGCCATCGTCGCTGATGCCGACGATGTTGAGCCGGTCGCCCAGCGCCAGCGTGTCGATCTGCGGGTAGCTCACGCTCGGCCCCAGCCGGATAGCTACATCGCGCAGGGCCTGCGCCACTGGCGTAGCCGGCGTGCTGGTAGAGGTGGCCGTTGACGTGGCGGTCGGCGTAGCCGATGGCGTGGCAGTCGGCGTGTTCGTCGGCGTATTCGTCGGCGTCGCGCTGGGCGACGGCATGCTGGTCGGCGTGCGCGATGGCGTAACTGTGGGCGTGGCAGTCGGCGTCAGGGTGTCTGTCGGCGTGCTGGTCGGCGTGCGCGTATCTGTCGGGGTCGGGCTGGGCGTGGGCGTATGGGTGGCCGTAGCAGTGGGCGTGGCGGTGCTGGTCGCGGTCGGCGTGGCGGTGGGCGTGCCCGTTGGCGTCAGCGTGGGCGGCTGCGCCACTGCCAGCCGCGCCAGGTCGCCAGAAGCCTGCACCAGCGCCTCGGACGACACAATCCAGCCGCGTGAGCCGTCCGGCAGGATCACCTGATACCACAAGCCATCGTCGCTGATGCCGACGATGTTGAGCCGGTCGCCCAGCGCCAGCGTGTCGATCTGCGGGTAGCTCACGCTCGGCCCCAGCCGGATAGCCACATCGCGCAGGGCCTGCGCCACTGGCGTAGTTGGCGTGCGGCCGGGCATGGGCGTATCCGTCGGTGATGCGGTGGCGGTCGGCGTGTCGGTTGGCGCGGCTGTGGGTGTGGCCGTTGATCCGGCAGCCCACGCAGCGGCCTGCATCGTCGCCATTTCGATGAACCACATGTGCGTTGCCGTTCCGTTGGGCGTGGCCGTATGCGTGGCAGTTGGCGTGGCAGACGCGATCAACCCTGCCAGAAAGCCGCCCGGCTGCAGCCCGACAACCCCCAGCGCTGCCAAGCCGATCAGCACAACGCCTGCCGCCGCCAGCAGCACAACTGGCACATTGGGCCGGGCTGGTGGCGCAGCAGAAGAGCTGGGCGCTTGTGCGGCTCCCGGCTGTGCATCAGACACGCCGGGCGTGGTCGGCGCGTAGTCGGCGTGGCTGCGCGCTGCGCCAGGCGGCGGCGTGGTGGGGCGATCCTCGGCCGGCGACGGCGTGGGGGGCGGGGTTAGCCCGCTCTCAGGCAGCGTTACAGTGAAGAAATGTGTGGGAGCAGCAGCTGGCACTGCACTGGCAGCGGCCATGAGCGCCTCAGCAAAAGCCCTCGCCGATGGATAGCGATCAGCAGGCGCTTTGGCCATCGCCCGCTCCAGCACAGGCCGCACCGCTTCCGGCAGGTCAGCCCGCCACACGTTGGGCGGCGTCGGCTGCTCAGTGAGGTGCTTGTGCATCAGGGCGTAGGGCGTGGGAGCCTCAAACGGCATGCGGCCCGTGAGCATGGTGTAGGTCATCACGCCCAGCGCGTACTGGTCGGTCTCAGGCGTCACACCCTCGCCGCGCCACTGCTCCGGCGACATATACGAAGGCGTGCCCATAGCGACGCCGGTGCCAGTGAGCGAGCTGGTGGCTCCCAGCAGCTTGGCGATGCCGAAATCCACCAGGAACGGGCTGCCTTGGTCGTCGAACATCACGTTGCTGGCCTTGATGTCGCGGTGGATCACACCGCGGCTGTGGGCGTAGTCGAGCGCGGCGGCGATGCGCCGGACAACCTCAGCAGTTTCGGCCAGCGTGGGCAGCGGCTGCTCGCCCTGTTCGGCGAACTGCAGGCGCTCAGCCAGCGAGCCGCCGGTGAGCAGACGCATCACGACGTAGTAGATGCCGCCGTGCACGCCGAAATCGTAAACCGGGACGATGTGCGCGTGTTCCAGCGAGGCAGCGGTCTGCGCCTCGCGCATGAAGCGTTCAGTGTAGCCGGCCTGGCTGGCGAACTGAGGCGGCAGCACCTTTACCGCCACATCGCGGCGCAGCGCCGGCTGGTGCGCCCGGTAGACCGCGCCCATGCCGCCGATTCCCAGCAGCGCCCGCAGCGTGTACTGGCCGAACTGCTGCCCAGCCAGGTCCTTGATGTTGACACCCAGCAGCGATTGATCCGGCGGCTGCACCGTTTGGGTGATGGGCTGGCGGGCGGCGCCGGCGGTGTTTTCGATCATCTTCGACAGAATCTCGATAGACTGGTCTACGTAGACGCCGCGCACATCGAAGATGAGGATGCCGTCGTGCTCCAGCAGCGCCTTGATGTACGGCGTGGGGGCATCGGCCAGTTCGATCTGCTTGTAGCTTTCTTGAAAGACCGGGATCATCGGCCGTTTGTGCTGGTGCGCGATCTCGATCTCGCGGCGCACCCACTCCGACTCGAAGGTGGTGTCGCCCACCAGGCACACAAACACGTCGCAGGCGCGGATGGCGTCTACCAGGCGAGTGGGAAACGCGCCAGCAGAGTCCATGCGCTCGGTGTCGAGATAGACTTCGATGCCAAGATCGCGCAGCTCCTTGGCGATGAGCTTCGCCAGCATCGCGCTTGGTTTGCGCTGGTAGCTGATGAAGACGCTGGCCATGACGTCCTGTGCCGCCGATCTGGTCGCGGGTTACCGACGTTACGAGTATAAACGGCGGGGCTGGAACGCGCAAAGCATCCTAACCATCTCCGAACGCGCCACCCTCGAAACGCGCCAGGGCAGCCTCCAGCCGCTGCTGGCGCAGCGCCATCGTCAGATCGCCGCGCGTGCGCTCCAGCACGCCGCGCACTACGTCGGTCTGGCGGCGCAGGCCGCCGGTGAGCGCATCAGGAAAATCGAACGTCACCAGCTCGTCGTAAATGGCGTCCATCCAGGCTAGCAGGCGTTCGGCCTCGCCGCTGTCGCCGTCCTCGCGGCGCAGGATGTCGAGAATAAAGCGGCGCAGTTCGGTGGCGGCTTCGGCCAGGCCGTTAAGATAGGTGGCAATCTCCACGTCCAGCTCTGCCAGTCCCGGAAGCGGATGATCGCGCACGATAGCATACGTGACAAACGCCTCCACTACCTCTTTGAGCGCGTCCTGAATGTAGCCGGCGTAGTACAGATCAGGGTGATCTGCCACACCGGCGCGGAGTGTGTTGGCGGCAGCGCGGGCGGTTTCGAGTTTAGCCTGGGCCGCATCCCATTCGCGGCGGTGCACAGCGCGGATGGCTTCGGAACAATGGCGCACCAGCTCGCGCGAGCGGGCGATAGCGTCGTCGCGGGCGGCGTTCTTGATAACGAACATCTCCCGCAGCGCTGTCGTCACGGCCAGCAGCGCGCTGTCATCCAGCGCAGCAGCGTTCACATTGTTGTCATCCATTGCGATCTTCTTTTGCCTCTTTGTCGTCGTCCGGCTTGACGCTGCCGAACAACTGGTCAGCCAGCGACGCGGGCTGCAGCGGCAGTTGAATCTCGCCGTGTTTCTTTTCGTACAGCTCCAGGTTCTGCGTGAGGGCGCGCAGCAGCGCCTTGGCGCTGGTCGGTGTGAGCACCACACGCGCCTGAGCGCGGGCGCGCGGATCGTGGGGCAAAACCTGAACGAAGTCGAGCAGAATCTCGCCGGTGTTCTGGCTGATGATCACGCCGTTGGCATAGACGGCGCTCAGGCTGGCGGGTATTTCAAGACGCAGGCGGCGGGTCCCCGGGGTTTCCTGCATGGTATGGCTCCCGTTCGGTGCGGTAGACAAGGGTCATTATACCGCCAGCGCGCGCTTGAGCGACCGGCGAAACTAAACCGGCTGCGCGCGCGCTGAGGCGGCCCGCTAATCACCGCGCTCGCCGCTCTGTTTTGGCGTCAAGCAGCTTCGGCACGCCGCTGATCGGCGTGGTGAACGCCTTTGTCAAGCTGGTCGTGACGCTGCTGACGCTTCCGCTCGCCATCCTGACACTGTGTCTGCTGATGTGGCGTTGCGCGCTGCCAGCAATGCCGTTTGTAACTAGCAGCGCCCAGCGGCCTGCACTATGATTGCCGCAGCGTCTTCGCCTTCAGAGTCATCCCTGTATGACTGAACTGCTCGGCATTATGTTCAACGTGATCACCCCCGTCTTCCTGGTGATCGGGATGGGTGTGGTAATCGGGCGGCGCTTCCGGCCGGATCCGCGCGCCATTTCTGTGCTGCTGATTTACCTGTTTGTGCCAGCGCTGGCATTCGACGGCATCGCCCACAGCGACCTGACCGGCGCTGAGCTGGTGGGCATCGCTGGCGCAGCGGCAGGCATTGCGCTGCTCATGGCGCTGATCGGCCTGGGCGTGTCGCGCGCGCTGCGCTTCGAGCGGCGGCTGGCGAGCGCCTTCCTCATCAGCGTGATCATGATGAACGCCGCCAATTACGGCATCCCCCTCAATCGCTTCGCCTTCGGCCCGTCGGGCGAGCAGCGCGCCATTATCTACTATGTCATGTCAGTGGTAGTGGGCGCCACGTTGGGCATCTTTTTCGCCTCGCGTGGGACGGCGTCAGTGCGCGGCGCGCTGCTGAACGTGCTGCGTGTGCCCATCAGCTACGCGGCGGTGGCCGGCCTGCTGGTCAACCTGGCCGGCTGGCAGATTCCGCTGCCGCTGGAGCGCGGTATCGGCATTCTCGCCCAGGGAGCAGTGCCCGGCATGCTGGCGCTGCTGGGCCTGCAGCTGGCCCACACCAGGGCGCTGTGCGGACGCTGGGTGCCAATTGCGCTGGCAAGCGGCATGCGGCTGGTGCTGGCGCCGCTGCTGGCGATCCCGCTGGCGCTGGCGCTGGGGCTGACGGGCGTGACATTTCAGGTGGCAGTGGTGTCATCGAGCATGCCAACTGCGGTGATGGCCAACGCGCTGGCGACTCAGTTCGGCAGCGACGCCGAGTTCACCGCAGCGGTGACGCTGGTCAGCACGCTGGCCAGCGTGCTGACGCTGAGCGTCCTGTTGGCGCTGCTGATGGGCTGAGTCAAACGGAGGCCGGCGCAATGATCGTAACGGGAACGTGGCGCGGCAGGCCGGTCACGCTGAGCATCAAACCCAACTGCCTAACTGTCAGCCTGGATGACCCAGCCCAGGCAGAAGTCTACAGCTACGACTTGGAGGGCCGGCTGTGGACGGCCTTCATGAACGGACGCGCCTACCGCCGCGGGTTGGACGGCAAGATCATCGTGCGCTGGCGCGATCCCGGCGCGGCCCGCGAGCGCCGCTGGCTTGATCTTGAGCAGGCGCTGGCGGTTGAAGCGCGCGTGCGCCAAGCGGTCGCTGGCCTGTATGCTGCGCTGGAGAGCGGCGCTGCGCAGTTGAACGGGCCGCTGCCCCCTGAGGCGCGGCAGGCGCTGTGCGACGCGATTGCTTTCGACCGCGCGCGCTCGCAGGCTGACGCCGCGCACTACCATCAGGTCTACAAGCCCATCGGCATCCTGCCGCCAGACCAGTACATGGCGGTTGTGCTGCAGGCCACCGAGGGCTGTTCGTTTAACACCTGCACGTTCTGCTCGTTCTACAGGGACCGGCCGTTTCGCATCAAGACGCCAGACGAATTCCGCCAGCACGCTCAAGACGTGCGCGCCTTCCTGGGGCGCGGGCTGAGCCTGCGGCGCACGATTTTCCTGGGCGACGCCAACGCGATCGTTGTGCCCACCGAGCGCCTGCTGCGCCTGCTGGATGTCGTGCATGAAGTGTACGACGTCGAACGGCTGGGCGGCATCTACGCCTTCCTAGACGGCTTCAGCGGCGAGAAAAAATCGGCAGTGGATTACGCCCGCCTGCGCGCGCGCGGCCTGCGGCGCGTCTATATCGGCCTGGAGAGCGGCAGCCCCGGCCTGCTGCGTCTGCTGCGCAAGCCGGGCTTGCCAGCAGATGCCGTTGCAGCCGTACGCGCGCTGAAGACCGCCGGCGTAGCTGTCGGCGTGATTGTGCTGCTGGGGGCCGGCGGCCAGCGCTGGGCCGCCGAGCACGTGCGCGAAAGCACCGCTGTGCTCAACGCTATGCAGCTCGATTTGGACGACATCGTGTACTTCTCCGAGCTGTTCCCCGCCCCCGATGCGCCCTACACGCAGGACGCGATCCAGGCTGGTTTGCAGCCGCTGACGCCGGAAGAGATCGCCGCCCAGCAGGCCGCCATCGAAGCTGGCTTGGTCTTTACGGCGGCGCGCGGCACGCCGCACATCAGCCGCTACGACATCCGTGAGTTTATCTACTAACAGCCCCTCTGCGCCCTCCACCCAAAACTAAGCTCAAGCGCAGCGCACCCGAATGCCTGTCGGATGCGCTGCGCCTCATGGTGCTGCCCAGCAGATGGCGGAATTTGAGCGCATCCTGCGTTTGCACGCCTCAGTCCACGCAAACCATCAGCTTAAGTGTGTCTGGCCCACCCCACACGCGGAACACATCCAGGTAGTCGGCCAGACCAAAGCGGTGCGACACCAGGTTGTCCACGCGCACCGCGCCGCTGCTGAGCAGCGCCAGCGCCCGTCCAGTAGCGAACGGGTTGTTGAACGAGCCAACGATCTTTAGCTCGCTGTCGTTGACGTAGAACGGGTTGACCTGAATCGTGCCGTCCTGTGGGCTGCACCCAAACCATACGACTGTCCCGCCCTTGCGCGCCATCCGCACCGCGCTGGCCTGCAGGCCCAGGTTGCCCGCCGCCTCGAACACCACATCTGCCCCAATGCGGCGAATCCGCTTCACCTCGGCGACGGCATCCTGGCACGTTGGGTCAATCGCGTGTGTGGCGCCGTTCTCCAGCGCGCGCTGGCGGCGGGCCGCAATCGGCTCGCTGACGATAACTGCTGCCGCGCCAGCGTGAGCCGCCACCTGCGCCAGCAGGTTGCCGATGCCGCCCGCGCCCAAGATCACCACAGTGTCGCCTGGCTGCACCTGTGCCAGCTGAACCCCGTGCACGACACAGGCCAGCGGCTCGGTGAAGGCGGCCTGCTCATACGACAGGCTGTCCGGGATATGATAGGTGTTGGACTCAGGCGCGATCACGTACTCGGCGTCCGCGCCGTCGCGGTGGACGCCCATCGAGCGCAGGTTCTCGCACAGGTGCAGCGCGCCGAGCTGGCAGTAGTCACAGCAGCGGCAGACGTTGTTCGGGTCGGCTGTGACGCGGTCGCCCAGCTTGAAGCCGGTCACGCCCGGCCCGGTCGCCGCTACCTCGCCGGCGAACTCATGGCCAATGACAACCGGATATGTGGCGGGAAAGCCGCCGGTGAACAGCGAATGATCCGTCCCGCACACGCCGCAGGCGCGCACACGTATCAGCACCTCGCCGGGGCCGGGCGCTGGCTCGGCACGGCTCTCAATCCGGATATCGCTCGGCGCGTAAATGACTGCTGCTTGCATGGTGTGTGTCCTCTTTTCTAGGGTATCTGGCCAACCTCGCCCCTGTCCCGCTGGCGTGAGACTCCCCATCTCCATTTTTTGGAGGGGGGTCTGGGGGGCGAAGTTACGCCAGCTCGCCCGCCAGCGCCCAGTAGCTCATCTCCGGCCGCAGGCTGGCGCGGATCAGCGTGTCGAAGCCGTGTTCGTCAATGGCGCGCGGGTTGGAAGCCGTCAGGCCGGGGCGCAGCACCAGCGGCATCACCGACTGCAGCACCGCGTCCGGCACGTCGGCCACGCCGACAGCGGCCAGACCGGCGGGCAGGCGCAGATCGCGGATCAGGTCCCGGATGGCAGCGGGCGCTTTGCAGGCTGCGTCGCGCGCCGACAGGCCGCTGATGTTTTCGCCCAGCAGCTCGGCGATGTGGGCGTAGCGCTCGATGCGCGCTGGCAGGTTGTACTCCATCACAGCCGGCAGCGTCAGCGTTACGCTCGCGCCGTGGTCAGTGTCGTACACCGCGCCAACAGCTTCGCCAATCACGTGCGCCAACGTGGTATCAGCCTGGGCAATCGCCACCCCCGCCAGCATGCTGGCCAGCAGCATGTCGGCGCGCGCCTCCAAATTGCGCGGGCTGTGAACCGCGGCGCGCAGGCTTTTCGCGCACAGCCGGATCGCTTCAACGGCGAACAAGTCGGATACCGGGCTGGCCAGCGCCGAGTGATAAGCCTCGATGGCCTGTGTGAGCGCGTCCATGCCCGATGACGCCGTCGGGAATGGCGGCAGCGGCACGGTCAGGGCTGGGTCAAGAATGGCAACCTTCGGGTAAACCTGCGCGCTCATCAGCGCGTCCTTGCGCCGCAGCGCCGGGTTGCTGATGACTGCGTAGGGCGTCGCTTCCGAGCCAGTTCCCGCTGTCGTCGGGATCAGCACAATCGGCAGCGCGTCGCGCGTGATCGCCTGCTGGCCGTCTACCACCTGCCAGATGTCCACACCCAGCGCCGCCGCCACGGCGATACCCTTGGCCACATCCATCGGGCTGCCGCCGCCCAAGCCGATAATCACCTCGCACCGTTCGCGCTGCGCGATCTCCGCGCCTCGGTTGACAATCTCGGCGCGTGGGTTGGGGACTGCCTCCTCAAACAGCGTCACCTGCACCTTGTTGGCCCGCAGCGAGTCCAGCGCCCGCTGGGTGAAGCCGTTGGCCCGCGCGGACTGCTTGCCAGTGACAAGCATGGCCGCGCCCCCCAGCTTGGCTACCTCTACCCCCAGGTTGTCGAACTGGCCAACGCCGAACAGCAGTCGCGCTGGCATGAAATAGCTGAAATTGGCGTTGAGCGAATTGATCGTTGTTGGTGTGATCATCTGTGTTTTTCCTGTCTAGCTGTCTGCTGAGGTGTGGGGTTCGCTTTCCGCCGGCGTGTCGGCCAGCGTCAGCCGGATGCCGCGCTCGGCCAAAAACACGCGGTACGCCTCCGGCAGGTTATTGTCGCTGATCACTTGCTGCACGGCATCCCACCCGCACACGTGGTATGTCGCCTCAGCGCCAAACTTGCTGAAGTCAGCCACCAGCACCGTTTCGTTGCTCAGCGCCATGGCAAGCTGCTTAAGCGGCACTTCTTCAACCACTGAGTTGGAAACACCAAAGCGCAGGCTCACCGCATCCGCGCCTAGGAACATACGGTTAGGCTTCAGCGTGCGCAGCATCCCTTCGGCGTAGTGCCCGTACAGCGAGTAGTACGCCTTGCGCAGCACGCCCCCCAGCACCAGCACCGTTACATTCTGCGCCGAGCACAGCTCCGACGCCGTGCGGATGTCCGGCGTGATCACCGTGACGTTTCTGGCTGGGCTGCGGCGTAGGTGCCGCGCGATCTGCACATTTGTCGTGCCGGAGTCCAGAAAGACCGTTTCATGGTCCTGCACCAGGGCAGCAGCGGCAGCCCCGATGGCCTGCTTCTGCGCCTGGTGCAGGTAAAACTTGGTCTCGTACAGCGGCTCAACGAATGTCCCCAGGTAGTCTGCGTCGGCAGAGCCGCCGTGATCGAGCTTGATCAGATTTTGCGCGCTCAGCGCTTTCAGGTCGCGCCGGATAGTGGTCGGCGTTACGCCCAGCAGGCGCGCCAGCTCGTCATTTTCGATGAACCCCCGCTCGCGGATCAGCTGGAGGATGCGGGCCTGACGTTCGGCTCGGATCATTAAAAAAAACCCCGATACAAACACAAAAGAACATAAAACGACAGAGTTTATTGACTTTCTTGTTCGTTTATTTTATGATGGAGAGTGTCAAAAGTCAAGCAGAGGGCTGTGTCATGAGATTGGAAGGCGTTGTCACCGCTGCAGTAACCCCTCTCACCCATGACGGCGCTGCGCTGGCATCTGAGGCCGTCTTTGCCAGCTACTACCGGTTTTTGCTTCAGCACGACATCAGCGGCGTGTTCATTGCAGGGACCACTGGCGAGGGTATGGTCCTCTCGCTGGCGGAGCGCCAGCGTGTATGCGAGCTGGCCGCTGCGCTGATCGGCCCGCACAAGCCCGTGCTGGTAAACGTGGGCAGCGCCAGCACCGCTGAGGCGGTTACACTGGCCCGCCATGCCGCCCAGGCTGGCGTGGACGCTGTGGCGGTGATCGCGCCCTATTTTTACCCGCTGGACGAAGCGGCCATGCTGGCGCACTTTCGCGCCGTGGCCGACGCTGTTCCAGCCACGCCTGTCTATCTGTACAACCTGCCAGCTTTTACTGGCAACGAGATCACACCAGCGGTTGTCGCCCAGCTGCGCCGCGCTTGCCCTAACGTGGCTGGCATGAAACACAGCGACGCCAGTTTGTCCCGCCTGCAGGAGTTCCGGCAGGCCGGCGGCGACGACTTTAACCTGCTTAGCGGCGACGACTCGGCGGCGCTGGCTGCGCTGGCCTGCGGCGCGGATGGCTGCGTATCTGGCACAGCATCCGCTTTCCCGGAAGCGCTGCTGAGTATTTACTCCGCCTTTCGCCAGGGCGATCTGGCGCGCGCGCGCCGCCAGCAGGCCCTGTTTAACGCCCTCAGCAGCGTCCTGGAGCCGGGGCCTGGCTTATCCCTGACGTGTTACAAGGCGGCGCTGGCGTGGCGCGGTGTGGACGTGGGCCAGGTGCGCCTGCCGCACCGCCCGCTGACGCCGGCCGAAGCTGACACGCTGCGCGCAGGCCTGGCCGCCTGCCGCGAACAGGGCCTGTCACTGGTTGAACCTCACCTCACCCCCCGCGGCTGAGGTTCACCGCCCCCGATCCAGCGTGGGGAGGGGGCTGGGGGTGAGGTGTTCGTTGTTGCAATGCGCTGTTTCTGCACCACACAGAAAGGACTCGCAGTTCGTATGGCTACCGACATTGACCGCGCACAATGGGTCGGCATGTTCGCCAAAGCCCTGACAGAAAAGGACACAGCGGCCCGTTTAGGCGCGGAACTGGCGCGTCGCAGATTCCGGCGCATCTACTTCGTCGGCTGTGGCGCGCCCAACCGTGAGATGGGCGCCATCAAGTACTGGATGGACAAGGACGTTCGCTCAACAGAGGTGCGCCTGTACTTCCCGGCAGAGTTCACTGCTCAAGCTCCGGCGCTGGTTGATGACCCGGAGACGCTGGTCATTCTCGGTTCGCATTCCGGCAGGACGCCAGAAACCGTCAACGCGGCTAGGTGGGCACGAAGCCTGCGCTGCACGACTGTGGGCGCTACCCAGCGCGCCGAATCCGACCTGGCGCAGAGCGTCGAGTTTCCGCTCATCTACGGGGCCAGCCCGGACGACGGTTATCAGCACGGCTACTTCGGCATGTACATCGTCCTGGCGGCGCTGGCCAGCGCCCTCATGTGCGACCTAGAAGGCGCTGCCCACCACGACGAGATGATGGCGGCGCTCGACGTGATGCCTGAAGTGCTGGCCGATACCATGCTCGCCAACGAAGCTCGCGCTACCGAGGAAGCGCGTCTGTACCACGGCACGAAGCATCTGTTCGTGGTTGGCTCTGGCCCTATGTGGGCGACAGCTTACGTGTTCGGTGTGTGCATCCTGATGGAGATGCAGCGCCTGCAGACCTATCCCTGCGAAGCTGCCGAGTTCTTCCACGGGCCGTTCGAGATTGTGGACAACACCACCCAAATGATCCTGCTGTTGGGCGAAGACCCCAGCCGCCCGCTGGCCGAGCGCGTCGTGCGTTTCGCCAAGCGTTACACCGAGCGCCTGATGATTTACGACTCGCGCGATTTCGAGATGAAAGGCGTCAGCCCGGCTATCCGCCCGATGTTCGCGCCTTTCGTGCTGCAGGCTGCGCTCGATCGCTACGCCGAGCATTTGGCTGTGTGGCACGCCCACCCGCTGAACACGCGCCGCTATATGTGGAAAACGGAATATTAGCAGGGGTTCGCGACAGCAGCACTTTGCAAATCTTACCCCTCGGAGTCCCGCGCCAACAGGCCAGGGGTGCGATGGGACGCAAGAAAGCGAGCATATGAGCAGGCACAGCATCTGCGTTATCGGCAACCTCAACATGGACCTGATTATCCGCCAGGTGCCGCGCCTGCCGGTGTGGGGTCAAGAGGTGGTAGGAACCAGCCATGCGCTGGTGTCGGCCGGCCAGGCGGGCTACCTGGCGTTTGCGCTGGCCCGCTTGGGCGATCCCGTGTCCGTGATCGCCAACGTCGGGCCAGACATTTTCGGCCAGCAGATCGTGGACGATCTGCGCGCTGCCGGCGTGGACGTGAGCGGTGTCGAGACGGCTGCGCGTGAAACAGGCATTTCTGTTGCGATCGTGCGGCCGGATGGCGAACGGGCTTTTGTCTCCAACCTGGGCTGCCTGAACGTCTTTGACGAGAGCCTGGTCGAGCGGCGGTGGGGCCAGACGGCCGGCGCAGATACCGTGTGCTTGGTGGGCAGCTCGGTGTTGACAGGGCTGAGCGCAGCGGCCTCGGCCCGCATCCTGGCGCGCGCGCGCGCCGCCGGCCAGCTCACCGCCTTCGACCCCGGCTGGGACCCGCACGGCTGGCCGCAGGAGACGATCGCGGCCACGCGCGCGCTGCTGCGCCACGTGAGCGTTTTTCTGCCGAATCAGGACGAGGCGCGCGCGCTCACCGGCTGCGACGACCCCGCAGCCGCCGCCGCAGCCCTTGCCGCTGATGGGCCAGAGATCGTGGTCGTCAAGTGCGGCGCTGCCGGCAGCCTGGCCCGCCGCGGCGGCGAAGCCGTTCGTCTGCCAGCCCGCCCGGTCGAGATTTACGACGCTGTCGGCGCTGGCGACACCTTTAACGCAGGCTTTCTGGCCGGTCTGGGGCGCGGTTGGCCCCTGCTGGCCTGCCTGGCCTTCGGCAGCGCGGCCGCCTCGCTCTACATCTCCCGCGCTGCCGATCGCTTTCCTCGCTGGGCGGAGGTGACAGCCGCCGCCCGTGACTTCGCGCTGCCGCAGGGCATGCCGTTTGTGGAGAGAGATAACCCGTGATTGTTGATTTCCACACCCATCCTGTAATGATCACCGAGCTGATCGAGGCCGATCCCACCCTGGCGCACAGCGTGCGCGAGGTGTTCGGCCTGCTTTTTCCGCCGCAGCCGCTGCAGACGTTTCTGCTAGAACTCGACGCCGCCGGCGTTGATTGCGCGGTGCTGCTGCCGCTGGACTGCACCAGCGCGCACGGCTGCCGTGTTGTCACCAATGAGCAGGTCGCGGCGCTGGTCAGTCAGCATCCGCGCTTCATCGGCTTCGCCTCAGCGGACCCCAACCTGCCAGACGCCGTGCCGACGCTGCGCGCAGCGGTGCGCGACCTGGGGCTGTGCGGCCTGCATCTCGACCCAGCGCTCCAGCGCTTCCAGCTCAACAGCCGCGATCGCGCCTACCCCCTGTATGAAGCCGCCTGCGACCTCGATATTCCAGTGCTGGTGGACTGCGGCATGAGCTGGGCGCCTCTGGGCCAGACGGCGCTGGCGCATCCGCTCGCTCTGGAACAGGTCATTCAGGACCTGCCGGGCCTGCGGCTGATTATCGCCGGTTTTGCTTGGCCCTGGTTCAACGAAGCGCTCCTGCTGGCGCTGAAGCACCAGAACGTGTATCTGGACACGTCCATTGTTTACAGCGGCACACCCGCTGACGCGCTGCGCCACGTTCTGGCCAGCCAGATCGGCCTCAGCGTGCTGGAGCGCAACCTGCCGCAGCAGGTGCTGTTCGGCTCGGATTACCCGCGCGCCGACATCCGGCGCAGCGTGCGCGGCCTGCGCAGCCTCGGCCTCAGCCCTGCGCTGGAGGCCGCTGTGCTGGGCGGCAACGCGCTCGCCGTGCTGCCGGCGCTCCGGCCTGCGCTGTCCGCCGCGAACCCGCTTGCCGAACCGCACATAGAGGCTGCCCAATGAAAAGCGTGATTGAACGGCTGACCCTACAGTCTCGCTGCGAAACCGAACTCATCAACATCACCGACACCGTGCGCCAGTTCGTGGCCCGCAGCGGCGTGCAGAACGGCGTTGTGTTCGTGATGTCCATGCACACCACCACCGGCATCACCGTCAACGAAGGCCTGCCCGATCTGGAAGCGGATATCGCTGCCATGCTTGAGCGGCTGGTTCCGGAGAACCAGCCGTACCGCCACGCGCGCTGGCTCCACTCCGACGGGCAGATGGCCATCAACGCGCCGTCGCACCTGCGCGGCGCGCTGCTCGGCTTTCAGGTTTATTTTCCAATCGAGAACGGTGAGATGGTCACCGGCGCGCGCCAGACCGTCTACTTTGTCGAGCTGGACGGGCCGCAGCACCGGCATTACGTGCTGCAGGCGTTGGGTCAGTGAGCCGCACACGGTATGATTGCGAGCACAGAGGTTCCGGGTTAGATGACGTTTTATTTCAAGCAGCCGGTCTTTCAACAGCTTTACGACCGCCCAATGGCGCACTGTGCCACGCTCGCCCAGCTTGACGACAGCACGCTGCTGGCGGCTTGGTTCGGCGGCGCGTTCGAAACCGCGCCCGACGTCGCAATCCTTGCCGCCCGCTGGAGTCCCGTCCTCGAACGCTGGAGCAGGCCGACGGTCATCGCCGAAGTGCCGGGTAAGTCGCTCGGTCAGCCGGTTTTCCTGCCCCGCCCGGATGGCGAGCTGTGGCTCTTTTACGTCGTCAACATGGGCGCAGACTGGACAACGGCCCAGCCCTTCTGGCGGCGTTCCACCGACCGGGGCACAACCTGGAGCGCGCCGCGCCAGCTTATGGACTACCCCGGCCTGATGTTCCGCAGCCGCCCCGTTGTGCTGCCCGGCCGCATCATCCTGCCTGCCTACGACGAAAACAGGTGGGAGTCGCGCATGCTGATTTCCGATGACGACGGGCGCACCTGGCGGCTGGGCGACCCGATCGTCACGCCCAACGGCAATATCCATGCCTGCATCGTGCAGCGCTCGGACGGTCTGCTGATCGCCTACCTGCGTCCGGGTGTAGGCGGCGGCGCGCTGTGGCGCACAACGTCCAGCGATTGGGGCGACACCTGGACGCCGCCGACGCTAACAGACCTGCCCAACCCCAATTCCGGCTTCGACCTGCTGCGCCTGGCCAGCGGGCGGCTGGCGCTGGCCTACAACCCGAGCGCGACGCTGCGCACGCCGTTGTGCGTGGCGCTGGCGGACGAGGATGAGCGCTGGGGGCCGCCGCGCATGCTGGAGAACGACTACGCTGAGTTCTCCTATCCCACGCTGCTCCAAGCTGGGGACGGCCGCATTCATGTTGTCTACACCTATCGCCGCGAGCACATCCACCATGCCTGTTTCACCGAAAGCTGGCTTTCAGCGGCTGATGCCCCCAGCGCAGCCGCTGTGACCTGACCCGCGCCGCATTAGAATTGACAAGGAGGTTAGCCATCCACTACCGTATGCGCACTAACGTACCGACATTGATTACATTGCTTAACGTCAGTTCTTGAATTGGGAGGTTCACAATGGGTAACAAAGTGCACACGTTGTTCTCTCGCGCCCTGGTAGCCAGCCTGCTCATCGCTATGCTGGCCTTCGGGCTGGCGTCGTCGGCCCAGGGGCCAACCGTTATCGAGTTTTGGGGCGGCTGGACCGGCCCGGACGCCGAAGTCATGCGCTCCATCGTAGAGCAGTTCAACGCCGAGCAGTCCGACATTCAGGTCAACCTGACCATGCAGCAGTGGTCGCCGCTGTTTGACGCCTTCCTGGTGGATGCCAGCGCTGGTAAGTCGCCGGACATCCTGGCCATGCACCCGCAGGAGCTGGCCCAGTTCGTGGTGCTCGGCTTGATCCTGCCCGTCGAGGACATTATCGCTGGCTCCAACATCACCCCAGACCTGTTCAGCCCGAACGCCTGGGAGATCAACCGCGTTGGCGACAACATCTACGCCATCCCCCTCGACCTGCACATGCACGGCCTGTACTACAACGTTGACGCTTTCGAAGCCGCTGGCATCGAAGCGCCGCCCACCAACGGCGAGGAGCTGCTGGAAATCGGCCGCCTGCTGACCGTTGACGCCAACGGCAACCACCCTGGCGACCCCGGTTTTGACGCCAACAACGTCGTGCAGTACGCCATCAACATGCACACCAACCATCACGCCTTCTTCCAGTGGTGGGCGCTCTACAACCAGCTCGGCGGCCAGCTCTTCAGCGAAGACGGCAAGTCGTGCGCGATGGACATTGACAAGGCTACCACTGCCTGGCAGTGGCTGCAGGACCTGGTCTACGTGCACGGTATCGCGCCCCAAGGCCAGACGGACTACGCCGGCGACTTCAGGGCTGGCCGCACCGCCATGCTGATTGATGGCCCCTGGCAGATGTCCGATTTCATCAACGTAGAAGGGCTGAACTGGGCCACCGCCGAGTACCCGCAGATCTTCGACGAGCCGGCTACCTGGGGCAGCGGCCACAATTTCACCTTCCCTGCGTTGGCCGACCCCGCCAAGCGCGGCGCGGCTCTCACCTTCCTGGAGTGGATGATTGAGCATTCTGACCTATGGGCCGTCTCTGGCCAGATTCCGACCGCAGTCTCGGTGTTCGACAGCGTGAGCGAGCTGCCTGGCCGCGAGCCGTTCATCAAGATGCTGGCCTACCAGAAGGTCTTCCCCAAGACTGACCGGTACAACGCCATCTTCGCGTCCAACGCGCCCACGCCCATGATGGTGATGGCCCAGCGTATCATGCTCGACAAAGCCGACATCCGGCCCGAAGTTGAGACTGCCTGCGCTGAGATCACATCCATCCTGTCCATGCCCTGATCGGGTATGATTGGGAGCCTGAAGATCTGAAACGCGAGCCGGCCTGCGCTTTTAGAAGCGCAGGCCGGCCCCGCCTGCTGGTCAACCTGCTGAGGTTCAACCATGTTCGTACGCATTCTGCCGCGATCCCGCCCTCAGGAGAGCACGCTGCAGCCCCGTTTCAACTGGACGCCGTTTTTGTTTATCGCGCCCTACCTTATCGTCTTCTTCGCGTTCCGGCTCGGCCCGTCTATCGCTGGTCTGGGCGTTTCCTTTACCGAATGGGGCGTGGTCGGCGATCCGCGCTGGGTGGGCCTGCGCAACTACGAGGCGATGCTCGGCGACCCGCGCCTGGGCGACGCGATCCGCAACACCCTGCAGTTCACTTTCCTCACAGTGCCGCTGCTGGTTGTCATCGGTCTGGGGCTGGCCATGTTCTTCAACCAGCCGCGTCCAGGCCGGGCGCTGGGGCGGACGGCTGTTTTCATTCCCTACGTGCTGATGAGCACCGTCGTCGGCGTGCTGTGGACCTGGATTCTGGAGAAGGACTTCGGCCTGCTCAACGTTTACCTGGCTCAGCTCGGCCTCCCAAAAATCCCCTGGCTGGTCAGCTCCAATTTCGCCATGCTCGGCATCGTGCTCACGACTGTGTGGTGGACGGTAGGGTACAACATGGTGCTTTTCCTAGCGGGCCTGCAGGACATCCCCGAAGAACTGTATGAGGCGGCGCGCATTGATGGGGCGAACAACTTCGGGCTGTTCTGGCACATCACACTGCCCCTGCTGGCCCCCACGGTTTTCCTCGTGCTGCTGCTAACGATCAACAACTCGCTCCAGGTGTTCGATCAGGTGTACGTCATGACGCAGGGCGGGCCGAACGTCGCCACCCTGACGCTGGTGCATTACATCTACGTGACCGCTTTTCAGCGCTTCCGCTTCGGCTACGGCGCGGCCATCGCCTGCCTGCTCTTTGCGCTGCTGGTGGGGCTGGCCCTGGTGCAGACACGAGCTTATCGTCGCGGTTTGAAAGGAGTGCCTATGAGCTAACGCTCACCACGAGGGATGAAAATGGGTAGACTGTGAGGTGAACGCCGGAAGTCGGATGTTCGCAGTGGAACAACCAGTCCGTAAAGGAGTTGGACTCACGAACCT
>Ga0308414_1000549_pt1 | contig 23828 bp, 20 predicted proteins | sample HotsprSampleOS50_FD_205667 | JGI IMG/M metagenome (GOLD analysis project Ga0308414, IMG submission 205667) | Hot spring phototrophic mat microbial communities from Octopus Spring, Yellowstone National Park, Wyoming, United States - 20090730_OS50 ...
CGTACCTGCATGGAGGGCCGTGGTCCCCACGGCCGCTGCCCGCGAACATCAGATTGCCAATCTCCCGCGCATGCCTTTCCGCGCCGCATGCGGACGCCGGGACGGCGTCCCTCCAGCGCCTGCGCGTACCACGGCGGGCGTACCTGCATGGAGGGCCGTAGTCCCCACGGCCGCTGCCCGCGTGTGCCTGTTCGCCGATGTGCGGCGCACGCGCTTCCGCACCAGTTTCAAGTTTCAAGTATCAAATTGTAAATGCGCTTACGTTAACGCGTATGGATGCGCGCGGCGCTGCTTTACTCCTCGCGTGAGTATCCCGGGATGGTTTGCTGCGCCCAGGGATGATCTTGATACAACAAGACCGCGTCAGGATTCGCGGGCATCTGCTTCTTCGGATACACGCGCCAGCCTTGGCCGTCATATGCCTCGGTTTCGCCGGCTGCTTGGAGAAATTCAAGCAATGTGGCACGCATGTGTTCTTGCGCCGGCTGCCACGGAAACTCCCGCTGCCAGCCGCCCGCGCAATCATGGGTGTCATACGGATCGCGCACACGGTCGAACAACAATTCGCGCTGATCAGGCGCACTATACACATACTTCCACTTGCGGTTGACAGCCATATACACGGCATCACCTGCGCGATTGAGCTGCGCGAACACCGTGCGGTCAGCGTGCGCGCCACCGGCCAGCGCGGCCAGCGACACGCCATCGTGCGTATGGGTTGAGAACTGCGCGCCCGCCAGCTCCAAAATCGTCGCTGTCAGATCAATCAGCGACGCCGGCGTGGCGCAGCGCGCGCCCGGCGCAAACACCCGCGGATACCGCACCAGCAGCGGTATCCGCGTCACCGGGGCATGATAACTGCGCTTGCCGAAACACCCGTAGTCGCCCAGCACCTCGCCGTGGTCCGTCGTGCACACAACCACTGTGTTGTCGAGCGCGCCCGTGTCTTCCAGCGCCGCCAGCATGCGCCCGATTTGATAATCTATGAACGAGACACATGCGAAATAGTAGGCGCGTTGCATCCGCAGCAAATTCAAATCCAGCCCGCGGTCGCGGCGCTTCGTCCGGTTTTGCGCGCGGTTGATATGAAGCCACAGCCGCTCGCAATCGGGCGGCATAAACGGCAGCGGCACGTCGAGGTCACGGTACAATTTGTGCCACGGCGCGGGCGGGCAGAACGGCGGATGCGGATGGATGAACGATGTAAACAAAAACCACGGGCCGTCGCCCGGCTTGCGCGCGCGCAGGAACGCTTCCGCCCGGTCGCCCACCCATTGTGTCGGATGATGCGCGGCAGGCATCTGCGCCGGTTGCGGCACGTAATACATTTCACCGCGCACGCCGTGCGGGTCTGTTACATGCTTAAACCCATGCGCCCACAAATACTGCAAATATTCATCGTGCTCCGGGTTGCTGACAATCTCTTCCTGGCGCTCGCGGCTGTGAAACCCGTGCAGTTCGTGCGCCGTGGCAAGTGGTTCAAAATGCAGCTTGCCGATGCCGTGCGTGTAATACCCTGCGCGCCCCAGTGCTGCCATCAGCGTTTCTTTCTCGTCAAAGGGCCAGGCGTAGCCATTCGCATAGCAACGCGTGCGCGCTGGATACTGCCCCATCGTAAAGGCGCACCGCGCCGGTACGCATTCCGCCGACGGCGTGTAATGCTCGACAAACGCCGTGCCCTCGCGCGCGATCCGGTCGAACTGTGGTGTGCGCATCACCGGATTCCCCAGCGCGCCGATCGAATCACTGCGCTGCTGGTCAGTAAAAATAACCAGGATGTTCGGCTGTGATGCCATCATCACCTCATGTTACAGATTATTGCCCAGCGCCAGGAATGCCAGCCCCAGCGCTACGCCAAACGTTTTGATTTCAGAGACTGCCAAACGCTCGTTTGCCATGTGCGCTTGGTCGTGCGCATCCTGCGACCACCCCACGGCGGGAATGTTCTTCTCAATTAGTTGCTTGCACACCGTCGTGCCGCTCATGCCCATGCGCTGCACGTCGCGCCCGCTCATCATGCGCACCGCCGTGCGCACCGCCGCTACCACCGGATTGTGCTCGTCCAGCACATACGGCGCCATGTGTGAATCTACGTGTAAGTCAAATGCGTGGCACAGCTTCTGATCTGCTACCTGTTGCGCATACGCTCTCAACCGCGCCAGCAGTTCATCGCAGGTCTGCCCGGGAATGTAGCGGATGTCCAGCCGCACACTGCACTGCGCCGGGATGATGTTGAACGCCCCGCCGCCCTGCACCCGCGCCACATTGATCGTGGTGGGCGAGAATAGTTCGTGCTGCGCACCGCGGCAGTACCCCGTCTGCTCCCCAAACTCCCCGCGCACGGCCTGCAAAAATGCCCACGCCGCCCAAATCGCATTGCAGCCCTTCTCCGGCGCCGAGCCGTGCGCCTGCGCGCCGTGAAACGTCACCTCCACGTGCAACAGCCCTTTCTCACCGCACGATACGCAGTAAATGGACGCTCCCGTATCCGGCACAATCGCATAATCTGCTTCTATCAGATGGTGCTGCAGCAAATACACGATCCCATGCGTCGAACCGCGCTCTTCATCGGCAACGGCGCCCGCCAGCAACGTCCCCCGGAATGCTCCCTCATGCTCCTTGAGAAACGCCGCCAGCAGCAGCAGCGCCGCCAGCGGGCCTTTGTCATCAGCTACGCCGCGCCCATACACATACCCGTCGCGCACCACCGGATCAAATGGATCGTGATCCCAGCCTTCGCCCGCCGGCACCACATCCGTGTGCGCGGGCACAAACAGCACCGGCGCGCCCGTGCCAACGCGCGCCAGCAAATTCGTGCGCCCCGCCGCGCCCTCATGTGTCTCGCTCGCAATGCCATGCCGCGCGAGATACTTCTTCACAACTTCTACCGCGCGGCACTCGTTCCCCGGCGGATTCACCGTGTCCTGCCGCACCAAGTCGCACAGCAACGCCGTGCCCTCATCTGCGTGCCGGTCAAACCACGTCTCCAATTCTTTGTGCCAATTCATGTTGTCGCATCACCATCATGTGAAATACACCGGAGGATGTATTATATCAAATGCGCCTGCACATGGTGTATGGTACATGACGCCCTGTTCCAACGACTAGCTTCCGCCTGCGGCAGCACTTCCCGCTTCATCGAACACAAGCGCAGCGTGTGCGGCACACACTCCGCGCACCACGCTGTGCCAGCTCAAACCCGTAAGGTGCGCCCGCAATTCGGACACACAACACTGTGCTCTTTCGAGAGTTCGCGCAGCAGCGCCAGAATAATCAGTACTACCAGCCCCACCCCGCTGAGGCACAAAATGATCAGCACCGGCCAGCTCAGCCACCACGACGCGCGTGCCGTGCCTTTCACCACGCCCATCGGCCCGTAGTAGCCACACGCCAGACAAGTAGCGGTTTTGTGTTCGGCATACTGCGCCAGCGACGCGCGAATGTGATCCGGCAGAATCCCCCACTCGTTCATGCTGGCCGTGCTGTGCAAAAGCATACCGTGGCGCACGTGGCAGTGCATCGCGCGTACGTGTTGGCGGCTGGAAGGATACTACGGTTTACCCGCGGCGCCGCCCGGCTCATCTTCTTCATCGGGGATGCCGTGCAGAAAGCCGTCATCTTCCATATCCAACTCGTTAAATTCCAAGTCCTCCAAATCTTCCAGCTCGTGCTCTTCTAGATCGTCAAGATACGCATCGGAATCCATGTTGTTCAGCTTATCGAGCAGTGCGTCCTCTTCCTCATCTGGCAGTTCATCATATTCCGGCGGGCCCATGCCTTCGCATTGTACACGGTACTCTTCGGCCGTCATCTCGTTCAAATCTTTTTCGTAGTCTTGTTCTACCACGGCATAGCCGCCATCCGCAGAGTCAGACACGTTCCATGACAGCACCATGCAGATGGCATTGATGGCGTCGCCGCGGTTCAGCCCTTCCTGCATGAGCCGCGCGAGGCTCGAACGGACGAAGGCAGGCTGATTCGTGGCCAGCTGGGTTTCGGCCATGACATGGCAGGCAACGTGCAGACTATCCTCCTGCAGCGGAAAGCCCGCCGTGTGATGATACTCATGAACCAGCGCCAGACGGGTATCTTCGTCCAGCGCCAGCCAAGTTTGGGGATCAGGCGCACACATCGGATCGTAGGATTTCATGGACACTCCACTACAAGAGTTACGCTGGCAGCGCCACGCACCATGCGGGCACGCCGCCGCTTGCTATATTATTTCAGAAACATCGTGCAGTGTCAACTCCCTGCCGGCTCTACAAATAAAGTTGTGGCAGAAGTGGGAAAATGAGAACATGGGCATCCGAAGTAAAGAAAACAAGTAACCCCAGGTTCCCACGAGAAACAAGGAGCGGATGCCCAATGGAACGGCAACGAGCAAGTATGGATGTGAGCGTGCAGTACACGCCCAGCGGAAACTAGTATAGCACAGAAGGCATGTGCAGTGTGCATACGCTGCCCGAGGCGGAGCAGGACGCAATCAAGAAGGTGCTGGGAAAGGAGCGCGAGACTGCGCTGGTGCAGTACGTGGGGTACGATATGAGCGCCGGCGCGCAGCGGTGCCGACAGGGGTCGTGTGTCGTTGATGGAGGAGGTACACTGCCGCATAACCACACGCCGCCATTGGCGGTCTGCGTTCCGCCCTCTCCGGTGGTATTCCACACCTCCACATGCTATACTAGTCGCAGATGCCCTCCGGCACCCCTGCCACAACTTTTTTTGTGGAGCCGCAATTGCGCCTTAACAAAGAAAACTACTAAGGCTATTACACGAGAAGCAACCATCAGCGCCCTCCACGCACCATTTATACGCCGTCGTGCGGCCCGCGCCAGGTCTGCAACACAGCATCAAACCGCCAGCCGGGCGCATTGATCGTGCACGCCGCGCGCGGCCATGTCGCCAGTGCGGCGCGCGTTTCTGCATAAGGCCGGATGCCGCTCGTCGCATCGTAAGTCTGGACGTTCTGTGCGCCGGCCGCATTGGCGAACGCAAGTGCTTCAGCCAGCGATTCACCGCGCAACACGCTGGCCAAAAATCCTGCAATCGCACAGTCGCCCGCCCCGGTTGCGCTGGCAACCTTTTCTACATAAAAGGGCGGTTGCCACAGCTCGCGGCGCGCCCATTCCGCGTAGGCGCGCGGCCGCGCAGACCCCAGTGCCGCCAGCCGCTCTGCACCCGCCGTACGCACATATATGCCGCGCGCGCCGCACTTGAGCATGGCGATGCCCGCGCCCAGTTCGATCAGCCGCGCTCCCACGCGCGCGTAGTCATCCGGCTCGATGAGTTCGAGAATCGTCCCACCGCGTGCCTGTGCCTCTGCGCGCTTGGCCAAAAATGCCGGCCGGTCTAAACATAGCAGCACTTCCTCGGCACTCGGCACAAAAATGTCCACGTAGGGCAGCACCTTGCGCAGCACAGCTTCCCAGTTGATGCTGCCCTCCGCCGCGTTCACGTCTGGCAGGGCCATGTCCAGCGAGGTCGTCACACCACATTGTTTGGCGTGCGCAAACACGCGCACGAGTTCATCGCCCTCATTGGCGATCATGGCTTTCATCAACGGCGGGGAGCCGAAATGAAACAGTTTGGCGTGCCGCACCACATCGTAATCTATGTCTGCGGCCGTATAGGTGTCATTCGCGCCGGGATTATGCAGGAACACACGGTCAATGCCGGGCGGGGCAAGCACAATGGTGTACGATGTTTCTTCGCCGGGCACGCGCCGCACGGCGCCGGCACAGCCCGCTGCGGTCATCAGCCCGTCCAAAAGGGCGCCAAAGGCGTCATCACCCGCTTTGCCCATCAGCGCCACTGGCACGCCGATGCGATGCAACGCCACACCAGTATTGGCCACCGCGCCGCCGGAAGACACGACGCATGGGCCAACGCGCACGAGCGTGCCTGCCACCAGCAGCTCGCCGAGCGTGTGGGCATGCCCCGCGGGTATCGCCGGCGTCAGATCAACACAAATATGTCCAGCTACAACAATTTCTGTATTCACGCGCGTTTCCCCTCTGGTGTTATTGTTCAGCGGTATTATAGCAAACTCACTGCTGCTCTGCACGCGCGCAGTCTTCCCTAAATCCGGCGACTAGCGCAGAACCAGCCCACTAGTTCCGATTCATCACTATGATAAATTTCAATACGCTGACACGGGTCTTCCGGATAGCTTTTTACACACACTCCTTAAAGAGAATGTTTTGCGTGGGGAAACAGTATTATGATATAATAATACCACATACATATGCTGTGCCTGCTGCCAGCCATAACCAGTACCTTGAGGTGCCCCATGTACCGTTTGCTGCTCACGCTCAGCGCGGCACTTACCCTGCTCGCCGCCGTTCCCGCCCATGCCGCCACTCTGCTTTGGTCACTCTTGCTGGGCGAGGGCAGCCCGCAATATGATTATTCTGTCGACCAGCTTGTCGTGGACGGCGCAGGCGGTTGCGTGGTGGTGGTAGACCGGTATGACAACAACGCCCACAAGAACGACGTCGTTCTGATGCGTTTCGACAGCAAAGGTTCACCTGTGTGGAGCAAGATTTACCCCGCCACAGACGACATCGAGATCACCTACATTGACAAAAAGGTGGTGGTGGGCAGCGTCACATCCCCATCCGGCGATAAGAAGATTATCGTGATAGACGCGGCGGGCACGGAAGCCACGATCAGCGAAGCCACCACCGATATCTACAATGATATGAATGGCGAAATTGGTGCGGCCGGAGATAAGAAGGGCTTTTTTGTGATTGCGTCGGACAATTCTGGTAGCCTAGTGCTGCGGCGCTACAGTTATAAGTAAGCGCTACGGTGCGCCGATGGCAAGGGTGCGCTGCGCGCCAGCCCCGAGCGACACGCGCAGTTCCACGTTGGTGAGAATGCTCGCACCGGCCACGCGGAACGCACGCAGGGTATACTCGCCGGGATGCAAGCCGGTGTAGACAGAGTGCTCCTGCTGCGCGGGCAGCGGCGCCGCGCCTTCGCCGAAGCGCAGCATGAGCTGAGTGTACCATGTTTCGCCTGCGGGCGTGTTGATGCGCAGCGTGGCGCTGCCGCGGGTGAGCGCGATGACGTTGTCATCGCCTGCATGCAGCGTGACCGTGGCGGCGCCTTCGGCCGCGCTGACAAAGTAGCGGCCCGGTTGCGCGGCGAGGGTAAAACGGCCGTTGCGCACGCTGGCTGACGTGCTGCCGCCACGCGCGGGCGTACAGATGAGATAGCCATCCGCCATGGGGGCGCCGTCGAGCGTCACTGTGCCGCCCAGTTCCGCCAACGCGCGCAGCTGCACAGTCAGCTCGCGGGTGTACGGTGTGACGGTGAAATCGTCCGCGCTATAGCGGTCGTTTCCTATCTGCACGGAAAGGCCAGCGTAGGCCGCGCACTTTACGCGCGCCACCAGCACGCCGTTCTCATCAGTGAGATGTGGCGGGAAGGGCGTGGTGGCACGTGCCGCCGGGGTGCCGTCGGGCAGGAGAAAGGTGAAGCGCACCAGCGGCGTATTGGTTGTCATGACCACCAGATCAGGGAGCATTTTATCTTCACGTGGCTGCAGATCAAACAGGCTGGAACTGGCGGCTTCACCGAGCGAGCTTACATCAACACTCATGACCACCACGCGATAGGTGCCCGGCGGCACCTCGGAGAATTCATAGGTGCCGTCGCCCTCCTTGGTTTGCGCAATATTCATGCTTGTCATCATCACGCCGGCGGCGCCGAGCGACACGTACGCGCCCATCGGCTGGCCGCGCTCGTCTACGACGCGGCCGCGCACACGCGCAGGTGCACCGCGGATGATGATGTCGCCCAGATCAACGTCTTCATCGGACGCCAAGCTGCAGGGCACTTCCGCGGGTGCCAGGCCTTCCACACGCGCCAGCACGCGCGTGTCTACCACGCGGGCATACGGCGGAACTGGCAGGGCGAACCGGCCGTCCGGCGCGTGCGTTAATTTGGGTTCCTGACCGATGATGCTGACCCAGAACGATGTGGCGGGCGTCGCACTTGATTCAATGCAGACGCGCCCGCGCACGAATGCCTGCCGCGGCAACACCCACTCAATCGGCGTGCCCGTACACACAAAATTGCTCACAGCAAATTGGCCGCCCGCATTGACGTACAAGCGCACCAGTGAAGCCGAGACCATCTGCAGGTATGGTATTTCAAAGTACCCAAGCGGATCGGTTCTGGCAGAGCCATGCCCACTTGCCTGGCCTGAGGGTTGTGGCTCCAGGCTGGCGCTGACGCTGGCATCATCCACCGGGTTGCGGTTGCCATCATATATGAACCCACGGACACATTCACCTGTCTGCACGTCCTGCGCGACCAGTGGTACAGTAACGTACAGCGGTGGCGTGTCAGCGTACCACGTGATGCTGGTGCTGCCACGCAGTGCATCGGCCGTTGCGGTCACTTCAAGCGTCGCCGTGCGTTCTCTTGGCGCGTCAAACGCGATCTCATGCCACTCGTCAGAACGACTAAAGACTGTGAATGACGACGAGAATGACTGCCGGCCGGTAGAGAATGAAACCCCACATTGAAACGTCTGCCGCGCGGCGCCCTGCGGATCAAGCACGCGGACATACAGCAATGGTTTGGGCGTGAGAATAATATCACAGGCGGCCACGGCGCCAGGTTTGACGGACACACTGGCATTACGGCTGGCATCAGTCTGTGTGTAGTGCTGATGTTGTGCATAAACGGTGTAGGTACCTGGTGCGGCCACGTTGGAGAGCACATACTGGCCGAAGCTGTCACTGGTAGCACGGAATGATGGCACATGCATGTCGAGCATTTCACTCGCAAACGCGGCGCCATAACGGCGGGTATTGCCCAGGCGGAACATGTCAGGTGTGCGCTGCGCATACAGGGTGACGTTGCTGATGGCGCGGCCTTCGCTGCAGCGTGTCGTCCCGGCAATGGCTGCCGCCGCATACAAATAGATGGTGCGCGGGGGTTCAGAACGCCAGTGATAGCCGGGATATTCCACCGGCGCATAGCCGGGGTGCGCAATGCGCAGCGCGCCTGAGGGGAAGTCGCCGTGCATACGCGCGTGCAGCACAAAGGCGCCGTCGCGATCGGTCACGACGTTCGTCTTCTCGGCGGGCGTGGTCTCCCATGTGACGGTAACACCTTCTGCAGGGCCGCGCGGCTCGTAGTACATAACCGTGCCGCGCACCGTCAGCATGCGGTACGGGGTGAAGACGACCTCCAGCAGGTTGTCCTCTTGGCTCAAATACACATTCGTGACGAACCATTCCGCAGCTTTGCAGGTAAGCGTCAGGCGGTAGAAATCTTGCAGTAAATAAAGCGGGCCGAATGAGCCATCTGGGCGCGTAGTGATCGTCTCGTTAATGCGGCCCGCGTTGGTGTAAACATTACCTTGAAGCCGCGGCTCAGCCCGCAGATGAAACACCGGTACGGGCGCACCATCGGCATAGCGCGCCCGCCCGTGCAGCGCGACGCCCTCTACCAGCGCCACTTGCACGGTGACGTCCCCGGCGCGCGTGGTGAATGGATCAGACTGTGCGCGGGCAAAGCCTGCCGCCTCGACACTCACACGCAAATTGTCCAGCCCGGTTTTGATCGCCGGAAAGACGATGCTGCCGCCGTGGCAATTCGACGTGACAGCCCCACCGACATGCTGCCAGCCCAGCGGCCCGCCGGGCAGAATGCGCGCGAAACATTGCGTGATGGCCGCAGCATGCGCTCCGGTTAATTCCGCCACCACCGTCACGCCTGGCTCACGCAGGCGCAGGGTGCATTCGATCGTGCCAAATCCGGGAGCGGCAAAATTAGTTTGTAGTGACACGATCGCGTAGCCCGGCAACGATGCGGAGATACGGAATGCGGTGGCGTGTTCCGGTATGGCAAGACAGGCCACGCCGTCGCGGCCGGCCGTGGCGTGCCAAAAGCCGCTGATGTCGCGCCAGCTTTCGACCGTCACGCGGGCGCCGGCCGCGGCGTGCCCGCGGGCGTCATACACCCGCGCGCGCACCACGCGGCCGGGCTGCGCAGAATCAGGCATGTCTTCGGCCGGCTCTGGCGCAGGTGCTGCTGCCGTGGACGGTGCAGGTGCAGGCGCAGGCTGCACCGGCTCTTCTTCGTGCGTGCTGCAGCCGCTCACACATACTGCTGCCGCAACAAACAGTACCACCGGATGATTCATCAACGCGCGCACAGTCATGCAAAGTCTCCCATGCATCTTGCAAACATGTTCATTATAACGCAAGTTTCGCGAAAAAACCAGCTGCCATCGGACGCATATGCTTCCACCCTATCCGGCGACTAAGGCATTCCGCCGGCCCCGGCGGCCTTGTGTGCGCGGGGCATCAGAGCAGCGAGGCCGGTGCCCCTCCACGCCTCGGCCGTTCGCCGCCGGATGCAGGCGGTGCGTACGCATATCTACTCACGCGCCTGCGCACGCGTCGCGCCAAGTTCAGAAAGAAACGCGCGCAGACGGGCAAAATACTCTTCGCCCGCGGTGAGGATTACATCGTTGTGGCCGGCGCCTTCAACCCACCAGGCCTGCTTGGGCGCGCGCGCAGCCGCGTACAACGCGCGCCCGTGCCACGGCCGGATAATCCAGTCGTCTGTCCCGTGAATCACCAGCACCGGGCAGGTAACATAAGGTATACGTTTCAGTGAAGAAAACTTATCACATGGAAACAACGGCACGCGCGCAACAACACGATACGCGCTGGTGAACGTGCTTTCCAGAATCAGCGCGCGGGGGCGGCAAACAACAGCCAGATACACCGCCATCGCGCCGCCCAGCGAGCGGCCGTGCACGACAATATTACGTTGCGGTATGCCAAGCTGATTGGTAAGATACGCGAACGCGGCTTTTGCATCAGCGTAAGAATTACGTTCATTGGGAGAACCTTGACTGAGGCCGTAGCTCCGGTAATCATAGGCAAACACGCCATAACCGAGCTCGTTGAAAGCTTGAAATAACGGCTGCATCATGCCGATATCTTCTGCATTGCCATGCAGATACAGCAGCGTAGGCTGGTTGTCAACCGCGGGAAGATGCAACGCGGCGAGCCGCGTGCCGTCATGTGCGGCAAAGAAAACGAGGCCGGCGGTGTTGGTGCCATACGACGCGCGCGGCGGCTGGAAAATAATGCGGTACGGAAAGAACACGGCAACGATCAGCATCACGGCGTAGATGAACAGCAGCGAGCGCAGCACGCGGCGCCATGAGAACTCCCCGATCAGGATGATGCGCCAGAAACGCGGCGAGCGGAGGCGCTGGCGCAGCGTCATGCAGCTCCTGGGATGCGCGCGCGCAACGCCCGCACGGCGGCGGCCATGTCGTCTGCTTGCGTTACGGCAGTTACCACAGCAATACGGCGCGCACCCGCCGCGACAACATCATCAATGTTCGCGAGGTTAATGCCCCCCATGACCGTGAAGGGAATGTGCAGGTGCGGGGCAATGGTGCGGATGGCCTGCGGGCCGAGCGGGGCGCTGTGTTCTTTAGTCCCCGTCGGAAAAATCGGCCCGATGTTGATGTAGTCCGCGCCGCCCGCTTGCGCGTCCAGGGCTTGGTGCAGTGAATGAGTGGAACGGCCGATGATGAGATCCGGCGCAATGCGGCGCGCGGCCTCCAGCGGCAGATCATCCTGGCCGAGATGCACGCCATCGGCGTCCACCGCCAGCGCGACATCAAGGTAATCGTTGATAATGAGGAGCACGCCGGCCTCGCGCGTGCGCTGGCGGAAGCGCTGCGCCATGGCGTACAATTCGCGCGGAGATGCATCCTTGTCGCGCAATTGAATCATGCGCCCGCCACCGGCGATGACGGCCTCAAGCACGTCGTCGTTCGAGCGGCCGCGCGACAGCGGCGCGCACGTGACAACGTAAATATCGGCGGCGGGGAAGCGCGCGAGACGCTGTGCTTTTGTTGCGCTCATGTGCCGGTGGCAAGATAGGTGGTATCCCAGTCTTTCCAGACGGGATCATAGCCGGCGGCGCGGATGGCGGCGGCAACGTCTGCAGCGCTGCGCGTGTCCATCACATCAAATTGCTCGCCGGAATCATGGGCATGGGAATAGCCAAACGGAGACGTGCGGCTGGCCGCACTCATTTGGGTGATGCCGAGCGGCAGCAGGCGGTCACGCAGCGCGGCGGGCTCGCGCGTTGAGAGCACCAGGTGTGCATCCGGGAAGACGAGCCGGAACGCGCAGATGATCTGCGCAAGGCCGCGGTCGGGCAGGGGATGTGCAGGCTGGAACCCGCCGGCCGCGCCGCGCAACCGCGGAAACGAAAGGCTGAGTTGTGTTTTCCAAAAATGCTGCAACACGTACGCGCCGTGCAGCCCCGCGCACAGCGCCTCGGTGCGCCAGTCCGCCAGGCCGTACAGCGGGCTTAACCCGATCTTGCGGATGCCCGCCTGCGCGGCGCGCTCCAATGTACCCAGCCGCCAATCGTAATCGCGCTTGGGCCCGCCAAGGTGCACGTCTGCATAGGTTTTCGGATCATACGTTTCCTGATAGCAGGTGACCCCATCCACGCCGGCGGCGATCAACCGGGCATACTCATCGGTTTTCAATGGTTTGACTTCAATGTTGAGCGACGCAAACAGCCCGCGCAGCCGCTCTGCCAGCGCAGCCAGATAGGCAACTGTGGCATAGCGCTCATGCTGGCCGCTGACCAGCAAAATATGGCGGAAGCCCATGTCGTGCAACAGGCGGCTTTCGGCCTCGGCTTCATCCAGCGTCAAGGCGCAGCGCTGGACTTCGTTACGCGCGTTGAAACCGCAGTAGGCGCAGAGATTCTGGCAGTAGTTGCTGACATATAATGGCGCATAGAGCAGCACCACGCGGCCGAAGCGCTGCACGGTCAGCGCATGGGCGCGCTGCGCCATGGCTTCGAGGTGTGATGCTGCCGCGGGCGCGAGCAACACCGGTAAATCACGTACATCCCATGTGTCCTGCGCTAGACATGCTTCAACCTGGGCGCCCGGCACCTGATCAAGCGCGGCCCGCAGGCGCGCCCAGCCGCCGCGCGCCACGAGTGGTTCGAGCACCTCGGCAAACGTGTGGGCGTGTTTGAGTGCTTCTGGCGAAATACGATTCATGGGACTTACAAGACCTGTTATTCTTGCGGCGTGCGGCGGCTAAATTCACACCCACAGTAATCCTGGCGGTAAAAAAAGTGTTCTTTGGCGCGGGCGGTGCTGCGCGCGTAGCCATTCTGCTTCTTGAAATCATAGGCCAGAAATTGCGGGAACTGGCGGCCGGCGGCGAAGATAGTTTCCGTCGCTTTGTGCGGACTGACGGTCAACGTTGTCGTGAAGGCGTGATAGCCATGACCTTCGGCATATTCGGCGGTGCGGGAGAGATTGAACGCGAAGCACCGTGCGCAGCGCGCGCCTTGTTCCGGCGCATGCTCCAAGCCGCGCACGTGTTCCCGCCAGGCATCGTGATCGTAGGTGTCCTCAATCAAATCGACCTGGTACAGGCCGACGAGACGCCGCACGTGCTGCAAGCGCGCGAGGTATTCCTCCCGCGGGGCGATGTTGGAGTTGGAGAAAAAGAGTGTCACGCGGTAGTTTTGTTGCAGCACCTCAATGGGATGTGCCGCACAAGGTGCGCAGCAGACGTGGAGTAAAACTGACGGCGCCGCAGTGCTCATGTGGGTGCGTCCAAGAACCCTGTCAAGGGGCTGGATGCGGAGGCTTCTGTCAGGACACGCCCCAAGCCGGCGCGATATGCCACGCGGCCTGCTTCCACGGCTTGGCGAAATGCGGCCGCCATGGCAACCGCATCGCCTGCCACGGCAATCGCCGTGTTTACCAGCACGGCGTCCGCGCCCAGCTCCATCGCTTCGGCGGCATGCGACGGCGCGCCCAAGCCGGCATCCACCACCACCGGCACGCGCGCCTGCTCAATAATGATCTGCAGCGCATCGCGCGTGCGCAAGCCGCGGTTGCTGCCAATCGGCGCGCCTAGCGGCATGACGGTGGCCGTGCCGGCTTCTTCGAGCCGCTTGGCCAGCACGGGATCCGCATTGATGTAGGGCAGCACAATGAAACCGTCCTTGACGAGTATTTCCGCGGCGCGCAGTGTTTCGATCGGATCAGGCAACAAATAGCGCGGATCAGGCGTCACTTCCAGTTTAATCCATGCGCCGCAGCCCGCCGCGCGCGCCAGGCGCGCCAAGCGCACCGCTTCCTCCGCCGTGCGCGCTCCCGACGTGTTGGGCAGCAGGGTGTAGCGCGTGCGATCCACCGCACTCAGCAAATCATCCTGCGGATTATTCACATCCACGCGCCGCAATGCCACGGTGACGATCTGCGTGCCCGCGGCTTCCAAGGCGGCGCGCAAAACATGCGCCGAAGCAAATTTGCCCGTGCCTACGAGCAGGCGCGAGGTGAAGCTGTGGCCGGCGATCGTTAAAACATCATTAGTCATTTGACCTTAACACGATACACGCTCATTCAGATACTGCACTGCACCGCGCCATTCAGCCGCCCCCCACGAAGCGCACCAGCTCGACGTGGTCGCCGGGCTTGAGCGTTGCGGAGGCGTAGGCATCAGGCATGACAATCTGGCCGGAGACCTCGGCCACCAGCGCCGTGCCCTCCAGCCCCAGCGCAGCAATCAGCTCTGCCAGCGTACTGGCTTCACGCACCTCGCGCTGCGTACCGTTGAGCATGATCGTCATTGATGCATGCTCCCCAGGGTAGTTCGTCCATACATCATCATCGTGAATAATTGTAGCACACCCGCGTCCGGCTGTCAAACATCGCTTGACATTCCGGGCGGGGTTTTGTACTCTTTACATTGACATGACGGATTTGGATGCATTACTGGTGTTGAATCATCTGCGTGTGGGCCCGATCACAGCGCGGCGGCTGATCGATGCGTTTGGTTCGCCGTCGGCCATTTTTAGCGCGGCGCCGGGTGACTTGGCCGCCGCGGCACATATCAGCAGTGACAACGTGCAGCGCATCCGCTCGTGGGAGCGCGAAGTCAAACTCGACAAAGTGTGGCGCGATCTGGAAAGTGAACAGATTCGTTTGCTAACCTATAGCGATCCCGATTATCCCGCGTTGCTGAAAGAGATTTTTGATCACCCCTTGCTGTTGTACCTCAAAGGCGAGCTGACGGCGCGGGACAGCCAGGCGATTGCCATGGTGGGCACGCGCTCGCCCACAGGCTATGGCCGCGCCGTGGCGCGCAAATGGGCCACGCAGCTGGCGGCGCGCGGGTTTACAATTGTCAGCGGGCTGGCGCGCGGCATTGATACGCAGGCGCATTGGGGCGCGCTGGAGGCGAAAGGCCGGACGATTGCCGTATTGGGGTATGGGCTTGGCTATATCTATCCCAAGGAAAATGCCGCGTTGTTTCATAAAATTGCCGAGACCGGCGCGGTGATGTCTGAATATCCTTACAAACGCTATCAGGGCAAGGCATCGTTCCCGTTGCGCAACCGGCTGATTGCGGGGCTGAGCCGCGCCACGCTGGTAGTGGAATCGCGCGAGAGCGGCGGCGCCATGATCACCGCGCATTTTGCCGCCGAGTACAACCGCACGGTGTTCGCCGTGCCCGGGCCAATCAACGCGGCGACCTCGGCCGGGACGAACCGGCTGATCCGCGACGGCGCCACCCTGGTGCGCTCCGGCGCGGATATTCTGGAAGAATTTGAGTTTCTTTTCCCCCCCGCTCAACGCCCCTGCGCGCCCGCCGCCCCCGCGCCTCCTGCGCGCCCCGCGCCCGTCCTCGAAGGCATCGAATTGCAGTTGTTTGAAGCATTGTTGGAACCGTTAACACTTGATGAATTGGCACAGCGCACCGACATCAGCATTGACAAAGTGACTACGGCTATGCTGATGCTCGAACTCAAAGGGCTGGTGCGCGTGATGCCCGGTAAAATCTACGACCGCAAATAAGTCATGGAACGCCTGGTGGAGTATTTGACGCCGCACGCCGCGGCGCAACGTTTAGTCGAACTAGCCGCAGCGGTGGGCAGCACTGAAGTGGCCGCCGTGCGCAATCTGGCGCTGGTGCCCGCCGCGCGCGAACTCTATCTGCTCTCGCCGCACACACCGCTGCCCGTGCCCGAACTGCGTGCCTTTGCCGTGGACATGGATGGCACGTCCACCACGACCGAGCCGCTGGCGCTGCACGCCTTGGAGTTCATGGTGCGCCGCATCACCGGCCGCATGGATCGCGCCGCATGGCGCGGCCTCGATGCACAGCATGATATTCCGTTTGTCATCGGCAACAGTAACTTCCGCCACACAGAATTTTTGCTGCAGCGCTACCGTGCCGCGATTGACCCGGCGGCGTTTCGCGCCAGCGTGATGGAAGCATGGCTCTGGACACTGATCATGATGCGCGACCGGCAGCGCCTGGCCGAAGTGCAGCGCAACATGGCGGCGTGCGGAGCGGGCGCAGTGCTGGAAGACCACGAGCTGCGCGCCGCGATGGCCACGCCGCCTGCGCCCGATGAACGCGCTGCGCTCATTGCGCGCCTCGGCGCACGCTATGCCGCCTGTGTGCAGCCGCCGCACGCGGGGGCGGAAGTGGCCGCCGCGCTGGATGTGTACTATCACCGCTATCACGACTTGTTGCAGCAAATAGAGCGCGGCGGCGGCGCGCACCTGGCGCGCGAGCTGCTCGGTGCAGCGCAGCATTTGATCGCACCCATGCCGGGGTATGGCATATTCGTGTGCCTTATAAAAGGCTGGCTGGACGATGCAGCGGCGCGGGCGCTGGCGCCGGTGTTGCGCGCGGCGCATCCGCGCGATGCCGCGCCGCGCGCCCGCGATGCCGAGGTGCTGGCGCAGCTCGCCCGCCGCTTCCGCCAGCAGCCGGCCAAGCTCGCCCTCGTCACAGCTTCGATTGCCTACGAAGCGCACGTTTCGATGAAGGAGGTCATGCGGGTGGTCGCCGATGAGATGGCGGGCTGGCCGCTGCCACCCGCGCCGCGCGAACAGCTGCGCGCGCAGGTAAGCGATTACCGCAGTGTGTTTGACGGCTTTGTCACCGCCAGCGACGCATGGGAAGCACGGCTCAAACCGCACCGTGATTTGTACAGTCTTGCCATGTATCAAATGTCAATTCCGGTCACATGCTATCACCTCTGCATGGCGATTGAAGATACCGAGCCGGGGATTATTGCGGCGCGTGCCGCCGGCTTCGGCATCGCCATCGCACTCCCCAATCATGACACTACGCGCCAGAATTACGAAAAGGCCTCGCGTGTGCTGCACGGCGGGCTGCCGGAGCTCGTCTTGGATCACCATTTAATGCTGACACAACCACACTGAACCTATGTCAACGTGGATTATTACAAAAACAGATTTCACGCCCGCGGCGCGCGCCGCGCACAATTCCATTTTTACCATCTCCAACGGCTACTGGGCACTGAATGGCATCCTGCTCGAAGACCGCTGTGAAATCCATCCTACGACCATTATTAATGGCGTGTATGATCTCTGCAATACCTTCATGCTTCTCCCGCCCTCAAAAGAGAAACGCTACTATTTGGACGAAGAATACTTTGATCAAGGTGGGCCCACACCCGCTGTTGCCAACCTGCCCAGCCCCCTGTACGTGCGTGTGTATGTGGGAGAAAACGAACTATGCCTGCAGCGCGGCCGGATTACGCAGTTCCGCCAAACGCTGGATTTGCGCACGGGCGTGTACGCCTACCGTTTTGTGCATACCGATGCGGCAGGCCGCCGCACCCGCGTTGAACAGGAGCGTTTCAGCGATATGGTGCACCTGCATTACGCCTATCTGCGCTATCGTATCACACCGCTGAACTACCACAGTACGGTGCGTCTTGTTTCCGGTATAGATGGAACGGTGACTTCAAATGTTGTAGGGGATCATCAGTATGACGTGACGGACACCCGCGTGCCCCGCGCGGGGCTGTGCCGGCTTGATGCTGTCACACGTGCGCGGCGCATAGACGTCAGCATGGCGGTGTGGCAGCGCGTGTGTGCGGGAACGCGCGGCCTGCCCCTGCGCCCCGCCGCGGCCGTGTGCGGCGCCGCACACGTAGAAGAACACTACTGCGCGCGCCTGAACGCTGCTACTTCCCTTGTGCTCGAAAAAATAATGTGTGCAACAAGTAGTGAGGACAAGCGCAACCATGCGTATGTGCCAGTTACTGATGTGGAAGAGCTGGCCTGCAAGCAGTCGTGTGACAGCGCGTATGCCGCGCAACGCGCCTTCTGGCGGGAGATGTGGCGGCGCGTGGATGTACAGATTGCGGGCGATGCGCGCGCCCAGCGGTATCTCAGATTTTGCCTTTTTCATTTGGTGGCTGCCGCACCGCGCCATACGGATACGTTAGGAGTTCCCGTCAAGCTGCTTACCGGCGAATATTACCAGGGCAACACGTTTTACGACACAGACACATATATCGTGCCATTCTACACCTATACCATGCCGGCGTGGGCGCGGAACGTTCTGCACTGGCGTTATCGCGGGTTGAAACATGGGCGCGCGATCGCGCAACAGTTGGGGTTCCCGGGCGCAAAGCTCGCCTGGCAGGCTGGCCCGTACGGCGAAGAATGTCTCGGGCGCTGGTGGCACTTTACCCACTCCAACATTCATATCAACGCCGATGTTGCGTATGCCATGCTGCAGTATACGGAAGTAACCGGCGATGAGGAGTTTATGTGGCAGTATGGCGTGGAATTTCTGATCGAGAGCGCGCGCTTTTACGCGGCGCGTGCCGTGTATGACGAACGCGATCAACGCTATCATTATCACGATTGTGCCGGGCCCGATGAAGGCCATTGCACGAGCACCGACAATTTCTACACGAATTACTTGGCGCAGCAAACGCTACGCGCCGCGGCGGCATGGGCAGAGCGCATGCAGACAGCCCAGCCGGCGCGGTTTGCGCGCCTCGCCGCGCGTCTGACGTTTCGTGCGGATGAATGCGTACAGTGGCGGAACGTCGCAGATAGGCTCGCATTTTTGTACGATGAGAAAACCAAGCTGTTTGAGCAATACGATGGATTCTATCAATTAGAAGATGTTTCAGACGACTTTTTTGCGCGGCGGCGCGACCGCAAGGAATGGTTTGCGCCCGTGCGGCCATACCAGGCCATTCACCAGCCAGATGTGGAGATGGCCATGGTGTTGTACCGGCCTCATTTTCGCGACGATGTGGTGCGGGCCAATCATGCCTTTTATTATCCCCGTACCATGAATTTCTCGTCAATGAGTTTTGGCATGCATGCGCTGATGTGCGCTGATCTTGGCGAGTTGGACGAGGCCTACACGAATTTCATCATCAGCGCCGGCATGGACATTGATGAAGAATTGACCGGCAGAAAGGACACGCGCTATGGCCTGCACGGGACGGCGTGTGGCGGGGCATGGATGGCGGTGGTGTGTGGGTTTGGCGGTGTGCGCATGCATGATGGCGTCTTGCATATCACCCCGCGGCTGCCGCGCGGCTGGAAGGCTGTGCGGTTTTCACTCATGGTGCGCGGGCTGCCGGTACAGATAAGCATAACACCGCGTAGTATTCGCGTGCGGGCTGGCCGCGGCGCACAGTGCCACCTGCCCGTCGTCGTGGCCGGAACACCCATGACATTGCGCAGTGGCACACACCTGAGAAAGGCGTTATGAAAATGCAACCGTACGCCTCGATCCGGCGACTAGCGACATAGGCGTGGAGGGGCAGCGGCCTCGCTGCCCTTGTGCCCTGCACGCCTCAGGCCGCCGCGGCCGGCGGCCCTCCCGAGTCGCCGGCTCCAGGGAAGCCTGCACCATTGCATTCTGCCGCGCAGCTTGGTATACTAAAAGCACGACAACAAGGCTGGCATGAACACCCATCTCCATATTGTCCATCGTGCTGTGTATCCGGGCTCGTTTGATCCGGTAACGAACGGCCACATTGACGTGATTGAACGCGCCACGCGCATTTTTGATGAGCTCATCGTGGGCGTAGCGATCAGCACGCCAAAAGAAACATTATTTAGTAGTAACGAGCGCCTGGCGATGATGGAAGAAGTCTGCGCACCGTTTGATAATGTGCGCGTGGAAGTGTTTGACAAACTGCTGGTAGACTGGGCGGTGCGGCGCGGGGCGCAGACGATCGTGCGCGGGCTGCGCGCGTTGAGTGATTTTGACTATGAATTGCAAATGGCGCTGGCCAACCGCAAGCTCGAGCCGCGCATTGAGACGGTGTTTTTGATGGCCAGCGAAGAATGCGCGTGCATTAGTTCCTCAATGATCAAGCAGATCGCAGCGCTGGGCGGCGATGTCGGAAAGCTGGTGCCGGCATGTGTGGCGGCGGCATTGCAGCGGCGGCTGGCGCGCTAATGCGGCGGCGCCGCCTTGGCCGCCTCAAGGCGCGCGCGGACCTCCGGCGGCAGGTGATAGTGCAAATCCGGCCATGTGCGCACGGTGCGCCCCAGATACAAACGAAACAGCGCACGCCCATGCGCGTCACAGTGGTCCCCGAGAAATTCAAGTGAGGCAAACCGGTTCGTCTGTGGTACAAACGTGTCTTTCGCATGCATCACCAGCAGAGCGTCCCAGCCCAGCTTGTTGAAATTGCGCTGCCAGATGCCGTACTGCGATTTGATCAGAATGTCATACGTCCATTCATACGTGCGGGGCTGGCCGGGCAGATAAAATGCCAGGGCGCTAGTGATACTGCGGTCGCGTACGCCCATGATGAAGGTGTTCGTGGCGTTGGGCAGGGCGCGATACGTGGCATCAACTGTGCGTGCCAGCGCGCGCCAGCCCGTCAGGCGCTTGTTGAGTGCCGCCTGGCCCACGCCGGTGAGCCCGATGACACTCATGATCAACAGCGCGCCAGCGCCCATGCTCACACCAAGCAGCACGCCCGGTATAAACGCGCGCCGCCAGCGGTCAATGCGCGGCTGCAGCGTGAATTCTTGTGCAGCCCATGCCGCGCAGTAGATGCTTGCAGCAACATAAAACATGGCCGGCCAATTGGGCAGAATGCGCTGGCGCAGGCTCAGCAGCGCCACTACGGCCAGCGGCACGATGGAGAAGATCAGCAAGAAACGCGCGCGTTCATCTGCTGCACGCCAGTGCCACAGGCCGGCCACGCCGGTAACAACGCACAGCAGCCATAAGACTGGCGAAATGACCAGCGCCTGTGTACCAATGAAGTGCCCTAATGTCACGATACACCCAACCCACTGGCGCACGCCGCGAAAATGAGACGAGGTGTGTTGAAACGTGATCCATTCATGCTGGGCATTCCACCACAGGAGCGGCGCAAGCGCCGCCAGCGCGCCCACAAAAAACACATACACGCCCGGCGCACGGAACGCCGCGCGGCGCGGCGCCGCGCATACAAGATACAATAGCACCAGCACCGGAAAGACCAGCATCATCTGTTTGCTCAACACGCCGCACGCAGTGACGAGCCCGGCCGCACTCCACCACGCCAGCGCGCGCCCGCCTTCCGCGTGCGCGGCCTGCCATACACACAACAACCCCAGCGCCCAGCAGCACATCAGCGGCGCATCTATCGTCATCAACAATGCCGACGCCACCGTTCCGGGCACGGCCACAAACGCCAGCGCCGCCAGCCATGCCGTCCGCGCGCCATACATGCGCTTCCCCAGCACAAACAGCGCCGCCAGCGTGCCCAGATTGAGCAGGGCTGCCGGCAGCCGCACACTCCATACATGCGAGCCGAGCAGGCGCGTGGATGCCGCAATGATCCACGCAATCATCGGCGGTTTGCTGTAGTAACACCAATCCAGCCGCCGGGACCAGTCCCAGTAGTATGACTCATCCGGCACCAATTCCAGCGGCACGAGCAGGACGCACAGCACGCGCAGCACAGCCACGCCGGCCAGCAGCCACAGGCATCTTCGTATGTATCTTGCCGTGCTCATCACGTGTGATCTGCGGGTTCGGTGTGCTGGGCGGCCATGCGGGTTAGTTTCATGCGCAACGACACAATCCAGCCGGCCGCCACCACGGCCGTGAGCGCCGCCATGCCCAGCTGCAGCCACGCCATCAGCGGAGATTCTTTGCCCATGCCGCTGCCGGCGAGCACCGCGATCACCGCGTAGGGCAGAAACCCACAAAATGAGCCGATCAGAAAATCACCATGCGACACGCTGCTCGCGCCGAGCAAAATGTTGAGCACAACGCCGTGAATGGGAAGTTGCCGCACCAGAAATACTGACCACGGCGAATGCCGGTGCAACACCAGTGTCGCAATGCGATAGCGCGCAAGGCGGCGCGCCGCCCAATGTGCCCCCGTCCAGCGCACCAGCAAAAACGTGACATACGCTGCCAGCAGTGTTGCCACTTGCATCAGCACCAGGCCGCGCACAAACCCAAACAAAAAACCCGCCACGCCGCATAACGCCAGCCGCGGTACGCCCGCCGCGACCAGTGCCGCACCGGCCAACATGCACACCATCCACACACCCGCGCCGCCGCCGCGAATACTGGCTTTGATGCGCTGCACATCCTGGGCATACTCCGCCACGTGGGCAACGTGCATGAACACCAGCGCCGCGGCAAACACCAGCGCGAGCACCAGCACTTTGCGCCACGAGAACACGCCGGGCGCGGCATCGTCACGTGGTGCGGTGCTCATGCGCGCGGCGGCGGATATTCGGCTTTAACCGCAGGATAGACGAGCCGGCGGCGCATCCAGCACACCGCGTACAAATCGGCCACGCCAACCCACAGGCGGTTGCCCACCCCGTACTTCGTCACGCCTTTCGTGCGCGGGCGGTGGTTGACCGGCAGTTCCGTAATGCGAAATCCGCGCATCACGGCCAGCGCGGGCAGAAAGCGGTGCGTGCCCTTGAACACGGGCAGCTGCGCCACACACTCCCGCTTGAAGACGCGCAGCGCGCATCCCGTGTCGCTCACCCCATCATGCAAAAACCAGTTGCGCACCGCGTTGGCGATGCGCGACGACATGCGCCGCACCCACGTATCGCGCCGCGTCACGCGCACACCGTTAACCATGTCAACATCACCGTGCGCCAGGCGCGCCAGCAGCTTCGGAAAGTCATGCGGATCGTTCTGCCCATCGCCATCGAGCGTAGCGAGGATCGCGCCGCGCGCCGCCCGCAGGCCCATCATCAGCGCACCGGACTGCCCGTAATTGCGCTCCAAATCCAGCACGCGAAAGTGCGGCTCGTGCGCCTGCAACTCCAGCAGCACATCCAGCGTCGCATCAGTAGACCCATCATTCACCCAGATGCACTCCCATGTATGCGGCATGGCGCGCATCACCTCCGTGATTTCACGCGCCAACTCGCCAACGCACTCCGCTTCATTCTTCAACGGTACAATTATGCTGATCTCTACATCGCTCATGACTCGCCTGCAATACGCTAGACGCGGCGTGTATGCCGCGCACTACATTCTACGCTGAAAATTATAGCCAAATCGCCCGCGCCCTGCAACTCGCGCGCGCGGTCTGGATGCGCGTTTGCATCCTTTCCCCTGGCCTGTGCCGCACTCAAAAGTTCTTGCCGGCCATCTGCACGCGCGCGATGAACGGCAGCTCGCGGTGGCGCCGCGCATAGTCCAAACCATAACCAACAACAAAATGATCAGGAATCTTAAAGCCCACGATATCCGCTTCCAACGGCTCAACACGCCGCGAGGGCTTGTCCAGCAACGCACACAGCTTGATACACGACGGCGCGCGCGCCGCGATCAGCCCCTTGGCTTTCTTCAGCGTGCGGCCGGTGTCGAGAATATCGTCCACAATCAACACCGGCCGCCCGCACACATCCGTTTCAATATCAGTTTTAACCGTTACGGTGCCGGACGATTCGGCTGCGTCGCCGTACGAGCGCAGCGTCATGAATTCGACTTCCATCTCAA
>Ga0308414_1000554_pt1 | contig 23758 bp, 19 predicted proteins | sample HotsprSampleOS50_FD_205667 | JGI IMG/M metagenome (GOLD analysis project Ga0308414, IMG submission 205667) | Hot spring phototrophic mat microbial communities from Octopus Spring, Yellowstone National Park, Wyoming, United States - 20090730_OS50 ...
TTCAAACGTAAAATATGCCGAAGGTCCAATAATTGCCTATTTAACAATATCTCCAAATGACCCCTGGTATTTAGATCAAAATTATCGTTGGTCTTTTAATGTTATTAATGCTGAAACTGCCTGGGATATTACTAAAGGTTCACCATTAATAGGAATAGGTATGAGTGATTATTTCGGAGGAGTATCTCAATTACATGAAGACTTAGGCAGTAAGGTGGTTTGGCATAATCTTACCAGTTTTGGAGATCACGGTATCATTACAGCTGGGGTAGCTGGTGCATTAACTAATAATAGTACTGATATTGCAAGCCTAGGATGGAATCTAAATTTATTGCTAACTTCTTGGACTTTACAAGGAATAAGAGATTTAGTTCGATATGGTGCCGATGTAATTAATTTTAGTTGGATGACATCAGATTCTTATTCATTAAAAGAATCAATTCAAAATGCTTTATTACAAGGAAGAGTTTGTGTGGCAGCAGCTGGTAATGACCAGCCGCCAATACCTGGTGTAAAATATCCCGCAGCATATAATTTCGGAGACTTAGGTCAGGTGATAGCGGTAAGCGGTACTGAAATGGTAAATGGAATAGAAAGGTTTATTCAGGGCTTCAATTATAGTCCGGGCACAGACCCTATAAATGATCCTACAAATGCATTTATTGATTGTGCAGCACCAGGTGCAAATTATCGCGGCTTAAGTGATGTTTCTCCAACAGGCACAAAACATATATGGAAGGGTACTTCCATTTCAGCTCCTTTTGTAAGTGCAATGATAGGTTTAATGCTATCGGTTAACAGTACACTAACACCAAATCAAATTTATGAGATAATAACAAGAACAACAGACAAAATAGGTGCAAATCCATATAATTCCATTGGTTGGAATCAGTATTTGGGATATGGAAGAATTGATGCAGCAAATGCAGTTAATGTAGCTACAGGCGCCCCATCAAAACCAAGAGGATTATCTGTAAATATCAGTTCAAATAACCACCCATACTTAAGTTGGTCAATAAATCCTGAAAATAATATAATCAGCTATGTAGTTGAGAAGTATATTACACAGGAGAATGGCTGGCAATATTATGCACAGACAACGAATAATTTTTTTGAAGATATGAATGAATCATACTGCCCTCCAGGCCAAGCATGTGGTTCACATCCAGTAAAATATCGAATAAGAGCAATAAATAACATAAATAAAACTTCCTTACCATCCTTATCAGTTACAACTGATGTAAGAGGATATTATCTGGATAAAAAATTTTCTAATACTTCAGATTTAGTAAAATTTAAATTATTCGATAACTACCCAAATCCATTTAATCCCACAACAAAGATAAGTTGGCAATCACCAGTAAATGAACAACAAACATTAAAGGTATATGATGTACTTGGAAGGGAAGTAGCAACATTAGTAGATGAATATCGTGAAGCAGGGAGTTATGAAATAGAGTTCGATGCAACGAATCTACCAAGCGGAATGTACATTTATCGATTGCAGTCAGGCAGTTATTCAGATGTAAAGAAAATGATATTGAGCAAGTAAAGTAGTTAAGGGGGCTGTCCAAGAAGTAATTTTTTTGTCACACCGATCCGTTAGCTAACGGATGTCGAAGAGTGATTTTGATTCAAATTGTCAGTCTTCGACAGGCTCAGCCTGACAATTTTTAACTCGTTAGACACCCCCTCTATTCTATCTCTGCGGCTCTCTTGAATTTTCTCTGTGGTTCTCTGTGTAATTAATTTTATCCTTTGAGATAGACCCAATATTTGCATCATTCCCAAATTATTAAACCATCTTCTCAACATTCCAGACAAAAGCGTGAATGCCTTGTTCTTCTGCTTCTTTATCAATCGCTTTTACTTTTTCAAGCAACGGATCAACAAGTTCATCTTTTACTACTGTTAGAACCACTGCATTCTGACTAGGCCAAATGTGCGAACCCAAATGTGGTTCACCTTTTTCACTTCCTTGTCCGTGTACATTCAAAAACTTTGTGTAGCCGCGAATGCCAAGCGATTCCAAAGCTTCGTTAACTTCTTCAGTAATACCGTGATTGTAAACTATCATTACTGCTTTCATAAAATTCTCCTTAATCAATTTCTTTCTTTTTCTTTTTGAATCTTGTTTCGAATATTGAATAAAGTACCGGTACTAAAACAAGAGTTATAAGTGTTGAGAAAAACAGTCCGCCAATTGTAGAAATACCAAGCGGCCGCCAGACTTCAGAGCCATCGCCCGCACTTACAGCAAGCGGAATCAAACCAAGCAATGTTGTGAATGTAGTCATCAATACAGGACGAAGTCGGTTTCTACCAGAATAAATAATTGCCTCGCGAAGTTCAACTCCTCTTGCACGAGTTATGTTTGTAAAGTCAACAAGTACAATAGCGTTTTTCACAACAATACCTACAAGAACAACACTTCCAAGAAATGCAATAACGCTGAAAGTTGTTCCTGTTACGAACAATCCAATGAACACACCACTGAAAGCAAATGGAACTGAAAACATAATGATGAAAGGATCAACTAAAGATTCAAACTGAGCAGCCATCACCATATAAACAAGCACAATACTCAATGCCATCAGTAACAATAAATCTTTGAACGCATCAGTTTGCTGTTCAACTTGTCCGGCAAACTCGATTGTTGTATTCGGCGGCAGTTCAATTTTAGAAACGAAGTTTCTAATATCTGCAGCAACTTCACCGAGAGATCTTCCGCTAATATCTGATAAAACACCAATTACTCTTTCCTGTTCTTTTCTTTTAATTGTCGGAGGTGAATACTCCTGAACGATTTTCGCTACATCTTTAAGGCGAACTGTTGTGCCAAGTAAAGTTTTAATTGGTAGATTTTCTATTTCAGCGATACTGGATTTTTTATCCGGTGGTAAGCTGATAAATATATCATACTCATCGCCAAGTTCGCGGTATTTGCTTGCAACAATTCCGAAATAATTATTCCTTAAAGTGTTTCCTAAAATAGAAGTGTTCAAACCTGTGAGAGCAAGTTTTTCTCTATCAATAACAATTTGTAACTCCGGACGCGGATCACCAATATCAATTCTGACATCACGGGTTCCTTCAAGTTTAATCATATAATCTTTTAATTGATTTGCAATCTTATAAGTTTCCTGAAGATCAGGTCCGATAATATCAACCTCAATCGGAGCTCCAGTTGCGCCGGTAAGAAATGCACCGACCCCAGCAGTGTTTACACTGAAGCTTTTTATTCCAACAAAAGATTTCAATCTTTCACGAAGTTCATCTGCCATTTCAAAAACAGTACGCTTTCTGTCTTTCAGTTTGGAGGTTCGAATCTGAAAGCCAGCAATGTTTGCGCCTTCATTTTGTCCAAACAGAATAGAAGAAAATCCCGCATCATTTACTCCGGCACGAACAGATACAAATTCAACTTCAGGAAAATCTTTTTTAATTATTTCCTCAACTTCTTTTACATATACAAGAGTCTCTTCTAATCTTTTACCTGGTTCAATTTCAAGAAATATCTGAAACTGTGAGGAATCAGATCTTGGAATAAATTCTGTTCCGAGCATAGGAATCAGTGCTATTGATAATACAAAAATTATCAAAGCAATAAACACAACAGATTTTTTATGACCAATTGCCCATTCCAAGGTTCGTTTATAAAAATTATCAATTGAATCAAAGAACTTTGCAAGTGATGAATCAATTTTTTTAGGCAGTGGATTGCTGATTGGTTTTGCTTCTTTCCTTGATTTGAGAAGTTTAGATGACATCATTGGAATTAGTGTAAGCGCCGCAAGCAGTGAAACGAGTATCATTACTGTTACAAGAAATCCAAGCTGATTAAAAAGTATTCCGGCAATACCTGAAATAAACACAAGCGGGAAGAATACAGCAACAATTGTAAATGTAGCTGCTGCAACTGCCAAACCAACTTCTGCAGAGCCAAATACTGCAGCTTCTCTTGGACGAGCGCCTTTTTCAACATATCGTGAAATATTTTCAAGCACAACAATAGCATCGTCAACAACAAGTCCCACTGCAATTGAAAGCGACGAAAGTGAAATGATGTTTATTGTATTTCCGGTAAAGTAAAGATAAATGAAAGCTCCTATCAATGATACGGGCAGAACCAGAACGATAATAATTGTTGCACGCCACTGCCTTAAGAAAATCAAAATTACAAACACAACGAAGATTGCACCGAGCAATACTGCTTCAGTAAGATTTGCAACTGACTGAATGATGAATTCAGATGAATCCTGAATGATATCAAGCTTAACATCAGATGGCAGATTCTTTTTCAACTGCTCGAGTTTTGCTTTTACATCTTTAACAACCTGAACGGTATTTGCACCGGATTGTTTCTGAACAATTATCTGCAGTCCTTTTCCACCATTCAATCTTACATTTATCGTTCTGTCTTTAAGACTATCAAGCACTTCTGCAACATCACGAAGATAAATCAACTTTCCATTCTGCTGAGCAACAACCAGATTTTTCATTTCATTAGCATTTGTGAATTCAGCAGGAACACGAATGTTGTATTCCATATCTCCCATTTTGATTGAACCGGATGGAAGATTGATGTTTTCTGCCTGAAGTACTTGTGCTATTTGTGCAGCAGAAATATTATAAGCTTCAAGTTTTCTTTCATCAAGATGAACAAGAATTTGTCTTATTGGTCCGCCAAATGCCTGAACAGTACCAACACCCGGAACTCTTTTCAACGGATCAAGTATTTCGGTTTCAACTAACTTGTTTAATCCGATATAACTTTCTTGTGCCTGAACAGCTATGAACATAATCGGGAAAATGTTTGTGCTGAATTTGAATATTATCGGATTCTCTGCATCATCCGGAAGCAGTCTCTTTGTAAATTCAAGCGCTGAACGAATATCGTTTGATGCTTCATCAAGATTAGTCCCGAATTCAAATTCGAGCTGCACAACAGAAATATTATCAATAGAAACGGAGCGAATTTTTTTAAGATTAGTTATAGAACTTAGTCCGCTTTCAATTTTTTTTGAGATATTCAACTCAACATCCTGAGCACTTGCACCGGGATATTGAGTAAGAACACTAATTACAGGCGGTTCTATTTCGGGAAATAAATCAATTGGCAATCGCTGGAAAGACACAAATCCAATAATCACAATTGCTATAAACAGCATTATTGTTGTTATTGGTCTGCGTACGGATATTTCAGGTAAATTCATCGTTATCTCCTTATTCTGCTTTTGCTTTGATTTCTACTTTATTGCCATTTTTTAATAAACCTTGCCCGCGAGTAACAAGATAATCGCCTTCATTCAATCCATTTGTAATCTCAACCTTTGAATCAAACTCTTTTCCTAAAGTCAGTTCAACTCTTTTGGCAACATTATCTTTAACTATAAATCCGTAGTAAGCCGTTGAGCCAAGCTGTTTAAGTGCTGCAGAACGGTTTACAATTATTCCTTCTGATTTACCAATAAGAATTCTTGCACGAACAAACATTCCGGGTTTTAGTTTTTCATTTGGATTTGGGATTCTAACTTCAACTTCAAAAGTTCTGCTTGCCGGATTAACGGCCGGATTTATTCTGCTTATGTTGCCCCTATAAACTTCGTTCGGGAGAATGTCTGATTTAATTTCAACTGTTTGATTGAGCTTTACATCTTTCAGATTATTTTCACTTACATTAAGAATTAACTTCAAAGGATTTATCTGCATCATCGAAACAATAGTCGGAGCACCAGCACCGCCCGGAGCTAAAAGAAAAACTTCACCATCGTTTAATCTTTTTGCTGTAACAACGCCGCTGAATGGTGCACGGAACTGTGTGTTGGTGAGTAAAAGCTGATAAGTTTTTTCAGCGGTTTCATAAGCTGCTTTAACCTGATCAAATTGTGATTGAGAAATTGAACCAGTTTCATAAATTGGTTTCAATCTGTTGTAATTATCCTTTGCAACCTGATATTGAATTTTTGCCTGTGCAAGCTGTGTGTCATCCATTTCAAAAAGCAAATCACCTTCTTTTACTCTCGAGCCGGCATCAACATAAATTTTCTGAACTCTTGCAGTTGTCTGAGCTCCGAGATTTGCTTCGCGCCAGGCTAATAAATTTCCAACGAGTTCTATTTCTCTATCGATTGAAGATTTTTTTACAACAGTAACTTCAACCGGAATTGCTTGTGTTGTTTGATTCTGATTATTAGAATCCTTCTTACCACAGCTAACTAAAAAAAGTATTGTAAGAATAATCAGTAAAAAATATTTGAACAATTTCATTTGAGTTTCTCCTATAAAATTTCTTATTTAATTCTTCCAAGAACAGTTTCAAGATCTGCTTCGGCAACTTTGAAATCGTAAATTGCCTGAAGCCGATTTAATTTTGCCTGACGAAGTGCAAGCTCTGCATCATTAACTTCTAATTGAGTTCCAACATTGTTTTCTAATCTTCGTTTGGCAATTTCATAACCCTCCTGAGCTGTTTTTACAGTTTTATTTTGCCCTTCAATTCTTTTTACTGCTTGCTGTACGCGGTACAAAACACTAAGCGCCTGAGTCTTTATTGCTTCAGTAAGATTTCTTTTTTGTTCAACTGCCTGATTTAATCCAATCTCTGCCTGATTTACTCTTGACTGGGTTTTAAAGCCATTGAAGATTGGAATCTGTAACTGCAATCCGAGAACAAAAGTTTTCACCCAATTGTAATCTGAAAACTTAAAATCGTTTGCCTGAGTTTGATATTGATAATTTCCAAATCCTGCAAGCGAAGGAAAATAAGCAGCTTGTTCAAGCGAAACATTTCTATCATTTAGTTTAACTTGTTTCTCAAGAATTGCGAGTGTCGGATTGTTCTGAATAAGTTCTTCAATTACTTCAGCTTCGGTTGGAATTTTATAGGATTCGTCAAATTCCATTTCACCAACAACATCAATATTCTGATTTGCGTCAAGTCCTATTGCTACTTTCAGAGCTTCGAGTGAAAGCTTATAATTATTTTCCATCTGAAGCACAACTGGTTTTAAGTTTTCAACCTGAACTTCAGCACGAAGCACATCATAATCAGATAATGTTCCCGCTGAATTTAATCTTTTAATGTTTTCAAAATTATCTTCGGCGTTTTTCAAACTTTGCTGCATCACATCTTTGGTTTCTCTGGTAAGAATAACCGCAAGAAAAGATTTTTTAACATCACCGACAATTTTATTTTTAACGTTTATGTAATTCTGTTCGGCTATATCAAGTGCATCTGATGCCAGACCAATTCCTTCATAAAGAGGTAAAGCAAACAAGGGCATTGATAACTGAGCAGCCCCCAGATAAGAATTATCTGAACCAATTACCAAAGTTCTTCCCAATGGTGAACCAGGCGGTAGAAAAATTACAGGTTTATCAATGTATCTTTGATATTGTCCGCTTAAATCAAGCTTTGGAAATAATCCGCTTCTTGCTTCGCGAAGCTTTTGCTCTGATTTCTCTACTTCCATTTTAGCAATCTTTAGCTCTGAGTTTTTCTCGAGCGCAAGATTTATTGCGTCGTCCATTGTAAGCACAGTGGTATTATTCTGTGCTAACAATGCAAAAGAAAAAGACACAAGAAGAAAAAATATTTTTTTCAATGTTGTTCCTCCTGAAATTTTATTAAACTCTTAATCCGTCAAATATCAGTTTAACAGCAAAAATCATGTCGTCAACTGCTTTAGTAAAATCAATTTTTTTATTTATAGAAAAGGATGCGAAATAAAACTCGCGATGTCTTAATGCTTCTGATAATGTTAAGATAAGTTCTGCAATTCTTTTTGTATCACATTTTTTGATTTCCTTTTTTCTGATTCCCTCATCAAGAATTTTTCTCAACATCTCAATTTCTTTCTTATGAATTATCTGAATCTGATCGAACATTTTACTTTTCATTTCAAAAAATACACTCGTTGATATTTCGTGTAGTTTAATGGTTTCAGCGACATATTCAAACTTTGCTTTCTCGTAATTGATAATCTTATCTATAGTTGAGCCATCGCTGTTTAGTGCATCATTTATAAGAGAACAAAAATTCTCGCGTTCATGGTTCATAACATCTTCTATTAAAGCTTCTTTGTTAGTGTAATAGTAGTAAAGCGAAGATTTCTTCATTCCCAAAGCATTGGCAATATCATCGAGGGTTGTTTTGGCAAATCCATTTTTAGCCAGCAATTCTCTGGCAGTTTTTAAGATAAGCTCTTTTTTTGCGTCAATTGTGTTCATAGTTATCAAACTTTTTAATTGAATGTTCGAAACTTATAAACAATAAAGTTTATTCCAATTGTTCCATTTGAAGAAAAAATTTTTTTTCTAATTTAAAAAAGGAGAAAAATGAGATGATATTTTAAGTAATTCATAAATTTAATCTATAATTTTTTAAATATTTCTCTGATATAGAAAACAAAGCTTTTTTCTTTTCGTCAGACATTTTATCGAAAGTTTTTATCAGCATTCCCAATCTTGGATTTGAAAGAAATAATTTTCTGTGCTTATCCATAAAACTCCAGAAGAGACCATCCCAGATTAGCTGCCAATCACCTTTTTTGTAATCACTCATCTTCATCAAATAATTACTTCCGCTGATGTAAGGTTTTGTTGCCATCAATCCGCCATCTGCAAATTGACTCATTCCATAAATATTCGGAACCATCACCCAATCATAAGCATCAATGAATAACTCCATAAACCAGCGGTAAACTTCATCGGGATCGAACTCACAGAGCAGCATAAAATTTCCCATCACCATTAATCTTTCAATGTGATGACAGTAACCGGTTTGTAAAACTTTTTTAATTGTAATATCGAGTGGTTCGATGCCCGTTGTTCCATTCCAGAAACTCTCCGGAATTTTTCTTTTGAATCCCCAATAGTTTTTTGTGCGCTGATATGAACCTGAAGTTTCATACACTCCGCGGATAAATTCTCTCCAGCCAATTATCTGCCTAATAAATCCTTCAACTGAGTTTAAAGGAATTTTGTGCTTTTGAGAATATTTGAGAGTTTCTTCTACTATGTATTTGGGAGTGAGTAAGCCAATATTCAACATTGGTGTTAAAACGCTGTGATGAAGAATGTGTTCTTCAGCTACAATAGCATCTTCGTAACTTCCGAATTCTGGAAACCTTTTTTCTAAAAATTCATTAAACCATTTTTTACTTTCATCAAAAGTGTTTGGATAGATGAAACTATTTTTTATCTCACCGTAGTTGTTTGAAAAGTTTTTATTAACATAGTTTACTGCTTCTTCATAATATTTATTTGCTGATGGAAAATTTACTTTGGGAGGTTTCTTTGCAGCGGGATATTTCAATCTGTTTTCTTTATCGAAAGTCCATTTACCACCAACCGGCGAACCATCTTCATTTAGTAATATTCCAAACTTCTTTCTTTGCTTTATGTAAAAATCTGTTTGGGAATATTTTTTCTTTCCGCTGAAATATTCTTTTAATTCATCTTTAGAGTTCAGAAAAGCCGGAGAAGGATACCCGTGAATATTTATGCCTGATTTTTCTGCTGTTTGTTTGATTCGTTTTTCAAGCCAGTTATCAGCAACATCTGCAAAATGTATTTCTTTAATTCCTTTTTGCTTTAAATAAGGAATAAGTTTTCTGATGTCAGATAATTCATTGCTTGAATCAATATAAATTACTTTGAGTTTTTTTCTTTCAAGATAGTCCTGATAGAATTTCATTGAAGAGCGGTGAAGCACTAATTTCTGCTTATGAAATTTGTATTGTCTGAAAAACAAAAATTCTTCAATCAGGTAAATAACTCTTTCTGAATCAAATGATGGATGTTCTTCAAACAGTTGATGTGGGAATATTAAAACAGCTTTTTTCATATAATAATGAATTTTTAATTAAGTTAATTCAGATTAATTCAACGAAATTCCAAAAGATTTGGAATTAAGCTCAATACCCTTTATAAATTCTGTTTGCTAAGTAAAAAGTTCCTTATTGTCATAAGTTTCTTATTTAAAAGCTCATAAAAAATCAATCATTGTTGTTTTAATTTTATTACTTTTGGAATAGATAATATTACAATAATTACAGAAATTGTTCTTATGAACGAAAAAGAAATTTTCTCAAATCGCTTCAGAAACTTTTCAACAGTTATAAAATTAAAAACGCTTTTAGATTGAAATAAGAAGGGAAAAATTTATTTGAGTAAATTCCTTAGTAATATTGATTATATGGGAATAATGACCAATAAATAGCTAAAAAAATAAAAAAGATTTAAAAATATTTTAGTACTAAAGATTTATAAAATAGAACATTTTTATTGTAACTTTATTAAACTATTAATTTCGTTGAAGCAAGAAAGGAGTTGATTATGCCCAAACCATTATTTGATACTAAAACACTAAATTTTGCAGAATTGTTGGGGAATTCCAAGATTTATAAAGTACCAAGATTTCAACGCAGTTATTCTTGGGATGAATCTAATTGGGAAGATTTGTGGATGGATATTTTGTCATTAAAAAATAATGAAGAATCTGTTCATTATCTTGGAACAATTGTCCTTCAGACACAAGATAATAGAAGCTTTACCATAATTGATGGTCAACAAAGGATTGTTACTTTAAGTATACTGTTACTTGGATGCTTAAAACTATTAACCGACTTGGAAAAAAACAATATTGACGCTGAAAAAAATAAAGAAAGAAAAGAAATTTATGTTAATCAATACATAGGTTTTAAGGATCCGAAAGCACTGACTTATCAATCTAAACTTACTCTAAATGAAACAGATAGGAATTTATATGGATCATATCTGGTTCAACTCAATAAACCACTTAATATTTCAAGACTTCCTGAATCAAATAAACTAATGATTAAGTCATTTGAATATTTCATTGAAAAACTCAAAAGTATTTCATTAGATAAAAGCGGAGAAAACATTGTAGATTTTATCGAATCAATTATTGCAAGTAGATTATTTTTTATTCAAATAGTTGTAGATGATACACTGTCAGCTTATACCGTTTTTGAAACACTTAATGCAAGAGGTGTAGAACTTACAACAACAGATTTGTTAAAGAATTACTTGTTTTCTTTACTAGATAATGATATTGATATCAATAATATGCAGCCAAGATGGAATAAAATTGTAAATACAGTTTCATATAGAAATTTCCCTACTTTTTTAAGGTACTTTATTAATTCACGCGAGAAACTTGTTCGGTCTGAAAGATTATTTAGAGAGATAAAACTTAAAATAACAGACAAATCTAAAGTAGTGGATGTAATGGATGAACTTGAGAAATATTCCGATATTTATGTAGCATTTGATGAACCCGAGAATGAACTTTGGCAAAGCAATGAAAATATTAAGAGGATATTATATGAATTATCTCTTTTTGGTGTTCAACAGCATAAATCACTACTTCTTTCAACCTACTTTAAAATTAACGAACACTTTGAAAGTGTCTTAAGAATTATTAGAGCCATTACATTTAGATATAATGTAATTGGTAAACAAAACCCCAACGAGTTAGAGAGAGCTTATAATAATACTGCAATTAGGGTTTTTAATGGAAGTATCACTTCTCCTCAAATTATTCAACAAGAATTAGTAAGTGTTTATATTGATGACGAGTCATTTAAGAATATTTTTAGTACTAAATCTTTCGACACTCATAAATCTAAAGATAAGAAGATAGTTCGTTATATATTATTATCTATAGAAAATCAAAAGTTTAATAAAGACTATCATCTATTTGAGACAAATGTGACAGTTGAACATATATATCCTGAAAATTATTTCAATAGCGGTGAAAGAATTGATGATTCAATGATTTACAGACTTGGAAATTTAACACTTTTAGAGCCCTCGTTAAATAGAGAATGTGGCAATAAATTGTTTAACCAAAAGATGGAGATCTATTTGAGATCACAGTATGAAATTACAAAAGAGATTGCTGGAAATGATGATTGGAACGCTCAAAGTATCAGGAACAGACAGATTCAGCTATCGAGGATTGCTACTTCAATTTGGAGATTTCCATTTTAGGAGTGATGAGAAACATTTTTGCTAATGATTATGAACTTTAATTATTTATAGTATGATGAAGGTTCGTCTAGGATAGAACTAGCGAGACAAAATGATCTTTCTTTGAGCAATATTGTAACTTTTCGATCCTAAGAAGGACCAAAGTTCGGTTGTTCGTAAATTCCTTATAACTGCCTCGGATGGCAAAACATACTAAACAAATTTTTAAATTCTTGATGTAATTATTTCCGTTGGCTACCTTGGAAAATTTCAACGAGGCATACGATTCCGTATCTGGTCAACCAAAACTCTTAAGGTCTCAAAAGTTACACAATCAACGAAAAAAGCTTTTGACAGACACAAAATAGATGAAAAGAATTACAAAACAAATCCTATTTCCTTAGAGGACAAATTCACTGATAAACATTTAGTTGGACAAGAATTAGAAATATTGAATTTACTATTTAATTAACCAAAAACTCTCCCTAATTAATGAAGATATGTTTGTTTATACAATCACGAAAATAATAGCATATTAGACCGATTATCCTTATTTATTAGTTACTTAATTTTTCTTGGAAGTACAATTGTTCCCAATCCATCTTCTCCGCCAACTTCGCAACCTCTTCCGTTGATGAATTCAAATACTGTTACTGCAGCAACAGATGCATCGAGCATATCTTTTACTCCATCTGTAAAATTGTTCAAACACAATTCATAAGCAAGATTTTCTTTCTCTAACATTTTGTATGAAGCAGATGGAAACACTTCATAAACAAAAGGGAAAACTTTTAGTGATTTATAAATTGAAAATCCTAGCTTCATCCAATCAGGCGAATCTTTCAATGTTCTTGTCCATTGTGGATTTGCGATTCCGTAAGATTTAATTATTACCTCACACTCTCTTCCGACTTTTGCATCACTGTTTTGTGTCCAACTATTTGTTTGTTTGTTGAAGTTTCTGCTTCGTAGTTTTTTGATTGGCATTCTTGGCGCATCAATTCCAATTGCAATTGAATCTGTCTGATTATCTGAAAGTTCACTGAAAAGTTTTTGAAATGTTTGAGGAATTTTTTCTTTTATCCATCCGCTTGAAATATACTTTTTATTTTTGTCAATGATGTAATAACAGCAGCCACGATTAATCTGAACATCAATTCCGGCAAAGTATTTTATTTTATTCTTCATTTCAGCTTTACTTATCAAGCCAGAGTTTTCTGTAGGATTTATCTTTGTCATACATCTCCGCTTGTTTGTTTACATTAAAATATCTTGCTTCACGAGGATCATTTCCAACTGCGGCGACATACATCCAATTGCACCAGTTGCTTGCAACATCGTAGTCAATTAATTGTGATTCAAACCAACTTGCACCCCACCGCCAATCAATCTTTAAATCTTTACAAAGATAACTTGCAACATTCTGTCTTCCGCGATTTGACATAAATCCTGTTTTTAACAATTCAATCATATTGGCGTTCACAAAATCATTGTCAGTTTTGCCATTTCTCCATTGTTCGAATAATCCGATATCATTTTTATAATCATTGATTTTGTTTTTTATTCCGCCCTTTAAAAATATTTTATTGCCATATTTCTTTGTGACAAAACGAAAATAATCTCTCCACAACAATTCAAACACAAGCCAATAAGTTGACTCATTTGCCTCAACTTCCTTTTCAAACTTTTTTATATCGGAGAAAATCTTTCTTGCTGAAAGAGAACCGTTTGCAAGCCAGGGAGAAAATTTTGATGAATAGTTTTCTCCTATAAGTTGATTTCTGGTTTCTTTGTAATGAAGTATGCTCTTGTCTTGCCAGATGAATTTATTCAATCGGTTTAATCCCTCAGTTTCTCCGCCAACAAAATTCATTACAGCACTTTGATCAGTAATTGGTTCATCCAAACTAAAATCTTTTAATGAATAGGTTTGATTATTTCTAAACTCATCAGGAAAGGGAGGAAGTTTTTCGGGCGCATCGAATGATTCAACAACATAAAGCAGCGGTTCAACCTTCTTTTTAAAGGTGGTGAAAATATCCGGAAGATTACTAATTGAAAATGGCAGTTGATCTGCTCTTAGCAGAGTTTTTGATTCGTGAAAGTAAACAGGTATGTTAAGTCGTTTCTTTAATTCATCTTCAACAAAAATCTCTTCGCTTGTATCTTCTTTCTCCGCATAAATTTCATTTGCATTGAACTTGGTGGCTATTTCATAAAGATTTTCTTCCGTTTTACCAGAAGTAATTAGAAGGTCAGAACCAATTTGCCGAAGATTGTTTTTAAGATTATTAACTGATTCAATTAAAAATTTTGCACGGATGCTGCCGGTTTTGGGAAAGCCAAGTTTATGTTTTACAAACCACTTTTCATCAAAACAAAATACGGGAAGAAGCAGAACATCGTTTCTATTTTCTAATTGCTTTAATATTGGCTGATCGTGTAATCTTAAATCGTTGCGGAACCAATAAATTATTTTTTTCATTTTTATGTTATATCTTTTTCAGAGAAGTTTTGGCTCTATTTCTTCTACATCGTTCACTGCAGTATTTAACTTCGTCCCAAACCTTATCCCATTTCTTCCGCCACGAGAATGGCCTTTTACACACGACACAGATTTTTTGTGGAATGAATTCTTTTTTCATCTCTTCTCATACTCATCAATCTTTTCTTTAATTATCTCTGCGCTTTTCTTAAGAAGCATTTTTTCTTTGATGCTTAGCTGGATTGGCAAAACACCAAGATCACCTTCGCCGCCAATTAAGTGAGGAAGTGAAAGAGTAACATTTTTTATTCCTTCAACATCTTCTTTCAGAGCGCTGACTGTAAGCACAGCACGATTATCACGGTTAATTACATCAACAAGTTTTGCAATGGCTCCGGCAACGCCGTAATAAGTTGAACCCTTTCCTTCAATTATTTTATATGCCGCATTACGTACGCCATCATCAATTTTATTTTTTATTTCGTCATTGAATTCAATATGTCTGTATGCAATAAAATCCTCAAGAGTTACACCGCCAATATCAACATTCGACCAACAAAGGACTTCTGAATCGCCGTGTTCACCAATTACATAAGCGTGAACATTCTGCGGATCAACTCCTATATAATTTCCAAGTAATGACCTGAAGCGCGCAGTGTCGAGTGTAGTTCCACTTCCAATAATTTTAGTTGATGGGATTCCAAATTCCTTTGCGATGTTTATACAAATGTGAGTAATCACATCAACGGGATTTGTTGCTACCAGAAAAATTGCGTTTGGATTTACTTCAACAGTTTTGGAGATAATGTCTCTCATAATTGCTGCATTCTTTTCCATCAGCATTAATCTTGTTTCGCCGGGCTTCTGACTTGCGCCTGCGGCTATCACAACAATATTAGCATCTTTTAAATCCTTGTAGCTGCCGGCATAAATATCTGTTGCTGCGGCAAAAGGAACGGCGTGCATTATATCCTGAGCTTCTGCAATTGCGCGTTTTTCATTTGCATCAATTAGCACGATATCACTTGCAGCTTTACGCAACATTATTGCATAAGCGGATGTTGCACCAACCATTCCACTTCCGATAACTCCTACTTTCATATTTACCTCTTAAATATTTTAACTCATTTTTCCTCGACGAATTCTCCTTGCCTCTCTGTGTAAGAACTTTATTTCACAGAGTCCGTTAGCTAACGGTCACAGAGTTGGCACAAAGAACCATAGAGAAATTAATTGACTGCAACTTTTTAAACAACCGATAAATATTCCTCACACTTATCCCAAAGCTTATTTTCTTCTTGAGGATTATTGAACTTACATTTCTCTTCTTTTCTCTGATTGAAAAATCCGCCGTTGCTGCCATCAATTTTTTCTGCAGATGCTAACCATACAAGTGTGTCGGCACCTTCTTCAATTGTTCTTCCTTCAATTAAAGAAAATACTTTTAGCATAAATTTACCAACTGCATTTTGTTCTCTGAACAATTCGGTTGAAGGAACAAAGCCCGGTGTAAATGAATAAACAGAAATATTTTCTTTTTCAAGTCTTATTGCCCACTTACAAGTTAACATTCTGTTTGCCTGCTTAGTTTGTTTGTAAGCAAGAGTTTCATTGTATTTTCTTTTATCGAAATTTATGTCGTCAATATCAAGTCCGCCAGCATAATGAGAAGCAATATTTATAATTCTTGACGGAGCTACATTTCTCAATTCATCCAAAAGAAGTTTTTTAAGAAGATGATGACCAAGCACATTAACTGCAAAAGTTTGTTCGACATTAAGCTTTGTTAATTTCTTTGTCTTTGTCCAGAGTCCAGCATTGTTAACCAGCACATCAAGTTTTGATTCTTCTTTTTTGAACCGTTCAGTAAAGTTAATAATAGAATCAACCGAAGCAAGATCTAGATGTCTTACAAATACATTTGGTATATACATTATAAAGTTAGTTACAAAATGGTTGCTCGGTCTTGGCGGACTTGAATCAATGTATGAAATTAACAAAAAGAAAGCTCAACTTATTTATGATTGTATTGATCAGAGCGGTGGTTTTTACAAAGGACACGCTGAAAAAGAGTGCCGTTCTTTAATGAATGTAACTTTTAATCTCGCAACAGAAGAGCTTGAGAAAAAATTAATCAGCGAGGCAACAAAAGCCAGTTTCGATGGGTTGAAAGGTCATCGTTCTTTTGGTGGTTTGCGTGCTTCAATTTATAATGCATTCCCTCTAAAAGGCGTTGAAGCACTTGTAGATTTTATGAAAGATTTTCAAAAGAAAAACGGATGAGAAGTTAATTTATATGGGGCTGACTAACGTAGCACAGATTACTAATCTGTGCTACAATGAATTCAAGATTAAACTGAAATCAGATATAAATGTTTAATCTTGCTTTTAAAATTTACTTTTTTGGACAGCCCCCATTAAATTTTCAGCAATTTTTATTTCAATAAAAGAAGTTTATTAGATTGAACTTTATCATTTATTCGTAGTTGATAGATATAAACACCAGAAGTTAAATCAGTTGCATCGAAGACAATAGAGTGCTTTCCTGCTTCTTTCCATTCTTGCACTAAAGTTACAACTTCATTACCAAGAACATCATAAATTTTTAAAGAATGCCATCCATTAATTGGTGTTGCCAAACTAATAGTTGTCGTAGGATTGAACGGATTGGGATAATTTTGATAAAGTGAAAATTCTTCGGGTAATTGTAAATTCAATTCTTCATTGATATTAGTTGCTGTTCCTTGTGGAATAATCTCTTCAACATTATTTACTGCGTTACCAGTAGAATCAAAACCACCAAGAACATACATTCCTCCTTTATAAATAGCCCGAGCCATCCAATGTCTTTTGGTGGAAAGTTTTTTAATATCTTCCACCCAAGTATTTGTGTTAATATCATACCTCCAAACTGTATTATAAAACGCATTAGAGCCACCATTATTATTACCACCTGCACAATAGATAAAATTATTTATTATTCCCATTGAAGTTGCTCCGATTTGAACAGGAGAATCTGCCAATCTCGTCCAAGAGTTGGTTGTAGGATTATACTTATAAAAAGTTCTATTAGAAAATCCTAAAACATAAATTTCGTTATTGTACAAAACGGAACTTAAATCCCAAGAGCCACTTGCTGATAATGCTGCTCTTTCTGTCCAGGTATTTGTACTAATATTATATTCCCAAATTCTACCGGCTGAGTTTATTAGATACACTCTATTATTTATTAATTCAGATGTAATTCCCCAAGTTTGAGTATTTGGACAATTTGCTAAAGTTGCCCACTGTTTTGTTGTGATATTGTATCTTCTTGTAAGGTTTGCACCACTTGGCCAACCACCAATTAAATACACATTATCTCCAACAATTGCTGATCTAACATCCCATAAATTATTGTCCGGAATTGTATCATAATAACTCCAAGATGTTCCATCAAATCTATAAACTCTTGAATATCGAACTGCTCCGCCCCAAGTTGTTGAGCCACCAAAATAAAAAATCTGATTATTGTAAACTTGTGCAGTCCCTGCACCGGCTTTAACTGGGAGAATCGGTAATTGTTGTGAAAGAATGTTTTCTGAAATCAGAAAAATCATCAATAGAAAAAGAGTAACTATTTTCATTTTTACCTCCTTTAATTTTTCGTTTTTTTTGATCTAATATTATTTCGTCGTGGACTAAATTCAAATAAGTCAAATGTAGTATTTTAATAATAGGTGCTTTAATTCAAACTTTTATAAGTTTCGGCTTAATGTAAATACATTGTAAGTAACTAATGGTTAATTATAAACTCGCAAATCATAAAAAATAACTTTTTATTCAGCCCCAATTAGATGGTGAGAAAAATTGAACGCAGGTGACGGTTTTTAATCGTCTTAAAATGAACGATGTTCGTGAGATTATGAGAAGGGAGATGAAACCATCTAGTTTTAAGATGTGGCGCAAAAGAGTTCGTGGAAGAAAAACAAAACATCTTTCTCTGCGTTCAAAAGAAGTGAATAGATTTAAGGGTAAGAATAAAAAAAGCTTTTTGGCTTAATATTAAAGCCTATTAAGCTTTCAAATAAATTTTTGTAAACCACAATTTAAACAGCGGGTCAATAAACTCAATGTTATCAGGAATAATATCTAATATCTCTTCGCACAAAAAGAAGATAAGGGATTAAAAAGTAAGATTTAACATTTTTTTGAAAAGCTGGATTTAGTTTTTATTGCACTCCTTACAAATTCCCTCAAGAATAATATTTATTCTTTCGGTTTTATAACCACGTGGTAGTTTATGTCTATTGAAATCAAAATCACTCAGACAATACATATTCCCACAGTTTCGGCAGTAAAAATGATAATGTTGATCCAAGTGGTTTTCTGTTTTACAATCATCTTTGCAGATGGAATAAACCACATAATCTTTTGAAATAGGTATTGAATGAATTATGCCTTTTTCTGAAAAGCTCGAAATTGTGCGGAAGATTGAAACGCGGTCATACTTATTTCCAAGATTTTCAATTATTTCTTTGCTGCTAAGGGCTTTTTTTGAATTCATAAATAATTGAAGAACATCCTCCCGGAGAGGAGTGTCTTTCAAACCCGAACTTTTAACTTTTTTTCTCAAGAGTTCTTTTTCCATACTGCAAATATATATTAAAAGTTACTTTGTTGCATATAAGTTTATTTTTATATATTTGCAACAAAGTTGCAATTAAGAAGATTACTATGAATGAAAGAATGAAAAAATCAGTTACCATATTAACCGGCGCACTTGGCTCAGGCAAAACAACTTTGCTTAACAACATTGTAAAAAAACACCCTGATAAAAAGTTCGTAATCATTGAGAATGAATTCGGTGATATAAATATTGATAAGAAATTAATAGGCTCTCTCGATAACAATAACATTTTTGAATTAACAAATGGATGTATTTGCTGCAGCTTATCCGGCGAGTTAGGTTTGCTTTTGAATATGCTTATAATGTCTGAGATTCAATTTGATCATTTGATTATTGAAACCACAGGTATTGCAGATTCCAATCAATTTGTGCAAATATTTATCTCGGGCTCAAGAGCAAATAGGTATTTTGAGCTCGATAATGTTATATGCATTGTCGATGCTCAACATTTTTTTCTTCAGTTTGTACAAATTGATGAGGTTAAAAAGCAAATTATCTCTGCTGATACTATTCTCATAAATAAAATTGATTCTGTGAATGAAGAAAAAGTAATTAAAATTGAAGACATCTTAAAAAGTCTAAATAATGATGCTTTAATTCATAGGACAACCCTCAGCAATATTGATAATATTGATGTTTTAGATGTTCACTTGCATACTGTGGGCAATATGGAAAAAGCTTTCAAACCAATCTCGTTCCACAAGCTATCTTCAAATACTGAACTTTTTACTGGCGTTCATTTAGAACAACATCATCATCACGAAATAGAATCTTTCTCTATCATTTTAGAGGGAGAGTTTGACTTAACAAGATTTGCTGTCTGGCTTGATAATTTTCTCTTCTTCAGTTGTGAAGAGATATATCGTTTCAAGGGGATTATAAACGCACAAGATTCAAACTGCAGATTTGTATTGCAAGGAGTGTATAAAACATTTTCAATATTTGAAGGCAGTCAGTGGAAAGAAGATGAAGATAGAATAAATCAATTTGTATTTATCGGAAAGAATCTCAAGAAAGATGATCTTAAAAATTATATATCGGGTTTGCTGATAAACGCAGAGAACAAAATATGATATTAAGCGGACTTGAAATAAGAAACAGATTAAACAAGGAAATTTTCATTGAACCATTTAATGAAAACCAATTAAATCCCAATAGTTACAATCTAAAATTACATAACGAGCTTTTGGTTTATACTGAAAATATTTTGGATGCAAGAAAAAATAATCCATATAAAATTATTAAAATTCCTGATAATGGATTACTTCTTGAACCAAAAAAATTGTATTTGGGAAGAACTGTTGAAAAAACAAAAACAAATAATTTAGTTCCAATGATTGAAGGTCGTTCATCAATCGGAAGATTAGGATTGTTTGTTCACATAACTGCCGGTTTTGGTGATGCTGGATTTAATGGTTTCTGGACTCTTGAAATGTTCTGTATTCAACCAATAATTATTTATCCGTTTATTGAAATTTGTCAAATCTACTATCACGAAATCACCAAACCATTTGAGATTTATAAATCTGATAAATACCAAGATAACAACGGAATTCAGCCAAGTTTGCTTTATAGAGATTTTTTGGGTGAAAATGATTCAAAATAAAAAGAAAGAAAACCGTAAAAAGTATTTTCTTTTACGCAATCATCTGGATTTTATAAAGCTGTCAAACAAAATGTTCGATCAGCAGATGTGGTGCTGGGGCTGTGATATAAGAAATAACAGTGGCAACAAAATGATTGAGTATGGTTTCAATAAAGTAAGAACCAGCGATGATAAAGATGTTCCTTCGCAATATTCAATTAACTACAAAGATCATCTGATATTGCTTTGGGGATTTGGTGGATTGATAAGACAAAATAACAATAAAGCAATATTTATAAGAAGATATGATTTTTATCCAAAGCGCCTCGAATCTGTTCCAGAAAATTTTTTAGCAAGTGATATAAAGGACATAAAGAAATATTTTGTTAAAGATAAATCTCTTTTATATGAAATTGATTATAACCTTCTAAGCATTTTTTATGATTTGATCATTGATTATGAACACTGGATAATAAAACAAATGGGGACTGAATATAGACAACACACATTGAATATCTGGATAAAGAAGAAAATTGTTAATGCTGAAAATTTAATATCAACTTGGAAAGATTTATATGATTTTACACTATCTAAAATGCTGAAAGTTAACTCTGCTACTTAGAAAAGAAATTAATAACCCCAAAGAAAAGACAACTTAATAAAATCATTATAACATTATTTCAAAAAAGGAGAAACAATATGAAAGTCGCTTATATCTTTGCAACAGATATGTCTGCAACCTACAAACTCAGCAAAATGATTTTGCCACAATTAGAGGGAGGATATCACGGTGTAGAAGTAGTAGGGATGATGTTTTTTGATGATAATTTATATCTTCTACGCAATGGCAATCCAATTGGTGAACGTTTATCAAAACTCGCAAAAGAAAAAGGTATCCTTCTTATGGTTTGTGACAGATGTGCTGTAGAACGTGGTTTGGGAGAAGGTGATTTTAGTCAATGTGGTCTTGGACAGGTTAAAGCAAAAGATTTAGTTGTTGGTGTACAGGTTGGATGTTTTCCACAATTGTATGAAGCTTTAAGCTCCAACCCTCCAGACCAAGTAATTACTTTATAGAAAAATTCGAAATTATTTATAATTAGTCAATAAAAGGGAATGAATGATAATAGTTGAATCTCTAACAAAAAAATACAACGGTATAGAAGCGTTGACTAACCTTCATCTTAAGATTGAAGAGGGAGAAATTTATGGTATGCTTGGAGCTAACGGTGCCGGCAAAACAACAACTATAAATATTTTGCTCGGTTTAATTAAGCCAGATAGCGGCACGGCTAAAATTAACGGACTTGATTGTTATAATAAGCGTAGAGAGTTAACAAAATATATTGGATATATTCCGGAAAATGTACAACTATATAATTATCTGAGCGGTCTTGAGAATCTTAAATATTTTTCTCAATTAGCCAAGTTGAAATATTCCAATGATGAACTAGAAAATATTCTTATGAGTTGCGGTTTACCCAAACAGTTTATTAACAAAAGGTTAGATGTGTATTCAAAAGGGATGATTCAGAAAGTTGGTATTGCCATTGCTCTTGCAAAAAACGCCAAAGTACTTTTACTTGATGAGCCATCCAGCGGTTTGGATCCAAAAGCAGCTAACGAGCTTTCAGAAATATTAATTTCTCTTTCTAAAAACGGAATTACAATTTTTATGGCTTCACACGATATTTTCAGAACTCGCGAAACTTGCAACCGCATTGGAATACTTAAACAAGGTTCTCTGCTAAAGGAAATTCTTGCTTCAGATGTCTCTTCGAATGAACTTGAAAAAATCTATATAAACTTTATGCACGGGTGAAGGAAATTATGAAAAGTTTTATGATAATTGAACTCAAGAGATTGATAAGGGAAAAATATCTTTTTTCTTTTCTGATTGTTTTTATCGTCTCTTTGTTAATTACCTCATACTTTTCAGTTATTCAGACTAATCAGAAGATTTTAAACAGAGAACTGATTACTGAAAAAGTTAGAAAAGAATGGGAAGAACTGGATAATATGAATCCACATACAGCAGCACATTTCGGAACCTATGCTTTCAAGCCAATAACTGTTTTGTCTGCTTTTGATGAAGGTATTAACGCTTATACAGGAAATGTTCTCAGGTTAGAAGGTCACATTCAGCACGATATTGTTCACTCGGAACTATCTCATTTCCCTTTAATATCTTACTTTGGCAAATTAACACCCTCATTTTTACTACAGTACATCCTTTCTGTTTTTATAATTTTTATTGCTTTCGTAACCATAAACGGAGATAAAGAATCCGGAAGATTAAAGCTGTATGTTGTTCAAGTTGCTGAGTTATCGAAGATTTTGTTTTCAAAGGTTTTGACAGTTTGGTTCATTTCGATATTACTGACTGTAACTACCATTTCCACGCAAATTTTCATCAACATTAAATATTTAATTCAAGATGATTTATTAAGAAGTTTTGTATTGTTGTTATCCTATTCGGTCTACTATTTAATTCTGATTCTTTTAACGATATATTCTTCAGTTGTTCTAAAAAGTGCTGCAAAAGGACTAACACTTGTGCTATCTCTGTGGTTTTTATGGGTTATTTTTCTTCCGCGCATATCATCAAACATCAGCGATAACATTTATAATCTTCCTACCAGAAACGAATTACTAAAAACAATGAAAGCAGAAAGAGAAAAAGGAGTTGACGGACACAACCCCTTTGATAAAAAGAGAGATGAATTGAAAGATAGTTTACTTAGAAAATACAATGTTAATACAATTGAAGAACTTCCTATAAATTTTGACGGCGTTGTTATGCAAGCAGATGAAGAATTTGGAAATATGGTCTGGGACAAACATTATGGTAATGTTAATAACACACTAATCAGTCAAAGAAAGGCTAATCAATATTTCAACTTGGTTAATCCTTTTTCGTCACTAAGAAATTTAAGCATCGGCGCTGCGGGTACGGATTTGCTGCATCACCTAAATTTCTTAAAAAATGCTGAAGAGTATCGTAGAATATTTATAAAAA